>Ga0160428_1000042_pt1 | contig 162154 bp, 139 predicted proteins | sample SolpanmetagenomM_FD_108198 | JGI IMG/M metagenome (GOLD analysis project Ga0160428, IMG submission 108198) | Solar panel surface microbial communities from Lawrence Berkeley National Laboratory, California, USA - M | ecosystem: Engineered > Built environment > Solar panel > Unclassified ... | reverse complement strand
GTCGCTTCAGAGGGGTGTGATGGACCAAATTGATTTTTTACAGGCTGACCGAAAGCGAATTCGATGTTTCTTCCGCAAGAAAGAAGTTGCCTTCTTCACGGACTAATTCACGGAACTATAATAATTGTGCAGGTACGATTGACACTGAATATGATTTGTCTATTCCGGACAGAGATTCAAGAACCGATAATTTTATTCGATTTCAAGCTCAATACAAAGAATTCTATTTCGATTCGAATCAGTAATTCGTGCGACGTACGATAAACTAACAATCAAATAATTATTAATATATTCTCTAAAAATTCCGCCAATCCTTTCTCTGGTTTTTTAACCACATCATTACTTCTGGAAAACGACGAACTAGTCGGCGGCTTTGGCGTAGACTGGCAACGCTGAATACTTTCGTGAGCGCGTCGGCCTGCCAGCCTTCGGGGGCAGAAACGGTTACCCGAACGAAATGGCGCAACCCCAGGCCCGATCGTGGATTCATGATGTGCGAATACCGCCGTCCCCGATAGTCGAGATGGCGGTACAGGTCACCGGAGGTGGTAATCGCCCGATTGTGCAGAAGCAACGTTGCCGTGTCGCCTGTTTCGGGGGAGCCAGTTCCCACGCGCCATCCCGCCTGGTTTGGTGGTGCATCACCGGCCAGAATATCACCGCCCAGATCGAGCAGGGCAGATCGAATACCGAGCCGATGGAGTACCTGCATGGCCGCGTCGTTGGCAAACCCCTGACCAATCCCGCCCACGTCGAGCCGCATACCCGCCCGTCGCAGCCGGGCCGTTTGGTTGGTGCTGTCCAGTTCAAGTAATCGATAGCCAACGACCCGGTGCGCCTGTCGGCGTTGTTGCCGGGTTGGAAATTCGCCCCGCCGAACCGCCCGTCGCCAAAGCAACGACAACGGGCCAACCGTCGGATCGAAGCGACCACCCGATAGGCGGGCAATGGTCTGGGCTTTCGTCAGTACGTCGAACAGTTCGGGCGACACCGGCACCCATCGGCCGCTACCTGCCGTTGCCGATAACTGATTGATTTCCGAGCCGTCGAGGTAGTCGCTCATCACCTGGTTCAGCGAATCCATCCGCGCCGATACTGCTGCGTTGGCATGGGTAGCTGCCAGACTATCAGGGGCATAGAGGGTCAGCGTAAACTGCGTACCCATCAGTCCGCGCCGGAATTGATACCGGCTTACCGACTGGGCCATCAGGGTGGACTGACCTGAGCAGGCCCACAAAACCACCAGTAAAAAAAGCGCTGGCAGCGACAAAACGGAGTCGGCAACAGTTATTGCGCTGACACTGACACGCAATCGCATGGTTACGATCAAGAATAAATTTCTCCTGCTGGCCGTTGGCTTCTGGCTCTCCGGTCTGGTATTGGTATTGCTCGGTGCCGCTGGCCGGTCGCAGCAGTGGTCGTCCACCGACTTACTGTTCACCATTGGCGTTACGGCGCAGGCCATCGGCTTTGGCTTTTTCGGTTACGTACTGATGCAGGCCGTTTTCACGAAGAAAAAGGAAGACCCCGCCCCTTTGCCAAGACGGGGTAAAAAGTAATCAGAGATGCTGCTGACCGACGGGGTAAGGCTGAGTTGTTTCGACCCGTGCGGCTTTGTTACGCAGCATCATGTCGGCCAATACCAACGCAGCCATCGCTTCGACAATCGGGACGGCGCGGGGCACAACGCAGGGGTCGTGCCGTCCTTTGCCCGATACGGTAACGGATTGCCCGTCGACATCGACGCTGTCCTGATCCTGCATGATCGTAGCAACAGGCTTGAACGCCGTTCGAAAATAAATTGATTCGCCGTTGCTGATACCGCCCTGAATACCACCCGACTGATTCGTCTTTGTCCGAACAGCACCCGTTTCGTCGGTATAAAATTCGTCGTTGTGCTGGGAGCCGAATAGTTCGGCCCCGGCAAAGCCACTGCCGTACTCGAAGCCCTTTACAGCATTGATACTTAGCATGGCTTTTCCTAGTTCGGCGTGCAGCTTATCGAACACAGGTTCCCCCCAGCCTGCCGGTGCGCCGGTGATTACACAATCGACTACGCCCCCGACCGAATCACCTTTCTTACGCACCTCATCGATGTAGTCGAACATCTGCTCGGCCATAACGGGGTCGGGGCAACGAACGGCATTGTCTTCAGCCTCCGCCAGGTCAAGTTCGGTATACGACTTATCGAGCCGGAGCGTACCCACCTGCGACACATACGCCTGAATCTGCACACCCTGCTGGGCCAGCAACAGCTTGGCTACAGCCCCGGCTGCCACCCGTGCTGCCGTTTCCCGCGCCGACGACCGTCCGCCCCCCCGGTAATCGCGGGAGCCGTATTTGGTCTGGTAGGTATAGTCGGCGTGCGACGGGCGAAACTGTTTGGCAATGTGCCCGTAATCTTTACTGCGCTGATCGGTATTGCGGATCAGCAGCGCAATGGGCGTGCCCTGTGTCTGACCGTCGAACACCCCCGACAGCACCTCAAATTCATCGGCTTCGCGTCGCTGCGTCGTAATGCGCGACTGACCGGGTTTGCGCCGGTCGAGTTCCTGCTGAATAAAGTCAGTATCGAAGGCAAGACCCGCCGGGCAACCGTCGATCACAACACCAATAGCGGGGCCGTGCGACTCGCCGAAGGTGGAAATTTTGAAAAGTGTACCGTATGTACTGCTCATTTTTTTACGATGATAAAAACCACGCCAACCAGCATCAGTACGATCAAACTGCTCGCCAGCAGTCGGATCAGTTCCGCCGGATTCAGTGGCTGCTGTTGGCTATCCTGTGTTTTGAGCCCGGCATAAATTGACCGGGCCGCGAGATTCGTTCCTTTGCTACTGCCCGTTATCAACTCCGCCGATTCCACCACCGTAGCTATGTCGGTGGAATCAGCGACACCGCCCACGCGCAGGTTCAAACGAGGACGCAACGTATCGTAGCGGGCCAACTGGGGGTCGAAGTAAACCCATTGAAATCGATTCGCCAACGAAACGATGCCATTTTGGTGCGGTACGACAAAATAGTAAAAGCTCTTTCGCCCGGTTATCCGCGTACCATCCCGGTTGATGAGTTGCTGCTCTTCCGGCGGAAAAACGTCGGTACTGCTCGAATCAGACAGCGTAACCGGCGCGGGCAGTGTGGCAATGTTACCCTCACCAATGATCTGAAATACGTACCGGGCACTCTGCCCGGCACTGATCCGCCGACGATCCAGTCGCTCATCCAGCCGAAACTGGCCAACGGGTATCTGCCCGCGTCCCGGATGCGGTGGCAGAGCCCGAACCGCTACCGTCAGTGGTCTGCTGCTAAAGGAAACAAAGGTGGGCGTACCGGGAGCCGGAGCCGGACTCGAACCGGACCGAAGAATACCCGAATTGGGTCCGGCGGCACCGGCCGGGCCGGGCAAAGCCGCAGTAGGGCGGGCAAGCTGCAACGTTACAGAAGGAATCGACAAGGGGCGGGCGGCAACCGGGAAAAAGACAGCCTGATACAGCCGATACTGCCGGAAATTTCGATTACCAATCCGAACCGGGGTCGGTTTCAGTTCGGTGATGTTCTGGTTTTCCTCCCAGACGTTGACCGGTCGGATGCGGTTGGCGATTTGCTGAATCTGGCGATCAAGGGCGGTAAAGTTCAGCGCGTACGGGTAATTGTCTGCAATGAAAAACGATAAACTAAGCGCGACCCCCTCCCCCGCATAGATCTGCGCTTTTGAACTGGTCAGTTGTAGAAAAGCCGAACCGGGTGGTGGCGGAGTTACGGTTGTTATCGCTATACTGCCCGGCACTGTACCCCCGGCGGTAGGCCTGACAACCAGTACGGCCCCTTCCGAACGGGCTATGTTGTCGCCCACACCGATGGTGAACGGGGCCAGTACGTACCGGCCCGGCGCCTTTGCCTGATACGTCTGTATGATAACCTGACTGACGGTGACTTTTCCATCGGCCTCGGCACTCGTTACACTGGTCGAAATTCCTTTCTTCGTAAACCCCGGAATATCGGGAAACCGGATATCGGGCCGGTCTTCGCTGTTGCGGACATTGACAGAAATCGTGTACGGCCGTTCAATCGGAAAATTAGCAGCCCCTAATTCGATTGCAATCAGATTATCAGTTTGTTGCGCGAAAGACGGCGTAAAACACAAAAAAAATAATACAAACAATTTTCGGAATATTGCAATTATCATCTGTACTTTTGGGCAACAATAAAGCACATAGGCCGTTCTCGCTATATATGGCTCAGTGGCATTGATACGAATGTAATCCTTCTTTTCCACTAACGTTATCGCTAATAAATCCCTATAACTTCAAACGCAACGTGTGGTATGCTTTCTATGCTTGAATACATCAAAACGATCCTTCAGAAGGTGAGTTTTGATAAAGGTCTGTTCAAAAAAGAGCTGGCCAAAGCCATTAAGCTGCTCATTCCAAAAGAGGTCAAACAACTCAAACGGTGGTGCTATATTCAATTCGGCACTGTGTATCGATCCGTACTTAACCATTGCTTTGCCCGGGTTAAGTTTACGTGACGTCGATTCTACTTCCAGCTTTCGGCAAAACCCCCGGCCCACCCGCCGGGAGTTTTCGCTTATAACCCGTCAGGCCAGCGTTATGGTATCGCCCATCGACGGGATTTGTACGTCGCGGAAGCCCGCTTCCATCAGTTTGTCTCGCCAGATCAGTTGTTTATCGTAGTCTCCGTGCACCAGAAAAACGGTTTTTACATGAGCCGGGTCCTGGCAACTCAGAAACTCCAGCATTTCCCGGTAATCGCCGTGGGCCGAGAACGAATCCATCACCTCGACACGGGCGTTTACTGCGTAGCGTTCGCCGAAAATCGTTACTTCTTTGTCGCCCCGTTTGAGCGCCCCCCCCAGACTGCTGGGCGAGGCATACCCCACAAGCAGAATAGTAGTGCTGGCTTTTTCGATGTTGTTTTTGATGTGGTGCTTCACCCGTCCGGCTTCGGCCATTCCCGACGGAGAAATAATGATACAGGGCTCCGTGCTTTCGTTGATCGACTTCGACTCCTCAACGTCCGACACGTAGTACAGATTCGGGAAGTCGAACGCGTCGCCATCTTTCTTAATGTAAGCCAGAATAGCCGGGTTGAAATCGTCTTCGTGTCGACGCATTACCCGTGTGGCCAGCACCGACATCGGGCTGTCGATGTACACGGGCAGGCGGGGTAATTTGCCTTCACTCGCCAGCTGATCGAGGGCGTAAATCAATTCCTGCGTCCGGTCGACGGCGAAAGCGGGAATGATAAGTTTACCCCGCTGTTCAACGCAGGTTTCCTGTACGATCCGCAGCAGGTGCGCTTTCATATCAGGTTCGGCCTCGTGCAGCCGGTCGCCGTAAGTTGATTCACAAATAATGTAGTCGGCTTGTGGGAAGCGGTCGAACATGCGCAGAATTTTATCGTTGGGCCGACCAATATCACCGCTAAACGCCAGCTGGATAGTCCGGTCGTTTTCACGAATCGTCAGGCTCACGGCGGCACTACCCAGCAGGTGGGCGGCATCGGTCAGCAGGCCCGTCACCTCGTCGCAGATCACGAACGGCTGCCTGTACTCGACGGGGGTCATCTGCGACAAGGCCTGTTTTACGTCGTCTTCGTCGTAGAGTGCTTCGAGTTCGGCTTCACCCCGCCTGCCGCGCCGGGCGTTGACCCGCTCCAGATCACGCACCTGAATCCGGGCACTGTCCATGAGCATGATTTCGCACAGATCGATGGTCGACGACGTCGTATAGATTGGGCCCGCAAACCCTTTTCTAACCAGCCGGGGAATCAGCCCCGTATGGTCGATGTGGGCGTGCGACAGGACCATGTAGTCGATGTCGGCCGGGTCGAATCCAAACTGCTGATTCAACTCATCGGTGTTGATCCCCTGAAACAGGCCGCAGTCGAGCAGTATTCGTTTGCCAGACGCGGTAGTCAACAGATGCTTACTGCCGGTCACGGTGCGGGCGGCTCCCCAGAATTGAATAGTCATAGTGTGCCTGGTTGGGTGCTGAGTTCAGGAATGCGTAAAGATGTACTGTCCTGCCCGAATATGCGGTCTGTCTGGTCGTTTCTTTGCCGGACAAATTCAGCCAGCCCCACGCCGTAACCGGGCCGTTAGCGGTTCGTGAACAAGCCTGTCCTCAGTATAGCCGCACTCAGGGGAGTTAGCGTGGTAATGGGTTGCTGCGTATCCGGTAGGGAATTTACTCTACACTTTTCAGGGAAGGGAATACCCATCTGTCAGCTGCAACCGGCCCTGAATGGCCTAAAAAGGCACTGGTACGCTTTTTGGGCCCAGTTGGCCATCACTACAATAATAAAACGAGACAACGTTATGAAACGCAGAACATGGGTGGTCGGAGCAATGCTGGCAGCCACGATAGGACTTTCTTCCTGTGCAACAACAGAACGTTGGTTATACGGTAACTCGCAGGCAAGTCGTCAGGAGATGGTACAGGACGACCGCACCAGCCGGGATCGGTCAGACGACGACGACAATCGGTCGAGCCGGAACGATCGGAATCGGGATAGCCGCAATGACCGGGATCGCGATGATCGGGACGGTGGTCTGTTTAGCAGCCGGAATCGCAACAACGACCGGAATGCCGATCGTGACAATGATCGCGAAGGTGGTCTGTTCAGCAGCCGTCGGGATAGGGGCAACGACCGTAACGATGATCGGAACAATGACCGCGAATCGGGATTGTTCAGTGGCCGTCGGAACCGGAGCAACGACTCGTACAACTCAGATCAGGATAGTTACTCATACCGGAGCCGCAGCAACGACGATTACAGCCGTTCGGGCCGTATGGGCAGCGGATCATACAGCAATCGCGACAACAACGACCGGGATTCGTACAGCGATCGCGACTCGAACAATGACCGGTATAACGACCGGAATTCGTACGGCGACCGCAATGGCCGCTCCGACAATAACGACCGGTACAGCGATTCACGCGATAGCTACAACGACCGGAACAGCCGCAGTTCGTACAATGATCGGAACGACGACCGGAACTCAAACAGCCGATACGATGACCGGGACAGCCGGAACTCAAATGATCGGAATGACGACCGGATGAATAACGACCGGGACAACCGGAACTCGTATAATGACCGGATGAGCGACAACCGGATGAATGATCGCGACAACCGGGACAACAACGATCGGAACTCGAACAGCCGGTACGACGATCGGGATAGTCGGAACAACCGCGACAGCAATCGTAATGATCGCGACAGCGACCGGAACAATCAGATGGGCGACCGGAACGATGACCGCATGCGTGATCGTGACAACAACCGGGACCAGAACAACGATCGTCAGATGAGCGATCGCGACAGCAATCGCAATAATGACCGTCAGATGAGTGATCGCGATAGCGACCGCACAAATGATCGCGATCGTCGGGACAATGACCGGAACAGCGACCGTGAGAAGCGTGACCTCAGCAACCGTATTTCCGATCAGCTTGACAAAGTAGACAAGCAACTGGACGACGCGAAGCAGGATGTGAAGAACGAGAGCCGTAAAGACAAACGCGATCGTGAAAAGCGGGTCAATGATTTGAAAGACAAGCGTAGCGACCTGATGGACTCGTACTATAAAGTACAACGGTCCAGCAGCGACGATTTTGAGAAAGTCAAAAAAGACGCCGACAAATCGCTAAACGACGTTAAAGACTGGATGGACAAAATGGGCGATAAGGTCGACAAGAAAATGTAAGACCAGCATTGCGCAGAAAAAGGGAGTTGCTCACTATGGGCAACTCCCTTTTTGTTTATCCTGCGTCGAAGGCGGCCAACAGCCTATCTTTGCGCTATGGCACTACTCAAATCCGTTCGGGGCACTACGCCCCAGTTTGGCGAAAATTGCTGGCTAGCCGACAACGCCACAGTCGTTGGTGACGTTCGTATGGGCCGGGACTGTACGGTGTGGTTCAACGCTGTGGTACGGGGCGACGTCAACTCAATCACGTTTGGCGACCGCTGTAACATTCAGGATGGAGCCGTTATTCACTGCACGTATCAGCGCACCAAAACCACCATCGGCAACAATGTATCCATTGCCCATAATGCCATCGTTCACGGCTGCACCATCGAAGACGACGTACTGATTGGCATGGGTGCTATCGTTATGGATGGCGCTGTGATCGGGTCACGCAGCATCATTGCAGCCGGTGCCATCATCACGCAAAATACCGTGGTGCCGCCCGGCTCGATCTACGCAGGTAACCCGGCCCGGTTTCTTAAAGCGGTCTCCGATGAACAGGCTGAGGTATTCATGCGAACAGCCAATAACTACGTCATGTACGCCGACTGGTTCAAATGAGCGACTTTCTGATTTACCTCCGGCTGGGTTTCGACCACATCACCGACCCCAGCGGCTACGACCACATTCTGTTCGTTATTGCCCTGTGCGCCGTCTACCAGTTGCCGCAGTGGCGGCAGGTACTGATTCTGGTCACGGCCTTCACCATCGGTCATTCGATCACGCTGGCGCTGGCAACGCTCCGCCTGATTCACTACAGCACCGATCTGATTGAGTTGCTCATTCCCGTAACCATTCTGATTACGGCGGTCGGCAACTTCTTTTTTCAGGAAAAAACCAGTCGTTCATTGGCCACTGCTACGAATCAACGCTGGCGATACGGGCTGGCACTGGCCTTCGGCCTGATTCATGGCATGGGCTTTTCCAACTACCTGCGCAGCCTGCTGGGCCGGGAAGCCGATATTCTGTCGCCCCTGCTCGCATTTAACGTTGGGCTGGAACTGGGCCAGTTGCTGATCGTGTCAATTGTGCTGGCCGTATCCTACCTGCTGATTCATGTAGCACGAGTACATCAGTTGCGGTGGGTACTGCTTATTTCCGGTATCGTTGCCGGTATGGCTGTCTCACTACTTCTCGAAAACGAGTACCTCGCAACGCTTCGATCGTAGCTTTTCTCCGGTTCGCGAACAGGTAAAAGCGCGCTGTTTTTTATCTTTGACTGAAAGCCCCTTCTGATCTAGTCAATTACCTATACTGTTCTGCCTTCATGCTCTTCACCAGTCCAGAGTTCGTACTTCTGGTTGTCTGCACGTTTGTACTTTATTATTTACCCGCCCTGCGTCGGTATCAGGTGCCGATACTAATTGCTGCCAGCCTTTACTTTTACGCGTCCGGGCAGGCCAATCTGCTGTGGCTGTTGCTGCTATCGGTCAGCATAAATATAGCCTCCAGCTACCTGGTCATCTACGGCAACCCAGCGCGGCACCACCTGTACGCGGTACTCGGCGTAGTCGGTAATCTGCTGATTTTAGTCTTTTTCAAATACGGCCCCCTGCTGAGTCAGACATTTGCCGCTTCCGGCGGGGACGTTGGTTCCTGGCTGGCAGCCTTACCGTTGCCCATCGGTATCTCGTTTTTCACGTTTCAGGGCATCAGTCTGGTTGTCGACACGTACAAATACCGCCATGTCGATCAGTACCGGTCGCTGATTGCCCGCAACCTGGTCAAACACGCGCAGACGGTACTGTTTTTCAAGGGCTTTTTTCCGCAGCTCGTTTCCGGGCCAATCGTAAAGGCTAATTTTTTTCTGCCCCAGATTGGGCCCAAACCCATTCAGGTTGTCGACTGGACGTACTGCTTTCGCACATTGGTGCTGGGTTATTTTCTGAAAATGGTGGTGGCCGACAATTTGAAGGACCACACCCTGCTGATGACGTACCCGTACTTCGAAGCGTATTCTTCGTTCACGCTGCTCACCCTGCTGTTTGGCTATTCGATGCAGATTTTTGCCGATTTTGCGGGTTACTCTCTGATTGCGCTGGGGCTGGCAGCCCTCTTCGGGTACCAGTTCCCGATCAACTTCAACTTCCCTTACATTGCCACCTCGTTCGCCGATTTCTGGCGTCGCTGGCATATATCACTCTCCAGTTTTCTGCGCGAATACCTGTATATTCCGTTGGGCGGCAACCGGCACGGTACAGTCAGAACGTACATCAATCTATTGACGACGATGGTGCTGGGTGGCCTATGGCACGGTGCGGCCTGGAGCTATGCAGTCTGGGGACTCGCCCACGGATCGGCTCTGGCGCTCGAACGATTCGCGGGCGACATGCTGGGCAAGTCGGCATTCAGCGGGTTCCGGCTGTTGCGTGGCGTGCTGGTTTTCGGGTATGTCACGCTGGCCTGGCTCCTGTTTCGGTTGCCTGACTTCAACCATGTACTGGCTTACCTGCGCGCCATTGTGAACAACTACGGAAAGCCCCACGAAACCCTGGCGATCAGCTTTATCGTCCTGTACTCACTACCCGTTATCCTGTATCATGGCTATCACCTCGTGCAGCAGCGTTCTGCTCAGCCGACTACGACAGATCATCGTTACTCGACCCGGATAGCCGTTGTGTACGGCATCCTGCTGTTTCTGATTATTACGAACAGCGGATCAGGGGGAACATTTATTTATTTTCAATTCTGATTGTACCGTAACTCTTTTCTGGGATGATCTGGAAGTCTATTCTTACCACTGTTTTACTGATAACGACCTACACCCTGTTCATTAACTACTATGGTCAGTCGATCGATCGAACCGCGCAGACAACCGGACAGCGCAATCTGGTAAAGGCCGAAGACTACCTCTACGAAGCGAGCGACCACTGCGATACGATACTCATCGGTTCGTCGATGAGCGAGCGTCTTCGGGCAGAACGGCTGGCTCCGCACTGTTACAATTTAAGCTTCAGTGGCTTGTCGGCACTCGACGGACTGTATCTTATCGAGCGCAGCGGCCATGTCCCCAAAGTCCTGTTTGTCGAAATCAATTCGATTGCGCGGGAGGTGCCGGTTTCGCTCGATATGGCAACGATTACCGATTCGAGCGGGCGTCGACTCAAGCAGTGGTTTCCATTCCTGCGGCAGAAATATCAGCCTGTTGGCGTCCTGAAAGCCCTATTGCGCGACTGGCAGAGCGGCCCCGACGGTACTGCCGAGGCCATAGCAGCCGCTCGTCCCGACACTGCATTACAGCAGAAGATGGTGCAGCAATTATACAACGTTATGCGTCTTCCGCTTTCGCCCACGGCCACAGCGAATTCCTTCAGGAAAGCAAAGGCTTATCTGAGTCGGTTGCAGCGCCGGGGTACCACGGTCATTCTGTTTGAAATGCCAATCAACTCCAGGCTGGAAAATTTATTGGCTCCCCAAACGACCAGGCAGTATGCCGATGCTTATTTTCCAGCGCCAGCCTATCAGCATATCGCCCTACCCGCCGACTCATTTCGTACCTCCGACGGCATTCACCTGCTGTACGACGAATCACTGCGGTATTCCAACTACTTACACACACAATATCAGCAACTGGCTCACGCAACCACCCGAAATATGATATCAAATCGGCGGGCTGGTTACGAAACCACGAATTAGGCATTTCGTATAAGGTAGCCCATTCTGTATCTTTAGCCCTCGATTCATCAACAATCTACGCTTATATGCAGAAGATACTTTTGCTGATATCCGGTATCGCCCTCTTCTCGTTCAGCGCGACAGCGCAGCAGCAGGGCCCACCCACGCAGCATGCCAATACCCGCTTTGAGCAGCTGGGCCCAAAACTCCCCACCCCCAATACCTTTCGTACGGCCGCCGGTGCACCCGGCCGCGATTATTTCCAGAACCGTGCCGACTACGATATCAAAGCAACGCTTAACGATGTAAACCAGACGCTTACGGCTTCGGAACTGATTACCTATCACAACAACTCGACCGATGCGTTGCCGTACGTATGGCTCCAGCTCGATCAGAACCTCTTCAAGCCCGACGCGATTGGCAATAGTGCCCGCACAAGCAGCATCAATGCCGACCGGGCCACGTCGCTCCGCCAGATCGACCCCAGTGCATCTATCGCGGGCAAAGATTACGGGTATAAAATAACGGCGGTCAACGATCAGGCCGGGAAGCCGCTGAAGTATACGATCAACCAGACGATGATGCGGATCGATCTGCCCGCTCCCGTAAAACCCGGTGCGAGTTATACGTTCAGGGTCGACTGGAATTTTAAGATCGTTGATGCGAAGCAGACGGGTGCCCGTTCGGGTTACGAGTATTTCCCGAAAGACGGCAACTACATCTACGAGATGGCGCAGTGGTTTCCGCGCCTGTGCGCGTACAACGATGTTACAGGCTGGCAGAATAAGCAGTTTCTGGGGCAGGGCGAATTCACGCTCATCTTCGGCAACTATAAACTGGCCCTGACCGTACCGGGCGACCATGTCGTTGGCGCAACGGGCGAACTGCAAAATCCGACACAGGTACTATCGGCTACACAGACGAAGCGCTGGAACGAAGCCAGAAACCGGGGCGACAAACGCGGAGACAACCCCGTGCAGATTGTTACGCAGGCCGAGGCCGAAGCGGCCGAGAAAGCGAAAGCAGGCGACGTGAAGACAACGAAAACGTGGGTCTATAAGGCCGACAATGTTCGCGATTTTGCCTTCGCCAGCAGCCGTAAATTTATCTGGGACGCCATGCAGCCCAATGTAGAAGGGAAGCGGGTCTGGGCCATGTCGCTCTACCCCAAAGAAGCGAATCCACTCTGGGGGCAGTATTCGACCCGGCTGATTGCGCATACCCTGCACTCCTACTCGCGCCGAACCATTGCGTACCCCTACCCGGTAGCCTATTCGGTACACGGGCCGGTGGGCGGCATGGAATACCCCATGATGAGTTTCAACGGCGCACGGCCCGAAGCCGACGGTACGTATTCGGTGGGCACGAAAAACTTCCTTATCTCAGTCGTTATCCACGAAGTCGGCCACAACTATTTCCCCATGATCGTCAACTCCGACGAGCGGCAATGGTCGTGGATGGATGAAGGGCTGAACAGCTTTCTGGAAGGACTGGCCTGTCTGGAATGGGACGCCAATTTCCCGGCGCATGGTATCGATCCGCAGTACATTGTCCCATACATGCAGCTCGACTCCAACCAGCAGGTGCCTATTATGAGCAGTTCCGACAATATTCTGGCGGGTACGTTTGGGCCGAACGCGTACACAAAGCCTGCCACGGGTCTGAACATCCTGCGCGAGACGGTCATGGGCCGCGAATTGTTCGACTATGCCTTTAAAGAGTACGCCCGTCGGTGGGCTTTCAAAAGCCCCGAACCCGCCGACTTCTTTCGTACGCTGGAAGACGCGTCGGGCGTTGACCTCGACTGGTTCTGGAAAGGCTGGTTCTACGGCGTTCAACCCGTCGACCAGACCCTGAACAATGTAGCCTGGTATCAGGCCAGTTCGCAAAACCCGGATAGTACAAAAGCCGAAGCGCGGACGGCGGCTCAGCGAAAACTAAAAACGATAAGCCGCCAGCGTGATGCACTGAGTAAGGACCAGACGGTCGTATCGCAGGACAGCACGATGCGCGACTTCTACAACCAGTACGACCCCTACGCGGTTACGGCCGAAGACCGGAAGAAGTATCAGGATTATCTGGCCTCTCTGACCGAGGAAGAGCGTCTGCTGGCCAATGCAGGCACCAACTTCTACACGCTCTCCCTGCAAAACAAAGGGGGTATGCCCATGCCGATCATCGTTCGGATGGAGTTTGAGGACGGCACCGATTCAGTAGCGCGTTTCCCGGCCGAAATCTGGCGATTCAACGATGTCGCCATCAAGAAGGTAGTCGCTACGCCGAAGAAGGTAAAGCAGTGGACGCTCGACCCATTCTACGAGATCGCTGACATCAACACCGAAGACAATTCATTTCCACGCGTGGCCCAGCCCAGCCGATTCCAGCTATTCAAACAGCAGCAGAATCGCGCAGCGGGTGCGCCTAACCCTATGCAGCAACAACGGCAGCAGGCACCGGCCCGTCAAAGCACTGGCCGTAATTAACTCAACAATCAACCACTCAGTCAATCATGAAAAAACTAGTGTTTCTGGTCAGTGTGGCCCTTTGGTCGACACCGCTATTCGCCCAGCAGCAGGGCCCGCCCACGCAGAATGCCAACACGCGGTTTGAACAGCTCGGCCCTGTCTTGCCGACACCCAACACGTTTCGTACGGCCGCCGGTGCGCCCGGCCGGGACTATTTTCAGAACCGCGCCGACTACGACATCAACGTAACCCTCGACGACGCCACACAGAAAATTACCGGCTCGGAAACGGTTACGTATCACAATAACTCGACCGACGAACTGCGCTTTATCTGGCTGCAACTCGACCAGAACCTGTTCGCCAAAGGCTCGACCGGTAGCGTGACCCGCACAGGCAGTATCAACGAAAGCGGAATGAGCTTTTCGCAGTTGCAAAATCTGACCTCGGTCCGGGAGCGCAGCAGTCAGCAGGCAACCGACAAGTTCGGCTATAAGATCCTCTCGATCAAAGACGCCAAGTCGAACAGCGTATTGAAGTATACGATCAATGAGACTATGATGCGCGTCGACCTGCCGACACCCCTTCGGCCCGGAGCGAGCTACTCGTTTAAAGTCGACTGGAACTACTTTATTACCGAGTACTACGGCCGCAGCGGGATGGAGTTCTTTGCCAAAGACGGCAACTACAACTACTTCATTGCCCACTGGTTTCCCCGGTTGTGCGCCTACAATGACGTCAACGGCTGGCAGAATAAGCAGTTTCTGGGACAGGGTGAATTTACCCTCATCTTCGGTAACTACCGCGTCGCCATCACCGTACCCAGCGATCACGTCGTCGGTGCAACGGGCGAGTGCCAGAATTACAAACAGGTGCTGACGGCGACGCAACAGAAGCGCATGGCGCAGGCGGCTAACTCAAAAAATCCAATCGTCATCGTAACACAGGATGAAGCCGTTGCCGCCGAGAAAGCGAAAGCAGGCGACACCAAAGCGACGAAGACATGGGTCTATAAAGCCGACAACGTCCGCGATTTTGCCTTCGCCAGCAGCCGTAAATTCATCTGGGACGCCATGCAAACCGACGTCTATGGCGACGGTCGTAAAATCTGGAGTATGTCGTTCTATTCGAAAGAAGGCAACCCGCTGTGGGGGCAGTATTCGACCCGCGTCGTGGAGCACACACTGAAATCGTACGGCAACCGGACCATCAAGTATCCCTACCCCGTCGCCATTTCGTGCCACGCTACGCCCGGTGGCGGTATGGAATACCCGATGATTTCGTTTAACGGTGGTCGTCCCGAAGCCGATGGCACGTATTCGGCCAGCACCAAAGCGGGCATGATCGGCGTGATTATCCACGAAGTCGGCCACAATTTCTTTCCCATGATCGTCAACTCCGACGAGCGGCAGTGGACCTGGATGGATGAGGGGCTCAACACGTTCTGCCAGTATCTGGCCGAAAAAGAATGGGACTATAACTTCCCCAGCCGTCGGGGTGAGCCGCAGTACATCACCGATTACATGAAGTCGGACAAAGCCGTGCTGTCGCCGATTATGACGTCGTCTGACAACGTAATCAACCTGGGAGCCAATGCCTACGCCAAACCGGCTACGGCGCTGAACATTCTGCGCGAGACGGTCATGGGTCGTGATCTATTCGACTATGCGTTCAAAGAATATGCGCGTCGGTGGGCCTTCAAAAGCCCCGAACCCGCCGATTTCTTCCGCACCCTGGAAGATGCCTCGGGCGTCGACCTCGACTGGTTCTGGAAGGGCTGGTTCTACGGTGTCGAACCCGTCGATCAGGATTTAGTTGAAGTAGACTGGTACCAAATCGATTCGGGCAACCCTGAGATCACGAAAACGGCCGCACGCGCTGAAGAGAAGCGTAAAGCCGGTACGATCAGCAAGCAGCGCGACGCCGGTACTCAAGGTGCATCAGTGGTCGCTCAGGACTCGACCATGCGCGACTTCTACAACAGCTACGACCCGAACACCGTCACCGATACGGATCGGAAGAAGTACCAGGATTACCTGGCTACGCTGAGCGAGAGCGAACGGCAGAGTATCGAAGCCGCCGACAAGAACAACTTTTACACGGTTTCGCTCAAAAACAAAGGCGGTTTACCGATGCCGGTCATTATCCGGATGCAGTTTGAGGACGGCACGGATTCCGTAGCCCGCTTCCCCGCCGAAATCTGGCGATTCAACGATGTCGCGATTAAAAAAGTGATCGTGACTAACAAAAAGGTGACGCAGTGGACACTCGATCCATTCTACGAAATCGCGGATATCGACACAGAAAATAATTCGTTTCCTCGGACATCGCAGCCATCTCGGTTCCAACTGTTTCGTCAACGACAGAACCCTAACGCTCCCCAGACGGGCAATCCGATGCAACAGCAACGTCGGGGCGCACAGCCCCCGGCTACGCAGGGTAGCGGCCGAAACTAGCGCATCGGCTCACACCTGAAAGGCACAACCGGCATTTTTTCGTACGGTGCCGGTTGTGCTTTCAACAAGACTATTTATCTTTGCAGACCAATTCGGGATGTAGCGCAGTCCGGTAGCGTGCTTGCATGGGGTGCAAGAGGTCGTGGGTTCGAATCCCGCCTTCCCGACTTAACGAGAGCAGTTCTTACAGACTGCTCTCTTTTTTTTACCAAAAAGGCCCAGCTTGAGTAGCTGGGCCTTTTTGGTGATCAGATAACCGCGATTAGCTGGCTAGCTGCTCGACAGGCTCTTCCTGGATAAGATCAGTTATCAGATCGGTTCTCCGTATTAAGGACAGCAAGGCATGAGCTACTATCGCGCCAACCAGCACAGCACCGGAAAAAGCACAAAATAGAAGTGGTAAACGCACGAGTATCGCCAGATCAGCAGCTTTTTCAGCTAGTTGCCCAAAGACATCGGCGGTAACCACGAGGAAGGTCGATATAACAAGAATAGTGCGCATTGGCTTAGGTAGTGAACACGATTACATACTCGTGTAGATAAGCTTTAGATTTATAGATGTTAAAAAATTAAAGGAAATTTTGTGAAATGAGGGCAGTCTCTACATCTATCAGTCAAAGGGCATTCTGGTAGGAGTGCTCGTCTATCGGTAAAACTTAATATTTACTTTATGAACAAGGCCCCTCCTCATTTCAGTAACTTATCCTGTGGGTATTTCAGAAAGACACGAGCTATTTGGTTAATTGACAGACAGGGGTTTACCGGCCTGGTTACCTTTTCGCAACATTGATGGTGTATTAACACAATCGTTTATATCCAACAAATTAGCGGGCAACTCCAATTAAAGCGTAAAATTTGGCTAATCTGATTGCTTTGTATTCGTCAGAAAAACCATAGTTTTGTGGAGGTTTCGGTGTGTTTCCGTCAAATTTTAGACGGTATAAACTGAAACGGTTAGATTTTTCGCTTTTTTTACCGGGCAAACCAACTTTCATTTTAACCCTACAGTCCAGTTCCAATGAAAACACAAACTCCTTCTCCAGCACCAGCCAAAGCGGCAGCACCAAAAAAGAAGTCAGGTGGTCTGAATCCAGCGTTCGTTCTCCCAGTACTACTCGTCATCGGTATTCTGACCTACATGTTTGTTTTCGGTGATAGCAGCCACTTCCAGGATGGAGACAATACGAAAGAGCCCCTGCCCGGCGATTACTTCGGTACCGTTTACAAGGGTGGATTCATCGTACCAATCCTGTTTACCTGCTTCCTGACAGTACTGGTCTTCTCGATCGAGCGTTTTATCACCATCGGTCGTGCTAACGGTACAGGTTCGATCGACGACTTCGTTGCTAAGATCAAATCACAGCTCGACCGCAACGACGTAGCTGCTGCCATCCAGGAGTGCGACCGTCAGAAAGGTTCGATCGGTAACGTAGTGAAGACCGCCCTGTTGAAGTATCAGCAACTGGCTGTTGACGCTAGCCTCGACAAAGACCAGAAGCTTGCCGCTCTGCAGAAAGAAGTAGAAGAAGCTACGACACTGGAGCTGCCAATGCTGGAAAAGAACCTGACGATCATTGCTACGCTGGCTTCGGTATCGACGCTGATCGCCCTGCTCGGAACGGTACTCGGTATGATTCGCGCGTTCGCAGCCATGGGTGCTGGCGGTCAGCCTGACACAGGTGCCCTATCGACGGGTATCTCGGAAGCCCTTGTAAACACGGCTCTGGGTATCGGTACCGCAGCTATCGCTACGATCATGTATAGCTACTTCACCAGCCGGATCGACGTTCTTACGTACAACATCGACGAAATCGGTCTGAGCATTCAGCAGAACTTTGCTGCTCACTACTAGATTTCTTTTAGTTGACAAACCCGCCTGCCCAGTTTGCGGACTGGGCAGGCAGAAACTGACTCTTTCATGCCTGCAGTTAAAGTAAAACGCGCCAGTTCTTCGGTAGATATGACCGCGATGACTGACGTTGCATTCCTGTTACTGACGTTCTTTATTCTAACCGCTCAGTTCAAGTCTCAGGATGCCGCGTCAATCGAAACGCCGTCTTCTATCTCTGGCATCAAAGTTCCTGACAAGGACATTATGACGATTGCGCTGGGCAAAGACGGAAAAGTTTATTTCGGCGTTGACAGTCAGCAGGATCGTATCACGATGCTGGACAACGTAGCCGCTATAAAGGGAATCACTTTTACCGACAAGGAAAAGAAAGATTTTTCGTTGATGTCGAATTTCGGCGTACCCATCAATCAACTGAAAGCGTATCTGGACTTACCTGACGATCAAAAAGCCAAGGTAAAACAACCCGGTATTCCTACAGATTCGACAGGGGCCGCTGTTACTAATGAGCTTAAGGATTGGGTATTCAACTCCCGGAAGGCAAACAACGGCCTGCGCATCGCCCTGAAAGGCGATAACCTGGCCAAGTTTCCCGAGTTCAAGAACGTGTTGGCTACGCTTCAGGCGCAGAATATCAACAAGTTCAACCTCATCACTGGCACGGAAGCTCCGCCAGCTGGCTGGAAAGCTGACTAACGAACAACTTTAATTATTTCACTGTAATTAAAGATAAACCAAAAAAGCCATGGCAGAAATTAACACTGGTGGCGGTGGTGGCAAGAATAAAGGTGGTAAGGTACGGTCAAAGAAAGCGTCAACTCGCATAGACATGACGCCCATGGTTGACCTGGGTTTCCTTCTAATCACCTTCTTTATTTTGGCTACCACCTTGAGCAAACCATCTTCGATGACGCTCAACGTACCGGATAAGACCCTGAAAGAAGAGACAGAGCCGATCAAAGCATCGAATGTAATGACGGTCTTTCTCGGCGATAACAACAAGGCGTACTACATCTTCGGCAAAGCAGCCAACGAAGATCCAAAGCTGGAAACGGTTGGCTACGGATACGAGTTTCGGAAAGCTATCCAGGATAACGCCCGGAAAGTACCGGCCGACAAATTCGTTGTTGTGATCAAACCGACCAAAGTGTCAAACTATAAAAATATGGTTGACGTGCTGGACGAGATGGCGATCACCAAAACGAAACGCTATGCACTGGTGGATGCGCTTACGCCCGACGAGGAAAAGCTGCTGAAGGACAAAGCTAAACTACAAATCTAACACCATGGCAGAACTTGATTCAAAGGCAACACTCGATGATATCGTGTTTGCCGACCGGAACAAAGCGTATGGTGCTTACGATCTGCGGAAAACGTACCCAAAAACAGTGACCCGTGCGCTTATTATCGGCGGTATCCTGTTTACGGTAGGCGTTCTGACACCAACGATCATCACGGCGCTGACACCGGAAAAGGAAGAACAGGCAATGGTAGAAGTGGATTTGATGAAACTTCCACCACCGCCAATCGATCCGAACGAACCACCGCCACCACCACCACCGCCGGTTGAAGCACCGAAAGTGAATACGGTGAAGTTTCTTCCCCCGGAAGTAAAGCCGGATCAGGATGTACCCGAAGAAACGCCCCCCCCAGCCGTTGAAGAACTGAAGGAAGCCGTTGCCGCTGAAAAGACGCAGGAAGGTGACCCGAATGCAGAAGAAGTTATCGCAGCTCCTGAAGCATCAGTTGGACCAACGAAAGTGGAAGTAGCTGTAGAAGCCGCACCAAAGGTTGACGAAGTCTTCACCGTGGTAGAGCAACAACCCGAATTTACGGGTGGCATGGCCGCTCTGGGGCAGTATCTGCAAAAGAACCTGCGCTACCCTGCTGCTGCTCAGCGTGCCAACATCGCGGGCCGTGTGTTCGTTAGCTTCGTTGTCAACACAGACGGTAGTATCCAGGACGTTGCCGTATTGAAAGGGCTCGGATTTGGTACCGATGAAGAAGCACAACGCGTAGTAAAGGCAATGCCGAAATGGCGGCCGGGTAAACAGTCGGGTCGTCCGGTACGGGTAAAATATAACCTGCCGATCAACTTCACGCTGGAATAAGTTCTATGCGCGGACAAAATAGAGGCCCGGCCCGTCTGACGCTGTTTATTGCAGTATTGGCGTCGCTGGCTTATCTGGGAGGAGGCATCGCACTGATAGCCTCCTCTCAGTCTTTTGGTGTGTTCCCAGAGCCCGGCTTACTACGGTACGGTATGGCCACCATGCTGATTGTGTACGGAAGTTTCCGGATTTTTAGGGCTTATCAACAGATTCGGGATGAAACGTAATACGTTATGGGCTTCGCTACTGGCTATCGGGGCGCTGGCAACTGGCTGTGGTAATGGTAAGCCACCCCTCGATACACCCTCTCGCGGATCAATTACCATAGCTGCCGACGAGTCGTTTAAGCCATTGGTATCCCAGATCACTTCGGCTTATGAAGGGATTTATCAGGACGTTCACTTTAACGTGGTATTCCGCCCAGAGCAGGAAGCAATCAATATGATGCTTCACGACAGCGCCCGATTAGCATTTACCACGCGAAAGCTGTCTAAAAACGAACAGCGGGCACTCGATCAGCGAAAAATTCTTGGCACGTCGGTAAAAATTGCGACAGACGGCGTAGCGCTGATCACCAACAAGGCAAACACCGACAGTCTGATTACGATGGACGCCTTGCGGGGTATTTTCACCGGAAAAATCAAGAACTGGTCACAATTAACGGGCAATCAGCAAGAGCCGATTACGTTAGTTTTCGACAATAACAATTCCAGCAATCTGGATTTCGTTCTGACTACGTTCGGGGTGAAATCAGTAGCCGGACTGCGCATCTTTACGACGCGTTCTAACCGCGAAGTCATTGATTTCGTGCGTAAGAATCCTTCAGCGCTGGGGTTCATCGGGGTTAACTGGATCAGCGACGGCGACGAGCCACTAACGGCTGAACTATCAGCCGACCTGCGGGTTATGGGAGTATCGGCCAAATCAAAGCCGGTAGGACGAGCTGATTATTTTCAGCCGTTTCAGGAAGATTTGGGTATGCAACGTTATCCATTGCGTCGGCCGGTTTACATCCTTAGCCGGGAAGCACACCCTGGTTTAGGTGGTGGGGTGATTAATTACCTCATGCGGGATGCCGGTTCACTGATTGTTTACAAAGTTGGCCTGTGGCCTTCTGTGCGCTATAATCGAGAGATAAACCTCAGGAAATAAGTATTTTTTTTGGTTTAGCGGCACTTTTTTAAATTTGTACATTGTTTTAATAGTATATAACCTTTTCTAATTCCAACCTAGAATACATGATGAACAACCAGAAAAAATCGCTGATGACCATCCTGTTCGTCGGTGCGGCCATGACTACTCAGGTCTACGCGCAGGACGTGCAGAAGGGTCTGGAAGACCTGGAAGCTGAGCGGTTTACGAAGGCTGGCCAAACGTTTACTCAGTTGGCAAACAGTTCGCCATCAGCTGACAACCAGTTCTATCTTGGCTATTATTACCTGAAAACCGGCCAGCTCGATCAAGCAAAAGCCGCCTTTGAAAAAGGGAATGCGGCCGATGGTAAAAACCAGCTTAATAACGTCGGTTTGGCCGGTGTTGCCCTGATGAAAGGCGACCGGGCTACGGCGAAGTCGCTGATCGATGGTGCTGTTGGCGCTTCTAAAGGCAAAAGTCAGGATGTATTGATCCGGGCGGGTGAAATGTACACCCTTTCAGACAAGACAAACGACCCGGCTGAAGCAATTCGGCTGTTGACAATGGCCGACGAGAAAGACAAGAAGAACGAGAATGCCGAAATTGAAATGGCATTGGGCGACGCTTATTTTCTCAAAAATGATGGTGGTAACGCCATCACCAAATACGAAAACGCGTTGGCGATGAAGCCAACTCTGGCTGAAGCCAATTACAAGATCGGTCGTCTCTACCTGCGTGGTAAGAACTATGCCAAAGCACAGGACTACTTTAAGCTGGCTATCCAGAACGATCCTGAATTTGCGCCAACTTACCTGGCTTACGCCGATGCACTGGCTAACTCGCGGGCTTATAAGAGTGCCGCTCAGAACTACGATCTGTACGTGCAGAAAAGTGGTACGACCGATCCGGAACGCCTGCTTGATGTAGCCCGTTATCGTTTCCTTGCACAGGACTATCAGGGAGCAACTTCGTACCTCGATCAGCTGAAGGGCAAAGTGAACAACCCGATCATGGACCGGATGTACGGCTGGGCTTACTATGGCTTGAACCAGCCTCAGCAGTCGGTTGACGCGTTGAGCAAGTTTATCTCGTCGGCTCCTGATAAAGTGATCTATGACGATTACAAATATCTGGGTCGCGCGTACGGCATGGTCAACACGCCACAGGCTGATTCGATGAGTATTGTCTATCTGACGAAAGCTGCTCCTCTTGATACGACGGAGAACCTGTACCGCGATATTGCCAAGAAGTACTACGATATGAAGAAGTACAACAAGGCAGCGGATTTCTACGGAAAAGTAGTCTCGACAGACAAAAAGCCGCTGAATAATGACTTCCTGTATCAGGGTCTGGCAAACTACCAGTATGGTTTCCGGGTAGGTCGTGATTCGTCGGAAGCACCGATGGATACAGCCCAAATTCGGATGGCCCGTCAGATGTATTTCATGCGCGCTGATTCTGCCTTTGGTAAGATGGCCGCTAAAATTGAAGCTGATACAGCCGCTACCAGCAAATATCCACTGGCTTATTATTACGAAGGTCAGTCGAACTATTATGCATTCCCTTCGGCGGTATCGCTGGCACGGGGCACAGCTGTTCCTTACTATGAGAAATTCATCGAAAAGGCAAACGCTGAGACAGATGCTAAGCTGAAAGATTCGTACAAGAAGCCGCTGATCACGTCTTACAAGTTCCTGGCGTCTTATTACGGATCGAAGAACGACGACGCAAAAGCAAAGGAATACTTCAACAAAGTGCTGGAGCTTGACCCGAACGATGCTGATGTTCAGAAGGCGTTGAATCCGGCACCAGCTAAGACGGCTCCGGCTAAAGCAGCTCCGAAGAAACCGGTTAAGAAATAGGTTCCGGCCAATTTTTGTGAAAGCACCGAAGACTATCTTCGGTGCTTTTTTTTGCGGTATGCAGGCGAACCGCTAGCTAGGCCTTTATCGGTGACGCATTATTATTTCCGCCCGTAGTATACCTTTGCAGGTGCAAACGTCTGACCCACTACACGCTTTTCATTCTTACAATGCTCAATCTTGTACTGTTTGGCCCACCGGGTGCCGGTAAAGGCACCCAAAGTGAACGAATCATTCAGAAGTATAGACTAATGCACCTGTCGACAGGCGATTTGCTGCGTTCGCAGATTGCCGCCGGGACCGCATTGGGCCTGCGCGCCAAGCAATTGATGGATCAGGGTTTGCTGGTACCTGACGACGTAGTGATTGGCATGATTGAGAGTAAACTGCGCGAAAATCAGGACGCAACCGGCTTTATCTTCGACGGATTTCCCCGTACGGTCAGGCAGGCAGAAGCATTGGATGAACTACTCAATCAGCACCGGACGAGCATCACCCTTATGGTGGCTTTGATGGTCGACGATGAGGAGCTGACCCGTCGCCTGTTGCTCCGGGGCCAGACATCCGGGCGTCCCGACGATCAGAACGAAGAACTGATTCGTCGACGGGTGACGGAATACAATGAAAAAACAACGCCCGTCGCTAGTTACTATGCCGATCAGCAAAAGCTAGCGACAATTGACGGGATCGGCGATATTGAAACAATTTTTGATTTGATTACCCAACAGATCGAGCAGGCAACCGGTCAAACAAACTAGGTCAGGCTTCCCGATAATTCGTATTTAGTACAACGTTATGGCTTCCTCAAATTTTATTGATTATGTCAAGATCAACTGTCGCTCGGGTGCGGGTGGGGCAGGATCATCACATTTTCGTCGGGAGAAGCACGTTCCGAAAGGTGGTCCCGATGGGGGCGATGGTGGGCGGGGTGGCCACATCATCCTGCGTGGGAATTCGCAGATGTGGACATTGTTACACCTCAAATATCGTAAACACGTAAAAGCGGATAGTGGCGGCAATGGCGATGGTGGTCGGCGCAGCGGTGCGCAGGGCGAAGATGTCATTCTGGACGTTCCACTGGGCACCATAGCCCGCAACCCTGATACAGGCGAGCAGCTACAGGAGATTACGACTGACGGTCAGGAAGTAATCCTGTTGCCCGGTGGGCGGGGCGGACTGGGCAATGACCACTTCAAAACACCAACACTACAGGCGCCCGAACACGCACAGCCCGGCGAACCGGGTCGTGAAGAGTGGGTCATTCTGGAGTTGAAACTGTTGGCTGACGTTGGCCTGGTCGGTTTTCCAAACGCGGGCAAGTCGACGCTGTTGTCGGTTGTCTCGGCGGCTCGTCCCGAAATTGCTGATTACCCCTTTACAACCCTTGTACCCAATTTAGGGGTCGTGGCTTATCGGGACTATAAGTCGTTTGTTATGGCCGATATTCCGGGCATCATCGAAGGCGCGTCGCAGGGTAAAGGGCTTGGCCTTCGTTTCCTGCGCCACATCGAACGAAACTCGGTGCTGCTCTTTGTCATTCCGGCCGATAGTCAGGACGTCAGACAGGAGTACAATACCTTATTGAATGAATTACGGGAATACAACCCGGAGTTAATGGACAAAGATCGACTGTTAGCCATATCGAAAATCGATACGGTCGATGAGGCCGACCTTATACGTATAAAGGGGGAGTTACCCGAAAAACTGCCGGTGACGTTTATTTCTGCCGTTAGCCAGAAAGGGTTGAGCGAATTGAAAGATCAGATCTGGCACCATCTGACGCAGACCCCGGCATCAGTTTCCTGAAACCAGCTACGGCTACTACACCTGTATTGAATATCGCGGTTGACGCGACTTAGTATTTAGTCACTATGAAACACGTTTTGCTGGCTGCTGGTATAGTGGTCTGTCTATTGTTGCCAATAATGACCATAGCGCAGATTCAGGTATCGTTTCCAACCAGTCGGGCTGTTTTTCAGCGTAACAATGCTAATCAGGCAACCTTTCGCATTACCGGGTACTATACCACCACCGTTACCCGGATCGACGCCCGCCTGACAGCCCGTAATGGGCAGGGCACATCGGCCGACTGGCAACCGATTCAGACCAATCCAACCGGTGGTGTATTTGCCGGTGACCTGACAGCTTCCGGTGGCTGGTATATTCTGGAGGTGCGGGCTATGAACGGCGATCAGCAGGTTGGCTCCTACACGGTTGAGCGAGTCGGCGTTGGCGAAGTATTTGTGGTTGCCGGTCAGTCAAACGCGCAGGGGATACATCAGAGCGCACCCGTGTCGACCGACGACCGGGTGAACTGTGTCAACTATCGGTATCCGAATGATGGTTTTCCAAACGATCCACCTACGCCCGTATTTTCTCACCTCGATAACACCCCTGATTTTACAATTGCCCCACGAGGTTTGGGAAGCTGGTGCTGGGGACGGCTCGGTGATCTGCTGGCCAGTCGGCTAAACGTACCGATTATGTTTTTCAACAGTGCCTTCACGGGCACGGCTGTTCAGAACTGGCGACAAAGTGCGCCCGAAGGTGGTGTCGCCCAAAGTGTGTATGACCCCACTCTGTCCTATTTACCCCGCCAGCCGTACATCAATTTGAAACTGGCCCTTCAGTTTTACGCCAATTCGCTGGGGGTTCGTGCCGTGCTATGGCATCAGGGCGAAGCTGATAATCTTATCAATACCTCAAGCGATAGCTACACCAGCGACTTACAGTTTGTCATTCGGCAGAGCCGACAGGACTTCGGACGTAATATGAGTTGGGTTGTGGCGCGGACTTCCTACGGCGACCGGGCACCCGGCCTGACCGATGCCAACATCATCGCCGGGCAGAATAACGTTATCAGCGCCGGGCCGAACGTATTTGCGGGTCCGTCCACAGACAACATTCAGATACCTCGTACGCGCGCGCCCTTGTATGATCCTGACGGCTTTCACTTCGACTACGATGGCCTGGTCGAGGTAGCGAGTGCCTGGAACAATAGTCTGAACGACACTTTTTTTCAGCAATCGACGCCACAATCACCCGTCGCTTCACCTACGCTGGCGGTGGCCTGTTCGGGTAATAACCTGACCGTTAGTGTGAATGGAAATTATAATTCATTCCAATGGGAGTCGGGCGAAACGAGCCGGAGCATCACAAAAGGTGCGGGTCTTTATCGGGCAAAGGTGAAAGATGCCACCGGAAATACCTCCTTCACAAGTTATATCCGCGTGAGGGACTCGCCCGTAGCGTCTGTCGTTGGGGGTGGCCCAGCGTCGATCTGTGTGGGTAACTCGCTGGCGATAACAGCCAATTACGATGCGGTATCATGGGTCAATCAGCAAACCAACGCTGTTATCGCCAACACACGACAACTTAGCGTCAATACCCCCGCCGGTTACTTTTTTCGCTATAACGATGTCAGTGGCTGTACGTTTACATCGAACGTGTTAACACCCGCCGTCAATCCGTTACCGGCTACTCCGACGGTAGCGGCCGACAAACCGACTACGTTCTGCCAGGGCGACAACACGGTGCTGCGCGCTTCAGCGGATAACGTCCGGTACAACTGGAGTGATGGGCAATCGGCAAAAACAGTCGCCGTTGGCTCATCGGGTAACTACAACCTGACCGTCACTGACCAGAACGGCTGTACCTCAGCACTATCGAATACAGTGCAGGTGACCGCCAATCCCGTTCCGGCAAAACCGACCATTGCTACGAACGGACCAGCGACGTTTTGTGCCGATCGGACGCTGACGCTGACGGCTCCCGAAGCTACCTCCTATGCCTGGACCTCCGGGCAAACCAGTCGCAGCCTTACCATTAGTCAGTCGGGCAATTTCTCCGTTCGCGTCACCAACCAGTTCGGGTGCCAGTCGACCCAATCCGACGTGCTGGCTATTACAGTCAATCCGTTGCCGGCCACACCAACTGTGTCTGCGGCCGGAACGACTACGTTCTGCGCTGGCAATACGGTGGTACTATCGGCCACAACTACGCAGAATATAGTCTGGTCGAGCGGGCAAACGGCCAGAACAATAACGGTCAATCAATCAGGGAGCTACGCTGCGCAAGCGCAGGATGGCAACGGCTGTCTATCGCCCTATTCATCGGTTATCAGTGTACAGGTCAATCCCCTGCCCGCAGCCCCTACCCTATTGACGGATAAATCACCAACCCTGTGTGAAGGCGACCGGGTCACGTTTACGGTCCCTGGTCCTTACACCGTTTATTGGTCGACCGGCGATACAGCCCGCAGCATCACAACCGGCGTTGTGGGCAACTACTCGGCCCGCGTTCGGGACGTAAATGGTTGTCTGTCGCCCCAGTCGACGGCGACGACGGTCGAGTTGCGTCCGTTGCCGCCTGCCCCGTCGATCAACGCAGTTGGTACATTTACACTGGAAGCTGTAAGTTCAACAAACAGTCCGCTGTTCCGCTGGCGGCTGGGTGCTGATACGCTTAGCACGACGACGTCGGTTATCAAAGCCAGTCAGGCCGGGACGTACTCCGCTCAGGCAACGGTCGTCTACTCAAATACCCTGACGTGCTATTCGCTGCCCTCGGCGAACTACACGTACACTATTGATCCCGCTCTCCAGGGGCTTAGCCTGTATCCCAATCCAAGCCCCGACAAGATCATTACTATTGAAACTCAGCAGAATCTGACGAATGCAACCGTTTCGGTGTATTCACTAACGGGTCAGCTGCTGTACTCGACGATAGTACCGACATTCGATGCTCGTCGGCAACTGACGCTGACCAGTCTGTCGGGCGGGGTTTACGTCATCACGGTTCAGGCAAGTGATTTCAACGTATCGCGACGAATTTTAGTCGGTTTGTAATTTAAACGCCGTTCTGCCGTTCAGTCAATAAGCTGATTGCTCAAATTTGTATTATACCGGGAAAGTACCCATATTGAGCAATACTTTAACCAACTAAAATCGGTACCGTGCGTATACCCACCGGGTCCGCCTATTACTGCGCGCAGTCCGACTCATATCGAGAATTTATGAAGAATGTATACGTTCGTTTACTCGGGCTGTTTCTGCTGGGCTGGGTGTTGGCACCTGCCCATACGCTTGCCCAAACCACGTCGCAACCCGTTCGCATTACATACCCCGGCAGCCGGGCCGTTTTTCAGCGTGAAAACGATAACACCTCGATTCTTTATCTGTCGGGCAACTACTACCAACCCGTTGACAGTGTACAGGCGCGCGTCGTAGCCGAAGTGACCGGGCAGGGACTCAGTACAAACTGGGTAACGGTCCAGCGCAATCCGGCAGGGGGCGTTTTTCAGGGTTCGATGCGCGTACAGGGGGGCTGGTACAGGCTCGAAGTACAGGCTTTTGCCGGGGGAGCCGTACTAGGAACCGACGTTGTCAGGAAAGTAGGTATTGGTGAAGTCTTTATTATCACGGGGCAGTCAAACGCGCAGGGCTTTCAGGGCTTCGGTGCCGTTGGTGCGGCCGACGACCGGGTCAACTGCGTTACCTATGACAACTCCAAAGCCAATTTGCTGACCGACCCACCGGCTCCTTCTTTTCAGCAGCTGACAGCCACTGCGCTGATCGGCCCGCGCGGCCAGAGTGCCTGGTGCTGGGGGGTGCTGGGCGATCTGATTGCCAAGCAGTACAATGTACCTGTCCTATTTATCAACACCGCCTGGCAGGGTACCGTTATCCGGAACTGGAAGGAAAGCTCAGATGGCCAGATTACCAAAAACATCTTCGCGCTGGGCACACCCGACGAAAATTTTCCCGTGGGTATGCCCTACGCGAACCTCGTCATAGCCCTGCGCTACTACGCGTCTCTACAGGGACTGCGGGCGGTGCTATGGCAACAGGGCGAGAACGATAATATCCCGCTGCGCTCGACGCGGGAAACGTACCGAAGCGACATGCAGTATCTGGTCAACAAAACCCGTGCTGACCTGAACCGATACCCGGCCTGGGTATTAGCTCGCTCGTCGTACAATACGGGACAGACCAGTCAGGATATTATTCAGGCGCAGAACGACGTCATCAACACCTACAACAACAACGTCTTTGCCGGCCCTTACACCGACAATATTCAGATACCCCGCTTCGAAGGTGAAGTTCACTTCGGGAACGCGCCCGGCAATGAAGGCCTGAATCAGCTTGGACAGGCCTGGTTCAACAGCCTGAACGCCGTGTTTTTCAGCATCTCGCAGCCTTCACGTCCTTTGATACAGCCCAGCATCACGGTAGCCTGCAACACCAGTAATACCGGCCTGACGTTGACGCTTCCGTCACTCTACAAGAGTTACAGCTGGAAATCAGGGCAGCAGACCCAGTCGATTACGGTTGGTTCGACAGGTACGTACCAGGCTACGCTGAAAGACAATTACGGCAACACATTTTTGTCGCCTACGATCGATGTGCAATCGGCCATCCAGCCCTCGGTGCCAACGTTGGTACTAAGCAGTCAAACAGATCAGGCAGCTTCCGGTCAGCAACAGATATGCGCGGATTCGGTACTTACGCTGACAGCAAACCTACCGTCGAACAGTGTTTTGCAGTGGAGTAACGGCTTCGTCGGCAAGACCCTGGCAGTCAGTACGGCTGGCACGTATTCCGCGCGCACGTTGAACGTGTACGGATGCCGGTCAGCCCAGTCGGGCACGATAAACCTGACAGTTCGCCCCCGGTTACCAACCCCAACCATCGAACAGGTAGGTACCTACACCCTGCGGGCTAACCTACCCAGCGCGACGGGAGCGCAGACAGACCAGTTCGACTGGCGCCGGTCTGGTGAGCTGATCCCTCAATATGGAGCGGAAATAAAAGTGGTCGTCACGGCTAACTACACAGCACGCACCAGGTCGACATTTACGCTGGGTGACGGCAGCAACCTGACCTGTGCGTCGGCCTACAGTTCGCCACAGCCTTTTGCATTCGATGCCAGTCTGGGTGGGCTCAGTGTTTATCCCAACCCGACTGCCAACGGAGTCGTTACCATCGAAACGGTCGAAAACCTGGCCGATGCGCAGGTCAGTGTTTTTTCCATGACTGGCCGGCAGTTGGCAACGTACCTGATTCCGGCCTTCAATAACCGGCAGGCCATTGACCTGACCGGGTTAGCCCCCGCCGAATACCTGATTCAGGTTAAATCAGCCAGTTTCAACATTTCGCGACGTATCATCGTGAATCCCTGATACTGACGGGGTGCTATCACCCGCACAAAGCCTTCCCTGACTGGAAGGCTTTGTTTGTTTGGAGGCTGTACACTAGGGGTAGCCCCACTGATCGTGTGTTGCTGGACTGGGCCGTTTTTTGTATTTTTGAATACGGTTCGGTCAGCACGTTGGCATATAGACGAAGGCCAATCGGTTTTATCATTACCTTTGATCGCGTAATTTTTCGATAAGCAGATGAATACTACCTATGTGCCCGCCGATTACCTGCCTATTCTGATTCAGATGGGATTAGCGCTGGGGTTTATCGTCACGACGATGCTTGTCACTCATGCAATCGGCCCAAAACGTAACAGCGTCAAGAAAGACGATCCGTTTGAGTGTGGTATTCCTGTGCAGGGCGACGCCCGTACGCCTATTTCAATCAAGTATTTTCTGATTGCAATTTTGTTCGTCCTGTTCGACGTCGAAGTTATCTTCCTGTATCCCTGGGCGGTAAATTTCAAAGGACTGGGCATGACCGGCTTTATTGAAATGGTCCTGTTTATGGGGTTGCTACTGGCCGGTTTCTACTATATCATTCGCAAGGGTGTTTTAAAGTGGGAATAGTCTACAATCGAATCATAACACAGTTTTGTCTGTTATATAAGTAGACAATTCGTTCGTTTTCTATGGCTAGCAATATCAAAGTAGTAGAGGGTCCTGAGAGTTACGACGGGGCTGGGTTTCAGGCCACCTCGTTCGACAAAATAATCGGTCTGGCACGGGCCAACTCGTTGTGGCCGCTGCCATTCGCGACGTCCTGCTGCGGTATCGAGTTCATGTCAACGATGGCATCGACATTCGACCTGGCCCGCTTTGGCTCGGAGCGCCCCAGCTTTTCGCCCCGGCAGGCAGACATGCTGCTGGTAGCGGGTACAATTGCCAAGAAAATGGGGCCCGTTCTCAAGCAGGTGTACCTTCAAATGGCCGAACCCCGCTGGGTGATTGCCATTGGCGCCTGCGCATCGAGCGGTGGTATTTTCGACACCTACAGCGTCTTGCAGGGTATCGATCGGATTATTCCTGTCGACGTCTACGTGCCCGGTTGCCCACCACGGCCGGAGCAGATTCTGGAAGGTGTTATGCAGGTGCAGGAGTTAGCAAAAAATGAGTCGCTGCGCCGTCGCGACACCGAGGAATACCAGAAACTGCTGAATTCATACAGTATTCAATAACTGACTGAGTGAGCAACTGATTCAGTAAACAAAACCTCACTCATTCGAGTCCGTCCGCTATGTTCACCAACGAGCAACTCGCGCAGCACATCATCAATCAGTTTGGCGATAACGTCGGTGATTTCGACGATCCATACGACTTACTTACTTTTTCGACCAGTCGGGAAGAGATCGTTGCCGTTGTCCGCTATTTGCAGAATGATCCGACGTTGCAGGTCAATTTCCTAACCGATATTACGGCGGTTCACTACCCCGACTCGCCGGGTAAAGAATACTGCGTGGTGTATCACATGCACAGCTTCATTCATAATTTCCGGCTGCGCATCAAAGTGTTCCTTACGGCCGACGACCTGCATATTCCGACGATGGTGCCGCTGTTTGCCAGTGCCAACTGGATGGAGCGCGAAACGTTCGACTACTTTGGTATCCTTTTCGACGGTCATCCCGACCTGCGCCGAATCCTGAACATGGAAGAGATGGATTATCACCCCATGCGCAAGGAATATCCACTGGAAGACGCTACCCGCGAAGATAAGATCGACGCTTTGTTTGGCCGGTAAAAAACCGGCGAAAGAGCGAAAGGGCGATATTGCTACTTTCGCCCTTTCGCTCTTTCACTCTTTATGACATGGTTTCCGAAGAACTCGATATAACGAAGCAAAACCTGCCCGCCGAGCAGGGACCGGTTCAGTACGTCAACGAACTAACCACGCTTAACCTCGGACCGACACACCCGGCTACGCACGGTATTTTTCAGAACGTGCTACAGATGGACGGGGAGAAGATCGTGTCGGGCGAACAGACGATCGGTTACATTCACCGGGCTTTCGAAAAAATTGCCGAGCGCCGGCCGTTTTACCAGATCACCACCCTAACCGACCGGATGAACTATTGTTCATCACCGATCAACAACATGGGCTGGCACATGACGGTCGAGAAGCTGTTAGGGATCGAGATCCCGAAGCGCGCTCAGTACATCCGGGTCATCCTGATGGAACTAGCCCGCATTGCCGACCATATCATCTGTAACGGTATTCTGGGTGTTGATACCGGCGCGTTTACCGGCTTCCTCTACATCTACCAGGAACGGGAAAACATCTATGAAATCTACGAAGAGATCTGCGGTGCCCGCCTGACCACCAATATGGGTCGGATTGGCGGCATGGAGCGTGATCTTTCGCCCACGGCTATTCGTAAAATCAACGAATTCCTGGTACGTTTTCCGGGTGTGCTGCGCGAATTTGAAAGTTTGTTCAATCGCAACCGGATTTTCATGGACCGTATCGTCGGCGTGGGCGGCATTTCGGCTGAGCGGGCGCTGAGTTACGGCTTCACGGGCCCCAACCTCCGGGCTGCCGGTGTCGACTACGACGTGCGGGTAATGAACCCGTACTCTTCGTATCAGGACTTCGAGTTCGACATTCCCGTCGGTCAGAGTGGCGACACTTACGACCGGTTTATGGTGCGGAACGAAGAAATGTGGCAGAGTATGCGCATCATTCAGCAGGCGATGGACAACCTGCCCGAAGGGTCGTACTATGCCGATGCTCCGCAGTATTATCTTCCGGCCAAGCAGGAAGTGTACAAAAATATGGAGGCCCTGATCTATCACTTCAAGATTGTTATGGGCGAAATCGACGCGCCGGTTGGTGAAGTCTACCACGCTGTCGAAGGGGGGAATGGCGAGTTGGGTTTCTACCTCATCAGCGATGGTGGCCGCGCTCCGTACCGATTGCACTTTCGCCGTCCATGCTTTATTTATTACCAGGCGTATCCGGAGATGTGCAAAGGCCTGACGCTATCAGATGCGATTGTCATCATGAGCAGCATGAACGTAATCGCGGGTGAACTAGACGGGTAAACAGTTTAACCTGTTGTCGTATGCAGACGATAGATTGGGTAGATAAAGTAGCGACATCGCATCTGGATACTGTCAGCGAGGTTCGTAAGTTGATAGCCGAACACGAGTACGAAGAAGCGCAGGAAGCATTGTCTGTGCTTTATGAGGCAATGGCTAACTCAGAAAAGCGTTCGTTGGGCAGTCAGTTAGTCAGGTTGATGATGCACGTTTTAAAATGGCGATATCAACCCGATAGACGTTCAGTGAGCTGGGTTTACTCAATCGTTAATGCACGTCAGGAAATTGACTCCTTGCGAGAATACAACCCGTCGTTTACGCGAACGTATATTGAGTCGATTTGGGAACGCAGCTTTGAGAAAGCCATCGTTGAAGCGAAAGCACAAATGAATATGTCGAGAAAAGACAAGTTTGGGCCAGCCGAACTCACCTGGGATCAGCTTTTTGACGACGAATATCTGCTTTAATTATGACCACCGAATCCACCATACAGTTTACGCCGGAACGGCTGGCTGAAGCAACCGAAATCATTGCCCGATACCCGGAAGGAAAGCAGAAATCGGCGCTGTTGCCCCTGCTACATTTATTGCAGGAGCAGGAGGGCTGGACGAGCGCAGAAGGCATGGACTACGTAGCCCGGATGCTCGATATAGAGCCGATCGAGGTCTATGAAGTGGCTACATTTTATACGATGTACCACGTACTGCCGGTCGGTAAGCACGTCATCGAATACTGCCGGACGGGTCCCTGCTGTCTGATGGGGGCAGAAGATGTACTGGCTCACCTGAAGCAGCGGCTGGGCATCGATACCGGTCAGACCACCGTCGACGGGCAGTTTACCCTGAAAGAGGTTGAGTGTCTGGCGGCTTGTGGCATGGGGCCTGTTTTTCAGGTTCGCGAGAAGTACTACATGAACCTGACCAACGACCGGGTCGACGAAATCATTGACGAACTGTCGAAGTAACCGTAGCTATGGCGACTAAAATCTTAACAGAACACATCAACGTACCGGGCATCGAAACCTTCGACGTCTACCGGCAGCAGGGCGGTTACACGGCGGTCGAAAAGGCGCTGAAAACCATGACGCCCGACGAAATTGTTGAGGAAGTCAAAAAAGCAGGTGTTCGGGGCCGGGGTGGGGCCGGCTTCCCGATGGGCATGAAGTGGAGCTTCCTGGCCAAGCCGGAAGGTGTCCCCCGGTATCTGGTCTGCAACGCCGATGAATCGGAACCCGGTACGTTCAAGGACCACCACCTGATGAAGAACCTGCCCCACCTGCTGATCGAAGGGATGATTATCTCGTCGTTCGCACTGGGGGCCAACAAGTCGTTCATCTACGTACGGGGTGAACTGATGTACGTCATCAGAATACTGGAAAAAGCCATCGCGGAAGCGAAAGCAAAAGGCTTTCTGGGTAAAAATATCTTGGGTACTGGCTACGATCTCGAACTTGTTGTGCAGCCCGGTGGTGGTGCGTACATCTGCGGGGAAGAAACCGCGTTGCTCGAATCACTGGAAGGCAAACGCGGTAACCCACGGAATAAGCCGCCGTTTCCAGCCGTCAAAGGCCTTTACCAGTGTCCTACCGTTGTCAACAACGTCGAGTCGATTGCCACGACGTCCTGGATTGTGAATAATGGTGGCGATGCGTACGCGGCTGTTGGTATTGGGCGTAGTACCGGCACGAAGCTGATCTCCGCATCGGGCCACATGCGCAAGCCGGGTGTGTACGAAATCGAACTGGGTTTACCGGTTGAAGATTTCATCTATGCCGATGAGTGGTGTGGTGGTATCCGGCCCGGTCATAAGTTTAAAGCCCTGGTAGCAGGTGGTTCGTCGGTTCCTATTCTTCCCGCTGCGCTGGCCCTAACGCTGGCAAACGGAGAAAAACGGCTGATGAGCTACGAATCACTATCAGACGGCGGCTTTGCAACGGGTACGATGCTGGGGTCGGGTGGGTTTATCCTGTTCGATGAAACGTCGTGTATCGTGCGGAACACGTGGAATTTCTCGCGGTTCTATCACCATGAATCATGCGGTCAATGCAGCCCCTGTCGGGAAGGCACCGGCTGGATGGAAAAAGTGCTGCATCGCATCGAACACGGCCACGGCCATCAGCAGGACATCGATCTGCTGGTTGACGTCGCGAAGAAAATTGAAGGCAACACCATCTGCCCGTTGGGTGATGCCGCTGCCTGGCCGGTAGCGAGTGCGATCCGCCATTTCCGCGACGAATTCCAGTGGCACATCGACCATCCGACCGAAGCTACGCAGCCTGGCGCTGTGTATCGGGGCGAAATGGCATTGGTTTAATTTGGCTCGACAAGGTCATGGAAGAACTGATGTTGTTGCGGAAATTGGTCGAAGAACACGACTACGCAGGTGCATTGACTCTGATTGACGAACTGGAGGAGATGGCGATGGATGATAAACTCAACAAAGTGGAAAGCTACGTTGAGGTCTTGCTGATTCATCTGATTAAACAACACGTTGAAAAACGGACCATCCGATTGAGTGAGTTGGCAATCAGTACGTCGCTTTTCAAGATTCACCTTGTCGACCGGCGACGGAAGACAGGGGGGCATTACCTAAATGATAGGCAAATCCGAGAAGCAATAAATGATGCGTATCGGATCGCGCTCAGAATTGCCGCCGATGAAGCGTTTGAAGGAATTCACTCACCCGATCAGTTAGCTGCAATAATTGATGCCGATCAGATTAAGCAGGAAGCTTTCGACCGGATTATGGCTTACAGACCTTAAGCATTGAATTGATACATGGAAGATATAAAACCGCAGTTGCTGACCGTCACCATCGACGGAATTGCCGTTGAGGTCGAACCCGGAACGACGATTCTCCAGGCCGCCCGCAAGATCGGGCCGGACGTAGCGCCCCCGGCAATGTGCTATTACCAGCCTCTCAAAGGCAGCGGTGGTAAGTGCCGGGCCTGTCTGGTACGGGTAGCTGCCGGGTCGGCCAAAGACCCACGGCCGATGCCTAAACTGGTAGCCTCCTGCCTGACCGCCGTTCAGGATGGAATGGTTGTCGAAAACACGACCAACCCACAGGTAATCGACGCCCGGAATGGTATCGTTGAGTTTCTCCTGCTGAATCATCCCCTCGACTGCCCGGTCTGCGATCAGGCGGGCGAGTGTGATCTACAGAACTTTGCCTTTGACCACGGCAAGGTAACGACGCGCTACGAAGAAGATCGCCGGACGTTTGAGAAGAAAGACATCGGGCCATACATTCAGCTGCACATGACGCGCTGCATTCTGTGCTACCGCTGTGTGTATACCGCCGATCAGATCACTGAAAAGCGGGTGCATGGTGTGTTGGGCCGGGGGGATGCATCAGAAATTGGGACGTACATCGAGAAAGCCATCGACAACGACTTTTCGGGTAACGTTATCGACGTTTGCCCCGTTGGTGCGTTGACCGATAAGACGTACCGCTTCAAAAACCGGGTGTGGTTTACCAAGCCCGTCGATGCACATCGTGACTGCCCAACGTGTTCGGGTAAGGTCACGGTCTGGTACCGGGGTGAGGAAGTAATCCGCGTGACGGCTCGCAAGAATGAGTGGAACGAGGTGACTGAGTTTATCTGTAACACCTGCCGGTTCGAGAAAAAGAAAACCAGCGACTGGGTCATCGAAGGGCCAACGAAAGTATCGCGCTCGTCGGTCATTTCGGCCAACAAGTACCGCGCTGATCTGGAAAAGCCAAGTTTCGGCAAACGCCTGGCTGCGGCCGAGTACAAGCCGATTCATGACGAACGGGATACGTCGCAACTTGGTATTCAACCGCTTCCGGCCGATCGGTTTGCCAGGACGTTGCCCTCAGCCGTAGAGCCTGAGCCCTGATCCTGACCGAGTTCGGTTTAACGAATCAACTAACTAGTAGTAATGGCCTTACCCATTCTGTTAACCAAAGGACTGATTATCCTGGTCATCTTCGGGATTTCGCTCCTGATCGCTACCTATTCGACGTACGCCGAACGGAAAGTAGCGGCTTTTCTACAGGACCGGATCGGTCCGAACCGGGCGGGTCCATGGGGACTGCTCCAGCCCATCGCCGATGCCGGCAAGCTGTTTTTCAAGGAAGACTTCATTCCGTCGCAGGCCAGCAAATGGCTCTTTATTCTGGGTCCGTCGCTGGCGATGTTTACCGCCCTGATGTCGAGTGCGGTGATTCCGTTTGGCGATAGCATTCGGTTCATGTGGGACAATGTTCGGTACGATGTCAACGTGCAGGGCATCGAGATAAACATCGGCGTACTGTACATTTTTGGCGTCGTATCGCTGGGTGTGTACGGTGTCATGGTCGGTGGCTGGGCGTCGAACAACAAGTTCTCGCTACTGGGTGCCATCCGGGCGGCCTCGCAGAATATCAGCTATGAAATCGCGCTGGGTCTGTCGATCATCACAATTCTGATGATGACTGGCTCACTGTCGGTACGGCAGATCGTGAATGAGCAGGCTACTTTTTTCGAGTGGAACGTCTTTACGCAACCGCTGGGCTTCATCGTATTTCTGACCTGCTCGTTTGCTGAGTGTAACCGTACCCCGTTCGATTTGCCGGAGTGCGAAACCGAATTAGTTGGTGGCTACCACACAGAATACAGCTCGATGAAACTGGGGCTGTATCTGTTCTCGGAGTACATCAATATGTTTGTATCGTCGGCGTTTATCTCGGCCTTGTACTTCGGTGGCTTCCACTATCCGTTCATGAATGAAGTAAACAGTGCACTGGACAATTCGCTGGGTGCCATTACGGGTCATAACCTGGCCACGGCAATCGGTTTCCTCGTGTTCTTCGGCAAGATTCTGTTCTTCATCTTCTTCTTCATGTGGGTACGCTGGACGCTTCCCCGTTTCCGCTATGACCAGTTGATGAACCTGGGGTGGAAGATTTTTATCCCCCTGTCGATTCTGAACGTCGTTATAACGGGTGCCGGTTTGCTTTACAATTTCAAGTATTCGTCCTGGCTGATCGTTATCGTCATGACCGTGCTGGCCGTTACGTCGCAGGCCAAAGCACCCAAGCAGCAGGTTGTACCACAGAGAAGTTAATCGGTTTGTGGTTTGTAGTTCGTGGTTGTTGCAACCGCCAGAAATACAAACCACAAACCACGAACTATAAACTACATGCAACTTACCAATCGCGCCAAGCAGGTCAGTAATAAGGAAATGACGCTGGCGGAGAAGATGTATCTGCCGGCGATAGTAAGTGGACTTGCCATCACCATTAGTCACTTCTTCCGCAAGAAGCCGACGATTCAGTATCCGGAAGTAAAAAAGTACCTGGGGCCAATTTACCGGGGCCACCATATCCTGAAGCGCGATGAGCAGGGGCGTGAGCGCTGTACGGCCTGCGGTCTGTGCGCCGTTGCCTGCCCTGCCGAAGCGATTTCTATGGTAGCCGCCGAGCGTGAGAAAGGCGAAGAGTTGCTCTACCGGGAAGAGAAATACGCGGCTGTGTACGAGATCAACATGCTGCGCTGCATTTTCTGCGGACTGTGTGAAGAAGCCTGCCCTAAACAGGCCGTATACCTGCGCCACGATCAGATGGTACCTGTATTTCTGGAGCGCGATGAAGTGATTTATGGCAAAGACCGGCTCGTGGAAAAGATGGATGATCGCTACATACGGAAAAACTCGGAAGTGAAAACAACGCCGACCGAACCTAGCCTGACCCGCTCAGCAACCTAGTCCCGACTGTCTCTTTTGTCCTTTCGCTACAATCAAGTTATGACCGAATTTTTAACGTTTCTCAAATCACTGACGCCTACCGGCTACTTGTTTCTGATACTCACCGCGCTGACGCTCGTTAGCGCCATGGGTGTCGTTACGGCCCGTAACCCCATTTACAGCGTGCTGGCGCTAATCGCTACATTCTTCTGCCTGTCGGGCCACTACATCTTGCTCAACGCGCAGTTTCTGGCAGCGGTCAACATCATCGTATACGCGGGGGCTATCATGGTTCTGTTTCTGTTCACGATCATGTTTCTGAACCTTCGGAACGATGACGAAGAAGCAAAAACGAACCTGACAAAAATAGCGTCGGTCATTGTGGGCGGCACGCTGATGGTGATGCTGATTATGATCTTTCGGGCTAAATCATCGCAAATGCCGACTGGTAGCGCCGTTGGCTTCAATTCACAAACGGGTATGGTTGAGAACCTCGGCCATCTGCTTTACGGCAGTTACATTCTGCCGTTCGAGCTGGTTTCGGTACTGTTTCTGATCGCGATGGTCGGGGCCGTAATGCTGGGCAAACGCGAAGCTGGCGACCGTCATTTTTAAGCCCGACTACTTACGTAATCAATGGAGCCACCCAACGGGTGGCTTTTTTATTTTAGCCTACCCACCGTTGTCCTGAAGGATAATAGTATGCGTGCATAATAATTTCGACTGAACGTGTAATTTTTCCCCTGAAAAGTAAGTTATTGCGCTATAGTTCATCGAATAAGTCAATAAAACCTGGTTCATATATGGACGCATACATTGTAGCCGGTTATCGTACGGCGGTCGGCAAAGCCCCTCGCGGTGGCCTGCGACTGACCCGGCCCGACGATATGGCGGCTGAGGTTATTAAACACCTGGTCAGTCAGGTGCCGAATCTGGACCCTGTGCGGGTTGAAGACCTGATTGTTGGTAATGCTGTGCCCGAAGCCGAGCAGGGTATGCAAATTGCCCGGTACATCGCGCTGTTGTCATTGCCAAACAGTGTACCCGGTTTCACAATCAACCGCTACTGCGGATCGGGCCTGGAAGCGATTGCCATTGCGTCGGCCAAGATTCACGCAGGGCTGGCCGATTGCATCATTGCCGGCGGCACGGAATCGATGTCGATGGTACCGGTAATGGGCTGGAAAACCGCGCTTAACTACGAAATAGCAAAGTCCCACCCCGATTACTATATCGGTATGGGGCTCACAGCCGAGCAGGTTGCGCAGCAGTTCAACATCACCCGCGATGCCCAGGACGAGTTTGCCCTCGAATCGCATCAGAAAGCACTGGCCGCTCAGCGCGACGGTAAATTCACCGACGAAATTGTGCCAATCAAGGTGACGGAAACGTATTTCGACGCGGAAAGCAACAAGAAGAAAAACCGTGACTGGACAGTTGCGCAGGACGAAGGGCCCCGTAAGGACACGAGTGCCGAAGGATTGGCGAAGCTGAAGCCCGTCTTTACGGCGGGCGGGTCGGTGACGGCGGGTAACTCGTCGCAGACATCAGACGGCGCGGCTTTCGTCATCGTTATGTCGGAACGGCTGGTAAACGAATTGAATCTTAAACCGGTAGCCCGGATGATGTCCTACGCATCGGCAGGTGTGGAACCTAAGATTATGGGTATTGGACCGGTAGCAGCCATCCCCATCGCGTTGCAGAAGGCGGGATTGAAGCAGGATGATATCGACATGATCGAGCTGAACGAAGCTTTTGCCGCCCAGTCGCTGGCTGTTATTCAGGAGTTAGGGCTTGATCGTAACAAGATAAACCCGAACGGTGGCGCCATCGCACTGGGTCATGCATTGGGTTCGACCGGGGCCAGACTGACAGTACAACTGCTCAACGAAATGCGTCGGCAGGATGAAAAATACGGTATGGTATCAGCCTGCGTCGGTGGCGGGCAGGGCGTAGCCGGTATTTTTGAACGGCTCAACTAAGTCAGTTCTGCCATTGCCCGACAACGAAAAGCCGGATCGCTGATAACGATCCGGCTTTTTGGTGTTGGGTAGCGCAGTTATTTCTTACGGATAAGGAGCCGCTGACCAACGGAGACACTATAGTTTTTGAGATTGTTCCACCGGGCTAAATCCTCAACCGACACCTTGTTAATCAGCGCAATGCGATAGGCTGTCTGGCCGGGCTGAACGAAGTAGTAGTAGTAATTTGGCTGGGCAGCGGCCTGCGCCGATAGCGCAGCCTGCACTGGCGAGCCGGGGGTCGTTCTGGCCTTTATAGAAGCCGGTACTTTCACAACACTGACGATGATTTCCTGCCCGATTTCCAGTGGGTAACGTTCCGACAGATTGTTCCACGTGTATAACTGGCCTATAGCAACGCCATACTGCCGCGCAATAGAGTAGTACGTTTGGCCCGCCTTTACAACGTGTAGCCGAACGATTTCGCGCGGTTCAGCCTGCACTGTATCCCGGCGTGCGGTTGCAGCCGCGCGAACAGCGCCCGAATCCGACGATACTTTGGCGGGGCGCTGACTACCTACGGTTGGCCGGGCTGCAACCGACGGCGTAGCCACTGGTGCGACTGTCGGAACCGGGTTTTGCTTCGTGCGTGCAGGCGTAGCGGTCGGAGTGCGGGCCGGGGGTGTAGTAGCAACAGCCAGATTAGGGGTTGGTACCGGTTTCGGTAATGGCTGACGAACAAGCGTATCGGAAGTAGGCGTCGCACTTATGTCCGGCTGTGTCAGAATCGGCGTATCGACCGATTGTTCGACTGGCACGGGCGTCATTTCAGGTACTTGCTGGTATTCAACGGGTCGGCTTCTGGGCCGTTTTCGTTGCAGCCAGATAATCCGGCCGGTCTGTACGCGCTGATTAGCCGGAAGCCGGTTGAATTTTAACAATGATTGCAGGCGAACACCGTAAATATTAGCGATGTCCCGCAGCGTCTGGCCGCGTTGCACAACATGAAACGGAACCATGGCCCGCCGATTTTTTCGCTCCAGGTAATAGATCTGACCGGGTCGAATTACGTCCTGTGCCGTCAGGTCGTTATCGGCGATGAAGGCTTCAACGTGCATTTTGCCATAATAAGCCATCGTAATCACATTGTCGCAGGACTGGGCCTGCACACCCCGTAACCCATTGATCGTGTAGTACATCGCCGGACTGTAGATGCTGACTGGCTCCTGCGGCCGTTTTACTAACACCGGAAACCCAACATCGGTCGGCTGCGCGTTACTGAGTCGGGGCTGGTTCTGCGTCCTGGTTTTTACCTGCGTGAACTCTTCGTTTGTCACCCGAATCAGCACCGGGTATTGTTTGTCGGTTGGAATGACCGTCGTCTTTAGCCATTGATTGAACGGGGCGAATCGTTCTTCGCTGATGTTGAGTTGCCGGGCAATAGACGCCAGTGTCTGCCCGCTGCCATTGGTGTACTCAAACAGCACGTATACCTGTGCTGGCCGGAAGGTGGGTTCTTCACGCTCGATGGCGAATTTACGCGCCAGTATTTTCCAAAGCAGCGGTGGGTTCTTTTCGGTCAGCAATAAATACGTTGCGTATTTACTGGCCTGTTTCCGGTCGGTGGGCGCAACACCCTGCAAGTACTGCAACAGCGTCTGGGCGTAATTGCCTGATTGCAACTGGAGATCCGACAGGCGGTCGACAACAGCGTTGGTTGCCAGAATCGGGTGGAACCGTTCGTCTACCGATGGATCGATCCGTAGTTTTAACTGACCTGCGTCAACGATCGTCAGGCCCCAGTAGCCAGTACCAGTCTGGTCGGGAAACGGTAAAGCCGCATACCGAAAGTCGGCGGGCAGTTTGTCGGCCGCCAGCCGGGCTTCGAGGAGGGGCGTCAACTGCCGGAGCGTTTCCAGGTCACGCAGTAATACCGTCCGGTTGGCGTACATCCCGTTGACTTCCTGCTGAATCAGCTGCCGGGCCTCTTCGTTGATGTGTACGGTAACGCCCGCAAATTCCACATCGAACGGAACCTGCGGAACGGCCTGCCCATTAGTTGTTTCCCAGCTTACAAACAGCAGACAACCAATTACCAGTCGTTTCAACGATCCTCGTTTCATGCAGGGTGGGTTATGCAGACCCTATCGGGTTCAACTGTCAAATTTATCAATAAATAGCCGCCCAAAATACCCTCAAGCTGCGGATAGCTGTATTCAGCTGATTCGCTCCTTACCAATACGCCTTCACAGGTCGTGACTTAGTTGCGGGCGACAGCTACACCGACCAGCGAATCGGACTACTGACGTTTATAGCAATTAGCTAACCAGTTTATGACGCAGATTGTGGTTATATCGTCAGCACTTTACGAAGAAAAATTTGTTATTAGTATGCTTGCATACTAATTCCGGGTCATGTTACTTTGTGTAAACTAGTATGCAAGCATAACAAACCACGAAGTCATGATTGCGACCGAACCAAAAGCATCGATCAAAGGGGGCGAATTCCTTATCAAAGAAACCAGCGCAGCGCAGGTTTTTATACCCGAAGAATTTTCTGAAGAGCAACAGATGATCGCGGCTACCTGCCGGGAGTTTCTGGAGCGTGAAATATGGCCACGGCTCGACGAAATCGACAAGGCGAAATCGCCCGAGCTGATTTCGTCGCTGATGGATAAAGCCGGCGAACTGGGCCTGCTCGGCACGGGTGTACCCGAAGAATACGGCGGCTTCGGTATGAGTTTTAACACGTCGATGCTGGTGGCCGAAGTAACGGGTGCCGGGCATTCGTTCTCGGTGGCCCTGTCGGCGCACACCGGTATCGGTACGCTGCCGATCGTGTATTACGGCAACGACGAGCAGAAGGCAAAGTACCTGCCCAAACTGGCAACGGGTGAGTGGAAAGCCGCCTACTGCCTGACCGAGCCGGATTCGGGCTCAGACGCTAACTCGGGAAAGAGCCGCGCAAAACTGTCGGACGATGGTAAGCATTACGTGCTCAACGGGCAGAAAATGTGGATCACCAACGGCGGTTTCGCCGACGTCTATATCGTATTCGCCAAAATTGACGAGAACGGACAGGTCGATAAAAATCTGTCGGCGTTCATTGTCGAAAAAGACTTTGCTGGGATCACGATGAACGAGCCCGAGCACAAAATGGGCATCAAAGGCTCGGATACGCGTCAGATCTTCTTCAACGACGTACAGGTTCCGGTTGAGAATCTGCTGTCGGAGCGGGGAAACGGCTTTAAGATCGCGGTTAATATTCTGAACATTGGCCGGATTAAGCTGGGCGTGGCGGCTGTTGGCGGTAGCAAGGAAGTCATCAACAACGCCGTCAATTACGCCAACGAGCGCAAGCAATTTAAAACGGCGATCTCGCAGTTTGGGGCCATCAAGCACAAACTGGCCGAGATGGCGATCAAAGTATACGCGTCGGAGTCAGCGAGTTATCGGGCGGGTCAGAACATCGACGATATGATCGAGGATCTGAAAAGCCAGGACATCGCCGACGTACCCGCAAAGCTACAGGCGCTGGAGCAGTTTGCGATCGAGTGCGCCATTATGAAAGTGCATGGTTCGGAAGCCCTCGATTACGTAGTCGATGAGGGTGTGCAGGTCTACGGCGGGATGGGCTATTCGGCCGATGCGCCAATGGACCGGGCGTACCGCGACGCGCGTATCAACCGGATTTTTGAAGGCACCAACGAGATCAACCGGATGCTGGTGGTCGACATGATGCTGAAGCGGGCCATGAAGGGCGAACTCGATCTGATGGGTCCGGCGATGGCTGTGGCGAAAGAGATCATGTCGATTCCTGACTTCAACACGGAGGAGGAAGAAGGCCTGTTTGTGGCGGAAAAGAAGGTATTGAAAAACCTGAAAAAAGCCGCCCTGATGGTTGCCGGTGCTGCCGTGCAGAAGTTCATGATGACTCTCTCGAACGAGCAGGAGATTCTGATGAACATCGCCGACATGGTCATCGAAATTTACGTGGCAGAATCAGTACTGCTTCGCGTTGAGAAGCTAATCGGTGTGCAGGGCGACGGAGCCATAAGTCTGCAAAAGCAAATCGCGCACGTGTACCTGCACGAAGCCGTTGAAAAAGTCAACAGCGCGGGGCGGCAGGCGATCACATCCTTTGCCGAAGGCGACGAACTGCGCGGTATGCTGATGGGCATGAAACGCTTTACGAAAATTGAACCAATGAATCTCAAGGATGCGCGCCGGTCGATTGCCGACGCTATGATTGCGGAAAACAAATACATTTTCTAGCAAGGATCAGAGACTCGAAAAACAGTATCCATCAACAACGAAAAACAGCAAAGGCTGCTCTGAACCAGAGCGGCCTTTGCTGTTTCTGAATCGAACTGGAGTCGTTATCTTGCGTAGCGAACCACCTAATTCCACGTATGAATCGCATCGACCGGCTGACGGCTATTCTGATTCACCTGCAATCGAAACGGGTGGTGAAAGCGCAGGAACTGGCGGATCGGTTTGAGCTGAGCCTGCGCACGATTTACCGCGACATTCGGGCGCTGGAAGAAGCCGGTGTCCCGATCGGTGCAGAAGCCGGGATCGGTTATTTCCTGACGGGCTATCAGTTACCGCCGGTGATGTTTTCCAACGCCGAAGCGTCGGCCCTGCTGGTCGGGGGCAAGATTCTGGCGCAGATGACCGACGAGTCCGTGCGGACACCGTACGAATCGGCCCTGTTTAAAATCAAGGCGGTGCTCTCACGCACGGAAAAGGACCACCTGGAGGAACTGGCCGGGCAGATTGAAATCATCAAACCCATGCACCCCCGCCCCTACTCCGATCAGTTGCTCTACGCTATTCAGGGCGCGCTGGTAAGAGGCCACCGACTGACGATTGAGTACCGGGCGGGCTACAGCGACAGGCAGACGCAACGTACGATTGAACCCATCGGCTTGTGCCACTACGGCGTAGGCTGGCACCTGATCGCCTATTGCCGGCTCCGCCATGATTACCGCGACTTCCGCGTCGACCGGATTCAGCAGTTGTCAGAACTGAACGAATCGTTTTCCCGGCAGTCGCGACTGTCATTGCACGACTATCTGAACCGGCTGACGCAGGAACAGGATTTACAGGAGGTAGTACTTGTCTTCAGCACCGATATGGCCCGGTTTACGCAGGATCAGCGGTATTCGTTTGGCTTCGTATCGGAAGAGGAAATCCCGGATGGTGTTCGCATGACGTTTCTGACGCAGTGCCCAAAGTCACTGGGGCGGTGGCTACTGATGTACGGCCAATCAGTTCGCGTTGAGCATCCGGCGTCGATGAAAACAATCATGCAGGACTACAGTCAGGAACTGGCGGAGCATTATTCATAGGGTTTGACGTTTACGGGTTAAGGGCCAAAGTTGTTGGTCACAGACATTAAACCTTAGCGGTTGTTTAAGATTTTATAATCCCCGGCCAGAACGGCCTTTTGTCATTCCGGCGACAGGACCGGTCCGTCGGAGCGGGGATCTTCGCTAAAAGCAAGCAAAATAGCCTACTAACGAAGATCCCTCGCAGGCTCGGGATGACAAAAAACGAATCTCAGACAACTTCTTAGACCCGCATCAACCTGCTGACATAGGGCTGTCAGTGAGTGAACGGACCTTTGTAGGGTACTTTAAACCCCCTACACTTATGACGACCGATGCCCAAATTCCGAATCCGACGCTGACGCCAAAAACCGTTCCGCCGTTTACAGCGCTGGTTGGCAGCCTGCGTACCACACTAAAACGGCTCGACGACTGCAAACCCATTATGCGGGCTCTGTATGCCGAAGCTGCCCAACTAAACCTGACCGTCAACGGCCCGTCGCAATGGCACTACATCGGTGCGTCGGGCGACGATAATCAGGAGTTTCAGCTCGACATTGTATTGCCCATTCAGCAAACCGGGGCTTCTCCGAAGGATTATTTCTACAAAGAATTACCGGGCTTCACCTGCGTGAGTCACGTACACACCGGACCGTGGACCGACATGCCCGCCGTGTACGATCAATTGTTCGCTCAGTTTTACCGTGAGGGCTATACCGAGGGCACCGTTGTCCGGGAAATCCATGCCGTGGTCGATTTGGCCGACCCGACGAAGTGCGTTACCGACGTGCAAATCGAGATCATTCGCTGATCGATTGACCGCAGCGCCAAACCTACTAATCAAGTCTGGTTAGTAGGTTTTTTTGTGTGCGGAGCTTTATAGGTTTACCTTACTCCGACTGACTACTCTGTTTTATCATGACCCAACTTTCGTCTTTTTCGCGTCGCCAGTTTATGGCGGGTTTAGGCGCGTCCGCCCTGTCGTTACCCGCCCTGACCGATGCGTTTGGCAACCCACTCCCGACGGCCCAGCCCGGCCGTAAGCTGGGCATTGCCCTAGTTGGCCTAGGTAGCTACAGCACCAATCAACTGGCCCCGGCACTTCAGCAAACCAAAAACTGTCGGCTGACAGGTGTCGTAACAGGCACCCCCTCGAAGGCAGAGGAGTGGATGAAAAAATACAACATCCCCAAAGCCAACGTCTACGATTACAAGACGTTTGACCGTATTGCCGACAACAAAGACATCGACGTCGTTTACGTGGTGCTGCCTAACTCCATGCACCGCGAATACGTCGTACGGGCGGCTCAGGCGGGTAAGCACGTGATCTGCGAAAAGCCGCTGGCCATTATGCCGCAGGAATGTCAGGACATGATCGACGCCTGCAAAAAAGCAAACAAACAACTGGCCGTCGGGTACCGGCTTCATTATGAGCCATTCACGCAGGAAGTGATGCGACTGGGCCAGCAGAAGGTGTTCGGACCGATCAAGTTTATCGAATCGAGCGACGGCTTCCGCATTGGCGACCCCAGTCAGTGGCGCATGAAAAAAGCCATGGCCGGGGGCGGTCCGCTGATGGACGTGGGTATCTATGCCGTGCAGGGCGCGCGCTATGTCACGGGCGAAGAACCGATCTCGGTTACGGCGCAGTTTGGCCCCAAAACCGAGCCGCAGAAGTTCAAAGACGTCGAGGAGACGCTGTTCTGGCAGTTTCAGTTTCCGAGCGGGGCCGTCAGCAATTCGACAACGAGCTACACGGCGGGTGTCGAACGGCTCTACGCCAGCTGTCAGGATGGCTGGTTTGAACTATCGCCCGCATTTGGCTACGGCCCGCTGAAAGGGCGCACCAGCAAAGGCCCCATCGACAAACCAATCGTCAATCATCAGGCGATGCACATGGATGGTGTCTGCGAGGTACTGTTGCAAAATAAACCCCTCCCCGACCATGTCACCGGGGCCGAGGGTCTGCGCGATGTGACGCTGTTGCAGGCTATTTACAAAGCCGCCGAGACCGGCCGCAAGATCGACTTGAAAGGATAAACGTGCAGCCACTGCGTAGGCCGGTCTGGGCTACACGGTCGATAAGTAAATAATCCCCGGTTCGCAATCGCGTGTGAGCCGGGGATTATTTTTGCAGGTATGTTCAGTTTTCGCGGCTTCTGGCTTCTCTTCGTTGGCTCCCTCTACACAGCAACCGTTGTTGCACAGACGGTTTCGCAGCCTACGAATACCTGGGGTACTTGGTTTATCGGCACGGTGCTGATGCCCGCTTCACCCACCACGCACTGGGGTGGTTATGTCGAAGTGCAGGCCCGTTCCAACGGCTTGTTTAACCAGTATTTTTACAACGAGCTAAAAGCCGGCGTTAGCTACGACCTCGACCGTAATGTGCAGGTGATGGTAGCCGGTGGCCGTTATCAGACCAACGATTATCAGGATTTGCCGGCGGGGCCGCTGAACGTGGAAAAACGCGTCTGGGAGCAATTGGTGCTGAACCAATACCTCAACCGGATTCGGTTTGAGCACCGCTACCGGCTGGAACAGCGCTGGTTCGACTTTCGGGGCAACACGACGGAATACCGCAACCGATTCCGCTACCGACTGAATCTGTTTATCCCGCTCAACACCCCGACGATTGGCACCGGTACCGTATTCGCATCGGTACATGACGAGATTTTTCTGAATCCTAAAGGACCGGTCTTCGAGCGAAATCGGCTATATGGCGGGCTTGGGTACCAATTCAGTCCGCATTGGGTGGGGCAGATCGGCTGGGTCAATCAGACCAACTACACGCCGGGTTCGTTCACGCAGAATCAATTCTCCCCCGTTGTGTCAGCGGGTAAAAACAACCTTGTCGTGTCGGTCATCTACCGGATCATCCGCAAAGGCAACACAGCCGAACAACTGCCCTCCCAGCCCGACTGACGTCGGGTTTGAGGTTTATGGTTTAACGTTTAAGGTTTGTTCAATCAGAGGGCCAGCGAACCTTGAACGTTGAACCACAAACATTAAACTCACCAACTAAAACCAGGGTCGGCGGACTTTGAATGAACGGCGGAGGCCGCTGATGAGCAGGAAAGCCGCAACAATGCCGAAGATGATAGCCAGAATGGTGATGTGCAGGATAGCAAACAGTACGGCCACCAGGATGATAATTACCGATGCTTTAAGCTTCCAGCTGATGCGCTGCCACCAGTTCAGCTCCTCCCGCAATGGCATACCCAGTGCGTCGCGGATGCGGTTGCCCAACTTCATTTTGGGCTTCGGTTTGGGTTTTGGCTGCTGATCGATCACACTGGTTGCTTCACGCGCCGTATTGGTCAACAAGCGATTGATGCGGTCTGTGTGCTGACTGATCTGCGGGCTTGTCTGACCTGTTAAATCGTTATTGGCTGATGCGGTCAGCACTGGCCCGGCCACCAGCTCGCTGCTGGCTAACTCCGTATGCTGTACCGGGCTGCTCACAACCGGTGGTGTCGGCGCAGTCAGACGGGCAGCGGGGATGTGGGGGGTTCGTTGAAAATAAGCGACGGGCCGCTGACAGGCCGTGAGCGACAGGCAGAAAAAGGCAATAAACGCAGTAATCCAGTTTCTCATCGGGTAAGTTGATACAGACGGCGCATAGGTGGCAGGCCCTAACAAAACGAATCCTGACAGGTCGCTAATATGCCGACGATTAAAATCGACGCTACAGTGCCTGTCGCAGTACACGGTATGTTGCCCGGAAATCAGTGCGTGTACCAGTGATTCGTAGAAAAAACAGCCGATCGGGCCACTTGTTCAGCCATACCTCGCCCGATGCCCCGCTAATCGTTTGTTCGCTAAGGAGTCGCCCACTTGCATCGGTCAGTTCCAGCCGGGCCGGGCCACCCGTCCAGTTCGTCAGATCGACCTGCACACGGTCGACGGCGGGGTTGGGATAAACGCTGATCGTGGGCGTCACCAGTGGTTCTTCGGCCGTAATGACCAGTGCCTGCGTCGTGGCGATAGCGCCAAGCTGTCCGGTGCCGCAGCCGTTGCTTACCGTTGTCAGGGTAAACGCCGTAGTACCGGAGAAAGGCAGTTCAACGATAGCGGGACTGGTTGTGGCCTGTAGCTCCTTTTTTGTCGATCCGTTCTGGATGGTGTAGATCCACGGGCCCGGCCCGGTGAAGTTCACAGTCAGCGGCACAACCTTGTCTGGTCGGACGGTGAAGGCAGCCGCGCTGAACGTCGCGGTAGCACCTGTACGGATGGTAAACGGCGACGGAATTGTGTTGCTAATCGTACCACCTGACGAGGTGATGCGCAGGCGATAGCCATAGCCAGCCGGCAGGTCGGCGGGAAGCGTTCCCTGAATAGCGTTGACGGCTTCTGCCGTGGCCATGTTTCTATACGTTACACCCGTCGAATCCGATACCTGGAGTGTAAATGTATTCCCGGCGGGGAAGCTACCCTTTGTCTGAAACAGTACCGTTATCGACGAACCCGAGCAGGTAAAGCCGTCGCCCAGTCCGGTCAGTTCGATGCTCTTTTCGGTGGCAGGCAGTACCGTCACGACCGCGCTGCCGGACGCTGTTCCGGTGCCGCAACCGTTGCTGATCGACGTGATCGTGTAGGTCGTTGTTTGCAGGGGTTCGACCTGTACACCCGTTTGCCCGGTGCTGGTAAAGAAGCTCCCCTGATACCCGTCCGACAGCGTGTATGTCGTCGTCATCGTATTCGTGTTTGGGCCGCGTAAGGTCAAAAACGTTGTTCCGCCCGCGTTGACCGTCGTGCTGCCCGACAGCGTGTACACCGGAGGGGCGCTGAGCGCAAAGGGCTGACTGGTAGCTTCAGTCTGCCCGTCGGTCGTTGTTGCCCGCAGTCGATACGAACCCGCCGATACACCCGCCGGAACCGACACCGACAGGACGCCACTGGTTGCCGGTACCGTCAGCAAGGCGACGTCGGCCCCGCCAGCTTGCGGCATCAGGGTCAGCCGAACGGTCGAAGCGGTAGCAAAGTCGCCATTGGCCGTGAGCGAAACGGGAATGGTGCCACCCACGCAAACCGCTTTCCCCGTCGAGACAGCGTTTGCCACGACTAACTGCGGCTTCACCCGTACACTGACGCTCCCGGTAGCCGTACCGTAACCACAGGCGTTGAACACCGTACGGATGCTGTACGTTTGCCCGACCGTTGGCCGCACCTCATAAGTGGCGGCTGCACTGGTAAACGTCTGCGTGGTCAGGTCCGGGAACTGCACCTGCCACGGTGCCGAACCCGTCAAAGCGAGCTGCAACGAAACCGCACTACCCGCATCGACCGTCGTTCCACTGGCGGCACTGGTCAGCACGGCCGTTGGCGTTTGCGAGATACGGGTCAGCAGGGCAGCGGTGCGGGCGTCCGTGTTTTTAGCGACAATCCGCAGATAGTAATCACCCGTCGACAAGGACGCCGGAATAGTCACGACAAAAGGCGATGCAGTCGTGGTAGTCAGATCGGTGAACGACGAGTCACGGCGCGAAGTCAGTTGCAGCGCATAGGTAATACCCGCCGGAGCCGCCGGACTGGTAATAAACGGAATTGTCTGCGTGGTACCGGCACAGAGCGAATAGTAGTACAGATCGGTGAGTTGCGCCGGTAGTTTAATCGCAAACGGCATGGGCGTGTACGTGATTTCGGTGCTGGACACGGTACCGGCACCGCACGCGTTCGAAATTGATTTGAGTCGGTAGGTCGCGCGTTGCGTGGGCGTTACGGTAACACTCGTCCCCCCGTTTGGCGCGACGTAATCCGTCGTACCATCGGTATAGACGGTGCGGTACGGCCCCTGCCCCGACACGAAAATAGTACTCAGCGTTACCGCCGTACCGGGTTGGATCGTGTTCGGTTCGGCCCCAAACAAAAACGCCGGGGCTGGTGGCGTGTAGTTGATTTCAGCCGTTGGTTTCTTATTGACTTCGACCCGAACTTCGTTGCTGACCTGTCCGCTGCCGCTGATCCGTATTTTGCTGACATCGTCCAGTTTGATCCGCAACGGGCTGCTGTTACCCCGCCCGACAATCGGTGCGCTGGTCCAGCCTTCACCCGTGCCGTATCCCGCCGACGTTGCCTGCACAACCACCGTCTGCGAGCTTAAACCCGTCATACGGAAGAATACCCGGACACTATCCGAAGTGCATCTGTTCTGCTCGACCGAATCGATTTCTATACCCGACGTAGCCGGGTTCTGCACAGTCAGTGTAGCCGTTGCCGACGTCGGATTGTCGATTCGGCCGCACCCGTTCTGCACGTACAGGATCCGCACCGTTTTTGTCTGACTGGCGTAGATCATCGCATTAACGTCGTCGCAATCCAGGCAGGCACCGGTAAGCACCTGCCCATCCGACAGTTTCAGTTCGTACGGGCCACCGCCTACGCGCTGAATGCGTACGGTGGCCGTACCGGGTTTAGCCAGTGCTGTCTGCCGGTCGGCCGTTGCAAAAAGCGGCTGGGGTCTCGCCGTCACAGCCAATACATAAGTTGGATCGGCGACGCTGGCGGTTGTCGGGTTGAGCGTCAGCACGCGCAGGCCGTACTGCCGACGACCAAAAAAATTGGCCGTATCAGACGGCAACTCTGGCACCGTAAACACCAGTTTGTTACCAGCCTGCACGGTAGCCGGGGTAAATTTGATAACGTCTCCGGCCGTGCCGTATCGAAATTCCACAAATACCTGTGTATCAGTTGTGGGCGTGAAATTGAGCTGAACAGGCAGTGTAATCGATTGCCCTTCGCACACCGGCCCGCGCACAAAACCCGACCCCGGCAACGAATCGATGGCGATTCCCGGTCGTACGCTGATCGTCGGTCCTGTCGCATCTGTTACCACCTGCGTACCGCAGACGCTCTGCACCCGCGTCACGCGAAAGGTCGTCGTTTGCAGCGGGCGCACCTGAATCATAGCTTCGTTTGTCGCGGTACCAAAGTCGCTGATGGGTACCGACAGGCTATCGTTCAGCACGACTTCAGCCGGTCCCCGACCCGTCAACAGCACCCGCAACGGTACAGTCTGCCCCGCACTGATCGCGGTCGATGGTGTTGGAATCTGCGCCGTGATACCCGCCGAGACGCGCACGATAGCCGTGCCGGGATCGCTGACAAGATCACCCGCGACAACTTGCACGAAATAAGGCGTCGTACCGTCCGCGCTGACACTGGCCGGAACCGTCGCTTTCAACCCACCCGCGACTGGCGTAGCATCGAGGTCGTACGACCGGCCAGCGGTGGTGTACGATTGCGAAAACGGATTGCTCGTCGTCAGGCGAATTTTAACAGCCGTACCGCTACTGAACGGTGTACCCGTCTGCGCATACGCCACCGATACAACTCCCCCCGAACAAACCGTTTCGGGCGTAACCGACACGGTTTTGAACGAAGCCGCATTCACCGACACCGACGCGGTACCGGTGCTCGTGCCTACGCCACAACTGTTCTGCACCGCCCGGATCGTATACGTACCCGACGTTTGCGGGTTAATCGTAATGCGCTGGTCAAACGAATCCGAACAACAGTTGGTCAGCGTGTATCGACTTCCATCACTAAGCGTGACACTAACCGGCGACGTACCCACCGTAGTCAGTCGCAGGTCGTACGGCTGGCCGGGGTTGATCTGCGGCATCGGGCTGCCCGCCAGCGTAACCGACGCCGTCGACTGGACCGGGCCGAATCGCTGCCAGTCACTGACGACGGCTGGACTTGAGCTGACAATGCGGTACTGATACCGGGCAGCGTCGGTATACGCTGGCAAGTTGGCTGGCACCTGAATCAGCGCCGGACTGGCCGACACCGAAGTCGAGGTCAGCACCAGTTCGCTGGTGTACGTATTGCGGATTTGTACGCTGAAGACGTTATCGGTGTTGAAGCGGCCCTGCACGGTAAACGGCACGGCAGCTGGCGCACCCAGACAGACCGGGTCACTGATCGCCACCGGCAGGATCGACTGCCCGAACAACCGGCCCGACAGCAGCAGACACCCAACAAGGACGAGACGAATGAGAAGAGATGGGTGCATAAAGAGAGAGAACTGAGGCTGTTGGAAGAGCTGCAAACTACGGGCCAGATTACTGGTGTTTGTGGTTTGTCGTTTGTCGTTGTGCCAGACAGGAAACACGAGCCGACAATCTGCCTTTTCACAAGGGTGCATACGGCTTGCGAGTCAGGTGTCTAATCACGAACCGCCCGACGGCCACCGTGGTGCGGTCCGGCTCAAACGACAAACTACAAACTAACCGATCAAACTCCCCCGCCTGCTTCGTAATTTTGCCGTTTCATCAACACGTTGATACCTAGTTCACCATCTGCCCGGTTTGATGTGCCGGCAATTAGTTGAGTGCATGATTATCCCATTGGCGCAACGCGCCGACCAAACGCAGGAGTACTACTTTTCGGTGAAGCTGGCTGAAGTGCGTCAATTACTGGCGCAGGGCCACGACGTAATCAATATCGGCATCGGAAACCCGGACATGATGCCCTCGGCAGCAACGATCGACGCGCTGACCCAATCGGCGCAACAATCGACGGCCCACGGTTATCAATCCTATAAAGGCACGCCCGCTCTGCGGCAGGCTATTACCCGGTTCTACGCCCACACGTATGGCGTTACGCTCGACCCCGAAACTGAACTGCTGCCACTGATCGGCTCAAAGGAAGGGATCACCCACCTGTCGCTGACGTTCCTGAACGAGGGCGACGGCGTACTTGTCCCCGAACTGGGCTATCCGGCCTATCGCGCTGTGAGTCAGATGGTGGGGGCGCGGGTGCAGGAATACCCGCTCCTCGAACACGCGGGCTGGCAACCCGACTGGGCAGCGATGGCCGAACGGGTACAGCCCGCCGATTCGCCAAACCCGACCAAACTGCTGTGGCTCAACTACCCACATATGCCAACGGGGGCTCCGGCCACCAAAGCCTTATTTGAGCAGGCCGTTCGTTTCGCGCACGATCACAAAATTCTGCTATGTCACGACAATCCGTACAGCCTGATTTTAAACAAAAAAGCACCGATCAGCCTGTTATCGGTCGATGGGGCGAAGGACGTAGCGGTTGAACTGAATTCACTTAGCAAGTCGCATAACATGGCGGGCTGGCGCATGGGCTGGCTGGCCGGTGCCAAACCCTATATCGACGCCGTACTGACCATCAAAAGCAACGTCGATTCGGGACAGTTCAAGCCGTTGATGGATGCCGCGACCGAAGCCCTCGCCAACTCCGACGACTGGCATCGCGACCGTAACGCCGTGTATCAGGGTCGACTCGACGCGGTTCACGCCCTGCTCGATACACTCGGTTGCACCTACGCCACCGATCAGGAGGGGCTGTTTATCTGGGCCAAGTTGCCTGATTTGGTTGAGTCAGCCGGAGCCCTTGTCGATCAGCTATTGTACGAAAAACATATTTTCATTGCCCCCGGCTTCATCTTCGGCCCCAAAGGCGAACGCTACATTCGCGTGTCGCTGTGCGTGTCGAAAGAACGTATCGAAGAAGCCGTTAACCGACTACGCGCATGACGGTTTCCATCGTTGGTATTGGCCTGCTGGGTGGCTCCTTCGCCCTGATTCTCCGCGAGAAATACCCCAAAATGCGGTTCATCGGCGTCGACACGTCGGTTGTCAATGGGCAGCTGGCCCTAGCGAAAGGGATTGTCGATGAGGTGTTGCCACTGGCCGAAGCCGTTGCCCAAAGCGAACTGGTGGTACTGGCAACGCCCGTCAATGTGCTGATGAGCCTGCTGCCCCAGATTCTCGATCTGCTGCCCGACTCGGCTACTATCGTTGATTTGGGTTCGACCAAGGGGTTGATTTGTGACGTAGCCGACGCGCATCCGCGCCGGGGTCAGTTCGTGGCCGCGCACCCGATGGCGGGTACAGAAAACTCCGGCCCCGGTGCGGCTTTCCGCGATCTGTTGCCCGGCAAAAATCTCATCATCTGCGACCGGCAGAAAAGCAATGCCGATAGCCTGACGCTGGTTGAAAGTTTGTTCCGCGACGCGGGTATGCGGCTATTCTACATGACGCCGAAAGAGCACGACCTGCACCTGGCCTACGTCTCACACTTGAGCCATATCAGTGCCTTCGCGCTGGGCCTGACGGTGCTGGAAAAGGAAAAAGACGAGCAGGCTATTTTCGACATGGCGAGCACGGGCTTCAGCAGCACCGTCCGGCTGGCGAAAAGCTCACCCCAGATGTGGGCCCCCATTTTCGATCAGAACCGCGCCAACGTTTCCGACGCCCTGGCTGCCTACATCGACTTTCTTCAGCAATTCAAAAAAGTCATCGACGCCCAGGATGTCCCGGCTTCGCTGGCATTCATGCAGCAGGCCAATGTCATTCGGCGGGTGCTGGATGGCATTGAGAAGAAGTGAGTCCCCTCACCCCCTGCCCCCTCTCCCAAAACAGGAGAGGGGGTGAAAAGGCGAAAATCAACGATTATGTTATTTTTTCAACAGGTATTCTGTAAGAAAGAAAGGCCGGAAACATGATGTTTCCGGCCTTTCTGTTCACCCCTCTCCCGTTTTGGGAGAGGGGACGGGGGTGAGGGTATTTACTGTACCTTAATCACTTTCCGAACGGCCCGCTCTGCACCCTGCCGAACGTCGAGCAGGTACATGCCGGTGGGTAAGGTGCTGATATCGATGCGCTCACGCAGTTGCTGAGCCGGTTTCTCAAAATCGGCTTGTTTGTGTACACGGCCGGTTGACGCATCATAGAGCCGGGCCGCTACGGGTCGGGTGTCGTCGTTGTCGATCGTCAGTTCAACGTAGTCGGTTGTGGGGTTGGGAAACACCTGTAGCGATCCCAGTGCCGGTTCGATTACCTCAGCCGCTGCCCGACCGCTTGATGTGGACGTTGTCAGCACGAATACAGGCGTCTCACTCACCGAAACCCGGACCTTGCCGTTACTGCCCGGCAGCAGCGTCGTTACACTCATCTCATCACTGCCAATCTTCGGCGTGTACAGCTTTACCGCCATGCCACTACCAACCGACAGATCGTAGGTCGCCGTCCGGCCCCGCTCATCGGGAACGACCAACATGTAGGCCTGCCGGGTTTGCCCGTTGCTACTCAGTTCGTAGCGGTCAACCAGGGGATCACTATTGAGCGTTTCCTTGTAGGTGTATGCCCCCAGCAGGTTGTTGACCTGGTACAGATAGTCGGCGGCTGGCTTGCGGGACTTGTTGTCGTTGATCAACCCCATCGAGTAGAACTGGACCGGAATGGCCGCGTTATCGTCGTGCATCTGGTAGAAAAACAGCCGATCGATACCCACCCGGCTATACATCAGTGCCGTGCGCAGCATCCAGTCGGCCTGCGTTTGCTCAGCCGTTTTGCTGCCGATTGGCATCGCCCGGAACGGACTGCCCTGATTCAGGTCGTAGCCCGCTTCGGTAATCCAGACCGGCAGCTTGTATTGCTGACCGATGGCCACGAAAGCGGCTGCCTGCTCGCCCGTGCCCGACAGTTCGGGAGCAGCCCCGCGCGAGCCGCCACCATCCTGCGACGATTTGCTATCGTTGGAATACAGGTGCTGGTTGATAACATCCCAGCACAGGTTCACCGATCCATCGGCTTTGTAGCCCCGGAACTCTTTGCACCAGTCGATCATGGCACGTACGTAATCCGTCGATGAAGAAGCAATGCCGCCAATGACGACGTTGACCGACGGGTCAGCATTCTTGACGCCAACCCCCGCGCCCATCGTGCTTTTATGTCCATCGTAGAACGCCGATAGGTTGGCGGCATATTCGCGGGCCGACTGATAGGCTTTCCGGCCTTTCCAGGTTTTGTCGCGCTCGTTGTCGCACTCGATGTACCGGATCAGCCCCAGCCCGATCTTGACCGTATTCACCCCCGCCCACGACTTTACGCTGCTTACCTTGACTAATGACGGATCGACCGACTTGTTGTAGCCATATCGGGCCATGTACTGAAAACCGGCCTGCGCCTGCTCAATATAGGATGCAGGCTGACCAAGATCGCGGCCGTAGACGGTTGGAATGTTCTCGTAGTCGCGCTGCCCGTCCGGATAGGTGTTCTCCATCCATTTCGGAATCGTTTTCAGACAGGCCAGCACCTCAATATGCTCGGCCTTCATCCGCTCGTAAATGGCGTCGTAGTTCCAGCTACCGCTCAGCGTCGGGTTGAACGTGTACTCGCCCCGCGCCGACTCCAGCTTCTCCCAATCCATGTAGTGACGGATGGCCGAGAAGTTTTTCACCGCCTTTACGCTTGGCTCATCGACCTGCCAAGGCGACCGGGCATCTTCAATATTCCACTCAAACGCATTTACGCCGAACTGTTGCGCCAGGGGCGATGCCGCCCGCGCCGATATGCGCTGGGCACTGATCGGAGCCGCATACGTACCGTACAGTTCCAGCTCGTTGGGATAAGCCCCCGACGTATTGATGACCAGATAGCGCGCATTCTTCACGATTGTTTTGACGCTATAGTCGTTGGGCTGGCTGGGGTCCGGGCCGACCCAGGCGTTGTACTGCGTACCGGTAAACTGCGCAATCTGAACACGCTTCCAGTCGTCGGTAATCACCGACAGCGTCAGCGGGGAATCGGCGTTTGTACCCGGTCCGTCGTAGAACCGAACCCGCTCGATAACCATCGTCTCACCCGAATTCAGTGGATAGTACGCGTCGTAGTTTGTCAGGATTTTTCCCCAGCCCGTATTGACGGCCTGATCCGTGCGGCCATCGAACAAACCACCAAGCCCGTTGCTCACGTTGTTGACCTGATACCAGCGGCTGGCGTCGACGGGTATTTTCGGTGCCTGTGCTACGGTTGCCGCAATGGGCATAGTAGCAATCGGAGTAACTACAGTCGTTGCTGGCGGTGAGGTCGTTACCGGAGCAGGGGGAGTAATAACGGGTGCGGGGGCGGTCACAACACCTATGCCAAACACTTTAATTTTCTGCGGAATATTATTGCCGAACTTCCGAACGACGATGGCATCAGCCTGTAGCGGGGTCGATGGTTTCATCTCCACCCACTTCATATACTCCCGTCCGTCGAACGTGCCGATCAGGGTTTTCTGCGTTCCGTTCAGCGCGTATAGTTCGGCGGGTTGCGTGGTGAACACATCTTCGTAGTCGTACAACGACAACCGGGTAATTTTCGCGGTTTTGCCCAGTTTGAGCGTTACGTCGATGTATTTCAGATTGCCCTGCCACACCTTGGGAATCAGGTCGTTTACGTTGTCGTTTAGCCAGGGTTTGTAGCTCTGCCCTGTCTGCTCACTAGGCGTTACCGACACACGCTGTATCGATTCTTCGGCTTGTGCCCAGACCAGTGCTGGTATAAATACTAGTAGAAAAGCAGGTAGTAGTTTTTTCATAAGCAGTATTCACAACTGTTTATAAGCCATTTACTGTTATTTAAGTCAAATAGATTGCCATTTGTCGAAAATTTTAGAAAATAAATTTACTTCTTCTCAATAAAGTAAACATAATAAAATCAGTGGGTTTAGTAGGAAATACAACAGATGTTGGCTCCTGTGCCACAGGGTCTATCGACGCGGTACTTATTTAGTGGCGGTATCTACCCGTTTGGTTGAACACTATGGGGGTCTGCCTAGTCATAGAACTGGAAACAGTACACAAAACTTATGCAAGCCAACACACAACAGCCTGCGCTCGAAGCAGGCACAATCACACTGGGTGGCGACCTAACTGTCAATCGGATGGCCTACGGTGCCATGCGTATCACCGGCGATGGTATCTGGGGGCCCCCTAAAAACCACGATGAAGCCATACGCGTACTAAAGCGTGCGCTTGAACTGGGCATCAACTTTATCGACACCGCTGACAGCTACGGCCCATACGTGTCGGAAGAACTGATCGCGGAAGCCCTGCACCCCTACCCCGACGGTCTGATTATCGGTACGAAAGGGGGCCTGTTGCGCACCGGCCCCAATCAGTGGCCGGTCGATGGTAGCCGTAAGCATCTGGAAGAGGCCCTGAACGGCAGTTTGAAGCGTCTGAAAGTAGATCGTATCGATCTGTACCAGCTTCACCGCTTCGATGACAAAGTACCGGCTGAAGAGTTCCTCGGTTTCCTGCAGGAAGCGCAGCAGGCGGGTAAAATCCGGCACATTGGTTTGTCGGAAGTAGGGGTCGATCAGATTCGGCAGGCGCAGCAGTATTTCGAGGTCGTATCGGTGCAGAACATGTACAACTTCGGCGAACAGAAGTGGAACGACGTACTGAAATTCTGCGAAGAAGAGGAAATCGCCTTTATTCCGTGGTATCCGCTGGCGAGCGGTAATCTGAGCGCCGAAAAAGCAATCAGTAAAGTAGCCGAGCGGCACGGTGCTACCGATTATCAGGTGGCTTTGGCGTGGTTGCTGGCTGCATCGCCGGTCATGCTGCCCATCGCCGGAACCTCATCGGTGAAGCACCTGGAAGAAAACGTACTGGGTGCCACGCTCAAGCTGACCGACGAGGATTTTCAGGACATGCCATTACCAAAGTGAGTAAACGCAAAAAGATCGGGCAAATCGCCCGATCTTTTTGCGTTTACTCACTTTGGTAATGATTGAGTGACGGAGTGGTAGAATAATTGAATAAAAGACGCTTGCGCCAGCCTATTCAATCATTCTATCACTCCGTCATTCAGTCATTCACTACTTCAGCGCGTTCATTTTGTCGGCGGTAGCCTTCAGTTCGCTGAGTTGCGATTGCAGGTCTTCTTTGATGTAAGCCGGGATATGGTCTTTTTCGATGGCATCCTGGTAGGCGTCGACGGCAGCGTTTTCGCCGAATTCAACCGAACTCAACACCGTAGCGCGGTCTTTGCCCGTTACAGCAGCTTTGATGTCGATCCAGGCGCGGTGAATTTTGCTTGAAATGTCGCTCGTCGTTGCGTCAGACACTGCCAAGCCGTCAATACGAACGATGTGCTCAGCAAGCTGGCTGCGGAATTTCTGGCTCTGTACGATATTATGACGGAACAGCGAATCGAGATCAGCATCTTTCGTGTCTTCGATTGCTTTTTCGTAACCCTGAATCCGGTCGTTGTTGATTTTCACCAGGTCGTTGAGGTCGTCAACGATTTCTTCGTTCTTAATCATGATAGTTGAGTTTCAATAAATGGTAGTTGCCAGTTAGAACAGCCGTTATCGGCAATTGTTTGTCGAACAGGGCTATTATGACCAAAATCAGTTTACGCGGGTGTCGATTGCGCTGACGTTGGCTGGTACGTCGATAGAAAGAGCAATGCAGCAACCCCCGTTTTGTTGATTACGTCCCCAATACAGAAGGCGATATGAATGATATTCGTATCGACGCCCAGCACCGAGAGGATGTAGCCGATCGGGTAGATACCCCAGAATGTAACGGTCGTCAGGGCCACGAGCCGGAACGTGCGATCCAGTTTCGGAGTCACCCCGAATTGGCGATACAGTTTATACAACGTCCACGGCACGATAACGTACCCGACTGTCGATATAGCCCCCCAGATCAGCTTCGGCCCAACGATGGCTTCCTGATCGAACGTCAGTTGCTGTTCGCCGATATAACCCGTTACAATCATAAACAGATCGGCCAGCAGCATCAGCACGACCGGGCGGGCAATCGTACGCAGCGACACGTTCAGCAACCGTACCATTGTCAGCAGCAGCAGGGGCGTAGTGATGGACCAGTCCATGTAGCGATACTGACTGATGGCGGGGTACGATTCACGCATCAGGGTTTGTCGGTCGGCGGGGTCAGCGACGGTTGCCAGTTCGGCCAGCATATCGTGGTAAAAACCCTGCATCTGAAAATAAGCATACCCCGCTACGATGGCAATGGCACCACTCAGGATGTGCGACACCTGATGCGTCGGTTCGACCAGTGGCCGGGACGTAAACACAAAGACCGTCTGCGCCAGAAAAACGAGACTCGTCACGATCATACTGTAGTAGACCAGTATCGGCAGCAGCCCTACCGTGCCTGCCGTTGGAATAAATGTTTCGGATAACTCCATAAAAAATCGCGTGTAGTACCAGGTTTCCCCGATGCTACACGCGATTCAAGCGATTTGTTTTTACTTGATGGTCTGCTTGATGCTGGTCATCTGCTGCTGCGCCTTCGTGGTCAGATCCTGCGCGTACTTTTTTAGTGTGTCGTTGCTACCATATTTCAGGTAGGTATTCGCCAGATCGATAGCGTCCTGCCGCTGATCGAGCATCACCGTTACGAAGTTGTTGTCGAAGTTGCCGGTCAGTTTATTTTCCGTATTTCCCCCCGCCTGAAACTTCAGCGCCATCGCTTTTATGTTCTGGTTCTGGGCCTGCATAAACGCCTGGTTTGGCCGTGACGGACGCAGTTGCCGCGCCAGATTGTTAATCATGTCGATGTCGGCCTGCACGGCAGGCATCATCGACTGCGCCATTTTTCGCAGCGAGGTATCCTTACCGCTTTGTGCTTCCTGTTTCAGCAGATCGAGTTGTCCCTGCGTCTGTACCCGCGCCTGCAGCGCATAATCGAAATCGGGATCACCGGTCGGTTCGAGTTTGGTCAGCCGCGCCATCATTTGCCGCATGGGTGTGATGACGGCGATCTTATTTGTGTCGGTAACGGGTTGGCTGGTGGTGGCTACGCCCGTAGTTGCCTGCGCACAGGCTGCCAGCGACCCCGCCGACAAACTAATGACCAGAGCACCTAATAACAAGGGATTTACGTTCGTTTTCATAGTTTTATGCTGAATGGTTACACCGGCAGACGGCCTGTTCTGGCCAGTCTGTCATAAAGACAAATGAATACAAAAATGGTTTAACAAGGGAATGGTCCGTCAGTCATTTATCAATACTGTCAGTGCCGGCCACTCAGCCCGAAGCAGACCAGCCAGTGCCCGCAGGCCCCATTCTTCACTGCGCCGATGCCCGACAGCGATAACGGCCATGCCCGTGTCGTTGACGGCGTCCTGCGCCGGTTTGCGGTACTGCCCTGTCAGGTACACGTTGGCTCCGCGCTCTGCGGCTTCCCGAACCAGTTCATCGGTCATCGCACCGACCACCGCCATCCGATCGACGTCGAGTTGACGTCCCGCTTCCGCCCGGTCGTAGCTGCCGAGCAGGTCCTTCACGTGGTCGAGGCATTCGTCAAATTCCTGCCCGTTGATATCGAGCAACATACCGATGGCACGTCTGGGTAATGGCTCACCCGTCGTGGTTGTGGCCTGCTTATAGCCGATCGGTTCCAGCTTGCCCGTCGCGTCGAGTTGCGAGGCCAGTGGCTCGCAGTAGCCAATCGTCAGCGTTTCGTCGAACGGCAGGTGGTGGTACAGAACCCCTATGTCCGACGGCAGTGAATCCGTGTCGAGGTGCCAGGGGCGGTGCAGCCATAACGCATCGAGTTGTTCCTGTTCTACCCAGTCAGCCAGTCCCGGAAACGGTTCCAGCGCCAGACCCAGCCGGGCGATGGGCCGGGTACCGGGCCGGAAGATGCCCCCCTGCTCATCGGCCGGGTAACGGCCTACGGCCAGTTGATTGCTCAGAAAATCGCTGATGTCGGTGATTGACAGCGTCGTGTTGTTCATTGTATTGCTTGACTGGCCGGGCCAGTGTGATGCGTAGATAACCGACCGACAACCGGTAGAGTTTAGCCGTCAATCAATTATCGTACGAAAACAAGTCGGCTGGTTATCAGGCAGATTTGACTTTTCAATCAAATTCACGCTACCTTTGCCACCGCATTAGTGCCTGCACCGGCAGGCCACCTACGCCGATGATTCTCTTCTGTTAAGACCCTCCGCTGGTCTTCTTTCCATTTCTGTAGTAAGCCACCCGCCCGTCTCCGGTTTGCCCGGTGGTTGATTCCATATTAATTGATCCACCCCTGCCGTGGCTATTGACCACGGTATATCCGTCTGTCCAAATGACCCGACTCATCCGGTTATTCGTGACCGCTTTGCGCGGCTCCGAAACCAATTTTACGTCCGGCAGTATCAACCGGGCTTTGTTTCTATTGTCGGTGCCCATGATTCTCGAAATGGTCATGGAATCCCTGTTCGCCATTGTCGACATCTTTTTCGTCGCCAGAATCGGTACCGAAGCGGTGGCTACTGTTGGCCTGACAGAATCGGTACTGACGCTGGTTTATTCCGTAGCCATTGGCCTGAGCACGGCGGCAACGGCACTGGTGGCCCGGCGCGTGGGCGAAAACGACTGGGCCGGGGCCAGCGCAGCCGTTGGTCAGGTGATGATCGTGTCACTGAGCCTGGCCGTGTTGATGGGCCTGACCGGTTTTTTGTTCGCCGATCAGATTCTCCTGTTGATGGGTGGCGATGCGCATCTGATCGGCAGCGGTGCGGGATTCACCCGAATGATCTTTGCCAGCGCACCCGCTATTATGCTGCTGTACACGCTGAGCGGTTGCCTGCGCGGGGCCGGCCGGGCGTCGGATGCGATGCGGTCGTTGTGGCTAGCCAACGGGGTCAACATCGTCCTGTGCCCGGTCCTGATTTTTGGCTGGGGACCCCTGCCCGAACTGGGCGTTATGGGTTCCGCCGTCGCCACGACTATTGGCCGCACGGTGGGCGTACTGTACCAGGTATACGCGCTGACCCGGCCTGCCAGCACCCTACAGATCCGTCGCGCCGACGTGGTGATTAATCCGGGTTTGATCCGCAGTCTGCTGAGTTTAGCCGCTGGCGGAACAGGGCAATTTCTGGTTTCGTCGGCCAGTTGGGTGTTTCTAACCCGCATTCTGTCGACCTTCGGCAGCGACGTGGTGGCTGGGTACACCATCGCCATCCGGATCATCGTCTTTACAATTCTACCCTCGTGGGGCATGGCCAATGCAGCGGCAACGCTGGTGGGGCAAAATCTGGGCGCGGGACAGGCCGACCGGGCCGAAACATCCGCCTGGCGAGCGGCTATCGGCAATATGGTGTTTCTGGCGTTGGTGGGTCTGGTTTTTTTCGTCAGTGCCACCACCGTTGTCAGCCTCTTTACGACCAACCCGGCCGTGGTTGCCACCGCCGTCGACGCGTTACAGGTGTTTTGTGCGGGCTATGTATTCTTCGCCTACGGCATGGTGCTAAGCCAGTCATTAAACGGTGCGGGCGACACCCGGACCCCAACAATTATCAACATCGTCAGCTTCTGGCTGGTTGAGATCCCGTTGGCCTATGTACTGGCGCACAGCCTGAACTGGGGCCCACCGGGCGTATTCTGGTCGGTCGCCATCAGTCAGTCGCTGCTCGCGGTGCTGGCCGTTTTCATCTTTCGGCAGGGGCGCTGGAAACGCGTTCAGGTATAAAGCAGAACTACCCGAACCTAGCCCATCGGTACCGAAACTTTTACCCGTGGGGGGTCGTTATTTTTTAGCCGGTTTGTCGCAATGATTCAGCCAGAGCACTACCGGAAATCCGTACCGCCGACCAGCCCGTCTGCGTCGTCCGGTCCAGGCCCGATGGCTGTTCGGAACGCTGCCCGGGCGGTAGCGATTTGAACAGCAAACCACCACCTTTAAACGACATACTACTTTGTTATACGATACACATAAAGAAGCCGAAACCGCCGTGCTGGTTGCGCTGATTACGCAGAAACAGACCGCCGACCAAACGAAGGAGTATCTGGATGAATTGGCTTTTCTGGCCGAAACGTCGGGCGTGAAGACCGTGAAAAGCTTTACCCAGAAACTCGACCGACCCGATACCCGCACGTTTGTGGGGAAGGGTAAGCTGGAGGAAATTCAGCAGTTTATCCTGACGAACCCCGTCGACACGATCATTTTCGACGACGACCTTACACCCTCGCAGGTGCGTAACCTGGAGAACAGCTTCAAGGATGTCAAAGTCCTCGACCGTAGTCTGCTGATTCTGAACATCTTCGCCATGCGGGCCCAGACAGCGCAGGCGCGGGTGCAGGTCGAACTGGCGCAGTATCAGTACATGTATCCGCGCCTGACCCGAATGTGGAGTCACCTGACAAGTCAGAAAGGGGGCGTCGGGATGCGGGGGCCGGGTGAAACCGAGCTGGAAACTGACCGCCGGATTGTGAAGGACCGGATCTCATTTTTAAAGGAAAAGTTAGCCAAAATCGACAAGCAGAGCCAGACACGCCGGAAAGAGCGCGACCGGCTGGTGCGGGTGGCGCTGGTCGGCTACACCAACGTCGGTAAGTCGACGCTGATGCGGACAATGGCCAAGGCCGACGTGTTTGCTGAAAACAAGCTCTTTGCTACCGTTGATTCGACAGTGCGGAAAGTCACGCTGGGCAACATCCCGTTTCTGCTGACCGATACCGTCGGGTTTATCCGCAAGCTGCCGACCATGCTGATCGAAGCGTTTAAATCGACGCTTGACGAAGTGCGCGAAGCCGATATCCTGGTGCACGTTGTCGACGTGTCGCACCCGTTGTTTGAAGAGCAGATCAGTGTCGTTCAGTCGACACTGGCTGACATTGGCGCTGCTGATAAGCCTACGGTACTGGTCTTCAACAAGATGGACCGGTTTGAATCGAAGGCAGAGTGGATCGAAGCGGCCATGCCCGTTGAAGACGAGGACGACCATTCGTTCAGTGCCGACCAGCCCATGCAGGTGGCCGAAATTCCGCTGGCTGTTCAGCGCCGAACCGCGCTCGACTTTCTGCGTAAAACCTACCTGACTCAACGCGCCGACCACGTCGTATTTATCTCGGCCGAAACAGGTGAAAATATCAGCGAACTACGCGAGCTACTGTATTCGCTGGTGCAGGAGAAACACTACTACATCTACCCAAACTGGGTAAACGTACCACTGTTGGGGGCCGCCGAATTTGGTAATGGTTTGGCGGGTTAACCACATTGCGGTATTTTTGTCTGACCTCCTCACCGGCGGAGTTTACCTTTCGCCGGTGAGGATTTTGGTTGCGTAGTTCAACGGATAGAATAGACGTTTCCTAAACGTTTGATATGGGTTCGATTCCCGTCGCGACCACCAGTATATAACAAAGGGATGCATCTAGCCGTAGATGCATCCCTTTCTCTTGTAGCCACTGCCAGTGCTCGACCAGCTAGTGGGGAGTCGTCGATTAGCAGTTAATAGATCAATTACTGCTTGGTCAGCACCAGTGTGTACGACGTGGGGGTTGGCTGACCACCCGGATTTACGGATAACGATGTGACTAGTGTGGCAGTGCTACTAGTGACTGTTTTGTTAGCCGTGACCGTCTGCGGACCTCTGATCGTCAGCTGATTATCTGTTTCTGTGTACGACGTCGATGCGCCGAAAAACGTGCTGACCAGCTGCTTCGAGATAGTAGAGTTCGTACAGGCCGTAACCGACGTCGAATTATTGGTAACCGTTCCGTTCGCGTTGAACATCAGCGTCGTACTGGCAATGCAGTTATTTTCCGCCGTATTCAGGGGCGTAACCAATTCGGAGACGGCGATTGGAAAACCGCTATAAACGTAAGTATAAGCCGGACTGATGTTGATCGTCGTGATCCGCCAGTTGCCCTGGATAGACTGGTTGGTGGTCGTTGTGGTAGGATCATCGCTTTTACAACTGGCTACCAGTAACAGCGACAAGGCAGTTGCACTGGCGAGAAGCGAAAGGAGAAGCGGACGTTTGGAAGAAAGCATAGACATAGTGTTTGATCCGAGGTTAGGTCGAGGCAAAGATGCGCGATATACGGAATCGTAAAACCGGTGAAGTCACTTTTGTATTTGAACGGCACATTTCAGACGATGACCCATCGCGTCAGCCCGCTCTATGGCTGCACGATTAGTGCTATCGCGCACCGTTTAGTAACCAACTTATCGAATTCGTAAAAAAACCGGCCTCTATTCTGGCTTGATATTAGCTGTTCTTGATATGTTTGCCCCAGACGTTGCCAGTATGGCACTTTTCCCACCACTCATTCACTTTATCCTCCCTGTATGGCCTATAGTACCTATACCTGTTCACAATGCCACAAACGATTTCGTTCTTTTGATTTGAATCCCACTCATTGTTCGGCTACCTGCCAGCAGCACGCCCGACAGCGAAACAGTTTCCCCGCCACTTTGCCAACGCCCCCCCTTGATACAACATGGCAACGTATGCACCCCGGCGAATGGGCACTCATTGAAATCAGCCAGGATAGTCCACAGCAACGCTTTCTCGAAATAGGCTATCTGATGGTCGAAACAGCCAGCCACATCAAGATATGGCTTCCCGAAACCACCGATCGGCACGCCAGCATACACACCTACCGGCAGGACACCGTGATCGGCTGCCACTTTCTTCCCCAGTCGGTGCTGTATCAGCTCGTACCGATGCTACCCTACCTCAACAAACAAACCGGGCCGATCCGCGTATTAGCCGAGAAACTGCTGCGGAAAAACGTCGACGTCCGGACGTCCGTTGCGGAATACCTGCGCCAGTATGACGTCGAGTTGTGGGCCAAACGTACGACACACGCGCTGGATCATGCACCGGTTTATCAGCAATTGCTCGAACTGGTCGATAAGTCGCCCAACCGGCTGGTCTAGCCCGATCGGATAAGCATCTTTCTGTGATACTGTACCACCGGTTGCATTCCTGTGGCTATATTGTCGCAGCTTTCGATGTATCGTTCTTTCGCGTTATGACCCGTCTTCTTCTCCTCTTCTTCCTCAGTACAGCCTACTCAACGCTGGCACAGGTGCAGTTACCGACCGATGCCAATGGGCAGGTTCAGTTTCAGGAACTGGTTCGGCTAACCGACAAAACCCGGTCGGCCAAGCAGGTTTTTTCGCAAAGTCAGGCGTGGGCAGAACGTTATTTCAAACCCGCCAACGAGCCGGAAGTGCAACCCGACCCGGCCAACGGGGTTCTGTTTGTCCGGGGCGTCTACCCCATCGGTGAGCAGTTTGTCCGGTTTACCATGCTGATCGAAGCCAAAACGGGTCGTTATCGGGCGACCATTACAGATCTGATTGCGGAAAATAACGGACTGCTGGCACCTATTCAGCCAAGCAATGCCACAGCCGAGGATATGCAGCGGTCGGGGGGTACTCAGGTGGCCAATCCGGCCGTCGTCGAAACAGTGGCCAACGAGCAGGCTGAGTTGTACAAAGCCCTCGACGCCGTTTGTCATGATACGCTCAACAACCTGAAAACGGCGCTCAACGGCTAGCATGAAACGACTCCTCACTAACCTCACCTTCTGGGTACTGACGGCGATCACGCTGGGTATTCTCCTGGGCCACTTTCGCCCCGATCTGGCGCTGCTGCCCGTACTCGACGCGCCAATCAAAGCACGATTTATCGGACAGGAACTGACCATCGGCGCGACATTCAGCGAATTTCTCAGCGGCATCTTTATCAGTCTGGTCAAGCTGTTCATCAGCCCGATTATTTTCCTGACCATTGCGCTTGGCATCGTCAGCATGGGCGATCTAAAGAAGGTAGGTAAGGTCGGGGCCAAAGCCCTGCTCTATTTTGAAGTCGTGACGACGGTGGCGCTGATCATCGGTGTGATCGTAGCCAATATCATCCGGCCGGGCGATGGCGTCGCAACTTCGCAACTCAAAGGGGGCGATATTTCCAAGTACACCAAAGGCGCGACGGAGTTCAGCTGGTGGCAGTTTTTCCTTGATAATGTCACGCTGCAGGTGCTCGTACTGGCTATTCTGACGGGCGTTGTGCTCAGCCGATACAATGGTCGCGACCGGGTGATTGGCTGGTTCAACGTGGCGTCGAAATACATATTCTGGGGGCTACACAAGGTCATGATCCTGGCACCGATCGGCGCGTTTGGCGGCATGGCATACACTATTGGCAAATACGGAGTCGGTACACTGCTGCCGCTGGCCAAACTGATGGGGACGGTCTACACGACAATGGCTTTGTTTATTTTCGGTGTGCTGGGCCTGATTCTGCGTTCGTGCCGGGTCAACATCATGCAGTACCTGCGCTACATCCGCGAAGAACTGCTGATCGTGCTGGGTACGTCGTCATCGGAAGCCGCTCTGCCCTCACTGATCGACAAATTACAACGGATGGGCTGCGCCAAATCAGTCGTGGGACTGGTGGTTCCGGCGGGCTACTCGTTTAACCTCGACGGTACAACGATCTATCTGTCGATGGCGACGATTTTCCTGGCGCAGGTGTTCAACGTCCACCTCGACCTCACGCAAACGCTGACGATCATCGGCATTCTGATGGTGACTTCCAAAGGCGCGGCTGGCGTCACGGGTAGCGGTTTTGTGGTGCTGGCGAGTACGCTGACGGCTGTAAAAGCGATTCCGCTCGAAGGACTGGCCCTGCTGCTGGGCGTCGACCGGTTTATGTCGGAAGCACGGAGCATTACCAACTTCATCGGCAACGGCGTCGCCACGATCTGGCTGTCGAACAATGAAAACGCACTCGACCGGGAGCAGATGGCGCGGGCCTTTGCGCAAACGCCGAAGCTGGAGGATGTACGCGAAGACAACCAGAATGTGCTGCCCGTTCCGAAAGACGAATAGAATCAGTTAGGTTTGCAGGACAACAAACAGCGAGGGTCAACACGACTGTTTGAGTTGAACGCAATTACCTGACAATGACAACCAATCCTACGGATAAGCTTCGGGAAGACGCCCTGTACTACCACGCCAAAGGTCGACCCGGTAAAATCGAAATTACCCCCACCAAAGAGACGGCCAATCAGCGCGACCTGTCGCTGGCGTACTCACCGGGCGTAGCCGAACCCTGTCTGGCGATCGCCGAAACACCCGCCAAAGTGTATGATTACACCGCCAAGGGTAATCTGGTGGCGGTTATCAGCAACGGTACCGCTGTGCTGGGATTGGGAAATATAGGACCGATGGCGTCGAAACCGGTCATGGAAGGGAAAAGCCTGCTCTTCAAACTCTACGCCGACATCGATGCCTTCGACATCGAACTAGACACGACCAATATCGACGAGTTTGTCCGCACGGTGAAGATTCTGGAGCCGACTTTCGGCGGGGTCAACCTCGAAGACATTGCCGCCCCTGACTGCTTTGCTATCGAGCAGCGTCTGAAGAAAGAACTGAATATCCCGGTCATGCACGACGATCAGCATGGCACCGCCATCACGTCGGCGGCTGCGCTGCTCAACGCGCTCGAACTAGCCGGCAAGAAAATTGGCGACATCAAGCTGGTCGTCAATGGGGCGGGCGCTGCGGCTATTTCGTGCATGAATCTGTACGTCAGCCTGGGCGTATCGCCGGACCATATCATCGTGTTCGACAAAGACGGCCTGCTGACCAAAGACCGCACGAATCTGGCCCCCAATCAGTACAGGTACACCACCGACCGCTGCCCCGCCAACTGGACGCTGGCCGACGCACTGCGAGGAGCCGATGTGTTTCTGGGCCTCTCCGTCGGCAACGTCGTGACGGGTGATATGGTCAAAACAATGGCCGACAATCCGATCGTGTTTGCGATGGCGAACCCGAACCCGGAGATCAGCTACGACATTGCCACGGCCGCCCGGCCCGACATTATCATGGCAACGGGCCGGTCGGACTACCCGAATCAGGTTAATAACGTACTCGGCTTTCCGTACATCTTCCGGGGTGCGCTCGACGTACGGGCAACGGAAATCAACGAAGCCATGAAGCTGGGGGCCGTTCACGCCCTGGCTGATCTGGCGAAGAAAGCCGTACCGGAAAGTGTTAGCCGCAGCTATGGTCAGGAACTGGTGTTCAGCCGGACGTACATTCTACCCAAACCGACCGACCCACGTCTGCTGATGACGGTGGCTCCGGCCGTCGCCAAAGCCGCGATGGAATCGGGTGTTGCCCAGCTACCCATCGCCGACTGGAACGACTACGACCTGCAACTGTCGCGCCGACTCGGACAGGATAACTCGCTAACACGCGGCCTATTGGCGCAGGCACAACGATCGCCCAAGCGGGTCGTATTCACCGACGGCGAAAACCCGACCGTACTCCGCGCTGTCGCCGATGTACTGGAGCAGCGCATCGCCGTTCCGATTCTGCTGGGCAACCCCGATATCATTCGGACGATGCTCAGCGACTTCCGGCTCAATCTGGGCAATGTCCGTATCATCGATCAGCGGTCCGACGAGCAGGCGGGCGTTCGCGAGCGGTATGCGCAGGTGCTATACGAGAAACGGAAACGCAAGGGACTGACCCTAATCGAAGCGCAGGCCCTGATGCGTGATCGAAATTACTTCGGCGCTGTGATGCTCGAAACGGGCGAAGCCGATGTGCTCATCTCGGGTCTGACGCGCAACTACCCGCAAACACTCCGCCCGGCTTTACAGGTCATCGGTCGGCAGCCGGGCATCAAAAAAGTGTCGGGAATGTACGTGCTGATGTCGCGCTTCGGGCCGCTGTTTCTGGCTGACACGACCGTTAACGTCAACCCGACCATGGAGGAGATTGTCGAGATCGCCGAGACGACCGCCCGCGAAGTGCAGCGACTCAACATTCAACCCCGGCTGGCCCTGCTCTCCTATTCGACCTTCGGCAGTGCGCCGGGCGAAGACGCCGAGAAGATGCAACAGGCCACCGCTGTTTTGCAGGAACGCCACCCGGACTGGATTATCGACGGCGAGATGCAGGCGCACTTACCGTTCAATCAGGAGCTTTTGCGCGAAACATACTCGTTCTCGTCACTGGCTGAGCAACCCGCCAACATCCTGATTTTCCCCAACCTGTCAGCGTCGAACATTGCGTATAACCTGCTGAAAGAAATCGGGCGGATCGAGAAAATCGGGCCTGTGCTGATGGGTATCCGCAAGCCGGTCCACGTACTTCAGCTGGGCAGTACCGTCCGCGAAGTCGTCAGCATGGTGACGATTGCGGTAGCGGATTAACTTTTTTTAGAAGCAAGAGGAAAGAGTTGAGAAGAAAGAGTGGTTTGCACCAGCATCTTTCTTCTCAACTCTTTTCTCTTCAGTGGTGTCGGGTCCCCGACACCACGGTTAGTATCCTCTCGCGGTATTATCGGCGCGGGGGTCGGAGGCTCCTTCGTAAGAACCGTCGGGGCGGATCAGTACACAGTCCATCCGGCCGAGGGTATTGGTCAGTTTTTCGAGAATATAGCCCCGGTTAACGAGCGTCTGTGTCGTTGGTTCGGAAAAAGCATTTTGCTCGAAAATCGTTTTGTCGGGCAACCACTGGTGGTGAAACTTCAATGCGTTGACGGCCTGCTGCATCGTCATGCCGTGCTCGATCACGTTCAGGATCGTCTGGTACACCGACGTGATAATCGTTGACCCGCCGGGCGTACCGACCACCATAAACAGCTTACCATCTTTCTCCAGAATCGTCGGTGTCATCGAGGAGAGCATTCGCTTGTTGGGCGCGATGGCGTTGGCCTGATTGCCGGTTAGTCCGAACATATTCGGTACGCCGGGCTTCACACTGAAATCGTCCATCTCGTTGTTCATGAAAAATCCCGCTCCACCGATAACGACCCGGCTGCCGTACCCACCGTTGAGCGTCGTGGTGATACTGACCGCATTACCGTCTTTGTCGACAATCGAGAAGTGCGTCGTTTCCAGGCTTTCGTAACCAGGCAGCGTACCGCCTTTGATAGCCCGGCTGTCGGTCGCGTGGGCAAACGAAAAATCCTGCCAGCGCGTACGCAGGTAGGCCGGATCGATCAGCTGGGCAATAGGGATTTTGAGAAAGTCGGGATCACCCAGAAACTTGGCCCGGTCGGCATAGACGCGTCGCTCGGCTTCGATCATCACCTGCACCGTACTGTCGCGGTTCCAGCCCCACCGGCGCAGCGGGTATTGCTCCGACAGGCGCATCAGCTGAATCAGCGCGATACCACCACTGGAAGTCGGCGGCATCGTGATGACGTTGTATTCTTTGTAACTGGCCTGCAACGGATCGCGCCAGACAGCGTGGTAATTTTTCAGGTCTTCCGCACTGATAATACCCCCGCCCCGCTTCATTTCATCGGTCAGTAGCCGGGCCGTTTCGCCCTCGTAGAAACCCGCGCGGCCCTGCTGCTGAATACGTTGCATCGTGCGGGCCAGATCAGCCTGTACGAGTTTGTCGCCCTTGTGCCAACCCGTAGTGTCCTGAGTTGTGGTACTTTTCAGAAAGTATGTCTTGCCGGGATTGATCGTCAGCAGCTCTTTTTTGATGCGGTTCAGGCCCGTCGCATCGCGTTCGGTGAGGGCGTAGCCATTGGTCGCCAGGTCGACGGCCGGTTGCAGCACCTGCGACCAGGGCAGCTTACCGAATCGTTTGTGCGCTTCGACCATCCCATCGACCGAACCCGGTACCCCGCTCGCCAAAGGACCGCTTGTGCTCAGGCCGGGCCGTACGTTGCCCGCCGAATCGAGGTACATATTGGCCGTTGCCTGACCGGGTGCTTTTTCGCGGTAATCGAGTGTATACGCTTTCCCGTCGCGGTCGCGGTAGACCATGAACCCTCCCCCGCCAATATTCCCCGCGTTTGGATACACGACCGCCAGCGCAAACTGCACCGCTACAGCGGCATCGACTGCATTACCCCCCGCCTGCAAAATTGCCAGACCGACCTGCGACGCTTCGGGATGCGCCGACGCGACCATACCGTTCCGGCCAATCACACCCTTACGATCGGAGTAGAATGGTTTCGTCAGCGCACCTTCTTCGCTGTACTGATAAACACCCTGCCCCTGCCGAACGCTGCCTGTCGTTCCAGTAGGCGATCTGGTGGTTTTGCAGGCCGTAACAATAAGTCCGCCGATGAGCAGACAGGCAGCATATCGATATACGTTTCTCATCATATAGTGGGTAGTACGGATTATTGGAAACCCCTAAACTACGAAAAAGCAGGCTTGCATCAAGCAGGACACACGTTCTGCTCACCCCGGCATCAGCCATATATTCTACCGACCGTCTATCCGTTTGCCGGTCCAGCTTATCGAAAATCTATTGGGGCGCAACGCGTTTGTTTGTTTCTTTGTTGACTCCCAATACGCCCACTGCTAGTATGTTTTTTTTGCGTCAGATTCTGGAAAGCTTTCGTTTTGCCTGGCAGGCCCTGCGCTCAAATCTGCTGCGCACGCTGCTGTCACTACTGGGGGTAACTATTGGCATTTTCGCGATTATCGCCGTTTTCACGCTCGTCGATTCGCTCGAACGAAGTGTCAAAACCAGCCTCTCATTCGTGGGCGACAAGGTCGTGTACCTGAGCAAATGGCCGTGGGCATTCGGTGGCGAATACCAATGGTGGAAATACTTTCAGCGGCCCGAAACAAAGTACAGCGAGTTCCGGTATCTGAACGAACAGCTTGAGAGTGCGCAGGCGATGGCAATTCTGGATTTTAAGCGAACCGTCGTCAAGTACGGCAACAGCAGTACTTCATCGCAGATACAGGGCACCACCTACGATTACAACCGGATTTCGGATGTCCCCATCGCCAGTGGCCGCTACTTCACGCCACAGGAAATGGCCGTCGGTCGCCCCGTCACGATTATCGGTGCTACCGTCGCTGAGGACTTGTTCAACGGGCAGGAAGCCGTCGGTAAAACCATCAAAATCGGTGGCACTAATTTTCTGGTGATTGGCGTACAGCAGGCCAAAGGCAAGAGCCTGGTTAGTGTGGGCGGCAATCAGCCCGACATCAAGTGCATCATACCCTACCTGATTTTCTCGAAGCTTTTCAATTCCGGCGTCCCTACGTTCGACATTGCCATCAAGGGTTATGCGAACGACGACGGCCTGCTCGAACTCGAGAGCGAAATTCAGGGGCTGCTACGCGCCCGACGGGGACTACGCCCAACGCAGGACGATAACTTCGCCGTCAACCGACCGGAAGCCGCCGTCAAGTTCGTCAGTGCCATATTCACCGTGCTCACGCTGGCGGGCTGGGTCATCGGCGGGTTCTCCATCCTGATTGGCGGATTCGGCATTGCCAACATCATGTTTGTGTCGGTGAAAGAGCGCACCAATATCATCGGGATTCAGAAATCGCTGGGAGCCAAAAATTACGTCATCCTGTTTCAGTTTCTGTTCGAGTCTATATTGCTAAGCCTTGTAGGAGGGCTAGGCGGTATTCTCCTCGTTTATCTGCTCTCGCTGATTCCGTTTGGCAGTCTGGAACTGCAACTCACGCTGAGCAACATCGTGCTGGGGCTGGGCGTATCGAGCGTTATCGGCGTTCTGTCGGGTATCATCCCGGCCTTCTCAGCCTCGCGACTCGATCCCGTCATCGCTATTCGTGCCAAATAGCGGGGCAGTACCGGAGCCCGTACTACCGTTCAGCCAAACATTTTATAAGGGCAGGCGTTCCTAGTTGTTGACGGTCTGACAAACAAATCGTCTATTTGTGCGTATCACCGCAACCAAACAACCACATTCATGCGCGGATTACTTTACTTCCTGCTTTTCTTATTTGTCATTCTCGGCATTCTGTACGTGCTCACCGGCTGGAGTTTCAGCGACGGCGAACGGGCAGGAACAGTGTCTAAATTCAGCCGTCGTGGCTTTGTATTTAAAACCTACGAAGGTGTACTGAACGTCGGTGGCTTTTCGGGCGAAACGGGTTCGCTGACACCCCAGTATTTTGACTTCTCGGTGAAAGATGACAACGTCGCCAAGCAAATCACGGATGCGGTCAAAACCGGGCAGCGCGTGACGCTTCATTACGAGGAGAAGATTCTGCGACTGCCTTGGAACGGTGAAACGAAGTACTACATCACCAATGTCGAAGCGGTAAATCCGCCACAGGGTGCTTATGGGTATCCCGGTCAGCAGCAAGGTTATCCACAGCAACAACAGGGTTATCCACAACAGCAGGGGCAGGTACCCCAGAGCCAGACACAGCCTGTGCCGCAGCCGTCGATGGCACCGGCCGATTCGGTGTTGTAATCGATTATCAGCTGTTCATTTCGACCTGCCGACGTAGGCGCTTCACACCGGAGCGCCTACGTTTTTTACGGGGCTTTGTCCTACTACCCGACGGGGAACTAACCCAGCGCGTAAACCATTCTTTAGTATCTCATTTACAGCACGTTACGATACCTTCGGTAGCCATGAAAAAACCCGTCGAATCTGACCGTCTATTTTGAAAAAAGGCTTGATAGTCTGGCCGTTTCTGGTTAATTTTATCTGTTTAAAACAACCATCCCAACATGGCGAAATCAGATACGGCGCAAGCCACAGCATCTGCTAATGACAACAAACTAAAAGCGCTGCAAACGACCATTGAGAAGCTCGACAAAGCATTCGGCAAAGGTACCGTAATGCGGTTGAGCGAAAGTAAAGTGGTCGACGTTCCGGTTATCTCAACGGGTTCGCTGGGCCTCGATCTGGCACTAGGCATCGGCGGTGTACCACGCGGCCGGGTCGTTGAAATCTACGGACCAGAATCATCGGGTAAAACTACCCTGACGATGCACTGCATCGCCGAAGCACAGAAAAACGGTGGTCTTGCTGCCTTCATCGATGCTGAACACGCCTTCGACCGTGTCTACGCGGAGAAGCTGGGTATCGATACTAAAAACCTGCTGATCTCACAGCCCGACAATGGTGAACAGGCACTTGAAATCGCCGAGCACCTGATTAGCTCCGGTGCTATCGACATTATCGTTATCGACTCTGTTGCCGCACTTGTGCCGAAGGCGGAGATCGAAGGTGAGATGGGCGAGAGCAAAATGGGTCTGCAGGCTCGTCTGATGTCGCAGGCGCTGCGGAAACTGACGGGTACGATCAACAAGACGGGCTGCTGCTGCATTTTCATCAACCAGCTGCGTGAAAAGATCGGTGTGATGTTTGGTAACCCCGAAACAACCACCGGCGGTAACGCGCTGAAGTTCTACGCATCGGTTCGTCTGGACATCCGCCGGATCGGGCAGATCAAAGAAGGTGCCGACAACATAATCGGTAACCGCACGAAAGTGAAAGTGGTGAAAAACAAACTGGCGGCTCCGTTCAAAGTTGTCGAGTTCGACATCATGTACGGTCAGGGTATTTCCAAAGTAGGTGAAATCCTTGATCTGGCCGTTGAAATGGAAATCGTAAAAAAATCAGGCTCGTGGTTCTCGTACGGCACCAGCCGTCTGGCCCAGGGTCGTGATGCGGTGAAAGAACTGCTGCTCGACAATCCGGAGCTGATGGCCGAGCTGGAAGGCAAAATCCGGGCGAAGATAGCCGACGATCAGGACGCCCTGCTGGACCCTGTTCTGGCCGCGACGGAGGAAGACGACGAAGGCGAAATCGACGATTAAGGCCTGATTATCTTTTGGCATCGAGAGGTGGCTGGCATTGTCCGGCCACCTCTTTTTTTATTTTTGTGTTTTCGCTCCCGCCTGCCAACGACTACGCCTGCATGTCTGCTCATCACAAACTTGACGTTTGCCCCAATTGCGGCACCCATCTCGGACACGACGCTAACTTTTGCCCCAACTGTGGTCAGGAGAATCACGAAGTCAAACTACCCCTTGGTCACATCGCTTATGAATTTGTCGAGAGTATCACGCACTTCGACAACAAGCTCTGGAATTCGCTGAAAGCTATCTTTACCCGCCCCGGCAAAATGACGGCTGAGTTTCTGGAGGGTAAGCGCGCCCGTTACGTGCCGCCCGCCCGGCTGTACGTATTCGTCAGCGTGCTGTTTTTCTTCCTGGTCGGCAAATATGCCAGTCACCAGATTGAGGGCGCGAGCCGGGAGGAGCTATCGACCCCGTTGGAGGATAACGTATCGAGAACAGCGCTGGGCGGGAAAGAAGACGATAAAAAAAACGATTTGTTGACCAGACAGGGGCTCGACAAAGTAGCCAGTATCGAAGTCGATAAAGTAAGTCAGCCAGCGGAACGTAAGCTGTTTTACCAAGGGCTGGCTTCATTGCCCACGGCTGGCCTGGATTCGATGCTACGAACGCAGAAACTGCCCGAAACGGCCACCAATCGGGCAAAGCTGACCCGACTGCTGACAATCATCCGGGATGAACCCATTGATTACCCGGTAATGATTATGGTCGGCGGTAGAAATGGGGGTGAGCTTTCGTTTCCGACCGAACGTGAGCGCCGACACTTTCTGCATCAGATCAGTGCGTTTTCAGACAGACAGCTTGACTCTACACTGACGAAAAACGGCTTTAAAACGGGCTACTTCGCCCGCATGGCACTCCGCAAAGCCAATCGTATTACGGAGATTTCGCAGAATGACGATATACACAGCGTATCCGATGAACTGAGCCATGTATTTATCGGCAGTCTGACAAAAATCATGTTTATACTGATGCCCTTCGTAGCGTTTCTGCTGTGGCTATTTTACGTCCGACGCAAAGAATACCGGCGTTACTACTACGAGCACCTGATCTTTTCTGTACACGCCCACACCGTACTGTTCCTTTTTTATTCGATTGCCCTGCTGCTTACGCTCAACCTAAATTTCTTTACGCCTGAAACGGTTATTTCTCAGACTCTTCTGTGGACGACGATACTGAATTTCGTGTACTTTCTCCTCTCGCTCAAGCGTGTCTACCGGCAAACCTGGCTCCGTACCATCGCTAAATTTGTGCTGATTTCGGGGATCTATTTACTTACCCTCAGCCTGTTTATGGCCCTGGCCGTGGGTCTATCGGCCAGCTCGTTGTAAGGTATAATTCAATCCAGATACATACGTTGATGCGTACATAGCTACAAAGCCGGTCGATGGTTGGCCGGCTCGTAAGCTACACACGCTATGAAAGCATTAGTTATTGCCCTATGTCTGTCGGCAGGTTCGCTGTTTGCCGCAACACCCAACGAAGGTCCCCAGGCCGCAAACCTGATCGTGTATCGTACCGGCTGTCTGTACGGTAGTATGGCCAAATACCGGGTCAACATCGACAATCAGGAGCAGACCAAATTGAAAAACAAGTCGATCTACACGACGACGCTGACACCGGGTTCGCACACGATTGCACCCAAAAATTCCAACAAGGCAGTTACGGTCAATGCGCAGGATGGGCAGACGTACGTGGTGCAGTACAAAACGCGCTTCGGCCTGTTTGGTGCCCGCCCGAAGCTGAAGGTAATGACGCTGGACGAAGCGAAACAGAACAAGAAGTTTGTAGCCCTGCAAAGCAATATGGGCATGTAAGTACTGGTGCTTACCACCTGAAAAGCAAACCGCCCCGGTCGCTCAGATGCAACCGGGGCGGTTTTGTATATTAGCCGTATCAACTACCGATTTTCAATCGACACAAAATCGCGAAGCGTCGAACCGGTGTAAATCTGACGCGGACGTCCGATTGGTTCTTTCGTCTCGCGCATTTCTTTCCATTGGGCAATCCAGCCCGGCAGACGACCGATAGCAAACATGACCGTGAACATATTGGTCGGGATGCCCAATGCCCGATAGATGATGCCCGAATAGAAGTCGACGTTCGGGTACAGCTTGCGCGACACGAAGTATTCGTCGTTCAGCGCGGCCTCTTCCAGTCCCTTCGCGATTTCAAGCACGGGATCGTTGACACCCAGCTTACTCAATACATCGTCGGCCGCTTTCTTGATGATCTTGGCGCGGGGGTCGAAGTTTTTGTACACGCGGTGACCGAAACCAAACAAGCGGAAGCCGGTCGTCTTGGCGTTCTTCGCCATATCGACATACTTCGCCACGTCGCCACCACCCGCTTTGATTTCTTCGAGCATTTCGATCACTTCCTGGTTGGCCCCACCATGCAGTGGACCCCACAGCGCACTGATACCCGCCGAGATCGACGCGTACAGGTTCGCCTGCGACGAACCGACCAGACGAACCGTGCTGGTCGAGCAGTTCTGCTCGTGGTCGGCATGGAGGATCAGCAGGATGTTCAGGGCTTCGGCCACAACCGGATCGACCGTATAGTCTTCCACCGGCAGGGCAAACATCATCTGGAGAAAGTTCTCGATGTAACCCAGCTTATTTTTGGGGTAGTTGAGCGGATGGCCCAACGACCGCTTGTACGACCAGGTGGCGATGGTTGGCAATTTGGCGATCAGCCGGGTAATGTCCAGATTTTCGTCGCCCTTGCCTTCGTATGATTCCGGATAAAAGCCGCTCATCGCACTAACCAGCGATGAAAGCACGCACATCGGGTGCGCGTTGACCGGGAAGCCGTCGAAGATCTTACGCATATCTTCGTTGACCAGCGTATGATGCCGGATAGATCCCTCAAACTGCGCGAATTGCTCCTGCGTAGGTAGTTCGCCGTAGATCAGTAAATACGCAACTTCCAGAAACGACGCTTTCGACGCAAGGTCTTCGATGGAGTACCCGCGATAGCGCAGAATGCCTTCTTCACCGTCGAGAAAAGTAATGGCGCTTTTGGTTGCACCCGTATTCTTGTAACCTCGATCCAGCGTTACATAGCCCGTTTGATCGCGCAGATTAGAAATGTCGAAGGCTTTCTCCTGTTCACTCCCTTCCAGTGTGGGAAACGAGTATGATTTACCATCGACGGTGAGTTCAGCAGTGTTTGCCATACAGAAAATCAGGGTAGTCTATTCAGTAGTAAAGGATTAATAGCCCAAAGGGGTAGCGGGGCGAAATTAGCCCAAAAACCCAATAGTCAGTCGAAATCGTCATAAAAAAGCGATTCCTTAACAGGATACTAACCTGCCATTGTGTATTTAAGTTTTTACGGTGTATACCGGCTTCCCCCTTTTACAACCAGCCGCACCTGCCGCAGTGCATTCATGTCGCTCAGGGGGTTTCCCTGCACCGACACGAGATCGGCCAGCAACCCCGCTCTGACGCGTCCCCGGTCGGCCAGGTGAAATACATCGGCGTTAACCGAGGTCACTGAGCGCAACACATTCAGCGGCTTCATCCCGTAGTCGACCATCATCAACAGTTCACGGGCGTTGTCGCCATGGCTGAACACGCCTACATCACCACCGGCGCAGATGGTTACGCCCGCGTCGAGTGCCTGCCTGAACGTTACCCGTTTTTCGCGAATGCGGGCGGGTTCGGGTTCCTGCCCCTTCTTCCAGCCCCGGTACTGACTGACCGCATCGCCAGCCGCCAGGGTTGGGCAAAGCGCGGTGCCCTGCTGTTTCATCAACGCGAAGATTTCGGGTGTTCCGACGTCGCCGTGTTCGATGGTTTCGCAGCCGCCGAGTATCGCCCGGCGCATCCCTTCGGCCGTACTAGCGTGTGCCACCACCGCCCGGCCGCTGCTTTTTGCCACCTCGACAATGAGTTTGATTTCGTCCAGGGTGAACGTCGGCTTCGCTTCGGCCATCAGGCCCCAGCGGTAGTCGGCGTAAATCTTGATCGCGTCGGCCCCTTTGCCTATTTGCGACCGCACGGCCCGGATCAGCGCGTCGTGGCCATCGGCTTCCTCGGCCCCCTGCGGAAACTGGATGTCGGGGCTGGGGCTTTTGGGGCCGTAGGTGCCCGTCGCAATCAGCGCTTTGGTTACAATCACCATGCGTGGCCCCGGAATAATGCCCTGATTGATGGCCTGCTTCAGCCCAACGTCGTCGTATTCGGCCCCTTCCGTTCCCAGATCGCGCACCGTCGTAAAACCGGCCAGCAGTGTTTTCCGGGCGTGATTCGTAGCCCGCGCCGTGCGCAGCGACCGGGCTTCGCGCAGCACCTGCTCGTCCCAGGGTGTTTCGTTGTACGGATGCAGAAACAGGTGCGAATGGCCTTCGATCAGTCCCGGCATCAGCGTTTGCCCGGTCAGATCGACAATTTCAGCACCGTTGGCTGATACAGTTGCCGCCGGTCCGGCCGCGTCGATTTTATCGCCACTCACCCGAACCACCCAGCCTTCGTGCATCGTCTCCCCATCAAACACCCGGTCAGGTTTGAGCAGGTATGTCTCAGACAGCATCCTGCTGTCTGCTTGCCTGGCTGGGCCAGTTTGCCCAAAACAAACAGCAAGGATACTGTTTGAGACGAGCAGTAAGAGCCATTTTTTATTCGACATCATTGTAGGTAAGCTCAGTTGTCTCAGATAGCATCCTGCTACCTGTTGAGTCCAAGTATATTATACAAACAGCAAGGATGCTGTTTGAGACAAATACAAAGAACACTGCTCACTCAAAGTCATTATATTCAGACTTAATATACGTCCGTTGCCAGTCTTGCCAGCGTCGACATAATCCAGCTTTTACAGGATTCTGCAGAACGTATTGCACGATGCGGTATAATTCGTTACGATCACGAACGAGCCGGTCGTAACTTTCGTGCTCCCAAAATGGACCTGTCCGGTCCAGCAGTTCATCGCACTTACTGGCCGTGAAACTTTTCAGACTATACATCACCTGTTGCAGTGAAAATGTAGAAGATTCCTCACCGTCAACAAGGGTAAAAACAGCATGAATATGGTTTGACATCAGGCAGTAAGCGATCAATTCGTACCGTTTTCCGTCGAAGTAGTGTAGCGCACTGGCCACTTGCTTTGCCACCGCATCAATACCCAACCACTTGGGACCGAAATCAGATTTTTCGAGTATCGTTTCGTAAGCAGTGAAGTATTGTCTGGTCAATCGGTCCAGTTCATTCGACGAATAGTCCCGTCGAGCCAGTATCTGTTGTTTGCGGAACAAATAGTCTTCTGACAGGCGCTGTTTTTCAATTTGTGGTATGGAACCATGCAGCCGGGTTGTCACGAAAAACGTACCACCCAGCGGTTGAATGTGTGGCAGTCGAGAGCGGTAAAAGTCGGTGTGGATCATCTGGTTTTGTCTCAAACAGCAAGATGCTGTTTGTAGAGAGTCAACAATATATGAATAAACAGCAGGATGTTGTTTAAGACAAAACTTCATCGTCTGGCCGATTTACCCTGAAACAGACTCAGCAGTTTTTCGCCAAAAACGAGTACGCAGATACCCGGCAGCAGAATGGCCCCCGCCCGAAAACCAGCGCCGGTAAGCTTGTAAACACCGCCGTTATATAAGGTAAAACTGTCGATAAGCCAGTACCCCGACAAGGCGAGCAGTGCCACAACCAGAACAATACCGACAGCCTGTCCAAGCTGCCGGGCCAGACCAGCAATAAGAACCGCCAGACCAGCCACAATAGCAACAGTACCGAGGGCTTTGGGAAACGTTTCGAGGTAGGTGTAGTCGAAGAAGAAGACGCCCGCCCGGCCAATCAGGTTGGGATGGGATAACAGCCAGCCGTCCAGCACAACCAGTACCAGCAAAACGACGTAAAAAAATGGGCTACGCATGAAATAGCATCAATCAGGTTAGTTAATCGAAACGAAGGTAGTTTTTTGCGTGCGGCTACAGCTTATGACGGGCAACAAAAAACGCCCAATTATCGCTGAATGGGCGTTTAATGATGGTTATCTACGATTAATGCTTAGCCATTAGACAATTCCATCTTCAAGAACTCACTGATGTAGCTACTCCTTGTGCCGGCTATATTTTCATTACTGCTTTTCAAACTCTACTCCGTACTGGTTCGACATGCGTTTCGACATCTGAGGCAATAAAGATGTAAGCCTTCTTGACAGCTACTCCATACAAATCGATATCATTCTCTTCCCAACCTGTTTCACTAACGACTTTGGAGAACCCTTCAAAATACTCGTTCTGCAACAAGACAATGCCCGAAATATCTAGTAATTCTTTCTTTGTCAAGACACTTTGTACCTGCTTAACCAAGTATTCCAATGCTTTTCTTTTGTCTGTATCAACCCAATCGGCAGCGACTAACAGATCCCACACGGAAGCATCTTCTCGAAGAACTAATCCGAAGAAACTCAGCTCACCTTTTTCGGCAGAAATCGGTTCCACCAAACTTCCTATTTTTTTTACTAGATCTTTCATAGCACGTTCATCAGTGTTTTCGTTGCACCAATCGTGTCCATCACTTCACCACGTCTTTTGACTGCTTGCCCCTTGGTCAAGGATATTACCCGACTATAACGTAGCTCAGGATTCCAGATTTTGATTATTGACCATTCGGTCAGATAGTCTTGCTTTATTTTGTCTTCAACTCCTGACAGATGCAGTAATGTGTCGAAGTCATGTGTCTTGAAGCTTGCCAGTCCTTCAAACTCCCGTCTTGTCTCAGGAAACCCATCCCACCTAAGTGTTTTACATATTCTTAGTTTCAGCATTATCTCGACGACATAGCCACACAGGTATGTGGCACCATCGTATCTTTCTGCTTTTAGTAAGATCTCAGCATCGGTCAAACGTTCAGTGGCAATACGCTTTAGATCGGCTCTCAATAACATAACGGCTAATATACAGACGTTCTATTATCCAGCCATTTCCAGTTTTAGAAACTTGCCGGTATAACTACCCTTCACGTCAGCAACTTTTTCGGGGGTGCCTTCGGCGATGATCTGACCGCCTTTGTTGCCCCCTTCCGGACCGAGGTCGATGACGTGATCGGAGACTTTGATAACGTCGAGATTGTGCTCGATAATCAGGACGGTGTTGCCCTTATCGGCGAGTTTGTTCAGCACGTCGAGCAGGTGAGCGATGTCCTGAAAGTGCAGACCGGTTGGTTCGTCGAGAATGTACAACGTTTTACCGGTATCTTTCTTCGACAGCTCCTCGGCCAGTTTTACCCGCTGCGCTTCACCACCCGACAGCGTCGTGGCGTGTTGGCCCAGCGTGATATAGCCCAGCCCCACATCGTTCAGCGTCGTTACTTTGCGCAGAATTTTTGGCTGACTGGCGAAAAAATCCAGCCCCTGCTCCACGGTCATGTCGAGCACGTCGGCGATGGATTTGCCTTTGAAGCGTACTTCCAGCGTTTCGCGGTTAAAGCGTTTGCCTTTGCAGGTTTCGCACAGCACGTGTACGTCGGGCAGGAACTCCATCTCGACTTTTTTCATGCCCGCGCCCTCGCAGTCTTCGCAGCGTCCGCCCTTCACGTTGAACGAGAACCGACCGGGTTTGTAGCCGCGAATCTTGGCTTCGGGCAGTTCGGCAAACAGGGTACGAATCTCAGAAAACATACCCGTGTACGTCGCCGGGTTCGAGCGGGGCGTCCGACCAATCGGCGACTGATCGACTTCGATTACTTTGTCCAGGTGCTCCAGCCCATCGACCGTTTTAAACGGCAGCGGTTCGCGTTTCGACTTATAAAAGTGCCGGTTCAGAATCGGGAACAGCGTCTCGTGAATTAACGACGACTTGCCACTGCCCGACACGCCCGTAATCGAGATCATCCGGCCCAGCGGCAGTTTCAGCGTCACGTTTTTCAGGTTGTTTCCCGTCGCGTTTTTGATGAGCAGAAACTTACCGTTGCCCTTACGCCGTTCGGCGGGTACCGCAATCGACCGGCGACCGCTCAGGTAATCGGCCGTGGTACTACCACCCGCCGGGCCAACAAACGTGTTGCCCAGAAACTCAGTCGGGGTACCCTGATTCACCACTTGCCCGCCGTGCCGCCCCGCACCGGGACCGATGTCGAGGATAAAGTCAGATTCGAGCATCATGTCCTTGTCGTGCTCCACAACCAGTACCGTGTTGCCCAGATCGCGCAGGTTTTTCAGCGAGTCGATCAGTTTCACGTTGTCGCGCTGGTGCAGGCCGATACTCGGTTCGTCCATGATGTAGAGCACCCCAACGAGCTGCGTACCGATCTGCGTCGCCAGACGAATCCGCTGCGCTTCCCCGCCCGACAGCGTCCGCAACGGCCGGTCAAGCGTGAGATAGTCCAGCCCGATGTCGAGCAGGAAACCGATACGCTTGCGAATCTCTTTCAGGATTTCCTTACCGATCACGTTCTGCCGGTCAGTCAGGCGGGTTTCGAGGCCGTCGAACCAGGCCGTCAGTTCCGAAATGTCCATGCGGGCCAGTTCGGAAATGTTTTTCTGGTCGATTTTAAAGAACAGTGACTCTTTCTTCAACCGGGCACCGTGGCACTCCGGGCAGGTCTTGACGACCATAAAGTCTTTGATCCACTCCTGAATTTTATCGGTGGAGTTTTCCTGCTGCCGCTTCAGGAAGTTGACGATCCCTTCAAACTTGAAATTGTAGTGGTCCGGGCCGGGCGAATCTACAGTCGACGGTTTTTTCCCTGCATCAGCCGCTTCCTCCTCTGTGCCGTACATCAGCGCGTACATCAGGTCGGCGGGGTACTTGCTGACGGGCGTACTCAGGTTCAGTTTATACTTCTTCAGAATCGCTTCGATCTCCTTAAAGATCCAGAGTTCGCGGTATTCGCCCAGTGGCGCAATGGCCCCCCGGCTTACGCTCAGCGATTTATCGGGTATAACCGACTCTTCGGTAATTTCTTCGATGACGCCCAGCCCGTTGCAGACCGGACAGGCTCCGTAGGGCGAGTTAAACGAGAACGAGTTAGGCGACGGTTCGTCGTAGCTGATGCCCGATTCGGGGTCCATCAGGTTCTGCGAGAAATACACCAGCTGCCCTGCACCGTCGAGCATCTGCATCGCGCCTTTGCTCTGCTTCAGGGCCGTCTGCACCGACTGACTCAGCCGGTATCTGTCGTCGGATTTTGGTACGATCCGGTCAATGACAATTTCGATATCGTGAATTTTGTAGCGGTCGAGCTGCATCTTCGGCACGATGTCCTGCACCGTTCCATCGACGCGCACTTTGACATAACCCATCTTGGCGATCTGCACGAACAGTTCACGGTAATGGCCTTTCCGCCCTTTGATGACCGGTGCCAGCAACGTTAGTTTCTGCCCGTCATACTGCTCCAGAATCGTGTCGATAATCTGATCCTGCGACTGCCGTTCCATCTTCCGGCCCGTCACGTACGAAAACGCTTCGCCGGCGCGGGCGTATAGTAGCCGCAGGAAGTCGTAAATCTCGGTCGTCGTGCCGACCGTCGAACGCGGATTTTTCGAGGTCGTTTTCTGCTCAATGGAAATTACCGGACTCAGGCCGTTGATCTTGTCGACGTCGGGCCGTTCCATATCGCCGATAAATGAGCGGGCGTAAGCCGAAAAGCTTTCCATGTACCGCCGTTGGCCTTCGGCATAAATCGTATCGAACGCCAGCGACGATTTACCGCTACCGCTAATACCCGTCACGACGACCAGCTTGTTGCGGGGAATCGAGACATCGATGTTCTTCAGATTGTGTTCGCGGGCCCCCAGCACTTCGATTTTGTCGTAGCCGGTCAGGTCAATATCATTCAGTTGAGTCGTTTCTTCCGTCGTCACGCGTTGGGGTTGGCTTATTCTAAAAAACAACGTAAACCAGTACCGCGTAGTTTCCTCAGACCCAGCCGGATTTAGGGGTTCGATTTGTCTCAGACAGCATCCTGCTGTCGTATTGCATTACTGGCTGAAATAATCTGCGGATACGACAGCAGGATGCTGTCTGAGACAAATCAGATATTCACCCTATACGCTGATTCACCACTTCTCCAGTGGCTATGAAACGGAGTCATTCTCAGCCGCAATTTGTTTAGCTTTACTACGATAAACCACAACCATCATGCTGACCACAGTGCAAGGGACTTATCAAAACGGGCAGATCATCCTCCACGAAACCCCCGCCGTTCAGGACGGCACGGAAGTCTTCGTTACCTTTTTGAAAGAAATTGACCCGGATAAACCACGACCGAAAGGTGGCGTACGATTTGGTAGCTGGGCGGGAAAATATTCTATTCCAGACGATTTCAACGAACCACTGGATGATTTAGCCGACTACATGTAATGCCCTTCCTACTTGACACGCAGGTAGCCATCTGGACATTGACGAATCCCGGAAAACTACCAACACCCCTGTATCACAGTCTTCAGAACGAAACGCTTGTCGTCAGTGAAGTCAGCTTGTTTGAAATAGCGATCAAGCAGAAGGTCGGTAAACTCCCCGACTTATCCGCTACCATCAGCGAGATTGCCGAAAGACTGACAGACGATGGCATCACACTCATTCCAGTAACAGTTCAGCACATTTCAGCGTACGACCAAATCCCCTTCTTCGACGACCACCGGGACCCCTTCGACCGGCTGATTCTGGCAACGGCACTCGCGGAGCAAATGCCTGTCATTTCCGCCGATGAGAAGTTTACCCGCTACCGGGATGTAGTGCGACTGATCTGGTAAGTGCCTTCTGACAAAAGCGCGGCATTGTGTGTTGTGTACAGACAGACTCAACGCCAACGCACCCATGACCGACGTACACACTCCCGCTCAGCCGGAACGCCGGACCGTGCAGCTACAACATGAGCCGGGTACGGAGCAAAGACACCAAACCCGAACTGATCGTCCGCAAATTCCTGCACGCCCACGGGTTTCGCTACCGGCTCCACGACAAAACCGCTAATTTCTTGTATGACCAAGTCGCCTAATTGGACGCGTGAGGAACTGATTTTAGCCTTCAACCTTTATCTGAAAATTCCCTTTGGTAAGATGCACAAAGGGAATCCTGATGTGATAAAACTAGCTGAAATTCTAGGCCGCCGTACGCCTGATTCTGTCGCCATGCGGCTGACTAATTTTGCCAGTGCCGATCCATATCATCAGGAGCGGGGCATAAAAGGAATGGACGGGGGGCGAAGGCAGGTACAGCCTATTTGGGGCGAATTTATCGGCGATCAGGAAGAGTTAGTCTTCGAGAGCGAACGCGTTTTGGCCGAATACCAGCACACAACTGTCGAGGACGTATACCCGGATATTACTTTCGACTTGAAGGACCTGAAGGGCGACGTAAAAGTCAGAGCCGTCAAAACGCGAGTCAATCAGCACATCTTTCGATTAATGGTGCTGAAAACGTATGCGAATCGGTGCGCGGTGTCAGGCATTAATCTACCAGATTTACTAGTGGCGGGGCACATTGTTCCGTGGTCGGCCGACGAACGTGAGCGGCTCAATCCAGCGAACGGCATTTGTCTGTCACACTTGTATGACCGGGCTTATGAGCAAGGCTTAATCTGTATCGACACCGACTATAAACTGTTAGTTTCCAGGCGGCTGAAAGCTGAAGCAGATAAAGAATTCTACCAGCAGTTTTTTGGGCGGTTTGAGTATCAATGTATTCGTTTGCCCAAGACGTACAAGCCTAGACGGGATTTCCTCGAGTATCGACTTAACAAGTTTGACCAAGACTAAAAAGGGCCTTTCCGTACAGGAAGGCCCTTTCGGTAACGGCGTTTTTTATTCTACGGATTTGCTTCAGGCGCGGGTACAGCAAAGGTGTTGAGCAGGGCACTGATGCTCATATACTGACCGGTTAAGGCTACCATATCAAACACCCCTTTTTCGCCGAATGCATCGACCGCTTGCCGGTACGTTTCGTCCGACATACGATGTGTTGCGGCAATTTCTTTGGTGAACCGCTGCGCTACTGCTTCCTCGTCCAATAAACCGTCGGCTGCGCTTCCGGCGGTCAGCGCCTTGATGACGTCTTCGGACAAATCCGCTTTTCGAGCCGCAGCTGTATGCGCATACACTTCGTAATCGGCCTGCCAGACAGCGCCCACGGTCAGAATAATGACCTGCCGCACTTTTTCGCTGAGCGTCGTGTGTTCCTGCTCTACACTGTCGAAGTTCATCATGGCCTTGCCAATCGCCGGACTCAGCAGCATGGCATTGAATGGCCCAATCAGTTCCTTATCGTTGGTCACCGCTTTAAAGCCGGACTTTTCCGCCCAGGGTACGGTCTTTTCCCGTAGTTGATCGTAGAATGCGCGTTGATCGGCGGACAGGGTATCGGGTGCCAGCAGGTCGAGTCGGCCGCCAAGTGAATCAGTTGTAGTTGCCATACACGGTAAGTTGTTGAGTTGTGTCCGATAACCGGTTTTACACCGTCGGGGTTTTGGTCAAGTCAACCCAATTGGCTTATTCAGCCTACTAAGCACCGAAATTTAATCAGCTGATCTACTTACACTTCTTCCGTCTGCAACTGCTTGTCGTAGAGTTCGCGGTAGGCACCGTTGCGGGCCATTAGCTCGTCCTGCGTGCCTTCCTCGACGATATTCCCCTCATCGAGCATGATGATGTAGTCGGCGAGTTTGGCCGACGAGACGCGGTGCGAAATGATAACCGACGTGCGGTCGGCCATGATCCGGCGCAGGTTATTGAGGATGATGTTTTCCGTGTTGGTATCCACCGCCGACAGGCAGTCGTCCAGAATCAGGATGCGCGGGTCGCGGGCAATGGCGCGGGCAATACTCAGTCGTTGCTTCTGCCCACCCGACAGCGTAACGCCCCGCTCCCCAACCGCCGTATCGAACCCTTCGGGAAAATTGACTACGTTCTGGTACAGATCCGCGTCACGCACGGCCTGCTCGACACGGGCCTGGGGCAGGTCGGGCTTGCCGAAACGGACGTTATTGCTGATCGTTTCGGAGAACAGAAACACATCCTGCGGCACGTAACCCATCTGACTTCGCAACGAGTTCAGGTTGTAATCGACAAGGGGCGTGTTGTCGATGCGTATTTCACCCGACGATACATCGTACATCCGGGTCAGCAGGTTGGCAAGAGTCGTTTTGCCGGAACCCGTCGTACCAAGAATGGCAACCGTTTCACCCGCCCGGACGTGCATCGAGAAGTTGTTGAGTGCCACGATACCTGAATCGGGATAGACGAACCGGACGTTACGAAATTCGATTTCACCCTGAATCGGCCGACTCACGTCCTTCTTCGACACGATGTTGGTTTTGATCTGCAGAAACTCGTTGATGCGGGCCTGCGAAGCCGCTGCCCGCTGCGTCTGACTCGTTGTCCAGCCCAGCGCCATTACCGGCCACGTCAGCATGTTGACGTACAGAATAAACTCGGTGATGTTGCCCGGCGTCAGTCGGCCGGAGATAATTTCCTGCCCGCCAATGTACACGACCAGCACATTGCTCAGGCCGACCAGAATGGCGACAATCGGGAAAAACAGCGAATCAACCCGGGTCAGACTCAGCGATTTAGCCCGGTACGTATCGCTCTCCGTCTCGAAGCGCGCAGCCGAATTTTTCTCCTGTACAAACGCTTTCAGCACCCGAATACCCGAGAAGGCTTCCTGCACATAGGTCGACATTTTCGACAGACTCGCCTGAATCTCTTCCGACTTACGGATGATGATGTTGTTGACCAGATAAATCAGCACCGACAGAATCGGCAATGGCAGCAGCACATAAGCCGACAGCCGGGCGTTGATGCTGACCATGTACGTGATAACGAGGATAAACAGCACGATCAGGTTGACACCGTACATGATGCTCGGTCCGACGTACATGCGCACCTTGCTGACGTCTTCCGAGATGCGCGCCATCAAATCGCCGGTATTGTGCTGCCGGTAGAAACTCAGCGGCAGCGTCTGGTAGTGTTCGTAAATTTCGTTTTTAAGGTCGTACTCGATGTGCCGCGACATGACAATCAGCGTCTGCCGGACCAGAAACAGGAAAAAGCCTTTCAGCAGCGCCAGCGCCAGGGTGCCACCGGCAAACAGCAGCAGGCTAAACGCGAAAACATCGTAGAGCGCTGGTTGCAGCGTCGAGCCATCGTAGAGGTGATAGGTATCGAGCGTTTCGCGAACCAGGTCAAGCGCATACCGGACAAGTTGAGCCGGAAAAATGCCGAACAGGTTGGAAATGGCGGTAAAAACCGTACCCCAGATCAGGTACCATTTGTACTTAACGAGGTATTTGTTGAGGTAAGAAAGTGCTTTCACAGGAAACCGGTTCGCGTCAGATTTTTAACCCCGCCCCCCCGCGAAAAGTTGCAGATGAGGATATGGACAGGATTACAGGATGAACAGGATTTTTCTATGTCTCGTCACTGGATTACTACCAGGTATGTGAATCCCATTTTCACTTATCCCTGTAGTGAACGCACATTTGCTGGATTATGAGCCAACTCCCGAAACCACAAAATCCTGTCAATCCTGTAATCCTGTCCATAAATCTCCTCAGAAATCCGTAAATTTGCGGTTCTATACAGCTCGTTCTTTACTTTATCGGTGCTTAATCACTTCTGGCGGTATGCTTAATCGGCGACTACTCCGAATCAAGGTCATGCAGGCGTTGTACGCGCTTCGGCAGGCCGAATTTTCCAATCAGCAACTAGCCCACGACGGTATTGCTGACTTGTTCCAACCCGACCTTAACTCGATGCTGCCGCAGGATAAGCGGCAACTCGAAGGTAACCGCCGACTGGCTACGCTGCTCTTCGACGAAGCGATCAGGACCAATCAGCCCGCGCAGGATGATGACGCACCCAAAGCCGTGCTGAAAGCCGCCAACGACGGCCTTGTTTTCTACCGCATCCGTACCCAGAAAGACCGGCAGCACCTCGCCCAGCTCATGATCCGGCAGGTCAACGGCATTTACGACGATTACCTGCGCGTAATGACGTTGCTCGTGGCGCTCGGTCAGGCTGCCCGCACCGACCGCGACCGTCGATACCGCGATGTCGATGAAGTACCGTTTCCGTTTGAATCCGACTTTAGTGAAAACAGCATCGTGCAGGCGTTGACCGCGCTTCAGCCGTTGCAGGACGAAGCCATCCGGCACAGTATTTCGTGGACCGATGACATGGGCTTCGTCAGGAAAGCGCTGAAGGAAGTGATGAAAGCCGACGATACTTACCGGACGTACTGCGAACAGCGCACCCACACGGCCGATGAGGATCAGGCGCTGGTACAGTATGTGCTGCGAACACTGATCTTTAAACACGAAACCATGCGCGATCACCTGGCCGAAATCGACCTGAGCTGGGCGGAGAACAGTGAAGTAGTCCGCGGTCTGGCGATCAGAACGCTGAAATCAACCCAGAGTATCACCGGCCTGCAACTCGAACCACTCACCGACGACTGGGAAGAAGACGAGCTGTTTTTGACCACGCTGTTTCAGCAATCATTGCTAAACGACGCTGACTACGAGCAGCTATTGGCCGAACAATTGCAGAACTGGGACGTTGAACGGGTAGCAATTCTCGACCGGATTATTCTGAAACTGGCTGTCTGCGAACTGCTTAGTTTTCCGAACATCCCTGTCAAGGTGACGATCAACGAGTATATCGAACTGGCGAAAGCGTACAGTACGCCCAAAAGCGGTAAGTTTGTCAACGGAATCCTGGATAATCTGTCGGAGAAACTTATGGCGTCGGGTCGCCTGCGCAAGAGTGGCCGGGGATTGCTGGATAATAAATAGATTGTTATTTCTGCCGGTTGGGCGTGTCAGTTTTGGGTAGGCCATTCGTTTACTTGTACTGAAGCGCATATCAACCGCCTAAATTCTTGACCAATGAACAAAGTAAGCCGCGACCTAACTTTTCTGCTCATCGGTGCCGCCACGGGTACGGCAATCGGCCTGCTCTACGCTCCCGATCGGGGGAAAGTAACCCGCGACCGGCTGTCGTACCGGCTGTCGAAATACCGGGAACAAATCGAATTGATGATTGACGATCTGCTGCACGTCGATGAACAACCGGCCAACGACTCGCGCAACGAAGGCGAGCGGGTTGTGAATAATGCCCGCGAGAAAGCCGAGCAATTGCTGGCCGACGTCGACCGGCTGATGGCACAGATCAAACAACAAAACGCCTGATCGACAGGGGAAACAGGTATGTATCCGGTTCCCCTGACACCATATCACCGTCACGACCAATGCGCGCACCAAACTGGCTTTTCGTTCTGACCGTTGCCGGGCTTGGATTTGGGCTGAGCAGCTGCGATAACCGGCAGCAGGCAAAAGAAGCACAGGCCAGTGTGTCGGCCAGGATGCCCAAAATCACGTTTGCCCAACAAGGTATTTATGACTTCGGCACGCTGACCGAGGGCGACACGGTTGAGCATAGTTTCGCCTTTAAGAATACCGGCGAATTTCCCCTGATTATCAACAATATCACGGCGTCCTGCGGATGTACGACACCCGAGTGGCCACGTGAACCAGTCGCGCCGGGTGCCAGTTCGTCGGTACGGGTCCGGTTTAACAGCCGGGGCAAGAGCGGTGAACAAAGCAAAACGGTCACGATATTTGCCAACACCGAACCGTCGATGACCGATCTGCAATTCAAGGCACTAGTCAACCCGAAAGGAGTCGCGGCTAACAACTAACTCATTCACGCATAAGCTATGTACGCTTTACTATTACAACTTTTGGGCGGTAACTCATCGATGCTGGCCAACATCCTGCTCTGGGGTGGTATCATCATCGTCTTTTACTTTTTCATGATTCGCCCGCAGCAGAAAAAGCAGAAGGATCAGAAAAGCTTTGTCGATAACCTGAAGAAAGGCGACAGCGTCGTTACCATCGGGGGGATGCACGGGCGCATTGCAGCGGTCGACAGCACAACGGTGCAACTCGACGTCGACCGGGGGATGAAGCTGACGTTCGAAAAATCGGCGATTTCGCGCGAAGCAACCGTCAAGCCTGCCGAAGAAGAGAAAAAGTAAGTTCGCGCCAGCCCCGTTCGTCCTTGACAAACTCTACCGACCCGGCTTCGTTTCAACCAACCAAAGCGTTGCTTTGTCTGCTGGCGGCATCGCTGTTCTGGCTGTTGAACGCGTTGAACAAAACCGGTTATTCACTGAACATCGATTACCCGATTCATTTCGTTTACAACGACTCAGCTTACTGTCCGGTTACAACGCTGCCCCGCACCGTGCGGGTCAACGTGTCGGGCGATGGCTGGGGCTTGCTGCGTCATTCGTGGCTACCCTTTCAGACCGACCCCATCGACTATCCGGTCAGTCAGCCGCTTCGGGCATCGGTTATCAATACGTCGTCGCTGACAGCATCGCTGGCGGAACAAATCAAACGGCTGAAAGTCAATTACGTCGTAGCCGACACCGTCGATATCGCCTTTGACCGACGTGTCACCAAAACCATTCTGCTGCGAGTCGACAGTACGAGCCTTAACCTAGCACCGGGTTATGCCGTATCGAGCGTTATCAATGTGACACCGGGCAGCGTAGCCGTTACAGGCCCGCAACGATTGGTACGGGGCTTACCCGATACGCTTCGGCTCCGGATTCCCCGGAAACGCATCGTCGACAATTATGACGAGGAGTTATTGCTAACGCAGTTTCGGCATCCGCAGTTGCGGACATCTGCCAACCGGGTGCTTATCAGTTTCGAGGTCGGGCAGTTATTATCCCTGCCGAGTTCGTTATCGACCAACTGAGGCCGCGAACTAGTTGATACGTGGCAACGCCCAGCCGCGCCGGATAGCCACCAGCCGGATAATCGTGATCGTACCACTGGCCAGCCAGAAGTTTATAGCGGGGTCAATCGCCAGTGAGCGACCCGCCCAGAAAAGAAGTGCCCCTGCCAGACAAGCGGTAGCGTAGACCTGTCGGTCGAAAATAAGGGGCAGGTCGTTGACCAGCGTATCGCGGATAACACCACCGAAGATGGCTGACATTACCCCCAACAGCATAGCGGCCCAGTCATTTACGGCGAAGGAAAGAGCTTTCTGCATACCCAGAATTGTGTACAGCCCAATACCGATGGTGTCGAAAACCAGGAGTGGTCGACGCAACCGCCCAAACCACAAGCGACGTCCGACAAGCGCGATACCCACCGAGCCAATAATTGTCAGCAAATAATTGGGATCGCGAATCCAGGCAATCGGGTAAGCGCCCATGATGATGTCGCGCAATGTGCCACCGCCAACCGCCGTTAGAAAGCCAACGAAGAAGATACCAAACAGATCGTGGTACATCTTTTTACTGAGTGCCGACAATGCGCCGGATACGGCAAAAACCGCCGTACCGATCAGGTCGATCAAATACCAGTTTACCACTGTTCTACCGCTATCGTTAACCAGCGACAAAGGTAGTACGGCATCGTTTCAGGTCGTGGCCGATCCAATGACTAAACCCCGTTTTCCTGTATGAAATCAGTACTTCGCATTGGTGTTACCGGGGGGATCGGGTCAGGGAAAAGCCTGGTCTGTCGGGTGTTTACGTCGCTGGGCATACCGGTCTATCTGGCTGACGACCGCGCCAAATGGCTCACCGAGCATGATCCCATTCTGAGGGCCGACATTACGCGTGTGCTGGGTTCGATGGCGTACGACACGTTGGGCCGCTACAACCGAAGCTGGGTCGCGAGTCAGGTATTTTCCAACCCGGCTTTGTTACAGCAGCTCAACGCCGTGGTTCATCCGCGCGTCCGGGCCGATACGGCCGATTGGGTAGCGCAGCAGACACACGCGCCTTACGTCATCAAAGAAGCCGCATTGATGAAAGGGGCCAGTCCCGAGAGTGGTATCGATCAGGTGGTGGTCGTTGAATCGCCCTTAACAGTTCGTACCCAGCGCGTGCTGAAACGTGATGCACACCGTACGCTGGACGATATTCAGCGTATCATCGACAACCAGATCAGCGACGAACAGCGCCGACAATTCGCGGATCACGTCCTTTTCAATGATGATTCTCAGTTGCTGCTACCACAAATCTGGCACTTACATCAGCAGTTTCTGGCGCAGGCAGAACGCATCTGAGCATTATTTTCCAGCATGGTGAGGAGCGTATCCCCGCAGACCTGTCCGGCAGGCATTTTTAAGCACAGATAGCGCTGTTTGCTGGCCGTGGTGTCGGGTCCCCGACCTGACACAATCCCGGGCGAAGCCGTTTGCTATCGCGAGCGTGTCAAGTCGGGGACCCGACACCACGGCCAGGCTGGATCGGACTGACGTTCCTGACATGAGCCGGTTTTTACAATCTGTGTCTTTACCATAGCCGTAAAAGCCGCCAACCCAGGGGTATTATCTCGGCAGATCGGTCCATAAAACCGGATTCGTGGTGTATTTTTAGCGACTTACACATTCATCGACTCTATGCAAAAGACGACTACGCGTTTACTGCTGGCCTGCGCGGGCAGTTTCCTCCTGGGTGCGTTCATTATGGCACCCGACGACCCTAAAAAACCAATTACGAGCGAGATGGCCGACGTAGCATCGCGCGTGTTTGGCCTGACGTTTACCCCCGCCGAGCGCGACTCCATGCTCGACAACCTCAACGACTTCCGGCCCGACTACGAAGCACTACGCAAGGTCGACCTGCCGAACGATGTAGCCCCGGCCCTGTATTTCAACCCCCTGCCGACCGGGTTCAAACTCCCCGCCGGTGCGTCGGCGATGCCCGCCCCGGCATCAACGGGTATCAAGCGTCCGGCAAAACCGGATGAGCTGGCGTTTTACACCGTCACGCAACTGAGCGAACTGATTCGTACCCGGCAGATCAGTTCAGTAGAGCTAACGCGCTTTTTCCTGGATCGACTGCATAAGCACAACGCCACATTACACTGCGTGATTACGTTTACCGATTCACTGGCGATGCAACAGGCCCGGCAGGCCGACACAGACCTGAAAGCCGGTAAGTACCGGGGGCCGTTGCACGGCATTCCCTACGGGGCGAAAGATTTGCTGACCAAACGCGGGTACAAAACGACCTGGGGATCGGTGCCTTATAAAAACCAGACACTGACCGACGACGCGACGGTGATCCGTAAGCTTGAAGCCGCCGGGGCAGTGCTGTGCGCGAAAATGTCGGTGGGCGAACTAGCCTGGGGCGATGTCTGGTTCGACGGCATGACCCGTAATCCATGGAAGCCCGAAACAGGGTCCAGCGGCTCGTCGGCGGGGTCCGCATCGGCGGTGTCGGCGGGGCTATTGCCATTTGCCATCGGGACCGAAACGCTGGGGTCGATCGTGTCGCCATCGACAGTATGCGGCACAACCGGCTTACGGCCGACGTTTGGGCGGGTGAGTCGGCACGGGGCCATGGCCCTGAGCTGGAGCATGGACAAAATTGGCCCCATTACGCGGTCAGTCAACGATTGCGCGCTGGTGTTCAACGCCATCCAAGGCCCCGACGGGCTGGACCCGACCGTCATGGCTGCGCCCTTCCGGTACGCGCCCAAAACCTCACTGACCGGTATGCGGATTGGCTACGTAAAAAAAGCGTTCGAGAGCAACTACCCCACCCGCAGCAACGATTCGCTGACGCTTCAAACCCTGCGTTCGCTCGGTGCCGAACTGGTGCCAATCGACCTGCCAACTACTATTTCCTCCGGTCGAATCGGTTTTATTCTGGGCGTTGAAGCAGCAGCTTCTTTCGATGAACTAACCCGCTCCGGGCGCGATGACGAGATGGTGCGACAGGTCAAAAATGCGTGGCCGAATGAGTTCCGCTCGTCGCGGTTTGTACCGGCGGTTGAGTATGTACAGGCCAACCGTGCCCGTACCCGGCTCATCAACGACATGGCTGCTCTGCTGAAAAAGGAACGGCTTACTGTGTACATCAGCCCAACCTATGCGGGTGGTAACCTGACACTAACCAACCTGACCGGCCACCCCTGCGTGGTACTACCCAACGGATTCAATGCGCAAAAGACGCCATCAAGCATCACGTTTATGGGTCAGCTGTTTGCCGAAGGCGATGTGTTAGCCGTGGCCGGAGCCTATCAGCAGGCTACGCAATGGCACAGGAAGCACCCGTCGATGTAACCGTTGGCAGCTCGGTTTTCACAAACCTTTCAGGCGTATCAGACGTTCTTTATGGGAACACCAATAACAACTACGTTATGAAACGTCTGATGCTTTTAATGGCTTTATTCCCGCTACTGTACGCCTGTGCACCGCGCGTTGCCGTCGATTACAACAACAAGATTGACTACAGCAAGTACCGTTCGTTTACGTGGATGGATTCCGACGTAAAAGTGGGACAGAATCCACTCTACTACAATCAGATTGCCACCGACAATGTCGAAAACACGGTAGGGCAGGTGTTGAAAGGCAAGGGGCTGAAAGAAAACACGAAGAATCCGGACCTGCTGGTAGGGTATCACTTTTTCGTTGAAGACAAAACCCGCACGGTGTCGACGCCAGGCTCGGCATTTTATGGTCCTTTCGGGGGTTGGGGTCGCTGGGGTTATGGCGGCTGGGGACCCGGTTACTGGGGTGGCTGGGGCGGTACACAGCAGTACATGCAGGAGCAGTACAAATCTGGCACCGTGGTCGTTGACATGGTCGATGCCGACACCAAAAAGCTGGTATGGCGCGGTTCCATTCAGGACGCTGTTAACAACCCGGCTAACATCTCCGAACGCCTGACTAAGCAGGTACAGGAGATCGTCGATAAATTTCCGGATCGGAACAGCTAGGTTTGTCTCAAACATCGGACCGCCGACGCGGCATCTTGCTGTTTGCTTGTCTAGGTTGAACAAACAGCAGAATGCTGTTTGAAACCAAATAAAAAAGGGGAAGCTGATTATCAGCTTCCCCTTTTTTATGGCTAAATCACACTGTTACCAGAGTTTTTCGGGGTAAACGCCCTGCTCGTGCAATCGACGCAGCGACGCCTGTACGGTCGGCTTATCGTCGGGGTAGGTCACGCCGAACCACTCCGACTGGCTGCGGAATACCCGGCACCGGCCCTGCCCGCGCTGAATCAGCTTTTCCATGACCGACGGGATATAAAACTCGGCTTTGGGCTTGTCGAAGTTCGCGCGGGCATAGTCTTCGAACTGATCTTTCACCAGTGGAAATACCTCGGGTTTGAACCCCCAGAAGTTCATCGACACGGGCGTCTCGGGGTCGAGCGTTTCAAATACATCGCCTTCCTCAAAGCCAATGACGCTCCCCGTCAGGCCAGCTTCCTTGCGGTAAATCTTCGTGCGCTCCACCACCGACGTCAGATTCTCCTGAGCATCGACGGTACACACCCCGCGCGATACCGATCCAAACTCCGAGAGCGTATTTTTTACTTCGTAGCCGACCATGGCGTGCAGCGCGGGGTCGGAATCGGTTTGCAGAAATTCACCCAGCACCCGGAAAGATTCGGGACCGTAAAAATCGTCGGCATTGATAACGGCGAACGGCGTTTTTGTTTGCGCCCACGCGCAGAGCATGGCGTGGCCCGTTCCCCACGGCTTGGTCCGGTCAACCGGGCCCATGTCGGCGGGGATGTAGGAATTCAGCGCCTGAATCGCATAGTCGACGTCGATTTTACCGGCCAGTTTTGGTCCGAATATCTCTTCGAAATCGGCTTTCAATTCCTCACGGATAATGAACACGACTTTGCCAAAGCCCGCCCGGATGGCGTCGAACAGCGAATAATCCATGATGGTTTCGCCGTTGGGCCCGAACTGATCGAGTTGTTTGATACCCCCGTAGCGGCTACCCATTCCGGCAGCCAGCAAAAGAAGTGTTGGTTTCATAGAAATGTAGTTGGTTGCGCTGACGGACAGACCGATTCAGCCGCTCAAAAGTAGCCAAAAACGATAGCGACCACCGAGTACGGTAGAAAATAGCCGCCTGATTTGGCTACTTCTGTTTTCGAAGGCCGAATCAACACTCATTTTTACCCATTAATCTTCGATTATAAAAATAATTTCTCAACACTATTCTATTCCTGATTGTTGTTAGTATAATTGTAAGCCAGGCAATAGTTGCTTTAGCAAACAATTCACTTCATCAACAAAAGTCCGTTGGGCCGGGGTTAACCAGACCTCGGCGCAGCGGCACAAGCTATGCCGTTCTACCATACACTCGGTCAGATTCCGCAGAAGCGACACACGCAGTTTGCCAAACCGTCGGTCGGTAACGGACCGGTGCCGTTGGCAGCGCTGTATTACGAGCAGTTGTTCGGTACGATTGGTTTTGAGGGTATGTCGTCGCTGCTGTACCATGTACACCGGCCAACGATGGTCCGGCACGTGCTGGAAAGCGTCGACATGACGCCCAGGCTGGCTGTTGAGAAGAATATGCTGTCGCGTAAGTTGCTGGGCTTTGAGGTACCCCCCGCCGATGATTTTCTCGACAGCCGCACGCCGTTACTGGTCAACAATGGCGTCGTCGTTGGGCTGGCCGCTCCGCGTCAGTCGATGACGGATTATTTCTACAAAAACGCGGATGCAGACGAATTGCTATTTGTGCATCGGGGATCGGGGCGGTTACGAACGCTGTTTGGCACGTTGCCATTCGGCTATGGCGATTATCTGGTCGTTCCGCGCGGGGTGATTTATCAGATCGAGTTTGACACCCGTACCGACACGGATGCAGAAAATCGGTTGCTGTACGTCGAGTCACATTCGCCGATTTACACGCCCAAACGGTACCGCAATCAGTTTGGGCAGTTGCTCGAACACTCACCTTTCTGCGAACGCGACATTCGCCGACCGCAGGATCTGGAGACGCATGACGAGACAGGCGATTTCCTGCTAAAAATCAAGAAACAGGGCGCGCTGCACTCGCTGATCTACGCCAGTCACCCGTTCGACGTGGTGGGCTGGGACGGCTATAATTATCCGTATGCGTTCAATATTCAGAATTTTGAACCGATAACAGGGCGTGTACACCAGCCGCCACCGGTGCATCAGACGTTCCAGACCGATTCATTTGTCGTTTGCTCGTTTGTACCGCGTCTGTTCGATTATCACCCACTGGCGATTCCGGCCCCGTACAACCACTCGAACATCGACTCCGACGAAGTGATCTACTATGTCGACGGTGATTTTATGAGCCGCAACGACATTAAACCGGGTCATATTACCCTGCATCCGGGTGGTATTCCGCACGGCCCCGCACCGGGCGCGATGGAGCGTAGCATCGGCAAGAAGGAGACGGTCGAGTACGCCGTAATGGTCGATACGTTTCGCCCGCTGATGCTGACGGAACAGGCACTCAAACTGGACGATGGTGTGTATTACCAGTCGTGGCTGGAATAACCCCACCCCAACCCCTCCCCGTTAGGGAGGGGCTACCCCGGTTCAGAGGCCAGCGCCCCTCCCTAACGGGGAGGGGTTGGGGTGGGGCTAGCCCCTACCGGGGGGCACATCTTAAACCAAAAACACAACTATCATGGAAACCCTGGAACTTGAGCAGCCCAATGTCGGGCTGCCAGACGAACCCGATTTTTTGCCACTAAACGGCGTCGATTACATTGAACTGTACGTTGGCAACGCCCGGCAGTCAGCGCATTATTTTCAGACGGCCTTTGGCTTTCAACCACTGGCTCACGCGGGGCTGACAACGGGCCTGCGCGACCGGGAATCGTATGTGCTGCAGCAGGGCAAAATCCGGCTGGTACTCACCTCTTCGCTGTACGGCTATACCCAGATCGGTGAACACGTCGATAAGCACGGCGATGGCGTACGGGTCGTGGCGCTGTGGGTCGACGATGCGACACGGGCCTACGAGGAAACCACTCGGCGGGGGGCCAAAGGCTTTATGCAACCGACGACTACCCAGGACGAACACGGACGAGTCGTACAATCGGGCATTCATCTGTACGGCGACACGGTACATCTGTTCGTAGAACGGAAAGCGTATAGGGGCATCTTTCTGCCCGGTTTCACCGCCTGGACACCCGCCTACCAACCAACCGACGCGGGGCTTCGCTATGTCGACCACATGGTAGCCAACGTCAACTGGAACCGCATGAACCACTGGATGGACTTCTATCATGATGTCATGGGATTTCAGCAACTGGTGTCGTTTGATGACAAAGACATCTCGACTGAGTACACAGCCCTGATGAGCAAGGTTATGAGCAATGGTAACGGGCGTGTGAAATTCCCGATCAACGAGCCGGCCGAAGGCAAGAAAAAGTCGCAGATCGAGGAATACCTTGATTTCTACGGCGGGCCGGGTATTCAGCACATTGCCGTCGCGACCGACAACATCGTAGACACCGTATTGACCCTGCAACAGCGGGGCGTCGAATTTCTAACTGTACCCGACTCGTACTACGACACGCTGGCCGAACGGGTCGGCCCGATCGACGAGGAGATTGCCACGCTGCGCTCACTGGGCGTGCTGGTCGACCGCGACGAGGAAGGGTATTTACTTCAGATTTTCACCCGCCCCATCTGCCCGCGTCCGACGCTGTTTTTCGAGATCATCCAACGCAAGGGTGCGCGCTCGTTCGGGAAAGGCAATTTCAAAGCCCTCTTCGAAGCCATCGAACGCGAACAGGCCCTGCGGGGGACGTTGTAATGGTAAAGAGCGAAAGAGTGAATGAGTGAAAGAGCGAAAAGCTGAATCACTCCTTCGCTCTTTCACTCATTCACTCTTTCGCTCTTTGATTATGCACCAATCATACTCCAGCTATACACCCGATGAGCAGGCGATGTGGACCCTGCTGTTTCGGCGGCAGATGGCGCAGTTGCCGGGTCTGGCCAGTGAAGCGTATCTGGCGGGGATTTCGGCAACCGGCTTTCGCGAAGACCGCATTCCCGACTTTGCCCAGGATCTGAACCCACGCCTGCGCCAGCTGACGGGCTGGCAGGTGGTGGCGGTGCCGGGCCTGATCGACAATCGGCAATTTTTCGAACTGATGGCCAACCGCCAGTTTCCGGCTACCACCTGGCTGCGTCGACGCGATCAGCTGGCCTATCTGCCGGAGCCGGATATGTTTCACGACACGTTTGGGCACGTACCGCTGCTGTCGAATCAGGCGTTCTGCGATTTTCTGGCGTCGTTGAGCCGAATTGCCCTGGCGCACATCGATAGTGAAGAGGCTATTGCCATGATTTCACGGCTGTACTGGTACACGGTGGAATTTGGCCTGATTCAGGAAGATGCCGCTCCTGGGCCGGGTAGGCTGCGTATTTACGGCGGGGGCATTTTATCTTCGTCAGACGAAACCAGTCACAGCCTGTATGATCCGGCCGTACAGCGCCGGCCGTATGATGTGGCTACGTTGCTGCAAACGCCGTACGTGATCGACCGATTTCAGGAGCAGTATTTCGTGATTGATTCGTATGAGCAGTTGTACGAGTCGGTGCCGGAAATTGAGGCCCGGCTGAATGCGCTGCTGGTTAGTTGAACGGCAGGCGTTAACTTGCCGGTTAACCGGCTGCTCACTTCCTGTTTATGACGCACCCCTCGGACGCAAGGGCTTACTTTTTCAAAATCGATACGACGATCAAGAAAATCCGCAACGCGCTGCAGAAGCAGTTCAATGATGCGGGTTTCGACCTTACCGTCGATCAGTGGGTTATACTCGATCACCTGGCCCGCAACCCCGGCAGTAGTCAGAACACCCTGTCGGAGATGACGACGAAGGATGCGCCCACGGTTACGCGCATCATCGATCTGCTGAGTCAGAAGGGGCTGGCCGAACGGCGCATGGCCGATACCGACCGGCGCAAATTTCTGGTTTTTCTGACTGATGCCGGGCAGGCCAAATACGACGATGTATTACCTGTTGTATCCGCGATGCGCCGGAAAGGCTGGGGCAATCTCAGCGACGACGACTACCATCATTTCGTCAAAATCATGGACTCGATCTACCAGAATATGAGCGAGTAACTTAGTTCGTGGTTTATAGTTTGTAGTTTATGGTTGGTCGCTAATTAGCTACCAGTCCCCCGGCAGAACTACAAACTACGAACTACAAACCGCACCCTATGTACGGCATATTCAGCTACGACATCGCACAGCCCCGGTTAGGGTACAAACACCACGACGCCGTTCTTGATCTGGAAGTGGTCGCACTGCTGGGCTTCTTCAATGACCTCGATCTCGACTCATCCGTTTTTGCTCAATCGACACTCAACGCTTTTATCGCGCTGGGTCGGCCGGTGCATCGGCTGGTGGGGCAGCGTATCCGCGATCTGCTAGCCGACAGCGAAGCAACGTTACTCAATGTACACGACCAGGTGTTGATTCCACTCGACCGGGCTACGCTGCTCCTGCCCGTTCAGATCAGCAACTACACCGACTTCTACGCCGGTATTCATCACGCCGAAAACGTTGGGAAGCTGTTTCGGCCTAATGCCGAGCCACTGTTGCCTAACTACCGGCATCTGCCCGTTGCGTATCACGGCCGGGCGTCGTCAATTGTCGTGTCAGGAACGGGCATTCAACGACCGGCCGGGCCATTTTTAGGACCCGACCAGCAACCCGTCTTCGGGCCAACACAAGCACTCGATCTGGAGCTGGAACTAGGGCTGATTATCGGCAAAGCCAACCCGCAGGGACAGGCCGTGGCAGTCGATGAAGCGGAAGATTATATTTTCGGTATCACCTTGTTTAACGACTGGTCGGCCCGCGACATTCAACGGTGGGAATACCAGCCGCTGGGACCGTTTCTGGGCAAAAACTTCGCGTCGAGCCTGTCGGCCTGGGTGGTACCCTTTGACGAGCTGGAACCGTTTCGAGTCGACGGGCCAACCCAGGAGCCAACACCCCTACCCTACCTGCAAACCACTTCGCCCGGCCACTTCGATCTGACGCTGGAAATCTGGCTGCAAACCGGCGACTTACCCCCGCAGCGGATCAGTCAGACCAACGCCCGGCACTTGTACTGGTCGTTCGCCCAGCTCGTTGCTCACCATACGGTCAATGGCTGTAATCTGGTGGTTGGCGATGTACTGGCAACCGGCACGATTTCGGGAACGCAGCGCGACTCATACGGCTCCCTGCTTGAACTAAGCTGGAATGGAGCACGGCCACTGATGCTGGCCGATAGTTCGAGCCGGGCATTCCTGCAGGATGGCGACACGATTACATTACGCGGCCACGGCTATATCGACGGGCACCAACTGACGCTAGGTGATGTAACCGGCACGATTCAGCCGAACGCTTAACCAAGACTATGAAAACGATTGACCCGGCGGATGTCTCCGCACCTGACTTTTATAAGCTATTGACGGCCACGATTGGCCCGCGCCCGATTGCCTTCGCCGGAACGGTTGATACCGCCGGACGGCCCAACCTGAGCCCGTTCAGCTTTTTCAACGTCTTCGGTTCGAACCCGCCCACGCTTATTTTTTCGACGGCCGTAACCCGCCACGGAACGCAGAAGCATACCCTGCAGAACCTGCGGGAAGTCGGTGAAGTCACGATCAGCGTGGTCAGCTACGGCATGGTCGAGCAGATGTCACTGGCCAGTGCCGAGTATGAGAAGGGGATCAACGAGTTCGAGAAGGCGGGGTTCACCGAACGCCCGTCGGACGCTATCCGCCCCCCAAGTGTCGCTGAAGCACCGGCTTCATTTGAATGCCGGGTAAAGCAGATCATCGAAACGGGAACCGAACCGGGCGCAGGCAATCTGATTATCTGCGAGGTTGTACGGGGCCATTTTCGCGACGACATTTTCGATCCGCAGGGTGTCATCGATCCGCACCGTGTCGATCTGATCGGGCGGCTCGGTGGCGACTGGTACTGCCGCGCCAGTGGTGATGCCCTATTTTCGCTCGCCCGCCCGAAAGTGGGTATCGGTGTCGATCAGTTACCGGAGCCCATTCGCAATAGTAAGATTCTGACGGGTAATGACCTGGGTAAACTCGGCAGTTTTCCGTCGCTACCCACACCGGAGGCGGTGCAGCAGTACAAACAGTCCGGTGTATTGACCGACACGTTCGACGAAGCGCGGTACGGTTGCCAGTATTTACCCGATTTGCTGCACCTGCGCGCTAAACAGCTACTGGCAGACAACAAGGTCGAAGAAGCATGGCTGACGCTGTTGCAGGGTTAAACCTGTCTCAAACAGCATCCTGCTGTTTGTTGTAACTACCCATGGCAAACAGCAGGATGCTGTTTGAGACAACATCATCACCGATGCTTGTCAACGCCGACCTGTTCGCAGAAGTCGAGGACGGGGCAGGTCGAGCAGCGGGGTAATGTGCCCGTACAGATGTGCTTGCCAAACGGCATCAGCAGCCGGTTAATGTCGACCCACTGATCGCGCGGCACCTGCTTTTCCAGCACTTTCAGCGTTTTCTCCGGCTGTGTCGTCTGCACGTATCCCCAGCGGTTGACTACCCGGTGTACGTGAACATCGACGCTGATCGCCGACTGCCCCGTCGCAACGCCGAGTGCCAAGTTTGCGCACTTCGGCCCGACGCCTTTCAGCGATGTCAGTGCCTCATAGTCAGCGGGTAGTTGGCCACCAAATTCATTGATAGTTCGCTCGGCAATACCACGCATGGTATACGCTTTCTGATCGGGATAAGTCGTGCCGTAGAGCAGATCAGTCAGCGTCGGGATGTCGAGCGCGAGGAGCTGCTCGGGTGTACGGGCGTGCTCAAACAGCCGTAACGACACGGGAATGGTTGTTTCGTCGAGTGTTCGGATGGAGACGATACACGAAATCAGCTGTTCGAACAGCGTATTGTATCCCCGCTCGTAGAGGTCAAACATGGCCGCTTTCGGAAACGGACGAATCGCGTCGGCGATGCGGGTAAGGACGGCGTCGAGATCGAAGTTTGGCTTCATCGGTGTCAGGGTTTCGTAACCTGACACCGAATCGACACAAACTGTTTTTAAACTTTCGTAATGACCAGTTCGACACGCCGGTTTTCGGGTCGCTCTTTCAATGTCCGATTCGTGTTGATGGGTCGCGACGGGCCGTAGCCAACCGTGTCGATGCGTTCCGCGCTGATCCCTTTCGAGACCAGGTATTTCTTGACCTCGTTGACCCGGTTGCGCGACAGCACCACGTTTGCGTCAAAATCACCAACGGTATCGGTGTGCCCTTCCAGCCGGATATGCATTGTCGAATTTGTCTGCATCAGGTTGAGCAACCGGTCAAGTTCAGGAAAGGACTCAGGCTTTAACTCGAACCGCTGCGCGTTGAAATAGATGTTTTTCAACGTCACTTTTGTGCCTGCTTCAATCGGCATCAGATCGAAGTTACGGGCAACGCTGCGGCTACTGGCGTTCAGCGTATCGGTCAGGCTCAGGTACCCCGCTTTCGACGCTGTTACAACATACCGCCCACGCGTGTCTACCGGGATCGAGTACGCGCCCGTCAGCTCACCGCTTTGCGTCGAATCCGTAGCCGAACTGCCGTCGGTTTCAGCACCGGATAGTAACTGATACGTCAGCGTGGCCCCAATCAACTTACGCGTTTTGGCATCGCGGGTCAGGCCCGTAATCGCTACGTTTTCCGCAACAGCAGGTTCGGCTGGCTGTACCGGTACGGGCGCAGGTTTTGGCTTGGGGGCTGGTGTCGTACCGACGCCGGGGGTTGTGCGTGGTGTTGTACGCGGCTGGGTCTGGACGCGGGGCGTTACAGGCGTAGTCGGCCGACGTTGGGCATACGTCTGTTTCTTCTTTGGATTAGTGATGTGAACGCCCCAGAAATTGAAGCAGCGTACCGAGCCGTGGTCGCGGCATTCGTATAGATCAAACACGGTATAACCGGGATCGATACGTTCGAAATACACGACGAAATCAACCCGTTCGCCCGGTTCAACAATACGACTTGTTTCGGGCGGAATATTCTCCGCCCGGATAAACTTGTACGATCTTTCTCCCTGATTGATATAGATGCGGGACGATGGCTGAAAGCCGATTGTACTCTCCGACCAACTGCTTCGACTACCTCCATCGGGCTGCGGAATAATAAACGGATTCCGACGCCGACCCGTCGAACCACTTCCTCCCGGCGATAAGTGAGTCATGTAAATGATGGTGTACTCATTAGTCAGTTCGACACGCCGGATGGACACGTCCTCGTCGTTGATGTCATCGACGCGGGGGGCTACCGTTACGTACTGCGCCTGCACGTAGAGAGCCGGAGCCAACAGCAGGCAGCTTAGCAGAAAGGAGAAAAATTGGCGGTTCATAGTCGTTGTTGGGTAGGGAAGTACATCCCTAAAACGTTGGACTATAACGCCGGGTTCAGGGTTTAACCGTACGGTGACTTCCAAAAAAAAATGCGCCGGATTCAGATCCGACGCGCTTTTTCTGCAGGAACCATTTACCCCACAGAACTACCCCACCCCAACCCCTCCCCGTGAGGGAGGGGCTACCACCATCCAGGGGGCAAAGCCCATCCATAGCGGGGAGGGGTTGGGGTGGGGTCAATGGCTAATCAATACCCGGCATTCTGCAACAGCGCGGGATTGGTCGTAATCTCCCGCAGCGGAATCGGATAAATCAGCCGGGTGCTGTTCCAGGCCACCGTTGTCGTACCGGCAACGATGCTTTGACGGGTGCGCTTGACGTCGTGAAGCAATGTACCCTCGAACGCCAGCTCCAGCCGCCGTTCGCGCAGGATAGCAGCGGCCGTCAGTAGGGACGCCGTCAGCGCGGTTGCACCGGCCCGCGTCCGCACCGTATTGATGTCGGCCAATGGCGTTGCGCCAACGGTTGTCCCGGCCCGGAAGTTGGCCTCGGCCCGCGTCAGATACATTTCAGCCAGCCGGAGCACCTGAATATTGCCGTACTGGTTAACAAATTTAGCCGTTCGAATGGCCCCGATTTCATCCTGGTAGAACAGGGCTCCCCGGTTATCATTGGCGTCATACAGGGCAAGGTGCTTATCGGTAATCTCGATATCACCCCGACCACCGTATTCCGACGCGCCATAGAACGTGTTCAGGTCATTCGTGCCGTCCTGATCGGTTATCTGAATGGCAAAAATGGTTTCGCTGGTATTGCCTCCGCTAACGTTCGTGCGCAGGTCAAACACCTGCTCGATAGGTACCAATTGATACTGGCCACCCGTGATGACGCGGTTGGCGGCAGCCGCAGCGTTGGTATAGTCCAGCTTTTGCAGATAAACCCGCGACGCCTGCGCAGCGGCAGCTCCTTTCGTGGCAAAAAACCCATTCGTCGCTGGCAGTTTCGCTTCGGCATCAACCAGATCCTGAATGACCTGTGTGTACACAGTGGCTACCGGGCTGCGGGCAACATTGTTGCTGGCGTCAATCGATGTCGTCGGTGTCAGCACGATGGGTACGCCGAGGTTCGCGTTGTTGTCGCCGTCGCCCCACGTCTTGGCGTACACCCGCACCAGTTCGAAATACATCGACGCCCGGATAAACTTGGCTTCGCCTTCGATGCGGTTCCGGTCGGCCGATGCAGCCAGACTCAAATTGGCCAGCACTGTATTGGCGATGTTAATGGCCCGGTACGCACTGGTCCAGGTCACGTCAACCTGATCGTTGTTAATCAGCAACCGTTTGGTGTACATCTGCTGTGGGGCCGCGAAGGTCCCCGTCCAGGTCACCTCCCCGTTATCGCCCAACAATTCGGCGTCGCGTTGCAGATCGCCCCCGTACACGTTAACACTACCAATGGCGTCGTAGGCACCGACCAGCAGCGCGTTCAGGTCAGAAGCGGTAGACAGGGCCTGTCCGGCCGACACGTTGGTGACCGGTTTAATATCCAGCTTACCCGTGCAAGACGTGAGCCAAAGCCCCGTTGCCAGCATCGAAGCCAGTGCTATAGAGTTGATTTTCATTTGACTGTCAGATAAGAAGGCCGTTAGAAACCGATTTGCACACCGCCAACGATGGTACGCGGCTGGGGGGCTGAATAAAAGTCGATACCCAGGTTAACTGGATTACTACTGTAGGAATCTGAGTTGACCTCAGGGTCCCAACCGGTGTACTTAGTAAACGTCAGCAGGTTTTGCCCCGTCACGTACACCCGCACCCGATCCAGCTTTACCCGGCTTACGACCGACTTCGGCAGCGTGTAGCCCAGCGAAACGGTCCGCAACCGGACATAGTCGCCTTTTTGCAGATAACGCGACGATTCGCCGGTTCCGTTACCACCTACCAGTCGGGCCTGTGGTACGTTGGTAATATCGCCCGCCCTACGCCAGCGGTTCAGCTGATCGATCGACTGGTTATCGAAGAAATCGCCGTTGGCCGACTGAAACTTACCACCGCCGTTGTAGATGTAATTACCAGCCTGCCCCTGAAACAGCACGCTCAGGTCGATACCGGCGTAGCTGAAGTTGTTGGTCAGACCGCCGATGAATTTCGGCGTCGGGCTACCCAGTGCAACCAGATTTTCCGGACTACTGGCAACGTTATAGTCATTGGTGGTGCCAGTACGACTGGTCGTTCCATCGGCGTTCGTCGTCGTGATACGATAGAGCGCATCGCCGTTTTGCGGATCGACGCCGGCATATTCGGGCCCGTAGAACACGCCCAGCGGCTGCCCTTCCTGCGCCCGGTTGAGGAAAGAACCCGTAATGGTCGTACCGCCCAGATCGGTTACGCGGTTGGTGTTGTAGGCGATATTGAACGAGGTGTTCCACTTAAACGCCCCCGTTATATTCTGCGAATTCAGCAGTACTTCGACCCCTTTGTTATCGAGCTTGCCCACATTGCGCAGTTGTGTCCGGTAGCCCGTCGAGCCCGGTACGTTGACGTTCAGCAGCAGGGCCGTCGTGTTTTTCTGGTAGTAGTCAATTTCGCCCGACAGCCGGTTGTTGAACAGACCAAACTCAAGGCCAAAGTCGGCCTGTAGTGTTTTTTCCCAGGTCAGGTTCGGGTTGGCAATCTGCAAAGGAGCCTGCCCCGGCACGCCTGCATAACCGTATGAGACTCCTGCTAGGCTAGCCGCCCCATACAAAGCCTGCGAATTAAAGTTCCCGATTTCGGCGTTACCCGTCAGGCCGTAACTAGCCCGCAGTTTAAGCAGGCTGATGACCGGTACCGACTTCATAAACGACTCATCCGAAATGATCCAGCCCGCTGATGCAGCCGGGAATACCCCAAATCGGTTATTAGCGCCGAACCGGCTCGATCCGTCGACCCGCGCCGATGCCCCGAGTATGTATTTGTTGGCAAAGCGGTAGTTTACACGGGCGAAGTACGACAGGAAGCTGAAGCCTGTTTCGGTACCTGCGCCCCCCGTAATTCGGGCCGCCGATGTAATTTGTTTGTAGGCATCGCTGGGAAACTGCTGGCCCGTCACCGACGCAAAGTTATTACGCGACTGCTGGTACGACATACCCAACGTTGCATCGATGTCATGCTTTTCGGCAATCGTCCGGCCAAACGAGAAGTAGTTGTTCGTCGTGTAATTAACCACCTGCCGGAAACTGTTGACGCCTAATCCGTTGGGCGCACCCGTGTTGCGGGCCGTTTCCTGCCCGGAGTATTCCTCTTCCTGCTGACTGATAATGTCGGTCCCAAAATCGGTGTGGAACGTTACACCCGGCACGATTTTGTACTCGGCATACGCGTTGGTCAGCACCCGGAACACCCGCGCCTGTATGGCCGCAAAGTCGCGGTTTAGCAGCGGGTTGTAGTACAGCGTGTAGTTACCGCTCAGCTGATTGGTACGGGGGTCGATGATGGGTGTCATCGGCGGCAGGGCCACAATCTGCATCGGCGTCGAGAACGCGTTGTCGTCAGATACCCGGTCGTTGATCGAGTTCACCAGATTCAGTTTGACACCGATGGTCAGCTTGTCCGACGCCGTATGGTCGAGGTTAGCCAGCCCGCTTAGCCGACGGAACCGGTTTTTGATCAGGATACCATTCTGGTCGAAGTACTGACCCGACACATAAAACCGCGTTTTGGCGTCGCCACCGCGTGCGTTAAAATCGTACTGCTGCGAGGGTGCTTTCTGAAACGCTTCAGCCTGCCAGTCGGTATTGTATTTCGGATTGGCCCCCTGCCAGCCTGCTGCATCACCAGCCGCGAAGCGAGTGAAGCGGGTGTTCAGCGACGTACCGGGTGCCAGATAACCCAGACTGATCGAGTTTGCCAGTGCTTCCTGAAGCAGTTCGACATACTGGTTGGTATTGAGCCACGTCCGCAAATGAGTTGGGGTGCTCATCCCGTACTGTGCGCCAACTTCAAACGTCGTTTTACCGGCTTTTCCCCGCTTGGTCGTAATCAGTACGACGCCGTTGGCCGCCCGCGCCCCGTAGATGGCACCGGCAGATGCGTCTTTCAGGATTTCCATCGACTCGATGTCGTTCGGATTCAAATCGGCGATGGGGTTCGTCGGGGCCGTTGTCGACGACTGATCCGACGACGTAACCGGAATACCATCGACGACGTAGAGCGGCTGGCTACTGGCCGTCAGCGAAGCAGCGCCCCGCACCCGGATTTGCAGACCCTGCCCTACTTTACCGTTCAGCGACGTAATCTGCACCCCGGCTACGCGCCCGGCGAGGGCCTGTTCAGCACTGGGTACCGGTATATTCTCGATTTCGCGCGACGATACCTGTGCAATATTACCGGTCAGGTTTCGCTTCGACTGCGCCCCGTAGCCCGTCACGACGACCTCGTCCAGTGCGCGGGTATCATTGCTCATCGCTACGTTTACTGTAGCGCGGTTACCGACCGATATTTCCTGCGTAGTTACACCAACAAAACTGATTACCAACGTATTGATGTTCGGGGGTAGTTCCAGCGAGTAGTTACCATTCGCGTCGGACTGCGTTCCCCGACTGGTTCCTTTCGCTACGATAGACACGCCCGGCAGCGGGGTTCCGTCTTCGGCGGACGTTATTTGCCCGGTTACCCGCCGATTTTGCGCCAGTGCCGGCAGCGTCAGCAGCACGCAGAGTAAAATGGCTAGTTTAGATAAATGTTGTCTCATAGATGAGCGACGTTATTGATCTGTTTACGATCCAAAGTACGTCTTAAAATTTGGTTAATGGACGTATTCGCAAAATTGTACAACATTTAAACTGGAGAAATTCTACTTCTGGCAGGTGCACTATACAGCCAAAAAAAGAACCGGAGAACGACCTGTAGCCGCCCCCCGGTTTTATACGCTAACCTAATGTACCTGCTACCCTAGAAGTTTGGGTTTTTGGTAGCTACGCTCGATGTCGATGGGTTCAGCACCGATTCATCCGCCGGTACATCCCAGTAATCGAGGAAGTTGTAGCTGATCGTTACGTTTTTGTTGATCGCACCGGCTGTCGTAATAACCGTGTTGCCATAGGTACCTCCACCATTGGCGATGTCGTAGATCCAGCCCCACCGGCGACTGTCGTAATAAGACAGACCACGGCTGAACAGGGATACGCGCCGTTCTTTGGTCAGTTCAGTCAAGGCTTTGGCCAGCGTCAGACCCGTGCCCGTCACAGCTGCTACGCCCGCACCCTGGTAGTTTCGTACGGCATCGACATAACCCAGTCCTGCTTCGATGTTGCCCAGCCGCATATTAGCTTCAGCCAGAATCAGCGCGTTCTCTTCGTAGCTACCGGCGATGTACAATTCGTAGGCACCAGCCGTCCGGTTACCATATACATACACACCCGATGCGCCGTTGCCGCCGTTTACCATGCTATAGCGCGTGGTATAGGTGTAGTTGTTTTTGTAGGTGGTCTTCGTATCGAAGTTGTTCGACAACCGCTTGTCGCCCGAATTGAACGACTGAATAAAGCGTTCGCTGATCTTGAACGTCGACGCCGTATTGGGGTTCGTTGTCAGCGCGGATACCGTACCGCCCGTGGGCGAGATGAAAAAGTTCTTCTCTGTAGTACGGCCTGTAAACACGATGTCACCCTTCTGAATACCCGCCGTTGCCAGCGTCAGCACACTGTTCCAGTCGGCAGCAGTCATGGTCGAGGTCGACGATTTGGCGATGGTCGCGTTCGGATTGCTGTTGACAAACGGAGCCAGTTTGTTAGCGATGATGTTACGGGCCAGCATCGTGTTGATGTTCCGTTTCCACACGTCGACCGTTGGCACCCCACCCAGACCAACCTGGTTGATGGCCGGAATCAGCTGACCCAGCATCGATTTGTAGTCGTCAGTGCTGGTAATGCTGCTCAGCGTCGTAGCGGCCATGTTCAGGTACGTGTTCGACTGCGTGATGATTGCGTCGTGCGATACGTAGTTGCTGTTCGTTGCCCCGTACTGGTCTTCGATCAGTCCGGCGTAATACATCGACCCGATCGACGCGTAGGCGTAGCCTTTCCACCAGTAGCACCACGCCTTTACCGTGTTCTTTTTCGAGGTTGCATCCCCCGAAAACGAAATATTATCGACGGTAGACAATACCTGATTACAGGCGTTGTTGAGCGCGTACATATTCAGCCACTGGTAATAGAGTGGGTTGTTGCCCGCTCCCGTTGCGGCCCGACTGTTATACGACCGGATGATACCGATCTGCGGGGCTGGGTTCGTCTGCTTCGTACCGTCGTCCAGAATGATGTAGTCAGGCACGCCAATCGTCGTCACCTGGTTGTTCGAGGCATCGGCCCCAACGATATCCGCCATCAGGGCACTGTAACCCCAGGGCAGTGAAAAATAACTGTCGCCCAGCCAGCCGTCGCCGTTGGCAAAGCCGTTGATATAGACGCCACCCTGCGCCAGCGAAACCAGACCCGCTTCAGTATTTACGTTGGCCGACACAGTTGGCGCGTTGGGGTTACCGACGTCGAGCTGGTCTTTGCAGGCGCTTCCGCTCAGCAACGTAACCGCCAGGCAGGTAGCTGTAATAAACTTATGATTCGATATGAACTTCATGTGTAAGGACGTTAGACGATTAGAAGCCAATGTTCAGACCAACCTGATACGACTTGATGTTGGGCAGGGTGCTGTGGTCGACACCCCGGTCGAACGATGAGTTCGAGGCACCCGAGCTGATTTCCGGATCGTAACCTGTGTACTTGGTGAAGGTCAGGATGTTACGACCGGTGAACACGATCTGTGCCCGGCTCAGGTACGGAATCTTTACCACTTTGGCGATGTCGAAAGCCAGCGATACGTTACGCAGCCGCACAAACGACGCATCTTCTACGAAGAAATCTTTGGTGGCGTTGTTACCGGCTCCACGCAGGCTGCCCCACAGGTTGTAATACGCGCTCGACCAGTAGGCCGGAAAGGCTCCCGTTTTGCCGTCGATGGTTACCTGCTTGGTGAAGTCGCCACTGATACCATCGCGGTACATCCACTCTTTTGTCTGGTTGTACAGGTGGCTGCCATATACCCAGTCAAACTGGAAATTCAGCGTCAGGAAGTCCTTGAAGGAAACGCCATTGATGAACGACATATTGAACTTGGGGTTCGGGTTCATCAGCGGGTAGGTTTCGTTGGTGAACTGCATCTGGTACGTCGATTTGTTCACAACGCGCCCGTCAACGATCTGATACTGCCCTTCGTTGGCCGGGGTGATATACCGCTGCCCTGACTGGTTTACGTAATCGAGGCTGGTCAGTGCCTTGTAGCCGTAAACCTGCCCGATTGGCTGACCCGGTGTCAGCACCAGTGCCGTACTACCAGCACTCGTCGTCAGAATAATGTCGGCACCGCCCGAGATGGCATCGATCATCGACAGTTGGTGACCGAAGTTGGTGGTGAAATCCCATTTCAGACCCGGCGAGTTGTATACGGGCAGCGTCAGCGAGAACTGCACCCCGTTGGACGACATGTTGATGGCGTTGGTCAGCTGACCCGTCGAACCCAGCGAGGGCGGTACACTCACCGAGTAGATTACGTTTTCGCTCTTACGCTTCCAGTAGGTAAACGAACCCGTGATCGAATTCAGCCACGACCGGCCAGCACTACCACCAATCGTAAAGTCCGTACCAAGTTCCAGTTCTTTCGATACTTCTACCTGAAGGTTCGGGTTGTTGGTCGACGTTGGGATCGTATAAACCAGCCCCGTACCCAGGTTCTGCTGACCCAACACCGGGTAGCGGTCGAAGGCACCCGGCTGAATACCGGCTTCACCATAAGCGGCCCGTAGTTTGAAATACGGCAGGGCATTGGCGATGCTGCTGTTCTTGAAGAACGACAGCGGGTTGACGAATACGTCGGCGTGGGGGAAGGTAAACGGCTTTGAACCACCACCAAAGGCCGATGACCAGTCGCTCCGGAACCCGGCTGTTACCCCAACCAGATCACCGTACGTAATTTTCTGGTTGACCAGGTAGCCGTACGTGATGAAGGGCGTAACGTAATCGTATGATACCGCCTGCGAAGCGGTGGAACTGATGTTGTACGGCGGTGCCATGCTCAGCCCTACCCCATACGTACGGTAATCGGTCGACCGGTTTTTGCGGTAATCGAACGACACCTGCGTGCTGGTTTCGATCGGCAGTTTGCTACGGAAATCCTCCTGGAAGTTGGTGCGGAAGTAGGCCGTACCCAGGAAGTTCTGGAAGGTGTTGGTGTACTGGAAATTATCGATTTCCCCTTTGTTGTCCGTTGCGTTGTACGAGCTATAGCTGTTATAGTAGTTCGAGCTAACGTTGGCCGACTGGTTGAAATAGGTCCAGCGGGCGGCTTCGTTCCGGTAGTTGATCCCGTATTTGGCGTCCAGCTCGACGAACTTGTTCACTTTGTAGTTGGCGTTGAAGTTCTGGAGCACCTCGATCTTGTTGTTCAGGCCGTTGGTGTATTCCTGCACATAGTACGGGTTGCTGGAGTTCACGCTGACAAAGTCGGCCAGCGGGTGAACGGCGTAAGTACCATCGGCCAGCGGACGGGTCAGATCGAAGAACGGCGACGTATTCAGGAAGCCGTACGTGGCTCCGGTACCCGCACCTGTGCTACCCGCTGTTCCGACGGCGTATGTGGCCCCCAGTCCCGGATGCAGCGTGTTTTTGGTGTAGATCAACTGCGTGCTGGAGCGGATCGTGAAGTTCTTGAACAGTTCCGTTCCGAGGTTAGCCGACAGGTTGCTGCGATCCAGATACCCGTTTTTCAGGATCGGGCTCACGGTATGGTTGTTCGACGCCGTGATGCTGTAGTCGTTTTTCTCACCACCACCCGAAATGGTAATGCTGTTGTTGCTCGTACTACCCGTCTGAAACACCTGTTTGAAGTGATCGTAGTATTTCAGATTGGCGTCGTACGCTTTGCTGTTGTCGTTGTTGATGTTCTGAATGGCGTACCGCGTAGCGCCCCCGTACTGGTAAGACAACCCAACGACAGAGCCGTTTTCGTTGTAGGCCAGCGGTTGACCCGTCGTTGCACTGATGATGTTGTTGTTGGCATCGGTCAGCCACGAATGCTTGTCAGCCTTGTGTACGTTACCCGTATTAAGGAATTCGTTCGACGAGTAGCTGCTTGAAAAGTTGACCGATGTGCGACCCTTCCGGCCTTTCTTGGTAAACACCTGAATAACACCGTTGGCACCCTGCGCCCCGTAGATCGAGGCCGAAGCCGCGCCCTGCACCACCTCTACCCGGTCGACGTTGCTCAAATCAAGCGAGTTGATGTCGGTACCGGCCACCTGTACACCGTCGACCATAATCAGCGGACTGGTGCTGCCCTGTACCGAGTTGATACCCCGCAGCAGAATGTTGACGGGCGCACCGGGGTTACCACTAACCGACGAAATCTGCGCCCCCGGAATTTTACCGATCAGCGCCTGATCGATCGATGCAGTTGGGGTTTGCGGCAGGTTTTTCGCCGATATACTTTCCACCGAAATACCCAGTTTGGCTTTACTGGTTGCGATACCACTACCCGTCACGACGACTTCGGTCAGCAATTTGGAATCGGACGCCAGACTGACGTTTAACTCGGTATCATTTCGCAGGGTCAACTCTTGGGTTTTAAAGCCGACGAAGCTAAACACCAGCACAGTACCGTTTCCGTTTGGTACCGACAGCGAATACGTCCCACCAGCATCCGTTACAGTACCCCGGTTGGTTCCTTTAATAACGACCGACACGCCCGGTACAGCGGCCCCATCTTCGACCGCCGTAACCTTGCCGACGACCCGGCGGTCCTGCGCCTGCGCAATAGTCAATAGCGAGCATACCAGCAGTACACTCATCCATAGAACTTTTCTCATAAGGTATTTTATATTAGGTAAGCATTAGGTACAATTACAAATATATCGAACCTTCGTAATCCATATTATATTCTGGTTAGGTTTAATCAGTTTATAATTTATTCTACACTACTATACATCCGTAAAATATTCTACTGATTTCTCATTTTTATAGACTTACAATGCTCACGTATCTTTATTTAAATCAATGGTATTATACTCATAGTGCTATAGTCACGTCACTCAGCGAACCGGCCGGTACAGATACACCCGAATCGGTAACTTTACACCGTAGCGAATACCATTCACTCGGGCGATGGCCTAACGCAGCTGCCGACAAGCGGCCGAATTGACACCGACACGATTAATCACAAAAAAGCCGCTGCCCGGATTGAGCAGCGGCTTTTTGCCTGGCCGATTAGGCTTTACGGGCAACGTTGATTTATGAGCTGTTCGATCTCGGAACGCATGGAGATAGCGTACTGATAGCCGATGCGGAATACTTCCCTCGCCTTGCTGATGTCGGTGGGGCCGTAGCCAACCAGATCGTGCGGCTCGATCAGCACATTGCAGCGACCGAATTTATCGCGCGTTTTGCTTTGCACCGCCAGAATCAGGCTGCGCTCGATAACGCCCCGCACCGACCGAACCGGCCGGGCCATACCAACCGGGTTGCAATGCGAGGCAATAATTAAATCGACCTTGCCTTCGATCGGCTCAACCGGCAGATTGTTCAGCACCCCCCCGTCGATATACTGTCGTTTGTTGATGAGCATGGGCTCGAAAATACCCGGCAGGCAACACGATGCCAGTACCGGCCGGATCAGTTCGCCCTTGTCGAACAGCACCTGCACACCATCGGTCAGGTCGACAGCTACGACGTGCAGCGGGATGTGCAGCCCCTCGAACGAGTCGTGGGGAATGTATTTGCGGAACAGGTCCGTCGCTGTATCGAGCCGGAGCAGTCCCATGCGGTTCCAGGCCGGGCGCAGGTGCTTCATAAACGACGACGACTCGAACAGTTTCAGGCTCTCATCGGGGGAATAGCCCTGTGCGATGAGTGCGCCCACAATGGCCCCGGCGCTCGTTCCGGAAATCTGATCGAACGTCAGGCCCATTTCCTGAAGCGCCTTGATAATACCCAGGTGCGCAATACCCCGCGCACCGCCCCCCGACAATACCAGTCCAATTTTCATGCGTGTGTTAGCTAGCGGCCGACCCGCCACCAAAGCCAGTTGTCATAGCAACTCCGCCAGCGTACCTTTCTGTTTGACCCGAATCCCTTTTTCGGTACGCTCGACCAGCGCAGCTTCCGCATAGGGGTCGTGATCGAATACCAGTACCCAGTCGCCATCGACAGCCTGCTCGAGGTACTGCTCCTTCTCACTCATCGCCACCAGCGGCCGGATATCGTAGCCCATTACGTACGGTACGGGCACGTGCGACGTCGATGGAATCAGGTCGGCACAGAATAATAACGTCCGACCGGCGTACTGGATTTTCGTCAGCGTCATTTTTTCGGTATGCCCGTCGACGTACAGCAGGTCCAGCCCGCTGATGCCGTGCGCGTGCTGGTCGGTGAACCGTAGCTGACCGCTTTCCTCCAGCGGCAGCAGGTTTTCGCGCAGGTACGTCGCCCGTTCGCGGGGTGTTGGGTTCATGGCCCAGTCCCACTGGCCCTGATGGACCCAGTACGTCGCGTTGGCGAAGGTGGGCGCCAGTTTAGTATGGGCCGCGTCGGTGTAGCTGACGGCCCCACCCGCATGGTCGAAGTGCAGGTGGGTCAGCAGTACGTCGGTCACGTCGTTGATCGAATAGCCCGCCCGTTCAACTTCGCCGGTCAGGGTTTTGCCGTTGGGCAGGTCGTAGAAGCTAAAAAAGCGATCGGGCTGTTTATCGCCCGCCCCGGTATCGACCAGCATCAGCCGGTTGCCTTCTTCGATGAGCAGGCAACGCATGGCCCAGTCGCACAGATTGCGGTCGTCAGCGGGGTTGGTTCGTTGCCAGATCGTTTTGGGAACAACGCCGAACATAGCGCCCCCGTCGAGTTTGAACGGGCCAACGTCAATGGTTTTAAGTTGCATAGGAAAAGGAATTGTGAAGCGCGGCACACTGCTATCGGGCCTTTGTAAGTATAACAAATTTATCCCGACCAAACCTTTGCCGACCGTCTATCGTATTGATAGTATACGAGTTTCTCACCGACCCGATTACGTATGAAACGTATTGTGCATAAGCATCCGCTGGCGATTCGCTGGTTTCACTGGATCAACTTTCCGGTGCTGTTTGTGATGATCTGGAGCGGTTTGCTGATCTATTGGGCCTACGATCCTTATAATATTCAGATCGGCGACTACGTGCTGTTTTCGTTTTTCCCCGACGGTTTTTACAAAGCCTTGGGCGTACCGTTCCGGCTGGCCGAAGGTATGGCCTGGCACTGGGTGTTTATGTGGGTGTTTATTCTGAACGGTATTCTGTACGTGGCATACACCTTTATTTCGGGTGAATGGCGGCATCTGGTACCCGACCGGCATTCGTTTCGGGAAGCTATTCAGGTAACGTTGTATGACTTCGGCCTGCGCAAAACCCAGCCGCCGTTTGTGAAGTACAATGGTGCGCAGAAGATCGCGTACTTCGCGATTATGCTGATGGGCATTGGCTCGGTACTGACGGGCTTCGCTATCTACAAACCCGTACAGATCGCCTGGCTGACGACCTTGCTCGGCGGATACGAAGCGGCCCGGCTGGAGCATTTCGTGCTGACCGTCGGCTTTGTCCTGTTTTTCTTCATACACGTCGCACAGGTAATCCGGGCGGGCTGGCACAATTTCCAGTCGATGGTAACGGGCTTTGAGGTTGTCAAACCCAGCGATCCCGAACGGCCGGTCAGCCAGCAACCCGCGCCTGATCCAGTTCCCTCATCTGATCCCGTTTTACCGTCTCAACCCGCCCTGTCATGAGCCAGTCAACCGAACCCAAACTACCCGAAGAAGACGTTCCCGAATCGGCGACGCGCCGGAAAACGCTGATTTCGTTTGGCGTGTTCGCGCTGGCTGCTGCTGGCTCGACGGGGCTGTACAAGTATATCGCCGACAGTAAAAACGCGATGGGGGTGAAACGTCCGCTACGGCTGGTACTGAACAAAAACGAAACGGTTGCCAGAACATATTTCAGCAACACGCATCTGGTCCCCACCTTCGACCCGAAGCAGGCCGCCCGACCAGCCCGGGTCAACGGCTACGATGGCATAAAGAAACCCATCCCTGACGACTGGCAGCTGCAAATCGACCGGCCCAATGCGGAGCCCCTGCTGCTGTCGATGGATGCGATTAAAGCCCTGCCGAAGCACGAGATCACGTACGAGTTCAAGTGCATCGAGGGGTGGAGTCAGAAACAGAACTGGGCGGGTGCGCGGCTGTCGGATTTTATGGCGGCTTACAAACTGGGCACCCGTAGCGGTAATGCCCCCAATCCCGATCAGCCCGACGACCTGTTTAAGCACGTAGGCATGGAAACACCCGACAAAGGCTACTACGTGGGTATCGACATGGCGAGCGCCCTGCATCCGCAGACGCTGCTGGCCTATGAGAACAACGGCGAGCCGATCACCGCGCAGCACGGCGCCCCCGTCCGGCTGATTATTCCGGTGAAATACGGCGTCAAAAACCTGAAACGCATTGGCCGGATGTTCTTCTCCGACACCCGCCCCCGCGACTTCTGGGCCGAACGGGGCTATGATTATTACGTAGGCTTGTAACCCAGACCTCCAGGTCTGGAGGGCGCGCCAGTGCCCAAAAAGCTACCGCCATAAGTGATTGGCCTGACGGCCTCCAGACCTGGAGGTCTGGGCTACAAAAGCACTCCCCTATGCTCATCTTTCTTCTCCTGACAAGCCTGCTGGCAGGCCCGACGAACCCCGGTAAGCCGACGGCCCGGCCGGTGGTGGTACTGGAACTGTTTACGTCGCAGGGATGCTCAAGCTGCCCGTCGGCCGATCAGACACTCAAACAAATCACCGATCAGGCCAACGCGTCGGGGCAGGCGGTTTACGGCCTGTCGTTCCACGTTGACTACTGGGACCGGCTGGGCTGGCGCGACCCGTTCAGCAGCCATCAGTTTACCGAACGGCAGCGCCAGTACGATCACGCCCTGAATACGCAGACGTACACGCCCCAACTGGTTATCAATGGGCGTCAGGATATTATAGGGAGTCAGAGCGGCCGGATTCAGCAATCAATTCGGGCCATCCAGCAGCAACCGGCGTCGGCCTTTGTGGGTATCGATGGCAAGATTACGGACCAAACCAACGGGCAGGTTTCTGTTCAGTACGAACTGGCAGGCACCGGCGCTTACCGGCTCAACGCAGCATTAGTGCAGAAAGAGGTACAGACAGCCGTAAAAACCGGTGAAAACGGGGGCCGTACCCTGACCAATACCAACGTCGTACGCGATTTCAAAACACTGGATAAACCCGGAACGTCGGGGCACCTGTCGTTAACGATACCTACCGGTCTGCGCACCGACCAAACTGCTGTTCTGCTATACGTTCAGCGCATCGACACGGGTCAGATCATCGGGGCCGTGCGGTTATAAAGAAGACACAGTTCTAACGCTACTTACTTTCTTTCTCGCGCACCACCGTCATAATGGCAACGGCTTTCTCGAGTTTGGCTTTAAACAGGGGCGATTTTCCAAACCGTTCGTTCAGCGTTTCGTCCGTCAGAACGAGCGGCTTTTTGCTATTGTCTACTGAAGCAGTTTTCATGAGTAGCTGTTTTCGTACGAATTTATCACTTTTTATAAACTAGAAAAGCGACGTATTGATTCTCAGCGGCAAACGGAGTTGTATGGCCATCAGCGGTGACGCCAATGATGTCAAATCTGGCGAAAATATCGTTCCAATACTTGCTAATTACCCAACTGTACACCTGCGTCCGCCGATCCGTACTACCAGTAAAGAAGACAATGGCATCTGGCCGGACAGTCAGAAACTCTTCCAGCGAACGCACAACGGTAGCCAATACTTTCCGGCCATCGCCATTATCCGATATTGTTTGATCGCTGACCATATCACTATCAGGATCATAATCGCCAAATCCCAGATTCCAGACGCCCAGATCAGCCAGATGAGAATACTCAATTCGTTTTACGATTTCGCCTTTCGGCCCTTCACTGGTAAACTCAAATTGTAGTCGATCAGGGGTAGCCAACAGTGGATAGTGAGGCAAGTTCATTGGTGAGCAAGCTGATTTAGTCAACAAATTACCGGTCAAGACAGGCGTACAGCCTACAAACTCACAGTCTGCGTACCGGCTTTTAAGGGTAGCGATTTGCCTTTCCAGCGGAGCGTTCCCGTCAGGCCGGTGGGTAGCGTAACGGTGCCGGACAGACCACCCGCTACGGTTTTCTGAAACTGTACGGTGATCTCGCCCTGCGGGTGCGGCATCTTACCAATAACGGTAGTCAGCGGGCCGAAGCTGGGTTCGATACGGACGGTTTTGAAATTGGGTTCGGCGGGTCGGATACCGCAGGTCGTCGCCAGCAGTTCATACAGGGGCGATGCACTCCACGCGTGGCAGTCGGAGCGCGTCGGCTCCGGGTTCTCGGCGAAGGTGGTCAGGCCCATGGCCAGCATGTCGCGCCAGGGTTTCAGTTGAGAAACAAACTGGTCGCCCAGTCCCGCTTTACGTAGGGCTTCGAACAGGTAAAATTTGAAGTAGAATGTTGCCTGCGTCAGGCTGGTATCGCTGATTGTTTTCTGGAGCAACGCAGCCTGCTGAGCCGCCGGAACAGCGTCGGTCAGCACAGCCAGTATGTTGGCGTGCTGGCTGTAACTGGTCCTGGCGGGTGTATCGGCAAACACACCTTTATTGCTGTCGTAGCATTGCGCGACGGTGGCTTTGGCCAGCCGTCGGGCGAGTTCGCGGTAGTGTTCGGCGCGTTCGTTCTGCCCGAAATGCGCCAGCAAATCGCCCGCTCGCTGGTAGGTATAGGCCTGTTGTAGCGTCAGAATGCTCGATCCACCCAGGCGCGCGCCGTTCGGCACCCCACCGGCGGCCTCATTTTTTGCTCCTTTCCAGTCCGACCAGTCGACGAAGTTCCACCACGAGAGCGGACCGTTCATCCCCGTCGGCGTCAGCCGCTGCTCGTGCCAGTTCAGCACCGCCAGCATCCCCGGCAGCATCGACTTCACAAACGCATCGTCGGGGCGGTGCATCCAGTAATCGTGCAGCATACAGACCCAGAACAGCGAAAACGTCGGAATTACCTGAAAATCAGACGATGGGTAACGGCTCTGCGTCAGGCCGTCGCTGAACCGGCTATGGTCGTAGTCAGTGATGGCCTTGCGCATCAGCCGGTCGTCGCCCGTGACGTAGAGTGAAATCAGGGCTTGAATCCGCGTGTCGCCGGTGTATTGAAGCTGTTCATAGTAGGGGCAGTCGTAATAGGTTTCGCCCGCGCAGAGCTGGGCCGTTCGCCAGCCGACGTTCCAGATAGTTTTCAGCGTCGAATCGCTGGTCGTAACCTGCGCTTTTTCGGTAAACGGATAGCCTGTAAACTGCCCGCTCAGATCGGTCAGCACCAGCGGTTCCGTTTTCGTTTCGACCGTCAGTTGCAGGTAGCGGTAGGTGCGAAACCAGAGTGGCCGGAACGTGCGCCGGGCCGACCCGTCGGCAACAAACTGGTCGTCGAAACCCAGCATGTGACGCCCGTCAATTTCGTTGCGATTCCCCTTCTTCCCCGCCTGATCGACCAGGGCTTCGGCGTATGACAAGGTAACAGTAGCCCCTTTACCACCACTGACGGTCAGCTCGGGGTAGGCATTGGTCAGGTACGTCTGATCGAGCAGAAAGGTGGCTGTCGTACTGGCCGGTACCGTGACGGGTACTTTACCCTGCAAAAAGGCATCAGTCATGGACGCCCCCGATGTGCGCCGGACGGTGAGCAGGCGAACAGGCTGTTCGGCCATCATCGGGATGGGTCGGGGCATTAGCTGCCAGTTGCCGTCGGTGCCGAAGCCGCGCGGCTTGGCCTGAAACCACAGTTGCTGCGCCGGTTTCCAGGCGGCATCGTCGTAGCTGACCTGTTCCCAGCCCCACGGGTACTGCGCGGCATCGACCCGGTCGCCATCACCCACGACAATGTACGTGCGTAGTTTGGGAATATCGTTTTTGATCGGTGAATACGCCCGGTTCTGGTAGCTTTTCCAACCCGTATCGGTATTGGCGGCTTTCTCCGCGTCGGTGTCACCCTGCACGAGAAAACCCGTCTGGTAGCTTGTTTGGGATACGGGCATACCCTCGCCCATGTTCCAGACCAGTGCGGCCAGCGTATTCGGGCCGGCCTGCAAAAACGGGGCGAGGTCGATGCTGTCGTAGTACCAGTGCTGCGGATCGCTGCGGGCCGGGCCGAGCGCTACGCGTTTGCCGTTGACAAACAACTGGTACCGGTTATCGGCCGATACGTGTACCAGAAAACGCGTCGGTTTCTGCGGCAGGCTGATCGTTTTGCGAAAATGATAGACGCCGTACTGACGGACGGGCGCACCGGGACAGGCAATCCATTTCGCGGTCCAGTAGCGGTTTGTCCAGTCGTTGACCGGTGTTTGAGCAACCGTACTCAGCGACAGCAACAGGCAGATAAAAAGCAGGCGAACAGGCATTTTTCGACAGGATTACAGGATTGACAGGATTTTCTTTTCGTGGTGCTGAACCGAACTATTGTTCTATGGCTAACCCCACCAACCCCGCTTCATTGCGCAATATCCGTCTTATCGGTTTGCGCAGCCAATCAAAAACCTGTCAATCCTGTAATCCTGTCAAAAAATTAAATCCGCTGGATAAGCTCTTTGACCTGGTGAATCTCGCGGCCCACGATGTGGTCGATGATGGCCTGGGCGTGTTCGCGGCCGTTTTCGATGAATACCTTTTCCGTATAAATCCCCGCCATTACCGTTCCGCAAACGTACAGGCCCGGCACGGTCGTTTCGAACGTTTCCTTATCGTAGACCGGCACCTGCGTAACGGGGTCCAGTTCGATACCACACCGGCGCAGCAGGTCGGCATCGGGGATATAGCCCGTCAGTACCAGTACGAAATCGGCAGGAATCGTGGTTTCTTCACCCGTTTTTAGGTTGTTGACCGTCACCGTGTCCGCGCCGATTTCCGTGACCACCGAATCGAACACCGTTTTGATCTTGCCTTCCTTTACCCGGTTCTTCACGTCGGGCACCAGCCAGTATTTTACCGTACTGCGGAAATCGTCGCCCCGGTGCACCACCGTGATGTTGACATCGTGCCGGTACAGTTCCAGAGCCGCTTCGACCGACGAGTTCGACGCGCCGATAATCACCACATTGGTAAACGAGTACTTGAACGGTTCGTCGTAGTAATGCGACACGTGGGCCTGGTCTTCGCCGGGAATACCGAGCCAGCGGGGGCGGGTAAAGTAGCCCGTCGCCATAATGACTTTACGGGCAAAAAAGGGCTCGCCCGTCGCAGTCGTCACCGTAAACACGTCGTCTTCTTTCGTAACGGTGTCGACTTTCTGGAACAGCTTAAAATTCAGGCGGTAATAGGCCGCTGCTTTGCGGTAGTATTGCAACGCTTCGTCGCGCCCGGCTTTGACGCCCGAAATCGGAAACGGCAACCCCCCGATCTCGATGTTTTCGGCCGTCGAGAAAAAACGCATCCGGCGCGGGTACTGCCGGATCGACTCGGTCAGACTACCCATTTCCAGAATCAGGTGCGACAAACCCGCTTTTTCGGCTTCGATACCGGCCGCCAGACCGCAGGGGCCACCCCCAACAATCAGAACGTCATATATGTGCTTGTTATCCATCGACAATTTGGTGTATTCGTCTAGTACTGTCTACCAGATAACAATCCGTGCGTTTACAAAGGTTTGGCAACGGTACACAATTTCAACGGCTCTTTACTTCCCAACGCCTTACCAGCCGAAACGGGTGACGGCATAGCCGGTTTGGTGCGTCAGGCCAGCAGCGTCCGGCAGTAATCCAGGCACTTTTTCACCTCGGCAACCGACGTTGATCCCTCCGGCACTTTGTATTCCAGCTCGACCGTCGCCGGGAACGTGTATTTCTGCTCACGCATGAGCGTCAGTACCTGCTTCAACGGCGTATCGCCCTGCCCCCACGGGAGATTGCCTTTGCCATGATCGGGCCCCTGCCGATCTTTGATATGCATACTGGCGATGCGCGTGTGGTGGTCACGGATGAACCCCAGCGGGTCGGGCTGACCAGCCGCGATGTAGTGACCCAGATCGAAGTTGATGGCGTTGGCGGGCGATTGCGACAGAGCCGTATCCCAGAACGTCGGCGTCTGCTGCTCGTGGCCGTGGTACGCCACCCGGATGCCGTTTTTCTCGGCCAGCTTACCCAGTTTCAGCGTATGGGCGTCGTTGCTGGGGTGCTCCAGCGTTACCTGATTCGCGCCCAGCCGCTTCGCTGCCTGCATCCCGTATGTGATTTCGGCGTCGGAGCTGTTTAGGCCGAAGGCATCGGGTTTAAATCCGTAGATCGTCACCCCCGCTTGGTTGTACTGCTTCCGTAACTGATCGAACTTATCCATCGGTGCCGATAACCGCCAGTTGGTCAGTTCGGTACGGTACGTCTTTGTCTGCGCGTCAGCCTCGGCCAGTTGTTTTTGTTCGTCGTCGGTTAACGGCTGATTTTCCCGGCGCTTCCGCGTAAGCGGGAACACGGTCTGCATATTCACCGGATTCTTCGGCGCACCGGCAAACGTTTCGGCTGGCCCGCCCATCAGTTCGATGGCACTGATACCACTATCGAGCACATACTGCAAGGTAGCATCGGCGCGTTGGTCGGCCATATCACGGAATGAGTACGTAATGGTACCGATCTGCACGCCGTTGATGCGGGAGTTTGGTTTGTCACCCAGGCTCTGGATAAGGGCGGGGGCTCCGAATAGCTTATTGCTGCCAATAGCCAGGCCGGAAACAAGGGTGGCGGCAGTCCCTATAAACTGTCGACGAGTTGGCTGATTAGGCATAATACGATATGGATTAGCGCGTAAACGGATCAGATTGTGCCGGAAAATTTGGCTATTGCGTATTATTGTAGAACAAATTCTGGCTACGTGGTCAGAAGCTACTTTATGGCCGTTCCTACCCATTCATCTCCTGTTTCGTCGGCCCCGGTCGGTTTGTTTAGCCTGCCCGTCATCGTGGCCGCGCTCGGTTATTTCGTCGACATCTACGACCTGCTGCTATTTGGTATCGTGCGGGTACCGAGCCTGAAAGACCTGGGCCTCGACGCTGAGCAGATTTCCCGCGTCGGCACGTCGATTATGAACTGGCAGATGGGCGGCCTGCTGATCGGCGGTATCCTGTGGGGCGTACTGGGCGACCGGCGGGGGCGACTCTCGGTGTTGTTTGGCTCGATCATTACCTACTCCATCGCCAATATCGCCTGTGGCTTTGTCAAGCAGGTGACATTTATGGACCCGGTGACGTATTACGCGCTGATGCGGTTCGTTGCCGGCGTCGGGCTGGCCGGCGAGCTGGGCGCGGGGATTACGCTGGTCAGTGAAGTGCTGCCGACCGAAAAGCGGGCGATCGGCACGTCGCTGGTGGCGGGCATTGGCTTGTCGGGGGCCGTGGTGGCTTACTTCACGGTTAAGCTGTTCGACTGGCAAACGGCATTCCTGGTCGGTGGTGGGCTGGGCGTCGGGCTGTTGCTGATGCGCGTCGGCGTTGTCGAATCAGGTATGTTTAAGGATCTCAGCACGCAGTCGCACGTCAGCCGGGGTAACTTTTTGGCGTTCTTCACCAACGCCGACCGACTGAGCCGCTATCTCAAATGCATCGGTATTGGCCTGCCCACCTGGTTTGTTATCGGCATTCTGGCCACATTCAGCAACGAGTTTGGGAAGGCACTGGGCATCACCGAAGAAATTCAGCCCGGCCTGGCGATTATGTGGTGCTACGTTGGTCTGGCCGCTGGCGATCTATCCAGCGGATTTATCAGTCACGCGCTGGCATCGCGGAAGAAAGGAGTGGCTCTGCTTATGAGTATAGCCCTCGTGTTTAGCCTGCTTTATTTGTATTCCGGTGTCAGCAGTGCCACCATACTGTACGCCCTGTGCCTGGCTGCGGGCGTCGGCATCGGTTACTGGGCCATGTTTGTAACCATCGGGGCCGAGCAGTTCGGTACCAATCTGCGCGCCACTGCCGCAACCACCATTCCCAACATGGTGCGCGGGCTGGTCATTCCAATGACACTGACATATCAGGCGTTGAAGCCGTCGCTGGCCACCATCAACGCCGGGGCCGTCGTTGGGCTGATTAGCTTTATCCTCGGCTTTTATGCGATCCTGACCATCCCCGAAACCCACGGCAAAGACCTCGATTATCTGGAGGAGTAAACGTAGAGTTATCCGGTCTAGGTTACGGTCTTGATGCAGATGAGATCTGTTCCTGGAACCGGAACAGATTAGCGATTTCTTCTTCATGGCGATTCTTCATAGCCAGAAACCGCAATTCCCTTTCTGTCTGCAATCTCCTGACAGCCAGTAAATTATCAAGAACCAATGCGGCTTTAGCGGCTGGCTTTCCAGCCTCAGACAACTGGTCGCGATAGTACCGACTTAACGCATACAGAAGGTGTTTTTCGTCGGCATGAAAGGTGATTACTTCAGCAAGATGGTTACGCCTTAATTTAAAAAGAGGTCTGACCAGTTTATCGTTCTGCATGACGGTAGCGGTTGACGATGCCAGCAACAGGTATGGGCTATGTTGTCTATTGTAATAGTAGACAATATAGCCCATACTTTATTTACACTTGTATAAAATAAACGGTGGGACTGTACTCAGCGCACAGCTGGTCAGGAAGGGCGTTCGCCCCGTTCGTTACACGTTGCCAGCCATACGGTGGTGTTGCGTCAGTCGGCATCGAAGTCGTAGATTGCCGATATTTATTCCTATAACCCTGACGCTTACCCATGACCCGCTTCTACCGCCTGCTCACCGTTTGGCTGCTGTTTGGTCTGCGCAGCCATGCCCAGATTACCATACCCATTGAAACAGCCGATTTTGCCATGGTGCTGCAAACCGACAAAGGCAATTATGTGAACATGGTCTACTGCGGAAAAAAGCTGCCGCAACCGACTGATTACAGGGGTATTGGCGACGGCTATCAGTTTCCCAGCGATAACAGCGGCAGCTACAACAACGCCTACACCCCCGCCGGCACCTGGAATCTGGCCGAACCAGCGATACAGGTGACGCACCCCGACGGTAACCCCTCGCTCGACCTCAAATACGTGTCGCACCAGACTACCCAGCCCGACGCCAACTCGACGCTGACGACGGTGAAACTGACTGATCCAGTGTATAAGCTAGCTGTAACGCTGTTCTACAAAACGTGGCCGAAGCAGAACGTCATCGAACAATGGTCAGAGATCAAAAACGACGAAAAAGGGCCGGTGGTGATGCAGAAATACGCGTCAGCTAACCTGTTTTTTCCTGGCAAAAGCTTTTATCTGACCAGTTTTCAGGGTACGTACCTAAAGGAGATGCAGCCGATGGAGGAGAAACTGCAACAGGGGTTGCGGACGATTGATACTAAACTCGGTACGCGGGCGATGCTGCTCGGCACGCCCAATTTCATGGTGGCGTTCGATCAGCCCGCGCAGGAAAACAGCGGGATGGTCATGTTAGGTCAATTGGCGTGGAGCGGCAACTATAAGCTTGATTTTGAGGTCGATTCGTACAAAACGCTCCGGCTGATTGCGGGTATCAACCCCTACGCGTCGTCCTACACGCTACCAGCGGGGCAGTCGTTTAAAACACCCGGCCTGATTTACAGCCTGTCGGATCACGGCACCGGTCAGGCGAGTCGGCAGTTGCAGCGGTGGGCGCGCAACTATCGCGTGCTCGACGGCAACGGTAGCCGACTGACGCTGCTCAACAACTGGGAAGCGACTTACTTCGATTTCGACGAACCCAAACTCTCGGCCCTGATTGCCGATACGAAAAAGCTGGGTGCCGATCTGTTTCTGCTGGACGACGGCTGGTTTGGCAACAAGTACCCCCGCAACGGCGACAATGCCGGCCTGGGCGACTGGCAGGAAAACAAAAAGAAACTGCCCAACGGACTTGGCTATCTGGTAAAGGAAGCGACCAAAACGGGCGTGAAATTCGGTGTCTGGATCGAGCCGGAGATGGTTAACCCCAAAAGTGAACTGTACGAAAAACACCTCGACTGGGTCATCCGCCAGCCCGACCGGCCGGAAAAATATTACCGCAATCAGCTCGTGCTCGATCTGAGCAACCCGCAGGTGCAGGACTTCGTGTTCGGCGTGGTCGACGGGCTATTTACCAAAAATCCCGATCTGGCCTTTATCAAATGGGATTGTAACGCGGTCATTTACAACGCCTATTCGGCCTGGCTCAACAAGCAGAAACTGCCGCAGTCGCACCTGTACGTCGAGTACGTACGGGGACTGTACAAGGTGCTGGAGCGCATCCGGGCAAAGTACCCGAAGGTGCCGATGATGCTGTGTTCGGGCGGGGGAGGCCGTGGCGATTACGAGATGCTGAAATACTTCACCGAGTTCTGGCCCAGCGACGATACCGAACCCGTCGAACGTATTTTCCAGCAGTGGAACTACTCGTATTTCTTCCCCGCCATCACCACCGACTGCCACGTCACGGACTGGGGAAAACAGCCGATCAAATTCCGCGCCGATGTCGCCAGTATGGGCAAACTCGGTTTTGACATCGTAGTTAGTCACCTCAGCCCGAACGATCTGGCGTTCTGTCAGCAGGCACTCAAAAACTACGACGGCTTTAAAAATATCGTCTGGCACGGCGATCAGTACCGGCTGGCAAGTCCGTACGACAATTCGGTAATGTCGATGGCGTACGTCAGCGAAGACAAGGCAAAGGCGGTGATGTTTACGTACTTCCACGACAGTCGCGTGGTTGACACCAACACGAAGCGCCCTATTCCACTCGCCGGACTGGACCCCGCCAAACAGTACCGTGTCAGTGAGATCAACCTCTACCCCGGCACTAAATCGACGCTTGAAGACAGCAAAGTCTACAGCGGGGCTTTCCTGATGACCGTCGGCCTCAACCCCGACGTCAGCGCCCGCCGGACCAGCGTCGTACTGCAACTCACGCAGGTACCGTAGCCGTCCCCGACAGCATCCCTGCTGTCGCAGTCGCGATAGCGGCTGACCGGGTAGCGTCAAATCAGCCTTCGACTGCGACAGCAGGGATGCTGTCGGGGACATCTAGTAGCTAAGTAACATAAACCTATGATAACCACCCGGCAACGGGTCCATGAACATGCGTATTTTTCTACTAACCGCGCTGCTGACCAGCCTGACGGGGGCGGTACTGCACGCGCAATCCAGTACGTCGATTAGCTCACCCGACCAGGCGATTCGGGTAACGGTTCGGGCTACCCAGGCGGGGGAAGTCACCTATCAGGTTCGCTACAAAAACAAACCCGTCATCGAACCTTCCGGATTAGGCTTCAGCCTGAGCAAACCAAAGGCAATGCTGAACCGCTTTACCGTCGCGTCGGTCGATTCAGCGAAGGTGGACGAGACGTGGAAACCGGTTTGGGGCGAAGAAAGTCAGATTCGCAATAACTACACCGAACTGCGGGTCAACTTACAGGATAAGGGTGGGTCGGGCATCGGGATGCGCGTGGTATTTCGGGTGTTTAACGACGGCGTTGGCTTTCGCTACGAATTTCCGAAGCAGGCCAAACTCGATCATTTCGTGGTCGATGATGAACTCAGTCAGTTTCGTTTTGCCGCCGATCATCGTACGTTCTGGATGCCCGGCGACTACGACTCCAACGAATACCTGTACAATTTCACCAGGCTAACTGACGTCGACGCGACGGCCGCGCTGGCGAAGGAGAAAGACATCGCCCTCCAGTCGCCCATCGGCCCGAACGCCGTGCAGACGCCATTGCTCGCCAAAACCGCCGACGGCCTGTACATCAGCCTGTACGAAGCGGCCGTTCGGAACTACCCGGTGATGGCCCTGCAACTGGACAAGAAAACCCTGACGCTCACGAGTCAGCTCACCCCCGACGCGGTAGGCAATAAAGCATACTTGCAAACCCCCGCGCAGACCCCATGGCGCACGATTCTGGTCAGCGACAAAGCGACCGATCTGCTGGCGTCGCGGATGATTCTAAACCTCAACGAACCCTCGACCATTGCCGACCCGTCGTGGATCAAGCCGCAGAAATTTGTGGGGATGTGGTGGGAAATGCACGTCGGCAAAGCGACCTGGCCATTGGCGGGTGGTAAGCACGGAGCCAACACGAAGAACGTGAAAAAGTACATCGATTTTGCCGCCAACTACGGTTTCGACGGGGTGCTGGTTGAAGGCTGGAACGTCGGCTGGGAAGACTGGTTCGGCAACTGGAAAGAAGAGGTGTTCGACTTTGTAACGCCCTACCCCGACTATAACATCGACTCACTGACGGCCTACGCACAGGGCAAAGGCGTTCGGCTGATTATGCACCACGAAACGTCGGGCTCCGTCACGAACTATGAACGGCGCATGGACGCGGCTTTTCAATATATGGTGAAGGAAGGCATCAACACCGTCAAAACGGGCTACGTTGGGCGGATCATTCCGCGTGGCGAACACCACGACGGGCAGTGGATGGTCAACCACTTTCAGCGCGTGGCCGAGAAAGCCGCTCAGTACAAACTCATGGTCGATTCGCACGAGTCGATTCACCCGACTGGTCTGCACCGTACTTACCCGAACTGGATGGCGAGTGAAGCCGCGCGGGGCAGCGAATTCAACAACGCCCCGACACTGGGAATAACCCCCGAACACACGACCGTGCTGCCCTTTACCCGCCTGCTTGGCGGGCCAATGGACTTTACGCCCGGCCTGTTTCGGATGCGCCTGAATCAGTTCGACAGCACCCGCACCACCCGCGTCCGCACGACGCTGGCGAAGCAGTTAGCCCTGTACGTGACGCTCTACAGTCCGCTGCAAATGGCCGCCGACCTGCCCGAAAACTACGAGAAGCACCTCGACGCCTTCCAGTTCATCCGCGACGTACCCGTCGACTGGGACAAAACCAGCGTGCTTGCCGCCGAACCCGGCGACTACGTGATGATCGCCCGGCAGGACAAAAAAACACCCAACTGGTACGTGGGCGCGATTACCGACGAATCCGCCCGCGATCTGCCGCTGAATCTAAGTTTTCTGGAACCCGGCAAATCCTACGAAGCCACGTTTTACCGCGACGCGCCCACCGCCGACTGGGACACGAACCCGGAAGCGTACGTAATCGAGAAGAAGACCGTCACGGCCAGAACGAAGCTAAACCTGCATCTGGCGAAAGGGGGCGGCTGCGCGATCCAGTTTGTGCGGAAATAGGTGTGTTTTAAACACAGAGGTAATGGAGTGTCGGCACGGAGCAAACGGAGTTTTTCGGTCGCTTCGTGACGACACTTTGTTGTTTACAGCGGGCTACAACTATGTTCAATGACGGCGCGGCCATATAACAGCAATCGGCTATCTTGCCGACTTGTACCACGCCGTTTTACCCTAATGTCCGACACCCGTAACTACCGCCTTGTTTATCCCGATCCCCGTACTAATGAAGAAGAGCCGTCCGGCGGCTATGTTGAAGTGCACATATCGCATGATTCGCATGAAACAGAACTGAACATCGAAACGGCTATCATGCTGGCAAAGCTGGGCTATCAAGTACGTTTACTGGCTATCGACGACAGTCAGGGGATGAAAAATCCTGATGCTTATCTGTTACGGGAGCAGATCATAATCGAATTCAAGCATAATCAGCGACCTACGGCATCCGCCATCGATAACGAGATCCGTGATGCCCGGCGGCAGGCGGATTATGTGCTGCTGGATATTCGAAGTGGCATTAGAAGAGGTGATTTATGCAACGGTATCATTAACCGCATGAAGGCCGCGCCTAACATCAGGGAACTGTGGATAATCTGGCGGGGAGAGTTAATTCGTCTGAAGCGGAAAGAGATCTTTAACGGAACGATTAGCCGTAAAATACAATGAGGTGATGCTAGTACCGGCCGGTTGCATCACCTCAAGGAACGGTCGAGGCTCTCACCCCAACCGTTGCAAAGATATGAAATTCATTTAAAAAAGCTGAAGAATTAAATGCAGTTCATTTAAAACTACGCCGTTTCCTTCTTCAGCTTGTCGCGGAGTTGGAAGAGTTCGTCGCGCAGGCGGGCGGCTTCGAGGAAGTCGAGTTCTTTGGCGGCACGCTCCATCTTCGACTGTGTCTCGTTGATGACCTTCTCCAGATCGCCCTTGCCCATGTAGGCAATCACCGGATCAGCCGCGATACGAATTTCCTCCGGCTCGACGTAGAAATGCTTCGGCTTTGAATCCGCTACTTTCGTCTGCCCCATAATCGCTTCGCGCGACTTCAGTACCGTCGTCGGTACGATGCCGTTGTCGGTGTTGTACTCCGTCTGAATGGCCCGACGCCGGTTGGTTTCATCGATGGCTTTCTGCATTGAACCGGTGATCCGGTCGGCATACATAATCACTTTCCCGTTGGCGTTCCGCGCGGCCCGGCCAATGGTCTGAATCAGCGAGCGGATGTCGCGCAGGAAGCCTTCCTTATCGGCGTCCATGATGGCTACCAGCGATACTTCGGGCAGGTCAAGACCCTCGCGCAGCAGGTTGACCCCTACCAGCACGTCGAAGTTGCCCAGCCGCAGGTCGCGTAGAATTTCGACCCGGTCGAGCGTCTTGACCTCGGAGTGAATGTAGCGTGTCTTCACACCTACGCGCTCCAGGTACTTCGTTAGTTCTTCGGCCATCCGTTTGGTCAGCGTCGTGACCAGTACCCGTTCGTGATTTTTGATACGACTGTCGATGGATTCGAGCAGGTCGTCAATCTGATTCAGGCTGGGCCGCACGTCGATTTCGGGGTCAAGCAGACCCGTCGGGCGGATCAGTTGTTCGACCACGACACCCTCGCTTTTCCGCAGTTCGTAGTCTGACGGGGTGGCCGACACGTAGATCGTCTGCCCCGACAGGTCTTCGAATTCCTGAAAGGTCAGCGGGCGGTTGTCCATCGCCGAGGGGAGCCGGAAGCCGTAGTCGACCAGAGCGGTTTTGCGGGATCGGTCGCCCCCCCACATGGCCCGGATCTGCGGAATCGTGACGTGGCTCTCGTCGATCACCATCAGGTAATCGTCGGGGAAATAATCGAGCAGGCAGAACGGGCGCTGACCGGGTTGCCGCTTGTCGAAGTAGCGCGAATAGTTTTCGATACCGGAGCAGTAGCCCAGTTCGCGCATCATTTCGAGGTCGAACTCGGTGCGCTCCTGAATGCGCGTGGCCTCCATCTCGCGAAACTCCGATTCGAAATACCGCACCTGCGATACCATATCGTCCTGAATCTGGTTGATAGCCCCGTTGAGTGTGTCGCGACCGGTTACGAACAGGTTGGCAGGGAAGATCGTCACCAGGTTTTCGTCGGAAATTTTCTTGCCCGTCGAGGGGTCGATACGCTGGATGGTTTCGATTTCGTCGCCGAAGAAAATGACCCGGTACGCAAAGTCAGCGTAGGCTACGTACAGATCGACGGTGTCGCCTTTAACGCGGAAATTACCCCGCTGGAAATCGCCTTCCGTCCGGCTGTAAAGAATGCTGACGAGCTGATGCAGGAAGTGGTTGCGGCTCATCTGCTCGCCCACACCGATACGCACCACGTTGCGCTTGAATTCTTCGGGGTTGCCCATGCCGTAGATGCACGACACCGACGCCACCACGATCACGTCGCGCCGACCGCTCATCAGGGCCGAGGTAGCCGCCAGCCGCAGCTTGTCGATTTCCTCGTTGATGGCCAGGTCTTTCTCGATGTAGGTGTTGGTGGTGGCGATATACGCTTCCGGCTGGTAATAGTCGTAATACGAAATAAAGTACTCGACGGCGTTGTCGGGGAAGAACTGCTTGAATTCGCCGTAGAGCTGCGCGGCCAGCGTTTTGTTGTGGCTCAGCACCAGCGTCGGGCGGTTGGTCTGGGCGATTAAGTTGGCGACGGAAAACGTTTTGCCTGAGCCCGTCACGCCGAGCAATACCTGCGATGGTTCGCCTTCCCGGACCCCTTTCACCAACTGTTCGATGGCTTTGGGCTGATCGCCGGTGGGCTGAAATTCTGAGGTTAGTGTAAAGTTCATTAGCTGCGTTTGAATCTGGCTAATGTACGAAAATCCGGACTGGATTCCAAGCCGATTCCGAACCGGATTCTACTGAACGTAACGGCAAAATGGCCCCGTCTGTTAACCGTCGGTGGGTTTTAGTTTGCCCACCAGTTCATTGATAATGTAGCCGTACTCGGCCGGGAAAAACTGCGGCTGAACGGGTATGTTCTGCCCGTCGACGTGCAGGGTGTACGATTCCGGAGCCACGTAAATCGTTGCCAGTTCGCCGAATTGCTGCGGCTGACTAGCGTTCAGGTTCGCGATCAGTTTTTTCAACGCATCAGGGCTGATATCGACGCTGGTTTCGGCGCGGCTGGTCTGATTGCCGTCCTTTTTTGTGAGCACAAACGTAGTCTGGGACATAGACGTGGGGTTATAACTGCCAAACGCGCCGATAGTAATTATCGTGTCCGCTCAGGTATTCGGCAAGCCGTGCCGCGATGGGCTGGTTGGTATGTGACTCGTAATACGTGTAGGCCGGGCAGGGGTTGACCTCGAAACAATAAACGGTTCCGTCGGGTGCAATGCGCAGGTCGATACCGGAAAAGGCAAGGTCGAGCGCCCGCGACAGGTCGACGCAGCGCGAGGCCAGCTCATCGTCCAGTTCGTAGGGGGTGAGTGTCGCCGATTCGCCGGTTTGCTGGAGCGCGTATCGATAGTCGGTGGCGTGGGCGGTAATGCGGGTCGCCAGACACAGTTCGCCAATGACGTGTACCCGCACATCGAAGCCGTCGACCTGCTGCTGAAACTGCACCGGGCAGTGCCGCACTAGCGCCAGCTTATCGGCGTCGCCATTGGCCTGCCAGGTCTGTACGATGGAGCGTACCCCACTGATCGATTTGTAGATGACCCGGTCGTCGTGCTGCCGGCAGAAGGCGATGACGTCGGCGGGTTCGTTGGTAATCAGCGTGTCGGGCGTGCGAAAGCCGCACTGCCGGATAAACTGGGCCTGATACGGTTTCGAGTTGTTCGACGCCATAGCCGCCATCCTGTTCACGATCCGAACTCCCGACCAGTCGGCCCAGAGGGTCAGGTGCTGAACGAGCTGCCGGGCGTGCGAACGAAGCGGATCATCGGGTGATAGCTGCTTAAACTCCGGTAGGGTTTCGTCGTCGGTCAGGCGCAGGTACAGACCTGTAATGCTGTCGAGCGGATATGTTTGCTGCTGGTAGGTAAGGGTGCCGCCCAGCGTGCCTGAACTGTCGACGGTTAGCTGTATGTCGGTGTCGGCGAAATGGCGCTGACTGACGGCCAGATACGGCTGTTCCAACGTATCAAGTTCGTCAAGCAGCCGCTGGATGGGCGATTCGCTCGGTATGCCCCAAATCAGTACCATGAGTTGTAGCGGTTAAAAGGTGATCGATCAGGGCGTCGCCGTACTGATGCAGCATGGGTAGTGGTGTCGCGTTTATAAAGCGGGAGCCCGTAAAGTGCAGTTCGAGCAGGGGCATACCGACTTGCTGCGCGACCTGCCGGCAGGCGTCCGGCGATACCCCGTCGGGAAGTTCTCCCAATAGCCTCCCGTCGATAACCAGCACGCGCGTGTCGGGCGGGGGTTGGGTATCGACGGGAGGCCAGTCTGGCGGAATGGCCAGGCCCGACCGCAACCCCAGCAACTGCCATTCCGCCGGACTCAGATTGCGTCCGGCCAGCCATGACGCCGACGGCGGATTATACAGCCGGGTCTTATCCAGCGAATGCAGGATGCTTAGATACAACGCGTTAAGTTCCTGAGAAACATACTGATACTGCACCTGATTGGGTTGTTTCCAGGCAACCGGATCAACATAATACAGCCGGTTGATGACCAGCGACAGGGTATCGTTTGTCAGTGTCAGCCCGTTCTGCAACTGGATATAAAAATCGACGCTGTCGATAGTCAGCGTGTGGCGGATGGTTCGGGCGTAGAGCAGTTCGTCGACGCTGACGATAGCCACTGAATCGGGTGGGCTGGCGCGTTTCAGGCGTTGATACAGCCAGACGGCATCGGCGTCGTGGAGGTGACACAGGATCAGAATCATAGCTGATAAGATGGCCGGAAAGCTACCGGGGCAGCTTTCCGGCCTGTTGGGTTAGCGGGGCGAATTGTCGAAGTTCAGCTTATTCATCATCGCGTCGCTGGCGTCTTTCATCAGCTGGCTGGCCGTATCCTGACCCGCCTGCAGGTCGCCTTCGTTCAGCAGCGCGCCCTGACTCAGATCGGGCCGGGCATCGGGGCTGATAAACGTGCTCAGCGACTGGACAATGGCTTCCAGGCTGGCAAGCCGACCCTCCAAATCAGTACCTGTGGCTGCACCCTGTCCAAAGGGTTGAATGGGATTGGGGTTACCGATTGGGTCGGGGCCGGGAACGGGCAGTTCGGGAACCCGCTTGACATTGTCGCGGATGTCTTTTAGCTGCTTCCCTTCGAGAATTTCCGACTTCTCCAGCTTACGCTCTTTGACCTCCTTGATTTCCAGTTTCTCAACCTTCTCCAGCTTGCGCTCTTTTAGCTCCTTGACCTCCTTAATCTCCCCTTTTGTTTCTTTGATGAGCAGCTTCGTCAGGCGGTCGTAGGCGCGTTTGGCTCCGATGATGCCCGCGCCCGAATGCTGATCCCAGCCGGCCGGGCCGATGTCTTTCGCCGTAGCGATGAGTGCATTTTTGATGCTGTCGTGCGTGGCCGATGGTTTGGCCTGCTTCAGCAGCGCGCAGACGCCAGCCGCAATGGGCGTAGCCGCCGACGTGCCGCTGTCGGAATTGAAATAGCCGGTGAAGTGCGTGATGCTGCAAAAGTCGGGCTTATGCGGGTCGAGCGACGCGGGGCCCTGACTGCTGTAGCCCACAAACTGCTCGTCTTTATTGACGGCCCCGACGGTCATCACGCGCGGATGCCCGTTGGCCCCCCAGATGCTGTTGCCCGGCCCACTGCTGGCGCAGCGACCATCGGGGCAGGTGTCGCCACAGTTGCCGGCGGCAAACAGGACGATGATACCCGCGTCGATGGCTTCGACGACTTTACGCGTGAACGGGTGATTGGGGTTGCTGACGTAGTCCGGAGCTGATGCCGTCGCGAAAATACCCCAGCTATTCGTCAGTACGTGGGGCGTTCCGTTGCTGGCGTGCTGGTTGATGGCCCACTGAAAGGCCTGTAAGGCATTGGAAAGCAGACCATTTGTATTGGCGGCATCGGCGATCCGCAGGTCATAGATCCGGCAGTTGGGGGCCATACCCAGCACATCGGTCGAGCACATATTGCCGTGGTAGTTCCAGCCCGACCCGCGTGTTCCCCAGCTATCCGTGGGCCAGCCACCGATAACGTTGCCGATCGTATGGGCGGGGGCCTGACCACTGGCCAGGGTACGACCCGTCGCCGTGATCCCCCCATCGACCACGCCGACGACAATACCGTCGCCCCGTTTGCCGGCGTTCCAGATCTGGTTGGCACCCAAATAAGCAGCGACGTCGGCAATGGTACCGTGTGGTGTGCCGGGCGAACAGTCGCAGGGGGGTATGGGGCAGGCAATCGGCTCTATCAGCGGGTCAGACCAGACTTCGATTACGTCGGGGCTCGCTTTGGCGGCTTCCCGTTGTGCCTCGGTCAGCGTCGCCTTGACAACGATGTGCTGGTTATCTTCGCTGGCCGCGAGCATCGCTTCCCGCTGCGTATTGGACGGACGAACCGGTACCGGACTGAACGACGGATCAACGACGAAGCCCAGCGTCGACGCTACGGTTGTGGCCCGGATCGTCGCTTCAAATTGCTGACCGGCCTGTAAGCCTGCCTGTGGTACTTTGATTTCGACCAGCACACTCTGCCCGGTGGCCGCTGCTTCGTCGGCTGCGGGGTTAGCTTGTTTTTTCATGACACCATGCGTTGTTTAGGAGGTTTGGATAGCGGGCGTTGCAACGACCACAGCGGCATAGTCGCAACGCCCCACCAGTCCGGAAACAGCCTTTGAGCCAACGGTCGGGCAATGAAAAAACGGGCGGGTATCAATGACCGACCGACCTGGTGACGGTTAGTTTGGTAGCCGGTTGCATCCGGTTAAAAACGGTCAGCAGAACGAGCAGCAGGCCGATGGGTACGAGCGAAAAATAAAACGCCGTCTGTCCGCCGTACGCTTCAAACACATGCCCGGTGATAAGCGAACCGGTGGTGCCACCCAGGGCCGAGAAAATCACGATCAGCCCCGCCATCGGGCCGTGCTGCCGGAGGGGCAGGCTGCTCAGAATGGCCGAGTTGATAGCCGGATAGATGGGCGCGATAAACAGGCCGATCATTGGAAAAACAAAAGCCGCAACCGGTGCGTCGCTCCAGCCCGTCACGCTCCGCCCGTCGACGGAAGCCGCCAGCGGGAGGGCCAGCAGTACCAGTCCACCCGCAATGACCAGGCAGCTCATCAGCAGCCAGTACCACGACAGCCGACGCAGGACCAGCCCCGCCAGAAAACGCCCCAGCGCCGTGGTTGCCGCCAGAATACTCGCCATCTGAATGCTGAGTGACGTTGGCAGCTTCAGAATCTGACTATTGAAGGTCGGGAGCCAGCTCATAATCCCCTGCTCCATCAACACGTAAATGAACGCCGACATAATAAACACCAGCACCACGGGCGTAACCGCCAGCCGAAGCATATCGCCCAGATCGTCGGTCAGCTTTTTACCAGCTTCGTGCTGCACGCTCGATTCATCGACCGGCGTGCTGAGCAACAGCAGAAACGCCAAACCAGCAATAGCCGCGAGTACGTAATACACCGTCAGCCAGGCCGTCGATTGTGGATTGGTGTCGTCGACGAAGGCGCTGAACAGGAAGTAGCCCGACAGCACGCCGATCATGAAAAACGACTCCAGAAAATTCATGAAGCTGGCGTGTTCGTTGCGGTCGCGGGTGACCAGGCCGATAGCGGCAAAAACCGACACTTTAATCAGCGCAAAACTAGCTCCCGTGGCCGCAAAAAGCAGTTTGGTTGTCCAGAAAGCCGGTACCTGCGGCATCAGCAGGCAGGCCACCGCAACCACCGCCAGTGCAATCAGCATGGCCCGCTTGTAGCCGATGCGGGTGATGTAGGAAGCCACCAGAAACGACACAAACGCAATGGTCAGGTCTTTGAAGGCTTCGAGCACACTCGCCGACGAAGCCGAGACGCCGTAGTTGTTCTGGACTTGTAAAATCACCGTACCAACGCTATTGAGCAGGATGGCAAAGACGAAGTAATTCAGCAACAGAGATAGTTTAAGGCGCCAGTGATTCATACAGACAAGATCGGTCGGGGTGAAGGAATAAAATTCCGGTGTGCAACTTTGGCAAAGTTCGACATATTGTCAACGTTTGACCCGTAAATCGACCCTGTCGGCAGGACAAATGCCGGGCGGGGTAGTTACTTAAAAAAAGTTTTTGCCTTGACCAACGCAACCCGCCCCCTCTCGCCCGATCAATTATTCGGCGATCTGTTCGTCGCTGTGCAGACCAGCAAGCTGTTTCCTGACTCGAAAACGTTTGTCGACTGCGTACCCCGCACCGCCCCCGACCAGATTCTGGCGCAGTATGAAGCCGAAAAAAACGGGCCCGACTTCGATCTGAAGACGTTCGTACTGGCCCACTTTACCATTCCTGCGCCCGTTGTCGACAAGTTTGACAGTGATATTGCCGCCGGTACCGTAGCGCATATTCACCGGCTGTGGGATCGGCTGACGCGCCCCGCCGATGAAGCCGTTCCGTACGATTCGCGGGTGCCGCTGCCAAAGCCGTACGTGGTGCCGGGTGGCCGCTTCCGGGAGATTTTCTACTGGGATAGCTATTTCACCATGCTGGGCCTGATGGATTCGGGTCGGCACGATTTGATGCGCGACATGATCGACAATTTCGCCCATCTGATCGACACTTTCGGCTACATCCCCAACGGCAACCGGACGTATTTTTTAAGCCGGTCGCAGCCGCCGTATTTCGCGCTGATGGTTGGGCTGCTGGCCGAAGTCGACGGCCCTGATGTACTGACGAAGTATCTGCCGCAGCTCCAGCGCGAATACGACTTCTGGATGGACGACGCGGGCGATACAACGAAGCCCATCAGCCGCCGGACGGTTCGACTGCGCCAACTGCCGGGCACGGTACTGAATCGCTACTGGGACGATACGCCCACGCCCCGCCCCGAAGCCTACCGGGAAGAAATTCATCTGGCCGAAAGCCTCAAACTGGCCGGTCCGTTGGCGGGCGAACTGTACACGCATATCCGGGCGGCCTGCGAATCGGGCTGGGATTTCAGCAGTCGCTGGATGGAAGACGAAGCGACGATGGCAACGATTCGCGCAGCCAACATCGTCCCCGTCGATCTGAACTGTTTGCTTTACGCGTTGGAAGACACACTGCGACAAGCCTACGAACACGCCGGTCAGCCGGACCAGGCCGCGCAGTTTACGCAGCTGGCCGACGCCCGGAAACAAGCCATTATCACGCTGTTCTGGGATGAGAAAACCCGCTTCTTCCACGATTACGATCTGGTTAACGACCGTATCGTGCCGGAACTGACGCTGGCGGGGGCATTTCCGCTCTTTTTTAGCCTGGCGACCGACCTACAGGCTCACGCTGTGCATGACCACCTGAAAACAGGCTTCCTGCAAGCGGGCGGCTGGGTCACGACGCTACAGCGAACGGGGCAACAGTGGGACTGGCCGAACGGCTGGGCTCCCCTGCAATGGATCGTTTACAAAGGCCTGACTAACTACGGCTTCACCGAAACTGCGGCCACTGGTCGCGACAACTGGCTGGCGCTGAACGACCGTGTGTTTACGGCGACCGGTAAGATGATGGAAAAGTATAACGTAGTCGATGCGGCTCTGACAACCGGCGGAGGAGAATACCCGAATCAGGATGGCTTCGGCTGGACAAATGGCGTTTATTTACGATTAAGAAAATACGCCAACAAATAAAATCGATAAGTGCCCATTAGTTACTTATCTGGTACTATAGTTGCAGACGGGTTTATCAACGGTCAGCTTTGATAAACCCGTTCGACTATGAAACTGCTGTTGATACCCGTAATGTTGGTTGGACTCGTTCAGGCGTCGTTCGGCCAGAAAACGTTTATTCTGTCGATGCAGGATAAAAAAGCATTCGTAGCCGTATCGGCAGGGGTCAGCTTACCATTGGGCGCATACGGCAGTGGGACCATGAATGCGCAACGGGCAAGTATGGCGGGCCCCGGCATGGCCGTCAGCCTATCGGCGGGCTACCGGGTGCTGGATCATGTTGGCCTGATGGCGAAAGCCGAACAGCATCACAACACGATTCAGTCGCGCGCGCTGGTTGAATCGATCGATGCCAGCTACTCGACCGACTGGAACGTCAACTCCGGCGACTGGTCGGTGACGACAGTCATGGCGGGCCCATACATAACCATTCCCAAAGGCCGTTTTTCGTTTGACGGACGCCTGCTGGCGGGGTGGGCACGGGCGACCATGCCCGACACCCGGGTAAGCGGCACGTATGGCAGCCTGCCGGTAACGATGCAGACAATCGGGTCGCAGAGTTCGGCACTGGCAGCCGGTGGCGGAGCAACCCTGCGGTACCGGTTGAATCCGTGGCTGGCGGCTCATGCCAACGCCGACTTCAGCTACGCCGTGCTCACGTTCGATAATCTGTCGTCGAAGGCCTGGAGCAGCAATGGCGTTTCCGAAACCCCCTTTTACAGCAGTGACCGACAGATCTGCGTCATCAGCACATCGGTCGGCCTTACGCTGTTGCTCGTCAATAGCAATCGGCCCTTCTAGCCACGTCCCCAACCGTTTATCCTCAGCCGCTTGCAGCAGGCTGGGCTATGTCGTAGCTTCGATACACTAAATGCTGTTGCTATGACTCCGCTCCGTCGACATGCCGTGCTCCGTCGCGTCAAAGACATTACCCTCAGTACAACGCTTTCGCTGGCGCTGCTGAACGGCTCTGCACTGCTTCAAAGCTGTGGTAATGACCGCAGCGACGACCAATCCGAACGGACCGAAACCCGCTTCGACCGGGGTGTCCGCACGTACATTACCGAAACACAGCCGGGTACGTTTAAAATTACCGACGAAGTCCAGGTTGGGCCGGATAAAGCGGGGGCCATCGTCAGTTATGCCGATGGGCACCGCGATACGCTGAGCGTAGCCGCGGCCAAACGCCTGGTCGACAACGATTCATCGACCCGGTCCTACCTCAATAATCCGGGCGCTTACCAGGGCCAGCATCACAGCGGCCTGTCGAGCGTATTGCTGTGGGGTAGCCTGGGCTATATGCTTGGCCGGTCGACCGCTCCGCAGTATCAGGGTGATGCGCAACGGTACGGCGCGGGCGTATATGCCAACCGTGGGCTGTACGAACGCGCCAGTCGGGTGGGCGAAAATGTACGGTCATCGCGGGTAGTACGAACGAGCCGGCCGTCGGGCGGACGAAGTGGCTTTTTCGGCCGCAGCCGCAGCGGTGGTTTCTCGTCCTGACGCTATGACCAGCCTGGTTATTTACTGCCCAAATAGAGTTGACTTACGGGTTACCGGTCGTGGCTCCCTTGACGTATCTTTACACTATGAATCGGGACGCTGCTAAGGGACAATTACAAACCGACTATTTCGACATCTGCATCATCGGCGCTGGTGCCAGCGGTGCCGGTGCCGCCCTCGACGCGGCCCTGCGTGGCTACCGCGTTGCCCTGATCGACCGGGGGGATTTTTCGGGCGAAACCTCCTCGCGGTCGACCAAGCTGATCCACGGGGGCGTCCGCTACCTGGAGCAGGCCATAAAAAAGCTCGATCTGGCCCAGCTGAAGCAGGTGCGGCACGGGCTGGCTGAACGACGAACCGTTATTCGCAACGCCCCCCACCTGGCCCATCCGCTGGCACTGCTGACCCCCGTTTTCAGCTGGTTTGAAGGACTGTACATATCCTTCGGGCTGGCGTTGTACGATTTTTTTGCTCACGACAATACCTTTCCCAAAGGGCAGTGGCTTAACCGGAAGCGAGCACTGGCAACCATGCCGACACTGACGTCCCGGATGCATAGTGCCGTGCAGTATTACGACGGTCAGCTCAATGACGCCCGCTACGCCCTCGCTCTGGCTCATTCGGCAGCGGAAGTGGGCGCAACCGTGGCTAATTACGTGGCTCTCACCGACTTTTCACACGATACCACCGGCCGTATCGACGGGGCCACGCTGACCGATCAGCTGACCGGCGACTCGTTTAGCCTACGGGCGAAACTGTTTCTCAACTGTACCGGCCCCTACGCCGACGCCGTCCGGCTGCTGGCGAATCCGGCGCTTGAATCGCGTATCCGGCCCAGTAAGGGCGTACACATCGTACTGCCCCGGTCGGTGCTCAACAGCAGCAGTGCCATGCTCATCCCGAAAACGCCCGACGGCCGGGTCGTTTTTGCGATCCCCTTCGGCGACAGTGTATTCGTCGGCACTACCGATGATGATTATCAGGCGCTGGCCGAAGAGCCCGTACTGGAACCCGCCGAAATCGACTACCTGCTCGACACGCTGGCTCCCTACGTGGCGCAGGTGCCAAAACGATCCGACGTGCGGGCGGGATTCGGGGGGATTCGCCCGCTGATCGTTAGTAGCCGGGCCGATACGAAAACGCTGCTGCGCGACCACGAAGTTGAACACGACGAAAAATCGGGACTGCTGAGCCTGCTCGGTGGCAAATGGACGACCTACCGGCTCATGGCGCAGGACGCCATCGACCGGGCGGGGGCACAATTGGGCCGTACAGTACCCTGCACTACGGCGACGCACTACCTGGTCGGGGGTGAGCACTACCAGTTTACCGACTGGCAAAAACTGCAACAGCAGTATACACTCCCCGACGACGTTTGCCAGCATTTAGTCACCACCTACGGCACCCGCGCAGAACAGGTTGCGGCCTTCACGCGCAGCGACGCTACCCTGAGCGATCGGCTGCTTGCTGGCTTACCGTACATCCGGGCGGAAGTGATTTACCAGGTCGAGCACGAAATGGCGGTAACCCTGCGCGACGTACTGGCCCGGCGCTGGCGGCTCGAACTGACCGACTGGCAACTAACCGCGCAGGCGGCTCCACAAGTGGCCGACCTAATGGCATCAGGGCTCAACTGGACAGCCGATCAGCGGGACAACCAACTGGCCAATTACACATCGTTACTGACTTTCTTTCGCGAACAGGCCAATGTGCTGACGGAAACCCGCTCACTGGTCTAGTATCCCCTACTTATTCACGGTATGCCAACGCTAACTTCACTACCCAAAGCACCCGATACCCAGCTTCGTAACCTCGGCTGGGACTGGATGCTGGGTCAGGACACACTGCCTTATCTGACCAACGAAGTTGTCGTGCTGACCGTAGCGGAGGTCGATGCCTACGAGGAAGCGGCCAACGACCTGTTCGATATGTTTGTTGCGGCTGGTCAGGCGGTGATCGATCAGAATCGGTTTGCCGAGCTGGGCATTCCCGACAGTCTGGTCGAACTTATCAAACTAACCTGGGACGACGACCGCAACATTCACCTCTACGGCCGTTTCGATCTGGCGGGCGGCATCGACGGTAAGCCCATCAAGCTGATTGAGTTCAACGCCGACACGGCGACCTGCCTGCCCGAAACAGCGGTAGTGCAGTTTGCCCATCTGAAAGCCAACGGGCGCGACGAGAGTCAGCAGTTCAACAGCGTGTTTGAAACACTGACGGCCCAATTTGAAGAAATTCTGGCTGTCAACCCCGATCTGCAACCGTCGCTGCTGCTATCGGCAATGCGTAACTTTCCCGAAGACGACGCCAACGTGGCGCTGATTGGCGAAGCGGCTCGTGAAGCTGGTTTCGAGGTCGAGTTTGACTTCATCGACGAGGTTGAATTTTCGGAAGAAGACGGTATTTACTGGCAGAACCCGCGCAATAGTCAGTTCGAGAAAATGGATTTTTGGTTCCGACTTGTGCCGTGGGAGGTGATCGCCGACGAAGAACCGGATCTGATCGAGATACTGACCGAGATCGTTCGCAAACGGCACGCCCTGATTCTGAATCCGGCTTACACCCTGCTGTTTCAGTCGAAACACATCCTCAAAATTCTGTGGGAGCTATATCCCAATCACCCACTACTGCTCGAAACTGACGATAAGCCGTTGCCGGATAAAGCCTGCGTCGAGAAGGTAATTTTCGGCCGGGAAGGGGCCAATGTGCGGGTACTCAATGCCGACGGCAGCGAACGCGATGCGGTCAAAGGCGACTACGCCGACTACCCGAAAGTGTATCAGGAATACGTCGAGTTTCCGCAGGACGACGATGAACGGCGGTATCAGGCGGGTGTTTTCTACGCCGGTGCCGCCTGTGGCCTTGGTTTCCGACGGGGTGGTGCCATTCTCAACAACACCGCCAGCTTCGTCGGGCATGTGGTGGAATAACGTTCGTGGTTCGTCGTTCGTGGTTTGTAGTTGGCTACCGCAGTTTGCGCTTTCGCGTCAGCCAACCACAAACCACAAACGACGAACCTCAAACAATTAACCGTTCCGCTTGCCGTGCGGGTGGCGGTCCATAAAGCGGGCCCGCTGTTCGGGCTTCATGGCGTTGAGCCGGGCCTGTCGCTTATCATGGTGCGCTTTTTTGAATGCGTTGCGTTCGGCAGGCGACATATGCGCCAGTTTCTCTTTCATCTGCGCGTGGTGAGCGGCCCGCTCCTCCGGCGAACGTCTGGGCTTTACTTTGTAGACGCCCGTTTGCTGTTGCGCATAGGCACCGACCGAGAGACACAGGCCCAACAGGGCAACGACAATGGATTTGGTGTTCATAATTTTACGTTGTTGCGTGTAGGAATTCGTTTGCATTTGCCGGTTTGACCGCGTCGATTCATCCGGGTTTAAATCAGGTTGGCAAGTCGATGAGGGAATGCCGGTTTCGGGCGACTGACCGACTAAATTCACAAGCGGAAGCGTATGCTTTACAAGGCAGGATTGTACATACAGGCACTCGTATACGTCGCTGCGGGTATCAACCACTTTATCCGGCCACGGATGTACCTGATGCTCATGCCGCCGTACTTGCCAGCCCATCAGCTGCTGGTCGATCTGAGCGGCATTGCCGAAGTAGTGCTGGGGCTTGGCCTGCTGCTACCCGCTACACGCGTATGGGCAGCCTGGGGGCTGATCCTGCTTTTGATTGCCATATTTCCCGCTAACGTACACATGGCGGTGTCCGACCAGTTTGCCCGAATACCGGACTGGATACGCTGGGGGCGACTCCCCCTGCAGGGCTTACTGATCTGGTGGGCATACCAGTATACACGGTAACGGTATCGCCAACAAACTATTCGGGTTGGCAATGGTTGACGTTGAGAAGCGTGAAAGTGCCGGAATCAGGTGTTTACCTAACTCAACCTCTTCAACGACCATGCGTACTACTCAACTCTTTGCTGCCGCCGTTGCCCTATTGCTAACATCATCAGTCGTGTTAGCTCAGTCTACTCAACCCGCACTGACAGCCAGCGGACGGGCCACCGGCCAATCCATGCTGGCCAGTATGCAGGGGCAGGCCGATTACACGACCATTTTGCAGATCCTGAAGGAATCGGGTTTGGATAAGCAGGCCAACCCGGCGGGGCCCTACACCGTTTTTATCCCTAACAACGGCGCTTTCGACGAACTGGGCGATGCCGCCCTGAAAGGGCTCCTGCTACCATCCAGCAAGAAACAACTCGCCCGAATCCTGGCTTATCATGTTATCAGAGGCAGCTACACGTCCGATAAACTGCGCGACGGGCAAACCCTGACGAATGTTACCGGGCAGATTCTGGTCGTTCACAAGCAAGGTGACAACATTACTATTGCCGACGGACGAGGTACGGTTGCCGACGTGATTCAGCGTGACATTCGGGCCACCAACGGCGTTATTTACACGATCAACAAAGTACTGGAAAAGAACCTGCCCCAGGCTGACATTCGCTAGTTGACGGGTTCGGGTCGTTTGTTATAAATTAGCCGCTCGTAGTGACCCGTTTATCCGGCATGCCCCCACCCCTCGACAATCAGCCATCACCCGATCAGCAGCCATCGTTTTATCAACGGGTGTTGTCGTTGCTCGACCAGCGGGTATTCCGATTTTTATATTCGGCGCGGGTCCGGCGAACCGTACTGCAAAGCCTGCCTTTCTGGATCGCATCGTTGCTGACGGGTATGGCGGCTGTGGCTTACGAACGCGTATTTGTCTGGGCCGAAGAAACCAGTTTTGCGTGGCTTCGGGAACAACCCCTGCTCGCGTTCGTCCTGACACCCCTGGCCTTCTTACTAGCCTGGGCGTTGGTTAGACAATTCGCTCCAGCTGCGCGGGGCAGCGGTATTCCGCAGGTCATGGCGGCTATCGAACTGTCGACGCCCGTTCACTACCGCAAGACGGGCTGGCTGCTCAGCATGCGCGTTGCCATCGTGAAAGTACTGAGCAGCGTTGTTCTGTTACTGGGCGGGGGTGTAATCGGGCGCGAAGGACCAACTATTCAGGTGTCGGCGGCTATTTTTCGGGCAATAAACCGACTGCAACCCGTTGGGTGGCCGCAACTGTCGCGGCAGGTTGCCTTGATTACTGGGGGCGCGGCCGGACTTGCGGCCGCGTTCAATACCCCGCTGGGTGGCATCGTATTTGTCGTCGAAGAACTGACACAAACGCATCTCACCCAATTCCGAACCGCCGTATTCACAGCGGTCATCATCGCTGGTCTGACCGCGCAGGGCCTGCTGGGCCCCTACCTGTACCTGGGCTACCCAAACGTAGTGATGTCGGGTGGGATGGTCTGGCTGGGCGTCGGTACGGTCGCGGTCGTCTGCGGACTGGCGGGGGCGTTGTTCGCCAAATCACTGCTCTGGATCAGTCGATACCGCAACCAGTTTCGCACGCTCACCGCGCAGGCGGGTTGGGTGCTTGGCTGCGGACTGCTCATGGGCGGGCTGGCTTACGGCCTCGGCAGCGACGCCGTCGGTACGGGTAAGCCGATCATCAACCGGTTGTTGTTTCAGTCGGCGTACCATACGCCCTGGTATCTGGCGGCTGTGCGGTGGGCAGGTATGGCGCTGAGCTACAGCAGTGGGGCCGCCGGGGGTATTTTTGCCACATCACTCAGCGTCGGTTCGATCATGGGCGACGGCATCGCCCGGCTCATCCGTATTCCGACTACCGACCACAACCTGATTGTCCTGGTCAGTATGGTAAGCTTCCTGACGGGGGTGGTCCGGTCGCCGTTTACAGCCGCCATCCTCGTGCTGGAAATGACCGACCGGCACTCCGTTATTTTTCAACTCCTGCTGGGTGGATTGCTGGCGCAGGGGGCCGCGTCGCTGGTTGATCCCGAATCGTTTTACGAACACCTCAAAGCCGGCTTTATGAGCGAGTCGATGGCGCGTCAGCCGGTCGCCAAACCGATCCCCACAACCGACTCGCAAGCCAGTAACTAACGTACCTTATTCTGGATATGAAAACGTATTTCCTGTTTGCACTGCTCTGCCTGACAACCCTATTGACACACGCGCAGGTCGTCACCGATTCCGTACAGGTCGACGGGTACTGGCGTACGTTCCATTTTAACAAACCGGCAGCCACCGCGAAACCGTCCGGACTGGTATTCGTACTGCACGGATCGGGTGGCAACGGATTGGGGATGATGCGGGAAACCACCGCGATGCAGCAACAGGCTACCGCCGACAATATGCTGGTTGTTTACCCCGACGGTTATAAAAAGTACTGGAACGAATGCCGCAAATCGTCGCCCGCCGAAGCAAACAGGATCGACATCAACGAGCAGGGCTTTTTCGCGGCTATGATTCAGTACGTTCAGAAAAAGTATGCCATCAACAGCCAGCAGGTATTCGTCGTCGGCACATCGGGCGGAGGACATATGGCTTACAAACTGGCGATGACGATGCCGGGTACGTTTCGGGCCGTTACCGCCATCATCGCGAACCTACCCGACTCAACGAATATGGACTGTGTGGCATCGGGAAAAGCTGTCCCGATCATGATTATCAATGGCACCGACGACCCGGTCAACCCCTACAATGGGGGCGACGTAAATCTGGGGCCGAACATGAAGATGGGTCGTGTCCGCTCGACCGAACAGACACTGAACTACTGGGCTGGACTGGCTCGCTACAAGGGGAGTCCGTCGATGGAGAAACTGCCCGACGTCGATCCTTCTGATGGCCGTACGATTGAGCGGTACACGTACAAAGCCAGCGGGCAACCGGAGGTGGTGCTATTAAAGGTAATCGGCGGAAAGCACGACTACCCCAAAGACATCGACGTTCACCTTGAGGCCCTTCGCTTCTTCATGCAGCAGGGCAAGTAGTGGTTTTTTGTTAGTCAAAAATTTTGTCATTCCGAGCCGGCGGCCCGGTCGCAGGCTCGGAATGATAAAGGAGAGAATGAATAACTCCGCTTACTTCTTTTCCGGGTCGTTGCCGCAGTTCTTGAGCGAATATTCCCAGTCGCTGCCTTTTACTTCGTTCGGACGCTGGGCACTGTGCCGCTTGATGTAGCTGACCACCTTTTGCATGTGCTTGTAGTCATCGTCGGTCAGGTCCGCTTTTTTCTTGCCTTTGATCTCGACAATACGCTCGCCCGACTTGTGGCCGATTGATTCGTCGCTGTCCTTTTTCTGACCAACCGACTTCGATTCGTCCGTATCCAGCCACTTCTTCAGTTCGGAAGCCGACATATTCACCAGGTCACTGAAGGCATCGTAAATGTCTTTCTTCTCGTCGTTATCCATGATCGGTTGGGGTTAGGCGGTTTCTACTTCACTTTGCAGCTTCAGCACCAGTTGCTTGTCGTCCTGCTCGATGACCAGTGCCGGGTCATCGTCGGAGCCTTTCCGCTTGATCTTTTTGCCGTCGATCGTCTTTTCGATTTCTTCCTTATGAACTTCGACCACCTTACCTTCGGCATGGCTGCTACCCCACTTCCAGCGTACTTTCGTTCCCTTTCGCATCTCGTTGAGTTGGTTGATTGAGATGGCCTAACCGGCTGTACCAAACGAATGTTTGTGCTGAACTAGGTCTCAGACAGCAGGATGCTGTCTGTTGTCGGCCGTATGACCGGTGGCGAAAGCGGTACGACATGGAGCGCCGGAAAATAAACAGCAGGATGCTGTCTGAGACGAAAGCGAATCGAACGCTAGCTGTTGTAGCGCCGGAGGTACTCACTCGGCGACAGACCGGTGATGGTTTTAAACTGCCGGTTGAAATTCGACAGATTCGTAAATCCGCAGACGTAGGCGGTCTGACTGATACTTTGTTTCGACTCGCGCAGGTGTCGGCAGGCATGCTCGATCCGCACTTCATTGAGCAGCGTCGAGAACGTTTTGCGGGTATGCTGACGGAAAAACCGGCAAAAAGCCCCCGGCGTCAGACTGGCGACATTAGCGATGTCGTCGAGTGTAATCTGCGTGTGGTACTGTTCCAGAATATAGGAGAATACCCGCTCCAGCCGTCGGTGATCGTCGGGGCGCTGGGGCTGCACGTAGGCCGTCACCGACAGCACTTCCCGATCGGTACGGGTCGTCAGTTCGTCCAGAATGTGAAGCAAGGTTAACAATTGCTCGAACGGCCGCTGGTTGGGGAGCTGTTCCAATTTACCCGTAAGTACCGGATTGGTCTGGCAGCGAAGCCGAACACCGTGCTGCGACTCGGTCAGCAACTGCCGCAGGTGCTCCGTTTCCGGCAGGCTCAGCACGCCCATTTCCAGCTGTTCCGGCCGAAACAGGACCGACACCGACACCGACTGGCGTGTCGATTCTGGCTGGAAATAGTCGGGATCACTGCGCAGCACGTGCGGCAGGTTTGGCCCCAGCATCAGCACATCACCGGGCGCAAACCGGTCGATTTTATCACCGACGATCAGCGTACCCTCCCCTTCCTGAATAAGCGTCAGCTGAATTTCGGGGTGGAAGTGCAGATGCCCGTAAAAGTGCGGCATCTTATCCTGTTCGATGCGAAACGAACGGTCATCAATCGTCGGAACTTTGAACAGGAGTGGCTTCATCGCGCAGCATTTACGCAAACATACACACTATCCCCGTTTTTTTGGTGAAAATAGTATTAGAGACGGTGCACCAAAAGGCAACAGCCAATGGCATAACGTGATAATTTTGGTACACTAATTACACACGTCTAAATCAGTACTACCATGCATGTACCTGTCCGTTGGGAAGGTGTTTATCCCGCGCTGCTGACTCCGTTTACGGCCGACGATCAACTCGATCTGCCCCTGTTCGAAAAAAATCTGCGCGCTCAGCTGGACGCAGGCATGCATGGCTTCATCATCGGCGGTTCACTGGGCGAAGCCAGCACGCTGGAACCCGATGAAAAAATCGCGTTGCTCAAATCAGCACTGGCTGTTTGCGATGGTCAGGTACCCGTACTGCTCAATGTGGTGGAGCAAAGCACAAAACAGGCCATTGCCCGTGCCCGCGAAGCGGAAGCAGGCGGAGCTGATGGGCTGATGCTGTTGCCCCCCATGCGCTACCCCGCCGACGCCCGCGAAACCGTCGCGTTCTTCACGGCCGTAGCGGAAGCAACGAGCCTGCCGATCATGATCTACAACAATCCGTACGATTACAAGATCATGACGACGGTGGCGATGTTTGAGGAGCTGGCCAGGTACGACAACATTCAGGCCGTCAAAGAATCGACCCGCGACCTGACCAACATCACCCGGATGCGCAACGCCTTCGGTGATCGTTTCAAACTGCTGGGTGGCGTCGATACGCTGGCCCTGGAAGCCATACTGCTCGGCTGCGACGGCTGGGTTGGCGGACTGGTCGATGCATTCCCGCAGGAAACGATGGCGATTTACAATTTGGCAAAAGCCGGTCAGGTGACCGAAGCACTCGACATCTACCGCTGGTTTATGCCCCTGCTCGAACTCGATATCCACCCCAAACTGGTGCAGTACATCAAACTGGCGGCACAGGCCACCGGCATCGGGTCGGAACACGTCCGTGCCCCGCGCCTGCCCCTCATCGGTGCCGAACGCGAGCAGGTACTCAACATTATCAACACGGCTATCGCCAAGCGGCCCACCCTGTCGACGGGCAAGCCGGTTGCGTCAGTCGATGCACTCGCTACCGAAAGCACCGGTATACTGGTTAACTAACCCATGGCCGACTACCATTTTTTCTGCATCGACGCCCATACCTGCGGCAATCCGGTCCGGGTCGTTACGGGCGGCAGCATTCCGTTTTTGCAGGGCAACAGCATGAGCGAAAAACGGCAGCACTTCATGCGCGAATTCGACTGGATTCGGCGGGGGCTGATGTATGAGCCGCGCGGCCACGACATGATGTCGGGGAGTATTCTGTACCCACCCACCGACCCGGCCAACGACGCGGGCGTGCTGTTTATCGAAACGTCGGGCTGCCTGCCGATGTGCGGCCACGGCACGATCGGTACGGTCACGGTCGCCATCGAGCAAAGCCTGATTCGGCCTAAAACGCCGGGTGTGCTGAACCTGGAAGTACCCGCCGGGCTGGTGCGGGCCGAATACGTGCAGGAAGGGAAAAAGGTGACGTCGGTCAAGATTACAAACATCAAATCGTATCTGGCCGCTGAAAACCTGACCGTCGACTGCCCCGATTTGGGCGAACTGACCGTCGACGTGGCCTATGGTGGTAACTTCTACGCCATTGTCGATCCGCAGCCCAACTTCCCCGGTCTGGAGCGCTATACCGCCGATCAGTTAATTAGCTGGGCGCGCACGATGCGAACACGGATGAACGAGAAATACACCTTCGTTCACCCCGAAAACCCGACGATCAACGGGCTGAGCCACATCCTCTGGACGGGTAAGCCGCTGAAAGAAACCTCGACGGCCCGCAACGCGGTGTTCTACGGCGACAAAGCCATCGACCGTTCACCCTGCGGCACCGGTACGTCGGCCCGCATGGCGCAGTGGTACGCCAAAGGGCGGATGCAGCCGGGCGACGTCTTCGTCCACGAAAGCATCATTGGCTCGATCTTCAACGGGCGTATCGAAGCGGTTACCGAACTCGCCGACGCGCCCGCCATCATTCCCAGCATCGAAGGCTGGGCCATTATTCACGGCTATAACCACCTGATCCTGGACGAAAACGACCCATACGTCCACGGGTTTCAGGTGATATAAAGAGTGAAAGAGCGAATGAGCGAAAGAGTGAAAACTGCTGACGCGAAAATCGCTCTTTCACTCATTCACTCTTTCGCTCTTTACGTAATGCACATCGGTATTGTTGGGGGTGGGATAATTGGTCTCTGCTCCGCGTATTATCTGCACAAGGCGGGGCACCGCGTCACGCTGCTCGATCAGGATACTATTGCCGATGGTTGCTCGTTTGGCAACGCGGGGATGATCGTACCCAGTCACATCATTCCGCTGGCGCAACCCGGCATGATCTCGAAAGGACTGCGCTGGATGCTGAACTCGACCAGCCCGTTCTATGTCAAGCCCCGGTTGAATCTGGATCTGGCGCGCTGGGGCTGGCTGTTCTACCGGCACGCCAACGATGCCCACGTGCAGCGGTCGATCCCGGCGCTGCGCGATTTGAGTTTGCTCAGTAAAACGCTGTATCAGGATCTGGCGGCCAATGGCGACCTCGACTTTGAATGGCAGGAACGGGGCTTGCTGATGCTGTATAAAACGGCCGGGGCCGAACACGAAATGGCCGAAGAAGCCGACGTCGCGAATCGGGCCGGTATCGAAGCGCAGCTGCTCAGCGGGCAGCAGGTGCAGGATCTCGAACCCGATGTGCGGGTCGATGTGCGGGGTGGCATTTTCTACCCCGGCGACGCCCACCTGAACCCGACTGAGCTGATCCGTTCACTGGTGGCGTACCTGCGAAAAAATGGTGTGACGCTATTGGAAAAGCGCACCGTCACGGGCTTCGGTAAAACGGGCAGTCACGTCACGTCGATTCAAACCGCCGAGGGAGCCGTATCAGTCGATACAGTTGTCGTAGCCGGGGGAGCATGGTCGCCGGTTATCAGCAAGCAGCTGGGCCTGAATCTGTCATTACAGGGCGGAAAAGGATACAGCTTTATGCTACGCGGACTAACCAATAACGTGCGTGTACCCGCCATTATGCTCGAAGCCCGCGCCACAGCCACCCCGATGGGTCGGGACCTGCGCTTTGCCGGTACGCTCGAAGTAGCGGGAACTGACATGACCGTAAACATGAACCGGGTGCGGGGCATCGTACAGTCGATCAACAACTACTATCCTGAGATAGCGGTTGATATGCCAAAAACCGAGGCTGTCTGGAGTGGTCTGCGCCCCTGCTCACCGGATGGGTTGCCATACATAGGCCACACTACCCGGTTCGACAATGTAGTGCTGGCAACGGGACACGGCATGATGGGCCTGAGTCTGGGCCCCGCTACCGGCAAACTCGTCAGTGAAGCCGTCGGCGACAAGGTCGACAGCATGGCGATCGACGCCTTCAGCCCTGACCGGTTTTAACAGAATTACAGTTTTTATTACCCACCGTTCCACGCCGGGGTCTGTGAAGGCACAGACCCTTTTTTTGTCGCGTCGATGATGCAAAAAACTCGTGATGACACAGTCCCGGGGCGGGTGCACAGGGACAAAATTACTTTCCTGAGACCGTATGGCTTTTCGCATACCGCACCGCGTCGATGAAGGGGGCGGTCCACACATCAGCTTCGTGCTGTTTCAGGTAACGCAGCAGCTTGTTATGTTCGGGCAACGCCACGTTCAGCGAATGTCCCCCACCGACGCCGTGAAACAGGAACACGACCAGCGAATTAGTCGCCTGCGCCTGCCTGACCAGGTCGATCATCTGCTCACCAGTCTGATTAGTGATGGAATACGAGCCAATGTCCGCATAGTTGAGTTGATTCATCGGCTTCATCTCGGACCGTACGCCACGAGCCGCGACAAACTGACTAGCAACCCCTTTGTAGTAATCGACGTCACCAATTTTCGTATCGCCACAAGGGTAAGCGAAGGTACGGTCGGTTTTGCCGTCGAGCGTTTGTAGCAGCACGTTCATCATACTGATCTCATCGGTCATGCGCTGCACGGTGTACTTACTCATGTCGGTGTTCGGGTTGACCCACTCGCGGCCCGGCTGATTGCCCAGACACGGGTGAAACAGCGTGTGATTCCCCAGCTCATGCCCCGTCTGGGCGACAGCACGCCACCGATCAATGTTGTTTACATAGCCGGGAAAATAACCCGACAGGTAGAACGTACCACGCAGCTTCAGCGAGTCCAGCAACGGTACAACATTGGTCAGGTGAACGTCCAGCGCATCGTCGTAGGTCAGTACTACCGCGCATTTTTTACCGTTCCAGGTAGCACTGCCGTTGGTTTGCGCCAAACCTGCTGCGTGAACGACAAGCAGGATAGCTACGATCCATAATTTCTTCATAGTAGCCACAGAAGAACGGGTCGCGCCCGGCTTACTGACGATAAAACCAAAAAAGCACGCAACTCCGGTAGCTACGTGCTTCTAGGGGTGATTATACGGCAACCACACCCGCTGAAAAAACGGAGTCAGACAGTTTTCGCTACGTCCGGCATCGTACCCGTTTGCAGAAACTGCTCAACAGCCAGCCGCGATACCGACCCATACGACATCGTCCTGGCGGTGTCGGTATCCGTAAAATCGACTTCGTAAGAATCAGTCCCGTTGATGGCTTTTATGGCGACGGTTGCCAGTCTGCCTTTGTGGTCACCTTTCCCTTCGGCCGTAAACAAAAACGTCTGTGGCTGCGGGGCAATCAGGTTCAGGTCTGTCACTACATATGAGCCGAGCACCTGCCCGCCTTCGTTCTTTTGCGTCTGTATGTAATCGAATAAGTCCGTCATACTAACAGGAACCGATACATGGCGGCAATGTTATCCCACTTTGCCGAAAACAGGGCAGGGCAATCCGCTTGCCTCGATTGCCTGTTCAGTGACTATCATGCATAGTCTGGCAGCGCCGACCCCGCCTTCTTTCTACCAACACATTCCCCAGCTACCAGATAGCCGCAATCGTAGCTACGAGCGCTCATCGATACAAATCGCAACGAGCACCATTTCAACTCCTGATCTGAACGCAGTCGCAACATCAACCTTTCTTTTTCGACCGAACTGGTTCCATCCGCTGCCATTCATCGAATACCGGGACACATCATTTTCCCGAGCAACTACTTTTGATCCGTTGGTTACGAATTCAATTCCTACTGTACTTATGCACGCTTCGTCTTCCCTCAACTCGCCAGCGATTCCAACGCAGGCCTCACACGGACAGCTCATCCAGACACTGCTCAATCTGGCCAGTCCCGGTACGGCCCGCTATCAGGCCCATCAGCTGCGCTTAGATGGCGTATACCGGGTCGTTGTTCGTACGGCGGATGGCTTTCAACTGGTCAGCATTCCGGCTTCGGCTTTGTTGTTGGCCGAATTGGGTATCCTGGTCGATTCTGACCGCTACGCGATCGGCAGGCAACTGGATCAGGCAGACAAAAACGTACGTGTCGTTGACCAGCTCATATCGATGGCTTATATGAACTGACAGGCGTCCGTAGTATGGGTTACCGCTTAAGCGATCGACCCTTTATGAGCCATTGGCAACACAGGCAAGCCACTTTTTGGCCCGTTCCCATCCGGCGCTCATCGACCGGTATACGTGCCGCGTGAACGCACTCGGCAGTCGTGTGATAAACCAGTTGCTTCAGGCAGTGGAAAGGGCTAAGTGGGGGTCATTGATCGTACTGGCGTTAAGGAGAGGTACCGCTTACGTACCTGCTCAGCCATTTTGATACCACTTATTTACTGGATACCATCTATTGTTACCAAATCAGACTTATTCATTAATTCAGTATTTACCCGATTACAAAAATACCCCGTTTTCGGTCAATTACCCCCCGCTGGCTGTCATTCATCGAATGAGGGCCCCCGCCCCCCTGTTCAGACGCCAACTTTGGTCAAGCAAACGCAAAAACGACCAAAGATATGCTGCTCATCACCGCTACCGCCCCCCTGCTCAACACCCTCCGCACCCTGTTGCTGCTGGTTGTCGTAAGCACAGGACTGATGAGCTGCTCACAGTCGGAAAACGTTGCTCCCCAAAGCCAAACCACTACCCTTGAGGCATCGGCCCGCCCCGGTTCATCGGTGATCAACAACGACGGCTTCGAAGGCAGCTGGTTCGCTAACTTCTGGATTCCTGAACTGCGCACCAACTCAGCCGCGCAGGTATCGAACGAGCACAGCCGGTCGGGCAAACAGTCGATGCGTTTCGGCTGGACACCCGCTCAGTACGATGGCACCAACCCC
>Ga0160428_1000041_pt1 | contig 162372 bp, 138 predicted proteins | sample SolpanmetagenomM_FD_108198 | JGI IMG/M metagenome (GOLD analysis project Ga0160428, IMG submission 108198) | Solar panel surface microbial communities from Lawrence Berkeley National Laboratory, California, USA - M | ecosystem: Engineered > Built environment > Solar panel > Unclassified ... | reverse complement strand
GCCTTGATTTCCTTGGGGTAGTTGGTGAGGATAACCGGCTTCTGGAAGTGCTTTTCCACGAGGTAGCGCTCGTGCTCGCTCTGCAAGTCGGTGCCCCAGTCCACGGGGAACTCAAATTTCTTCTTGGCCGATTTCAGAATCTCCACCGCCTCGGTGTAGGTGAGGCGCTGGAAAGCGTTGTCGGTCACAAACTTGAGGCGACCCAGCAGCTCCTTGTCGTAGGTGTCGTTGAGGAATTGCAGGTCGGCGGCGCAGTGCTCGAGGGCGTAGCGCACCAGGCTCTGGAGGAAGTCCTCGGCCAGGTCCATGTTGTCGATGAGGTCGTTGAAGGCCACTTCGGGCTCTATCATCCAGAACTCGGCGAGGTGGCGGGCGGTGTTCGAGTTTTCGGCCCGGAAGGTGGGGCCGAAGGTGTACACGCTGCCCAGCGCCATCGCGGCTAGCTCGCCTTCGAGCTGGCCCGATACGGTGAGGTTGGTTTGCTTGCCGAAGAAATCCTGGCTGAAATCGACCGAGCCGTCCTCGGTGCGGGGCGGGTGCTCGGGGGGCAGGGTCGTGACGCGGAACATCTGGCCCGCGCCCTCGGCATCGGAGCCCGTGATGATGGGCGTGTGCACGTAGTAGAAGCCGTGCCGGTTGAAATAGTCGTGGATGGCGAAGGCCAGCGCGTGCCGGATGCGCAGCACCGCCCCGAAGGTGTTGGTGCGGGGGCGCAGGTGGGCGATTTCGCGCAGGTGCTCCAGCGAGGTGGCTTTCTTTTGCAGCGGGTAGGCCTCGGGGTCGGCGGTGCCGAGCACGGTGATTTCGGTGGCCTGAATCTCGCTCGACTGGCCCTTGCCCTGGCTAGCCACCAGCTGGCCGCGCACCGCGATGCAGGCGCCGGTGGTAATTTCCTTCAGGCTTTCCTCGGGAAACTTCTCGGCATCGGCCACCACTTGCAGCGTGGCTAGCCCCGAGCCGTCGTTGAGGGCAATGAACTGCACGTATTTGTTGCCCCGGCGCGAGCGAACCCACCCTTTGACGAGAACTTCGCGATTGAGGTCGGTACTTTGCAGCAGGTCTTGGATACGGGTGCGGCGGAGCTGGTCGGCGGGCATGGGGTTGGGTTGTGGTTGCGTGGTTGGCTTTTCGGTTGTAGTGGCCCGGTGGTTTTCTCCGGCCGAAAATGAAAAGCAAAAACCGCTTGAGGGCGTAAAGGTAAAGCCCTTACCGGGCTAGCCCCACTAACCCCAACCGGACATTGGCAGTATGCAGGGCTACGTCCGCGGCCGCGCCGGCTGCGTATTGCTTTTCTTTGCCAGCCACCCGCCGCCGCGCTTTCTCTTCGCCTTCTTATGCAACGCCTCGACCTTTCGCAGCACCTTTCGCAGCGCCTTTCGCCCCAGCAAATACAGTTTATCAAGCTGTTGCAAATACCCACGGCCGAGCTGGAAACGCGTATTAAAGAGGAAATGGAGGTGAACCCGGCCCTGGAAGAAGGCGACAGCGACGACGCCGACGAGCGCGACGACAGCGATGGCGAGGCCGACGACACCCCCGCCGACGACCCCAACGACTCGCTCGATAGCGACGATAGCACGCTGGATGAGGACTTTAGCGGCCCCGCCGAGGCCAGCGACGACAGCGCCGGCCCCGACGACTACGCCGACGAGCGCTCGGCCGAGCCCGCCGCCGACGAGCCGGTGGGCATCGACAACGATAACCACGACATCGACATCAGCGACTACGTCAACGACGATGAGATAGCGGGCTACAAGATGCAGGGCGATGGCCCCGGCGACGAGGAGGAGCGCGACATGCCCCTGGCCGACACCAGCGGCTCGCTGCAAGACTCGCTGCTCGACCAGTTGCACTTTGCCCAGCTCGATGAGCTGGGGCAGGCCATCGGTGAGCAGCTCATCGGCTCGATTGACAGCGACGGCTACATTCGGCGCGACCTGGCGGCCATTGCCAACGACCTGGCTTTCAGCCAGAACATTGAGGCTACCGAAGCTGAGATTGAGCAGGTGTTGCACGTGGTGCAACAATTTGACCCGCCGGGTATCGCGGCCCGCGACCTGCCCGAGTGCCTGCTCTTGCAGTTGGAGCGCCGGCCGCAGGATGAGGCTACCCAGAACGCGGAACGCATTCTGACCGAGACCTTTGACGAGTTTACCAAGAAGCATTACCAGCGCATTCAGCAGAAGCTCGACCTCGAGGACGACGAGCTGAAGGAGGCCGTGGCCGTCATTCTGAAGCTCAACCCCAAGCCCGGCGGCAGCGGCCCGGTGAGCGGCGGCAAGGGCAGCGCCGGCGGCGCGCAGTACCTCATGCCCGACTTCATCCTCACCAACGACAACGGCGAGCTGAACCTGACCCTGAACGCCCGCAACGCCCCCGAGCTGCGCGTGAGCCGCGACTACCGCGAGATGCTCCAGACCTACGACAAGGCGGCCAAGAAAGACCAGAAAATGAAAGAGGCCGTGAGCTTCGTGAAGCAGAAACTCGACTCGGCCAAGTGGTTTATCGACGCCATCCGGCAGCGCCAGAACACGCTGCTGCGCACCATGTCGGCCATCGTGGAGCGCCAGCGCGAATTCTTCCTCACGGGCGACGACTCGAAGCTACGCCCCATGATTCTCAAGGACATCGCCCAAACCATCGGCATGGATATTTCGACGGTGAGCCGCGTGGCCAACTCGAAAAGCATCCAGACCGAGCACGGTATCTACCCGCTCAAGTTCTTCTTCTCGGAGGGCATCGCCACCGACTCGGGCGAGGACGCCAGCAGCCGCGAGGTAAAGAGCATCCTGCGCGACCTCATCGGCAACGAGAAAAAAGACCACCCGCTCAGCGACGACAAGCTGGAAAAAATGCTGAACGCCCGCGGCTACAACATTGCCCGCCGCACGGTGGCCAAGTACCGCGAGCAGCTTAATATTCCGGTGGCCAGGCTGCGCAAGGAGTTGTAAGTGGCACATTAATAAGTAAAAACGGAGCTGGCCAACATTGGCTAGCTCCGTTTTTTTATTCATCTGGCCGGTGCAGGGCGGGCTAGTGAGCACCCAGCGCAGTGGGGCTAGCCGCTGCGGGGGTTTGCTGCCAAAAGGCGTCGGCATCGGTGGTGTAGTGCGTTACGATGGTAACGTCCTTGCCCTTCCAAGTGCGGGTGGTGTGCTTGGGGTCGAAGGCCTCGACGGGTACCAGGCGCACGTAGTGGGTCACGTCGCCGGGGTGGCGGGTTTCGAGGTCGCGGCGGCTTTCTACGGGGCGCTCCAGCTGGTAGAGGTTTTTGGCCATGTACCCTTCCAGGTATTCCTGGCGGGTGGCCGATACCTTGTGGTTCCAGTTGGCGGTGGGGTTCAGCAGTAGCGGCTGGCCGCTGATGAGGCGCTGGCGCACTTCCAGCACGCTCAGTAGCTGGCCCTGCTCGTTGGTCACGTAGGCGTCCTGGGTGGGGTCCATGTAGAGCCATTTGTGCTGGCTGGGCACGTACACGCTGTTGATAACGTGGCTATCCACATCGGTTGAGTCTTTGGGCAGGCAGCCCACGAAGCGCGATTGAAAGCCCATTGCCAGGTAGGTTTCGTTGAGCACCGTGGCTAGCCCCCGGCAGTTGAGGCCGCGGTTTTCCTTTCGGCACACAGCTAGTAGGTCCTGGGCATTGCGCAGGGGCGGGTTGTTGTGCTGCCCATCGTGCTGAATCTGGTCGTGCACCCAGTGCATGAGGTTGATGACCTGCGACACATCGCTGCCCTTGCCCGCTATCGAGTCGAGCTTGTACTGCTGTCGCAGGCTCACTAGTTGCGGCTCGGTAGCGGCCTGGTAGCTGAAGGCCGGCCACTGGGCGGTGGGCTGCGCCGCGTAGCTCTGGGCGTGCTGCAAGATGTAGCGGTAGTCGCCCTTGGCGCGCATCAGAGCCAGTTGCTGCTTGAAATCCTTATCGTTCCGCACGTAGTCGAGGTCGGTGTCAACGAGCGTGTGGGCGTAGTTTTTATACCCCGCACCCACGGCCTGGCGAAAGGCTTGCAAGGCTGGGGCCTTTTCTTTGGCCAGCGAGTGGTAGCATGCCTCGTTGTAATACATATTAGCCGGCAGGCTGCTGAAATTCTGCTTGGTAGCCGCGTCAAGCTGACCGTAGGCCCGGTGCCACTCGGCATATTTGGCAAAAACTTGCGGGTATTGCTTGGCAGCCACCAACTGCTGAATATCCTTGCTTTGCTGCGTGGAATAGGTCTGAAAGGCTTGGGTGGCCGGGGCCGTCTGGGCGGCGGCCCGGCCGCCGAGCGCGAGCGCGAGGGCCGCAATAAGTACTGAACGCAGCATAAAGGCAGTTGCTAAGGGGGTAGGTGCACAGGCCGCCCGCCGAGCGCGGGAGCTTCTCCTATAAGAATACTTTGCAGGCCAGCGTTTTATTACAAGCAATTGGCTGCGGTTGCAAAAATATTTTTCGGGCCAGCATATTGGCTAGCCGGCTGCGTTTACCCGGATACTGTTTCCATTCTTACACTATGTCCCAACGCATTATTATTACCGGCGCCACCGGCATGGTGGGCGAAGGCGTGCTGCTCACCTGCCTGGCCCAGCCCAACGTGGAGGTGATACTCTCCATCAGCCGGCGGCCCAGCGGGCGCACGCACCCCAAGCTGCGCGAGCTCCTGGTACCCGATTTCTTCGACCTCGCGGCCGTGGAGAGCCAGCTGGCCGGCTACACGGCCTGTTTTTTCTGCGCGGGCGTGTCGTCGGTGGGCATGAGCGAGGCCGCCTACACCCACGTTACGCACGATTTAACGCTGCACTTCGCTCAGGTACTGGTGCGGCTCAACCCTAGGCTGGTATTTTGCTACGTATCGGGGGCGGGCACCGATAGCCACGAGAAAAGCCGTCAGATGTGGGCCAGGGTGAAAGGCCGCACCGAAAACGACCTGCTCGCGCTGTTCCACACGGCCTGCATGTTCCGGCCGGGCTTTTTGCAGCCCGTGGCGGGGCAACGGCACATCCTGAAGTTGTATACCTGGATTGGCTGGCTCTACCCGGTGCTACGCAAAATCGCACCATCCACGGCCTGCTCCTTGCGTGAGCTAGCGCTGGCAATGCTGGTCGAAAGCCAGCGTGACTATCCGATGATGGTGCACGAAGTGCCCGACATCGTGTCCCTGGCTGCGCGCGGCTAGCCCCCCCTAGCGGGCTACTTGCAGCAGCACCTCGTAGTAGGGGCGGCCCAGCACCCGCGCCCGCAGCCAGGCAAAGAAACTGATAATCTGCAAGTCTTCTTTCTCTTGCGACAAGAAAGCGGGCATGGTAGCCACGCGCTGGGCAAAGGCCGGCGTGGTGGCCACGGCCGGGTCGTCGATGATTTCGTGCACCAGCTCGAGGTAGCGCACCACGCTGTGGTAGGGGCCGCCCAGGGGCTGGGCCGGCGCCTCGGCCGTGGCTTCGGTGGCCGGAAACTGCTCGTGCAGGCGCCGCGCAATGGCCCGCAGGCGCACCAGGGCCACGTCGGAGTTGCCGAGCTCCAGCTGAATGAGCAGCTCGCCGATGTTGTGGTTCAGCAGCCACTCCAGGCCCATGTTCTGCTCCAGCCAGTGGTCGGTGCGGTCGAGGCTGATGAGCGTCTGGCTGGCCTTCGAGAACTTGCCCTCGGCGAAATAATGAAAGGTGAGCTGCAAGCGGGCCGTGAGCTGGTCGGCGGGCAGCAGCGCGGGCTTGGCTTTCAGCGCCTCTTCTAATAAGCTGATACTATCGCGGTTGCGATTCAGAAACGCATAGTTGGCCGCCAGCAAAAACGTGAAGCGCGGCCCCACCTCGGCAAACTGCCGGCTGGGCGCGGCGGCCAGCACAGCCAGCCCCTGCTCTAGGTAGGCCACCGACTCGGCGAAGCGCCTGGCGCGGTACAGCGCGTGGGCCAGCATGTAGAGCAGCCGCAGCTGGTGGCCGCGGTGGGCCGGCGCAAAGCCGTGGCGGCGCTCCATGAGGCGGTAGCAGCGCTCGATGAAGGGCGCAAAGTTGGCGAAGTCGCCGCGCACCAGCATGGCGTGGCGCGCAATGCTGAGCAGGCGCGTGAGCAGCGAGGGCGAGCGGGCAAAGGCCTCCTGCAAGTCGTACTCTTGCAGCACGTTGCGCACCAGCTCGTCCACGGGCACGGCGCCGCGGCCGTGCAGGCGGGCCTGGCGCAGGCGCTGGCGCAGCAGTGCATCGGCAATGCCGGCGCGCTCGTCCTCGTCGGCGGCCTTTTTGTTGCGGTGGCGGCGCTCGATGATGGCGGCCAGCGGCTCGGCGTGGGGCGAGTGGGCGTACTGAATCTGCACGTTGTATACGGCATTCAGGGGCTCGTACTGCTCGGTGTCGAGGGCCAGCTTTTCGGCCTTGCGCAGCATGTTCCAGGCCAGGCGCGGCACCCCGGCATCGAAGAGGTACTGGGCCAGGGTGAGGTGGCCGCGCACGGGCGTGGCGGCGGTGGCATCGTGCTGGCGCTGGCGCAGCAGCAAAAAATCGGTTAGCTGCTTGAATAACCGCTTGCGCAACGCGTAGTAGGCCACCGGGTTAGGCCCCTCGGGGTACAGCTTTTTGATGAGCACTTCCGAGTCGTATTCCTTGGGGTGCAGCAGCAGTTCGAGCAGGCGCACATCCTGGCGGCCAGCGGTGCGGCGGCGCTGCCACTGCATAAACTGGGCGAGGTCGCGGCGGTCATCGGGGGCTAGCGTTTGGAGCGTCAGGCGCAGGTCGTCCATTGAAAAAGTGCGGAAGCAGATGTATCGCGCTTAAAACTACGGGGCGCGCCTTCAGCTATCGCCGGGTCGGCGCTAAAGTCCTTCCTATTCAAACACGAAGCCTTGGAAGACAAAGCATTACTTCACAAGGCATCCCTGCCTTGCTGGCTGCTACAAGACAGCCCATACTCGCCCGCTAGTCCGGCTCCGCAAGGGGCCCCAACCGCCGCAGGACCTTATTTCGCTAGTGACTTCAACCCGTCCGTCTTTCTTGCCCTGGCTAGCCTTGTAGCCTGCATTGTTCTGCTTGTCTTAGCAATCCGTTTCCTGAGCAAGTTGCTTGGCAACCTTATTTTTTGATTGGTGAACTCCCAGACGGCGCGGCCGGGGCCAGGGCGCTGGCCCCGGCCAACCCTAGACTTAGCTCCACCGTAGAAGCCTCACAACCCACCTCTTTTTTCTTTTCAATCATGGACGCCAATAACAACCACATCGACGACAGCACCGAGCTGAAAGCCCGCGGCAACTGGAACGAAATCAAAGGTGCTGCCAAGCAGAAGTGGGGCCAGCTCACCGATGACGATATGGCCTACGACGATGGCAAGCAGGACGAATTTTTTGGTAACATCCAAGCCAAAACCGGCCACGCCATCGACGAAATCAAAGACTGGTTCTCGAAAACCTTCAGCGGCACCTCCAACGACCCGAACCGTCCTTCGAACCAGCACTAAGTAGCTGCATAAGTGGCTTAGCCACTACTTACTTTAGAAGCCCCGCGCCCAACCCGGCGCGGGGCTTTTTGCTGTAGGGTAAGCCTCAGCCTACCTGGCGCCAAGCAGGCTAAGGCTTACCCTATTTACTCAGTCCCAGAGGCTGGCGGCCACGCGGTAGGTGTTGGCGTGGGCCTCCACGATGTCGCTGATTTTTTCGGAGTAGCCGCCGCCCATGCACACCACCACGGGCAGGCCGAGGCGGTGGCAGGCGGCTAGCACCAGCTCATCGCGGCGGCGGCAACCGGCGCGGGTCAGGGCCAGGTGGCCGAGCTTGTCGGTGGCCAGCACATCGACGCCGCTGAGGTAGAACACGAAATCGGGCCGGCATAGGTCGCCATCCAACAAGCGCGGCAGCACGTCGGTGAGCTGGGCCAGGTAGTCGGCGTCGCCGAGGCCGTCGGGCAGCGGCAGGTCGAGGTCCGACACCTCCTTGCGGCCCGGGAAGTTGCGCGCCCCGTGCATCGAAAACGTGAACACCCGCGGCTCGTGCCGGAAAATGGCGGCCGTGCCGTTGCCCTGATGCACGTCGAGGTCGATGATGAGAATCTGGCGCACCCGGGCCGGCTCGTGGGCCAGCAGCCAGTTGGCCGCCACGGCCTGGTCGTTGAGCAGGCAAAAGCCCTCGGGGCGGCCAGCGAAGGCGTGGTGCGTGCCCCCGGCAATGTTGAGGGCCACGCCCCGGCCGGCCAGCGCGCGCTGCGCGCAGCCAATGGTGCCGCCCAGCAGCGTCATTTCGCGGTCGGCCAGGGCGGGGCTCCACGGAAAGCCGCTGGCCCGCTCCTCCTGCCGCGTGAGTTGGCCGTGCAGCAGGCGGTGCACGTAGTCGGCCTCGTGGGTGCGCAGCACCTCGGCCAGCGGCGGCGGCGTGGGAACGAAGAAATCGCTGGCGGTGGTTATGCCTTCGTAGAGCAGCTGCTCGGGCAGCAGCTCGTATTTGAGCATCGGGAACCGGTGGCCGGGCGGCAGCGGTAGCAGGTAGTTAGGCGCAAAGGCGATATCCATTGACACAGGCAACCGAAATTGCCAGAATAAAACGAAACTCAGAAGACCCTGCTGCTAACTACTGCAGGTGACAGGCGACAACCGTTGAGCTTAGTTCGTCGTTATTGGCCGGGTACTGAGCGAATAATTAGTGATTTAAGTGGCCTTTGGAATCCAATTCCTGGCCTAAGACGTACTTTTGTCTTAACACGCTCTTCATTTATAATTCTTCCTCTCCGATATCATATCATTGCCCCGATGGCCTCACCGCACCTTAGTTCGTCCCGCCGCGCTACTCTCCCCTCCCGTACCTACCGCCGCTCGTCCTTCAACGGAGCCAAGCAGCTGAACGCCGCCGGGGCCTCTACCCGCCGCACGCTAGTGTTGGTAGGGGTGCTGGTAGTAGCGCTGGTGGTGGCGCTGGGCGTGGTGGCTTTTCACCTGGTGGGCACCGGCAAGTAGCTTGGCAATAGCGGCTTACTCATCAAGCAGGCTACCGAAAATGCCACCTAGCGCGGTGCCGCTTTCCTTGCGGGCATTGCCGCCCCACGGGGCCAGGGCCTGCACGAGCTTCTTGATGGGCATGGACTGAATCCAGACGCGGCCGGTGCCGCGCAGCGTGGCCAGCAGCAGCCCTTCGCCCCCAAATATCATCGACTTGAGCCCCCCGGCGCGGGCCACGCTGAAGTCGATACCCGGCTCGAACGCCACGACGCAGCCGGTGTCTACGCGCAGCAGCTCGTTGTTGAGGCGCTTTTCGATGATGGTGCCGCCGGCGTGCACGAAGGCCTTGCCGTCGCCGGTGAGCTTTTGCAAGATAAAGCCCTCGCCGCCAAACAGGCCGGCCCCGAACTTCTGGTTGAAGTGCAGGCTAATCTGGGTGCCCCGCGCGGCGGCCAGGAAGCCGTCCTTCTGCACAATCAGCCCCTGGGGCATGGTGCCCAGGTCGATGGGAATGATGGTGCCGGGGTAGGGCGCCGAAAAGGCGACCCGGCTTTTGCCGTAGTTGCCCCGGTGCGTGAAGTGGGTCAAGAACAGGCTTTCGCCGGTGATGAGGCGCGTACCCGCCGAAAAGAGCTTGCCCAGGATACTTTGGTCGGCCGAGGAGCCGTCGCCCATCTTGGTTTCAAACGCGATGGCCTCGTCCATGTACACCATCGCGCCGGCCTCGGCAATTACGGTTTCCTGGGGGTCCAGCTCTATTTCGAGCACTTGGATATCGGAACCAATAATGCGGTAATCAACGTCGTGAGAGCGCACGGGCAAGGGGGCTAGGGTACGGCGCAAATGTAGCGCCGGCGTTACCTTGTGGCTAGCCCGGTATCAACGCCCGCGGCGGCTCCCATTAGGGGCGCCGGCTGCACTCACCAGTGGTTTTGCGTATGCGCCTCGTGTCTTTTGCCTTGCTGGGTGTGCTGGCCACGGCCTGCGCGCCGCGCCTCACCAGCGGCCCGCGCGGCTTCTGGCACACCAACCGCCTCAACCGCCACGGCGACCCCGTGGGGCGCTGGCAGGTGTACTACGACGAAGCCAAGACCCGACCCCTCACGCGGGGCCGCTACCGACGCGGGCAGGCCACCGGCCGCTGGCGCTACTACGCCCCGGCGGGCAGCCTGGTGCGGCAGGAGCAGCACCGGCCCCACGGCCTCAGCGACATCACTTATTACCACCCCAATGGCCAGGTGGCCCGCCAGGGCCAGGCGCGCGTCAGCGATGAGGCCGACGGCCTGCACTTCTACTGGTTTGGCGAGTGGCTGACTTACTCCGAAACGGGCCTCTTGCAGCAAATAGAAACTTATCAGAACGGCCGCCGCGTGGCTACCCAGCGCATTCAGAGCCTGTAGGCACTGGGGTAAGGGCCAGCTACGCGCGGTGCTGCCTTACTCGGGTAGCTCGCGGCGGGTTTCGGCGGCTTCGTCAGCTTCGCTGGCGGGGCTTTTTCTGCGCTTAGCCTCGCGGCTGGTGCGCTTCATGAAGTCCTCGTCGGTTTCTTCGGGCTCGTCGGCCTGGTCGTCGGCCACGGGGAAGTTTTCCTCGTCTTCGCGGGCTAGCCGGGCTTCCTCAGCGGCGGTGCGGGCCTGGGCGTCTTCGCCAAACTGACCCTCGCGGTGCACGATTTTCTTGTCGCGCACATGGCGGCCCAGAAACTGGTTTATCTGCTCAATCGAGTAGTTGGACGTGATTTCGCCCAGCGGATTCACGCCGATTTCGAAGCCTTCCAGCTCTTTGTGCACGCGGGCTTTCTTCTCCGGCTCCGGCGCTTTTTGCTTGGGTTTGGTGGGTTTCTTAGCCATAACAGTCCGGGAACGCTAGAAGTCGGGGAGTACTGACGCGGGCGCGGCCGGCGCAGGCCGCGCTTTTTAGGCTGCATACGGTGAGGCCTTGGGCAAAGGTTTAGGCGAGTTGGGTTAGGCCAGCGCGATGCCCGCTGGCTGCCAGGTAGTGGGCCCTGCCTTATTGCTGCCAGAATTAAGGGCTGAGAATAACCTCGACAATAATTTTATCCAGATAAAGTACCACAAATTACACCTGTGATTATCCAGGTTATTTTTGTATTTTTCTTATCAAAAAGCTTTTAAAGTAGATAAAATAAGGATTTAACAGCGCTATAAAAAGGCTGCTTTTTCTGGCTGGCTGCAGTGTGCGAACTTTGTTAATTGATAGGCTATGCCTGTTTTTATTAGAATCACTAATCACACTTCAATTTCTTCCCTACAATTAATCCTTTTCTCAATGAGAGCATTCCTACTTGGATTATTAGCCCTGTTCTGGAGCGGGGTGGCGATGGGCCAAACTACGTTGTATACATTTAACGGGGGCGGCACTACCGGCAGCTGGACGGACAGCAACACCTGGACTACCGACCCCACGGGCTCGACCAGCATTAACAAACGGTTGCCGCAGGCGGGCGACAACGTGGTGGTGACCAACAGCTACGTGCTGACGGTGAACAGCGCCATCAGCACCAGCGTCAACCTGACTATTCAGCGGGGTGGCGTGCTCGACCTGACTTCGGCTTCGGCCACGCTGGCACCGCTCAGCAACCTGGCGGGGCAAGGTACGCTACGCATTGGGGCGCCGTACTTCCCGACGTTTACCAACACCGGCACCAACAACTTCGACGACCCGAACACGGGCACCGTGGAGTTTTACAACTGGCCCGCCGGCCCCACGGCCCTGCCCAACCCGGCCACCGGGCAGTACAACAACCTGCGCCTGCTCAACACGAGCGGCACGGCCTACGAGGTGCGGCTCGCCAATAACCTGACGCTAGCCGGCAGCCTGACGCTGACGCGCACCAACGCGGCCCTGACCTTCAACCTGGGTACTACCTCTACTGCCCGCACCCTCAACGTGCTGGGCAACCTCACCGTGGGCGCCGGCACTACGCTGGGGGTATCGCCTGTAAATCTGGCGACTACCACTGTCAACAACACGACTGTACCAACTTCCCACGCGCTCAACGTGGCGGGCAGCTTCGTGAACACGGGCACCGTGAGCCTACACAACGGCGCCACTACGGGCAACGACCGGCAGGCGGCGCTACTGACTTTTACGGGAATCTCCAACGCCAACTTTGCCTGCAACGGCCCCACCTACCTGGGGCGCATGCAGGTAAACAAGGGCACCGACAGCCAGGTGCTGCTAAATGTGACGGCTACGGCAACCAGCACCACGGCCGGCAACCTGTCGCTCAACTACATCGGCGACGGCCAGCTGCTGACGCTGATTAATGGCATTACCAAGTTTGGTGATAACATCTACCTGAGCAAGATTCACAACGGCAGCAACCTGACCGACCCCGCCAATGACCCCAGCTCGGGCTGGTGGACGCTGGGCTCATCTAGCACCAGCCCAACCCTATGGGTAGCCGGGGCCACCATCATCAACGATAATGCCTCGCTACTGGCTATCTACGGCACCTACCGCATTAGCGCGGGCCGGCTATCCAGCATCACGCAGGATGCGATGGTGCTGCGCGAAGATGGCCAGATTCTGATTGAGGGCGGCACTACGTCGGTCAACAAGTTGCGGCCTTCGAGCACCGCCCCGTATCACCGGGGCTCCTTTGTGATGACGGGCGGCACCTTCGAAAGCCTGGGCACCAAAGCCATGCCTACAAACCTCAACGATGGCTACGCGCGCTTTGCCGTGCCTTTCCTATCGCAGTACTTCCGCATGAGCGGGGGTGTGTTGCGGGTACAAAACCCGAGCTCGGCCGGCTTATTTCACGTGGGGGTTGACCCTAACAACGCCATTGTTTCGAATGGCACCGTGGAGCTGACCATTCCGAACTCGACGGTAGCGGCCAACATCCTGACTACGGCGCCCCTCTGGAACCTCACCATCAAGCGGGCTGGTGCTACTTCCAGCAGCACCAGCAAAGCGATACTGACCGACATCGTGACGCCGGCCGCCCCCGTGAATGCTACCACCGCGGCCCAGCCGCTAACCGTACTCAACAACTTTACGCTGGATGCGACGAACGCGCCCACGTTTGACGCTAACTCGAAGAGCCTGACCATTCAGGGCACCTTTACGCTGGGTGCGGGTAGCACCTACCTGCCCGGCACCGTGACTACCTTCAGCGGGGGGCAAAACCAGGTGCTCATCAACAACGGCATCATCGGCACCAGCGCCAGCGGCGCGACCAAGGATGTGAGCGTGTTCAGCAACTGGACAATCAACAAATCGGCGGGCACGCTGCTGCTCGGCGGCTCGGTTGGGACCTACAACATGCCGGTGGGCACCACGCTGGCCCTGCTGAGCGGCGTGCTCAACGACAACGACAAGACCATCAACGTGGCGGGCAACCTCTACAACTCGGCCTCGCACACCAGCGGCGGCGTGGGCAACGGCGGCATTACGCTGAACGGCACCGCGCGCCAGGACATCGACGGCGACGGCAACGGGGTATTTGGCAACCTGAACCTCAACAACGGCACTACGCCAGTGGCCGTGCGGCTTTTGGCCAATACGAGCGTAACCAGCACCCTCACGTTTTACAAGGACGGCGTATTTGCCATTGGTACCAACCGCTTGTTCATTAGTAACGTGAGTTCGGCAGCCATTCAGAATTTTGGCAGCTTCTCGAAGACGTGCATGATTCAGACGGCGGGCAACCAGAGCGATTTGGGCGTGCAGAAGTCGTTTGCGGCTAACAACAGCTCGTTCGTCTTTCCGGTGGGCGTAGGCACCAAGTACATGCCGGCTACCATCACCCTTAGCCTGGCCGATGCCAACTTCAAGTACGGGCAGGTGAGCGTGAGCCCCACTGGCACCCGCAACCCGTTTGCCGGCGCCAACTCGCTGCCCTACTACTGGAAGGTGCGCAGCAGCGGCTTTGGCACCATTCCGGCCAGCAGCGTCACGCTCTCCTTCACGATGACGAACGCGGACGTGGTGGGCACTTACAGCACCTACATCCCGGGCCGCTACACGCCCACGGCCTGGGCTACCAGCACGTCGAACCGCATTCAGGGCGTGTCGACTAACCCGACCTCGAACATTCTGTTTCAGAACGCCAGCCAGTTTGAAGGCGAGTACACGGCGGGCCAGTATACCAACACGCCCGCTACGGACGCCTTTGGCGCCGTCACCTCCTACTACAGCGCCGTGAACAACGGCAACTGGGAAACGGCCAGCACCTGGCGCACGGGCAGCCCCACCGGCCCCCTGGCCACGGCGAAGCCAGCGGCCAACAACCCGGTATTCATCGGCTCGAACCACACCATCAACGTAACGGCTAACAGCGCTACCTCAGGCGCGCTGGAAATCGCTTCCGGCTCGACCCTGAACCTGAACGCCACCATCAGCCATAACTTCGGGGCATTGCCCGACTCTAAGGTGGGTGGCTCGGGCACGCTGCGCATCACGGCCACGCCGGCGCGGGTGGGCACCACCTCGCCCGCCGTGTACGCTGCTACGCCGGTGTTTCCGGGCGGCGACTTTGGCTCGTTCATTCAGGCCGGGGGCGGCACGGTAGAGTACTACGGCAGCTCGAACGGCAGCAACGGCGCCTACACGATGGCCGTGCCGGCCGCGTCGCCCTCGCTCAACCTGACTTCGTACGAAAACCTGGTGCTGAACCCCTTCCCGAACTCGGACATCACGCTGCCCGACCTTACCCTGCGGGTGTACTCCAACCTCAACGTGGGCACCACGTCGGCCTTCACCGGCACTGCCAACTTTAGCGGAAATACCAGCGTGGCTTCGGCCAACGTGCAGGCCGGCGCGGTAAGCGTGCAATACGGCAAGCTGCGCTTCGCCAACGGCATAGCCCGCACCCTGGCCGTGGACGGCGACGTGCAGGTGGGCGCCAACGGCACCTTCGACACCAGCGGCGCGGGCGCGGCCCTGGCCGCCACCAACCCCAACACCGTGACGGTGGGGGGCTCGGTTAGCAACAACGGTACGCTGGACTTCAACACCAGCACTGGCAAAGCGGCAACCCTCACCTTCACGGGCGACGCCAACACCAAGCTGACCAGCGCCGGCGCGCTTACCGACCTGCTGACCCTGACCATGAACAAGGGTACGGGCCGCGCGGCCCAGCTGAGCCTCGATGGCAGCGGCCTGCTCACTACCCCCGGCAATGGCTGGCTGACGCTCACCAACGGCACGCTGCGCTACGCCAAGCCCGCCAATGGCAGCGCTAACAACCTACTCTCGATTCACGACGCGGCTTCGCCCTACCTCATCACCGACAATGTCGGCCTGACGGTAGATGCCTCTACCGGCACCGTGGCGGTGGCCACCAACAACAACGTGGCAGCCGACCTGAAGCTAGCCGGCCAGCTGCAAATCTTGCAGGGCACGCTGCGAGTGGGCGCCAGCGGCAACGCCGGCAACGACGTGGAGTACGCCAGCGCGGGCGCGCCGGGCATCACCATCACGGGCGGCAATCTGTACGTAAACGGCCAGATTCGGCGCACCGTGTCTAACCTCGATGGCGCGCTGCGCTTCGACCAGAGCGGCGGCACCATCGACATCGACGGCCAGGGCGCCACGGCGGCCCAGAGCAACGAGCGCGGCCTGTTTGAGGTGCAGGGCGCCGGCAGCATCTTCCGCATGAGCGGGGGCAGCCTGAACCTGCACCGCTCGAACCAGAAAAACCCCATCCTGACGGCCGACTTCTACCTGGCCCCCGACTCGACGGTGGTAACCGGCGGCGTAGTGGCGCTGGGCAACACGGCCTCCATCGGCAGCAACGTAAACATCAGCGTGAGCTCGACAGTACCGCTCTACGACCTGCAAGTAGTGCCCGGCGTGAGTGGCAGCACCAACACGGGTATGCTGGCGGGCGTGATTCCGCTGACGCTGAAAGGCTCGCTCACGATTGGCAACAACTTCTCGGCCTTCAACGCCAACGGCCTGGGTTTGAACATTGCCCAGAACCTCGTCAACAACAACGCCTCGGCCGACCCCGGCCTGACCACCGGCGGCTTCATTCCGATGACGGCCACGCAGCTCACCACCTTTACGGGGGGGGTGGCTAGCCAGGTGCTCACTGGCACGGCCAGCAACCTGACCACCTTCGGCAGCCTCACCCTGAACACGCCGCAGACCAACGGCACCCTGACCCTGGCCGGCAACGCCCAGGTGGCGGGCACGCTGACCCTGGCCAAAGGCACGCTCAACGACAACGACCGCACTATTACGGCGCTGGGCGACGTGCTGAACTCGGCCGTGCACACCAGCGGCACGGGCAAGCTCGTGCTGGGCGGCACAGTGAACCAGAACATCGGCGGCAACGACAAGGGCGTATTCGGCAACGTGACGCTCAACAACGCGGCCGGCGCTACTGCCACCGCCAACCAGCAGATTACGAAAGTGCTGACCCTGAGCAACGGCGTGTTCACCATCAGCTCGAATCTGCTGTGGCTGAGCAACCCGGACAACGACGCCGTGACCGGCTACAGCAGCGCCCGCTTCATCCGCACCAACGGCATTGTGGCCGACCTGGGCCTGCGCAAGAGCTACCCCAGCGGGGGCTCCAACTTCACCTTCCCGGTGGGCGCGGCGGCTAAGTACACGACCGTGACCATGAACGTGACGACCAACCCCACGGCGGGCTATATCACAGTGCAGCCCATCGACCTGGCCCACCCCTCTACCACGGGCAGCGGCGCCAACAAAATCTCGTTCTACTGGAAGGTGGCCAGCACCATCGGCTCGCCCACGGTAACGCAGTCGTTCACCTACGGCGCCAACGACGTGGCCGGCGACGAGGGCTCCTACCGACTGGGCCGCTTCTACAACGGCGCCTGGACGCCGCTGGGCGGCCTGGCCAGCGTGCCCGCGGCCAGCAGCACCAACCACACGCTCACCAACGCGGCCTTTACGGATGCCGTGAACAAAACTATCGACGGCGACTACACGGGCGGCGACGCCACCGAGTTTCAGGCCGTGCCCACGTTCTACAGCCGCACCAGCACGGCGGGCAGAACCGGGGGCTCGCCCTGGACCAGCGCCGCCAGCTGGACTAACAACCCCGATGGCAGCGACCCGCTACCCACGTTCAACACTACGCCTAGCCTGGCTAACCCGGTAGTTATCAGCGCTGGTCACTTCATCACGACCTCGGCCGGTGGCCTGGGCGCCGCCAACCTGACACTCAATGGCACCCTGGACCTGGGCACCTTCGCCGCCAACAACTTCAACACCGTGAAGGGCACCGGCACCGTGCGCATTGGCTCGGCCTTGTTTCCGGCCGGCAACTACGCAGCGTTTGTGGCCCCCGGCGGCGGTGGGGTAGAGTATACCGGCGACGTGCAGCTGCCCGCCCGCGATACTTACAACAACCTGACCTTCTCGGGCGGCAACGGCAAGCGCCTGAGCAACCTTGACCTGACCATCAACGGCAGCCTGACCCTGGCCCCGAACACGACCGTAGACAACCCCACGAGCCAGAGCATCACCCTGACCTCGGCCACGCTTGGGGCCAGCCTCAACGGTACTTTTAACCTCAACGACGGCCCGCTGACCACGGGCGCCTTCCTCGCCAACGGCGGCACCCTGAATCTGGGCGCCGGCCTGGTGAGCGTGGGCACCAACTTCACCAACAACGGCACGCTCAACAACGGCACCGGCAACGTGGTGGTTAACTCGGCCTTCAGCAACGCGGGCACCTACAACGCCAATAAGGGTGCGGGTACGCTCACGGTGGGCACCACCTTCACGAACAGCAACGCCTACAACGCAGGCCTGGGCAAGCTCACGGTGAACGGCGACTTCAGCAACACCGCGGCGGGCACGTTTACGACGGCTGCGGGCGGGGCCATGCTCAACGGCAACCTGGTGAACGCCGGCACCTACACGCAGGGCGCGGCCAACATCCTGCGCCTGGCCGGCAACTTCACCAACAGCGGCACTTTCTCGAACAACGGCAGCACGCTCTCGCTGTACGGTAACTTCACCAACACCGCCAGCGGCACGTTCTCCAGCACCCTCACGGCCGGCAACAACACGGCCGATGCCAGCGGCCTGGTGCAGTTCATCACCGAAGCCAACCGCCTCGTGACCGGCACTGCCACGTTCTTCGACGTGCAGAAAGTGAGCACCGCCAATCTGGTGCTGAGCCCCGGCTCGGCCATCACAGCCACCAACGTGGTGACCATGCGCGGGGGCCTCATCGTGACGGGCGCGGCCACCGGCAACGGCAGCAACACCGACGCCACCAACACGCTAACGCTGACCAACGCCACTACCCAGCCCATTGTGGGGGCCAGCACTACCTCGTACGTGGCGGGCCGCCTGGCCATGCTGCTGCCCGATGCGGCCACCATCAGCCGGGTGTTCCCGGTGGGCCTGGGCGGGCGCTACCGCCCCGTCACGGTTACGCCGCAGGTGGCCTCGAATGGTGCGCAGGTACTGGTTGAAATCTTCAACAGCGCCCCGACTTCCAACCTGGAATCGACGCTGTCGAACATCTCGGCCAACCGCTACTACCGCATTCAACTGCAATCGGGCACGCTCAACCAGCCCACGGTGCAGCTGAGCTTCAACACCGACACGGAAGACGAGGAAGTGCACGTGCCCGGCAACCTGCGCGTGGCCCGCGCCACCAGCAAGGCAGGCCAGTGGGCCTCGACCGGCGGCGGCGGCGTGTTCTCGCCCGAAGACCCGCGCGGCTACACCAACTCAGGCGTTACCACGATTGACGCGGTGTCGCTCTTCGCCCTGGCCTCGACCAACAAGGTGCAGAACCCCCTCACCGGCTCGGCCCCGCTGCCGGTGGTGCTGCTGAGCTTCACGGCCAGCCGCCAGGGCTCAGCGGTGCGCGTGGCCTGGGCCACGGCTTCGGAGCAGCACAGCGCGTACTTCCTGGTGCAGCGCTCGGCCGATGGCCGCACGTTTGAGACGGTAGAGAAAGTGGCCGCGCTGGGCACCAGCTTCAGCCGCCACGACTACGGCACCCTCGATGCCCAGCCGCTGCCGGGCCTCAGCTACTACCGCTTGCGCCAGGTAGACCAGGATGGCACCGTGGCTTACTCGCCGGTAGTGGCGGTGCGCTTCGATGGGCAGGCCACCAGCCCGGCCCTCGTAGCTTACCCCAACCCCACGGCGGGCCAGCGCTTCCAGCTGCTCACCACCGGCCTCGCCACCACGGGCGGCACGGTGCAGCTGCTCGACAACGTGGGCCGCGTGGTACTGACGCAAGTAGTTACCCCCGGCACCGTAGAAACCACCCTGGCGCCAGCCCTCCCGCTGGCCCGCGGCCTCTACATTGCCACCTGGCAAACGGCCGACGGCCTTCGCCTCACCACCAAGGTAGTAGTGGAATAACCCCCTCGCCTACCCGCCTCTTCAAAGCCCCGGCCGCCACGCGCAGCCGGGGCTTTTTTGGGCCCTGCCGGGCGCTTGGCGGGCAGGTCGACACATTAGTCGAGCATAGCTGTCGTTGCGCGGCGCGATACGAACGTGGCCCTCCCTTTCGTTCAGCAGGGTATTCTTTTCGTCAAGCGTCAACCAGCTGTAACCGCACGTGCACCAAAGGCTGGGGATAGTAAAGACTTTTCTATTGGCGCCGGCCGTCATGGAGAGCATAGCGAAGCATCTCGCTCGCATCGTTGGGTTAGTAGCCCCTGCGCGATGCTTGGCTACGTTCTGCATGACAGCTTTTACGCCCACTACTAGTCTAGCGGGCTAGTCCGAGTAGACCCACCGGCGCCGCACGGCTAGCCTCCCCCACAAGCAAAAAGGCCCCGCCGGAAAATCCGGCGGGGCCTTTCAGTTTACTCCCGAGTTTGGGAGCCATCGCTTACTTCTTCTCAATGCGGCGCACCGCCTTCGTGGTGCCTTGCTGAATTTCGAGCAGGTAAACGCCGGCAGCCAGGCTAGCCGGCAGGCGTAGTGGCTGGTGGGCTTGCAGCACCACCGGGGCCAGCACCTGCCGCCCCAGCAGGTCGCGCAGGCTCACGGTGAGGGCCGTGGCCTGGGGCAGTTCTACTTGCACATAGTCGGTGGCGGGGTTGGGATATACGCTGAGTTCAGGCAGGGCCTGGGCCGCCACGCTAGCCAGCACCAGGCTGAAGTTGGTGGCGCTGGTGGCCGTGCCGCCGGGCGTTACCACCACGAGCGGGCCGTTGAGGGCAGTTGTACTGCTGGGCACCGTAAATGTGATGCTGGTAGCCGACACTACCGTATAGTCCGTGACGGGGATGGCGCCGATGCTCACGGCCGTAGCCCCGCTCAGGTTGGTACCCGTGATAGTGACCACGGTGCCAGTGCCGCCCGAAGCCGGCGTGAAGCTGGCAATGGTGGGCGCCGCCGCTACCGGCGCAAAAGCCACCCCGCGGAAGGCCGTGTTGGTACCGGCCGTGGCCACGGCCGTGGGCAGGCTGGTCCGGCTGGGCGCCGTGTTATAGCCCGCGTTGTCGGCCAGAAAATACAGCCCGTTGCTCGTGGTGGCCACCAAGCTAACCGCATTGACGGCGGTGCCGCCCACCTGGCCATTGAGGCCCCGCACGCTCGTGCCCGTAATGGTGCCGTTCAGCACCCAGCTACCCGCCACCAAGCTCCACTTCTGGATGCCGCCGCCCGGCGAGCGGTCGTCGGCCACGTAGGCCACGTCTACGCCGGGCACGGTCGCATCGAGGTCGGCCAGGAAAAAGGCGTAGGGGCTGGCGCCCGTGGTAGTGCCCGGAAAGCCCGGCAGGGCCGTCACCGTTTGGCCCGCGGTGGTGGGCAGGCCTGTGCCCACCTGGCTCAGGCCCACGTTGGGGCCCAGGTTATTGGCGATGTACAGGTTGCCGGCCACCACGTTTACGCTGCGCACGTTGCTCGGCGCCGTGGTGAGCGCCGTGCTGCCGTAGCTGCCCAGCGTGTGGTATTGCACGCCGCCGGTGCCGCCCACGCTGTAAAAGCTCGTGCCATCGGCCGTGGCCGCCCCCCGGATGCTGCTGCCGCTAAAGGCCTCTCCGGCGCTGGTGCTGGTGTCGATGTTGCCATCGGCCCCCACCAGGCCTATTACGCGGGTTACGTCGGTGGCGGCCGTGCTGGCCACCGCGGCCGTGCCCGGCGAGGCCCCGTAGCCAGCTAGCACCAGGTAGTGCCCATCGGCCGAGCGCGTAAGGGCCAGCTCGCCCGACGCGTTGCCAGCGGCCGTGAGCGTGCGGTTATTGGCACTCACGAAAGTGGGCAGGGGCACCGACTGCACCAGCGTGCCGCCCGGCGTGTACTCATCCAGGAAAACCTCGGTGGCCGCCGCCGAGAGGGCCGCCGTGCCATCGCCCACGCGCGCCACCACAATATTGCCCGGCTTAAAGCCGCCAGCCGAGGCCAGCAGGGGCGAAGCCGAAAATGCGGCAACTAAGAAAGTTACCAGTTGCTTAGGATAGAATCTTCTCATGAAATAAAAGGAGAAAATGAGGAAAATAATGCTAATGGAAGCTAAAAATGGCTTCTATCAGCGAAGTTACCGCCCGCATCCTGCAAACCAATTCAATTTTTCTATCCCGCCGTAGTCCTACTTCAGTTAACCTCGACACTAGTAATAAGCCCGTAATTTGTCCTTGCAAAAAGGCCTCCGCAATGCGCAAAAAAAGCCCCTGATTATGCAATCAGGGGCTTGAATTTGTAGGCGCAACCAACGCCTGGCCAGCTAGACTAGCCGAGGCGCTCCACGGCGGCGCGCAGGCGCTGGCCTACTTCGCCCGTGCCCAGGATGGCCAGGGTTTCGAACAAGTCGGGGCCAGCAGCGGCACCCGTGGCCGCCACGCGCAGGGCTTGCAGCACCTGGCCGGGCTTGAGGCCCTGGGCCTCCATCGTTTGGTTGAAGAGAGCCTTCAATACCTCGGCGTTGGCGCTGGGCTCCGAGTCGGCGGGCAAGGCTTCGGCGTAGGCGGCCAGGGCGGCGCTCACCTGCGGGTTCCACTTCTTGCTGATAACGGCCTGGTCGTACTCGGCCGGGGCCTCGAAGAAGTAGCGGGCTTCCTGCCAGAAATCCTGCGGAAAACTCACGCGCTCCTTCATCACGGCCACTATCTGCTCGGCCTGGGCCGGGGTGCAGGCCACGCCGTGGGCGGCGGCAGCCTCCAGCAGGTAGGGCGCCAGCTCGGCGTCAGACTTAGCGCGCAGGTAGTGCTCATTGAACCACTTTATCTTGTTCTGGTCGAACTTGGCAGGCGACTTGCTCACGCGGTCCATCGAGAACGCTTGGATGAGTTCGTCCATCGAGAAAATCTCCTGCGCCGTGCCGGGGTTCCAGCCCAGGAAGGCCAGGAAGTTGACTAGCGCCTCGGGCAGATAGCCCTCCTCGCGGTAGCCCTTGCTGATGGTCGGCGCGCCGGTTTCGGCGTCGGTGCCGCGCCATTCCAGGGCAAATACCGGGAAGCCCAGGCGGTCGCCGTCGCGCTTGCTGAGCTTGCCGGTGCCGTCGGGCTTCAGCAGCAAGGGCAAGTGGGCAAACTGCGGCATGGTCTTTTCCCAGCCCAGGTAGCGGTACAGTAGCACGTGCAGCGGCGCGCTCGGCAGCCACTCCTCACCCCGGATAACGTGGGAGATTTCCATCAAATGGTCGTCCACGATGTTGGCCAGGTGGTAGGTCGGCATGCCGTCCGACTTCATCAGCACCTTGTCATCCACGGCCGAGGAGTGCACCACCACCCAGCCGCGATTCATGTCCTGAAAGCGGATTTCCTCCTTACGCGGCACCTTGAGGCGGATAACGTAGGGCGTGTCGTTTTCGAGCAGCGCCTTCACCTCATCCTCGGGCAGGGTGAGCGAGTTGCGCATCTGGGCGCGCGTAATGCTGTTATACTGCGGGTTGGGCACCTTGGCGGCTTGCAGGCGCTCGCGCATGGCGTCGAGTTCCTCGGGCGTGTCGAAGGCGTAGTAGGCGTAGCCGTCGCGGATGAGCTGGTCGGCATACTGGCGGTACATGGGCTTGCGCTCGCTCTGGCGGTAGGGCGCGTGCGGGCCACCCACCCAGGGGCTTTCGTCGAGCTTAATGCCCACCCATTCCAGGCTTTCGCGGATGTAGTCTTCGGCACCGGGCACAAACCGATTCTGGTCGGTATCCTCGATGCGCAAAATCATGGTGCCGCCCAGCTTGCGGGCCAGCAAATAGTTATAAAGCGCCGTGCGCACGCCGCCAATGTGCAGCGGCCCGGTGGGCGAAGGTGCAAAACGCACCCGGACAGGTCTTTCACTCATAATGCTGCAAAGGTACGGCTAGTGTAGCGTGGACTCTGCGAGTCCGCGCACGAGCAAAGCGAGTATTTGGCGCCAGGGTAAGTTCCCTCACGTACACCACTCGCTTTGCTTGTGCGCGAACTCGCAGAGTCCACGCCACCCTACCCCACCGCGATGCAGGAAATTTCCACCTCCACGTCGCGCGGCAGGCGGGCTACCTCCACCGTTTCGCGGGCCGGGGCAGTCGCTTCGTCGAAGTACGTGCCGTATATCTGGTTGATAGTGCCGAAGTTACCCAGGTCTTTCACGAAGATGGAGCACTTCACCACGTCGGTGAGGGCTAGCCCGGCGGCCTTCAACACGGCCGTCAGGTTTTGCAGCACTTGGTGCGTTTGAGCGCTCACGTCGCCTTCGCCCACGAGCTGGCCGGCCGCGCTCAGCGGTATCTGGCCCGATACGTACACGGTGTTGCCGGCCTTGATAGCCTGCGAATATGGGCCAATCGGCGCGGGCGCCTGGTCGGTGAGAATAATCTGGTGAGCCATGTCTTTATGAAGGTGGTGATGTGAAAAGGGGAAGATGTGAAAATCACCGTGATTAGAAACGCAAAAATGGGGAAGATGTAGAAATCAACTGGTCCAGTCAATTTCCACATCTCCCCCATTTTTACATTTTCACATCGAAAACTACTCTACCGTCACCGACTTGGCTAGGTTGCGGGGCTGGTCTACGTTGCAGCCGCGCAGCACGGCAATGTGGTAGCTCAGCAGTTGCAGCGGAATAACCGACACCAGCGGCACGAGCACTTCCGAGGTATGGGGCACCTCAATCACAAACTCGGCCATGGCCGGGATGGTCGTGTCGCCCTCCGTTACCACGGCAATGATGCGGCCCTTGCGGGCTTTCACCTCCTGAATGTTGCTCACCACCTTCTCGTACGAGCTGTCTTTGGTGGCGATAACTACCACCGGCATGTTCTCGTCGATGAGGGCGATGGGGCCGTGCTTCATCTCGGCCGCGGGGTAGCCCTCGGCGTGGATGTAGCTGATTTCCTTAAGCTTGAGCGCGCCTTCCAGGGCCACAGGGAAGTTGTAGCCGCGGCCCAGGTACAGGAAGTTGGGCATGTCCTTGAAGGTTTCGGCGATGGTCTGAATCTCGGCGTCGAGCTTCAGCGCCTTCTCTACCTTGCTCGGAATGTTGTGCAGCTCGGTTACGAGCTCGCGCAGTTTGGTGTCGGAGAGCGTGCCGCGGCGCTGGCCCATGCACATGGCCAGCAGCGTGAGCACCGTTACCTGGGCTGTGAAGGCCTTGGTAGAAGCTACGCCGATTTCGGGGCCGGCGTGGGTGTAGGCACCGGCGTCGGTGGCGCGGGCAATGCTGCTGCCCACCACGTTGCAGATGCCGAAGATGGTAGCCCCCTTGCTCTTGGCTAGCTCCAGGGCGGCCAGCGTATCGGCCGTTTCGCCGCTCTGCGAAATGGCAATCACGATATCGCGCTCCGAGATAACGGGGTTGCGGTAGCGGAACTCCGAGGCATATTCTACCTCTACCGGGATGCGCGCCAGGTCCTCGATGAGGTACTCGGCCACCAGGCCAGCGTGCCACGACGTGCCGCAGGCCACGATGATAATGCGCTGGGCATTCACAAACTTCTGCTCGTAGGCCCGGAAGCCCGCCATGTTGAGGTGGCTGCCGCCCAGCTCCAGGCGCCCGCGCATGGAGTCGAGGATAGAACGCGGCTGCTCAAAAATCTCCTTCAGCATAAAGTGCTCGTAGCCACCTTTCTCGATGCTATCAAGCTCCAGCTCCAGGCGCTGAATGTAGGGCGTCTGCACCACGTCTTCGCGCGAGCGGATGGCCATCTGGCCATCTTTGATAACGACCAGCTCGTAGTCGTTCACATACACCACCTCATTGGTATACTCGATGATGGGCGTGGCGTCGGAAGCCACGAAAAACTCGCCATCCCCGATGCCGATAACCAGCGGTGAGCCCTTGCGGGCCGCGATGAGTTGGTCGGGCGCATCCTTACTCAGCACCACGATGGCGTAGGCACCCACTACTTCGTGCAGGGCTAGCCGCACGGCTTCTTCCAGCGTGCAGTTGTTGTTGGTCTGGATGTCCTCGATGAGGTTGACGAACACCTCCGTGTCGGTGTCGGAGTGAAACACGTGGCCCTGCTTCTGCAAGTGCGTTTTCAGCGCCGCGTAGTTCTCAATGATGCCGTTGTGAATGATGGCAATGCGCTCCGAGGTGGAGTAGTGCGGGTGCGCGTTGGCATCGTTGGGCTCGCCGTGGGTAGCCCAGCGGGTGTGGCCCATACCGATGGTGGCGTGAGTATTCTTATCGGCCAGGAAGCCTTCCAGGTCGGCGACTTTACCCTTCTTCTTGTACACGCTCAGGTTGCCGTTGAGCAGGGCCACGCCGGCCGAGTCGTAGCCCCGGTATTCGAGGCGGTGCAATCCTTTGAGAATGATAGGGCAGGCCTCACGATGGCCCAGATACGCAACAATACCGCACATGTGCAGGAAGAGCTAAGTGTAAATTGAATAAATAAGGGGCAGCTGCTTTGAAGCAGGGCAGGGCGGGCGACAAGCAATTTTATGTCCAAACCGCCGCCGCTAGCCGGGCATAGGCAAAACAATACCGGCCGCCGGCTCCGCCCAAAGCGAGGCCAGCGGCCGGTAGGGGACTAGCAAAGTTATGAAGTATCCTCCCAACTAAGCGCGGGCCAGCCGGCTAGTTAGCCAGCTCGTTGTAGAGCGCCTGGTACGAGGAGAGCAGGTTCTCGTCGGTAGCCACCTGGCTGAGGCGGTTGTTGGCAGCATATTCCTTGAACAGGCCGTTGAGGTTGTCCGAAAAATCTTCGTCCTGGCGCACCACCGTATCGGCATACTCCATGCCGAGCTTCACGAAGCCCGAGAAGTCGGCCGACTTAAGGGCCGTCAGCATGTCGTCGTCGATGTCGAGCATCTTGGCCTTATCCACCAGGTTGCCCTCAAATTTGTCGGCAAACTCGTTGTTGTAAACCGTGAAAACCGACTTGGCATCCTTGAAAACGGGGTCTTTCTTATAGGTCGTTTTCAGGTAGAGCGGGATGAGCGAGGTCATCCAGTCGTTGCAGTGCACGATGTCGGGCGACCAGCCGAGCTTCTTCACCGTTTCGAGCACACCCTTGCAGAAGAAGATGGCGCGCTCGTCGTTGTCGGCAAAGAACTTGTCGTTTTTATCAACCAGGGCCGACTTGCGGTGGAAGTAGTCCTCGTTGTCGATAAAATAAACTTGTAGCTTCGCGGTCGGAATGGAGGCTACTTTAATCACCAGCGGCTTCTCGTCGTCGCCCACCGCAATGTTGATGCCCGAGAGGCGCACCACTTCGTGCAGGCGGTTTTTACGCTCGTTGATGATGCCGAAGCGCGGCACAAAAATCCGAATTTCGGCACCGGCCTCCTGCATGCCGGCCGGCAGGCGGCGCAGCAGCTCCGCTACCTTCGTAGTCTGGAGGAAGGGGTCAATTTCGGTGGCCGCGTATAGGATGCGCAACTTCGACATAGCTTGGAAACTAAAGGATTTGAGAACGGGCCATAGATTGGCTCCACAAAATTACGCATTTTTTCGCGAATTTTCAATAAAAATTCGTCCAACCCTATCGCAGTATTGCTAAGTTTAATGCACGTTTTTACAACCGCTTCCGAGCTGCGGATTTTTGTGGAGGCTAGCCGCCGGGCCGGCCGCCGCCTGGGCCTGGTGCCCACGATGGGCGCCCTGCACGAGGGCCACTTGCAGCTGGTGCAGGCCGCCGCCACCGAGTGCGACGATGTGGTGGCCAGCATCTTCGTCAACCCCACCCAATTCAATAACCCCGACGACCTGCGCCTTTACCCGCGCCTGCCCGAGCAGGACACGGCCCTGCTGGCTGGGGCCGGCTGCACGGCGCTGTTTATGCCCACCGTGGCGGAGGTGTACCCGCAGCCCACGGTGCTGCGCTTCGATTTTGGCGCCCTGGAGCGCGTGATGGAGGGCGCCCACCGCCCGGGCCACTTCAACGGGGTGGCCACGGTGGTGAGCAAGCTGTTTCACCTGGCCCAGCCGCACCGGACGTATTTCGGGCAGAAAGATTTTCAGCAGGTGGCCATCGTGCGCCAGCTGATTGCCGATTTATCCTTCGATTTGGAACTGGTAGTGGCCCCCACCGTGCGCGAGGCCGACGGGCTAGCCATGTCCTCGCGCAACCGCCGCCTGAGCCCCGAGGCACGGGCCGTGGCGCCGCTGCTGCACCAGGTGCTGACCCAGGCGGCCAGCCAGGTGCGGCAGGGCGTGGCCCCCGCCCAGGTGCAGGCCCAGGCGCTGGCCGCGCTAGCCCAGGAGCCGCAATTCACACCCGAGTACTTTGAGGTGGCTGATGCGCAGACGTTGCAGCCGCTGGCTGGCTACGAAGTGGGCCAGCCGGTGGTGCTGTGCGTGGCCGCCCACCTGGGCGGCGTGCGGCTGATTGATAATGTAGTGGTGTAGCGCGAAGCGCCGGCTACTTCTACTGCCGGGCCTGGCTGTAGTCGATTTCAGTGTTGTCGCCGAGGTTGAGGCTGTGGTTGAGGCCCCGGAAAGAGGCGTCGGAGCCCACGATGCAGTCACTCATCACGGCCGAGCTAAGCTCGGAATACGAGCCGATAATGCTGTCGCTGACGATGGTGTGGCGGATGATGGTGCGGTCGCCGATGGCCACGTTGGGGCCGATAATGGCGTGCTCAATGCGGCAGTCGGCCCCGATGCTGACGGGCGGAATGATAACCGTGTTGGGAAACTCAGGGTAGGCGCGCACGTTGCGAAACTCGGGCTGGTCGAGCAGGCGGGCGTTGGCTTCGAGCAGGGTTTCCTTACGGCCGCAGTCAAACCAGTTGTCCACGGCGGCGGTCGTCATGGGCTCGCCCTCCTCAATGAGGTGCATGAGGGCGTCGGTGAGCTGGTACTCCTCGTGGGTGCGGCGGCCGGTGCTGATGAGCCACTCCAGGGCCTGGGCCAGGCGCTCGGCGTTGGCTAGCTTGTAGAGACCCACCATGGCGTAGTTCGACTTCGGGATGCGGGGCTTCTCAACCACGCGGCTCACCTGGCCGGCGACGTTGGTTTCGACGAGGCCGAAGAGGCTGGGCGTTTTCACTTCCTTCACGGCCAGCACCGAGCCAGGCTGGGCTAGCAGGGCCGGCAGGTCCACGTCCACAATGGTATCGCCGAGCAGGATGAGCACGCCGTCGGGGTCGTGCCGGAAGGTATCGCGGGCCAGCCACAGGGCATGGCCCAGGCCCTCGCGCGGCTCCTGCACCACGAAGGTGGCTTGCAGGTCGGGGTAGTGGCGGCGCACGTAGTCCTCAATCTTATCGCCGAGGTAGCCGATGACGAACACGAACTCGGTGAGGCCGGCTCCGCGCAGGCGGTCAACGATGTGGCCCAGGATGGTGTTGCCAGCCACCGGCACCAGGCTTTTGGGCTGGGTGTGGGTGTGGGGGCGCAGGCGCGAGCCGATGCCGGCAACGGGAATGATGGCTTTCATGGACAAGGGAGGCAAAGGCGGAAAAACAGAACCGTACAACCGTTGCCGGGCGGCTACGTACTTTGCGCCGTTCGGGCTTCATAACCGGCGCCGCGAGGCGCTAGTTACGGCCGCCCGGTTCTTTTCTTTCTCACCGCTGGGCCTCAAAGCTAGAACCCAGCACTTAGAAACCCTTTCACCCTATGAAACGCCTTCTCCTCTACTTCGCCGCCTTGGTGACGCTGCTCTCGCAATCGTCGTGCGGCTACAACGGCATGGTCGAGCGCGACCAGGCCGTTAAAGGCCAGTGGGCCAACGTGCAAAGCGCCTACCAGCGCCGCTCCGACCTCATCCCCAACCTCGTGAACACGGTGAAGGGCGCGGCTAATTTCGAGAAATCGACCCTCGAAGGCGTGGTTAACGCCCGCGCCAAGGCTAGCAGCGTGCAGTTGAATGCCGACCAGCTGACGCCCGAAAACCTGGAGAAATTTCAGGCTGCCCAGAGCCAACTGAGCCAGGGCCTAGGCCGCCTGCTGGCCGTGAGCGAAAACTACCCCGAGCTGAAGGCCAACGCCAATTTCCAGGAGCTGCAAGCCCAGATTGAGGGCACCGAAAACCGCATCAACGTGGAGCGCAACAAGTTCAACAGCACCGTGAACGACTACAACACCTTCACGCGCTCGTTCCCCAATAACCTGTTTGCCGGCATGTTCGGCTTCCCGGCCAAGGGCTACTTCGAAGCCGATGCCTCGGCTAAGGAGGCACCGAAGGTGGACTTTGGCGATATGGGCGGCGCATCGTCGGGCGGCAACACCCCGGCCGGCAGCAAGTAACTCATTAATTATGAGTTATAAATTATGAATTATGAATTGGGGCAGTGAGCGCTGAAAGGTTAAATCCTCAGCCTTCATTGCCCCAATTTTTAATTCCTAACTACTAATTCATAATTCATAATTAAAGTCATGACTCATCCCCTTACCCCGGCCCAGGAAGAGGCGCTGGTGGCCGCCATCAAGGCGGCCGAGCTGCGCACCTCGGGCGAAATCAGGCTGCACCTGGAGGAAAAATGCCCCACGCCCGAGCCCCTCGACCGCGCCGCGCAGGTGTTTGCCGAGCTTAAAATGCACCAGACCCAGCTGCGCAACGGGGTGCTGTTTTACCTGGCCTGGCAAACCCGGCAGTTTGCCGTGGTAGGCGATGCGGGCATCAACGCCTCGGTGCCCGACGATTTTTGGGAAGACGTGAAGGAGGAAGTGGTCAACCACTTCCGGCAGGAGCAGTACGTGACGGGCCTAGAGCGCGGCATCCGGCTGGTGGGCGAGCAGCTACGGCAGCTCTTCCCCTACAATGCGGCCACCGACGTAAACGAGCTCGACGACGATATTTCCTACGGCGACGACGCCCCCTCCCCCACTCCTCGCCGATGAAGAACGCGCTCACTTTTCGGCTGCGCAGCCCCGCCGGCTGGGCCTGGCTGCTGGCTCTGTGGCTAGGCCTGGCCCTGGCCGCCCGGGCCCAGAACGTGCCCGCGCGCCCCGACCCGCCGCACCTCGTCAACGACCTGGCGGGCCTCATGCAGCCCCAGGAAACGCAGGCCCTGGAGCAAAAGCTGGTGGCCTACGACGACAGCACGTCGTCGCAGATTGCGGTGGTTACCGTACCCTCGCTCGACGGCAACGACATTGCCGACTACGCCCAGAAGCTGTACGAAACCTGGGGCATCGGCCGCAAGGGCAAGAACAACGGCATCCTAGTGCTGGTGGCCCAGCAGGAGCACTTGGCGCGCATCCAGACCGGCTACGGCCTCGAAGGCGCCGTGCCCGACGCCCTGGCCAAGCGCATTATCAGCAACACGCTGGTGCCTGCTTTCAAGCAAAACCAGTACTACGCGGGCCTCGACCGGGGCACCGACCAGCTCATCGCCCTGGCTAAGGGCGAATACAAAGCCGACCCGGCCGACGCCCAGCGCCGCCGCGGTAGCCGCGACCGCTCGGGCTCGGGCCCGGGCTTCTGGATAATTATTGGCATCCTCATCCTGGTTCTCCTGCTGCGCTCGCGCGGGGGCGGCGGCCGGGGCGGGCGCGGCGGGGGCTTCGTGCCCCCCATCATCTTCGGTGACTTCTCAGGCGGCCGCGGCGTGTTTGGTGGCGGCGGGGGTGGCTTCGGCGGCGGAGGTGGTGGCGGAGGCGGTTTCGGGGGCTTCGGCGGCGGCAGCAGCGGCGGCGGCGGGGCCAGCGGCAGCTGGTAAAGCAGCTTCAACACCCATAAAAAAGGTCCGGCATACTGAGTATGTCGGACCTTTTTTATAGCCTATTCGTCTTGTGGCCTAGCTTTCTGATAAACTGGGTGCTCGTAAAACGGGCGCAGCAGGCGCACTACCTCCAAGGCGTCGGCCAGGGCCTCGTGGGCTACGTGAGGCTCGGCGTCGCCGGCGCGGGCCTGGCAGATGAGCATGGTGGGCAGGCGCGAATCCTTGTGCCAGTTGAGGTAGAAGGCGGCCGGGTCGAGCACGGCGGGCTCGGCCCGCACCAGGGTGCCCCAGCCGGGCAGCTCGCGCAGAAAAAGCAGGTCGAACGTGCCCACGTTTTTGCCGGCCAGCGTCACGCTCACGCAGTCCTTTTTATCAGGCTTGAAGCCATTGGCCAGCAGAAACTCGCGTAGCTGCGCTACCACCTCCTCGGGCCGGCAGATGTCGGGGGCAGCGGCCTTGCTTTTGTCGACCAGCTCTAGCAATAAGCGGTTGTTGAGGGCCAGCGCGCCGGGTGAGCCCGTGAGTTCGCGGTAGCGCAGGGCGCGCCGAAAGGCCGGCAACTCGGCCAGCGGCAGGGCGGCGGTGCGGCGGGTATCTTCTACCACGGCCGCCAGCTCCAGTACCTGGTGGCGGAGCGGGTCGGGGCCGCTCATTTCAAGGTCAAGCGAGACGTAGCGCATCGGTAATTGAGTGGCTTAGTAAACGAGTAAGGTCACTAACAGTCTCCTACGAGGATTTGCTGTTAGTGACCTTACCTGCTTTACCAATATACTGATAATAAGCCTATTAACCAAGCTGACTTATATTCAGCTACCTTACGCATTCACTAGTCCTCCCAGCGCAGGTCGAGCAGGCGGAGCTGCAAGGTGCGCTGCCCCCTGAACTCGTTCATCTCCAGCGTGTAGCACGCGCTCAGCTCGGTTTCAGGAGTTTCGAGCAGGCGCTGCAAATAGTGGCCCAGCCCAAAGCCAATACCCTCCAGCACCATGCCCGGCGAAGTACCCGGCTGCATCAGCCTGATTTTGAGGTGGCCCGCCTGGCCCACCGGCCGCACCGAGCCGGGCACCGCCCGCAGGCCGCGGCTGGCAAAGATGGGCGCCGGGTTGCCGGGCCCAAAGGGCTCCAGCCGGCCCAGCTGCACCAGAAAATCTTCCGTGAGCTGCGTAAAATTCAGCTCCGCATCAATCTCTACCGGGCGCACCGGCAGCTGGCCTACCGGCAGGCGGGCCGCCACTTCGCGCAAAAACTGCTCTTTAAACGCCGGCACGTTTTCGATGGGCAGGGCCAGCCCCGCCGCCGCCTTGTGGCCGCCAAACTGCCGCAGCAGCGGCGCGCAGGCTTCCAGCACCTCGTGCACATCGAAGCCCGACACCGAGCGGGCCGAGCCGGTGGCCAAGCCATCGCGCTCGGTCAGGATGACGGTGGGCCGGTAGTACTGGTCGAGGCAGCGCGAGGCCACGATGCCCAGCACACCCTGCGGCCAGTGCGCCTGATAGAGCACGGTGGCAGGGGCCGTGGCCCCGTCGGGGTCTTCGGCAATGAGGGCCAGCGCCTCCTGGGTAGTGCGCGCGTCGGAGAGGCGGCGCTCCTGGTTCATGTGGTCTACCACCTCGGCGGTGTAGCGCGCCTCCTGCTGGGTGGCGGCCAGCAGCATATTCACGGCGCGGTGGGCGTCGCCCATGCGCCCGGCGGCATTGATGCGCGGCGCAAAGCCAAACACCAAGGAACTGAGGCTCAGGGGGCCCTGGCGCGGGGTAGCTAGCTCGTGCAGGGCCGCCAGGCCGGGGCGCAGGCCCTCGCCGGCCACATCGGCGGGCGGCGCGGCCAGCGGGGCGGGGCCGTCGAGGGTATCGGCCGAGGCCAGCGCCGAGGGCTGCGGCTGGGCAAAAGCCGCCATTTGCGTCACGTTGAAGCGGCGCAGGCCGTGGGCCGCCAGGATGCGGTTTTCGCCGGTCACGGGCACCACGTCGGCCGCGATGCTCACCGTCACGAGGTCGAGCTGAGCATAGAGCGGGGCCAGCGGCAAGTTGTACTTTTCGGTGTAGGCTTGCAGCAGCTTGAAGCCCACGCCGCAGCCCGACAGTTCGGGATAGGGGTAGCTGCAATCCAGGCGCTTGGGGTCGAGCACGGCCACGGCGGGCGGCAGCTCCTCACCGGGCAGGTGGTGGTCGCAGATAATGAAATCGAGGCCCAGTGTATTGGCATACGCCACCTGCTCCACGGCCTTCACGCCGCAGTCGAGGGCAATAATGAGGGTTATGCCGTGCTGCTTGGCATGGTCCACGGCCTGCATCGAGATGCCGTAGCCCTCGCGGTGCCGGTCAGGGATGTAGGGCTGAAAGCGGCTCTGCTCCTCGGGGGTGTCGGGGGCCTCCACCAGGGGGCGCAAGAAGCTGATTACCAAGGCTACCGACGTGATGCCATCCACGTCATAATCGCCCAGCACCAGTATTTTTTCGCCGCTTTCCAGGGCGCGGTGCAGGCGCGCCACGGCGCGGGCCATGTCGCACATCAGCCAGGGCGAGGCCAGCTTGGCGAGGTCGGGCTCAAAAAAGTCGCGGGCCGCGGCGGGCGTTTCGATGCCGCGCTGCACCAGCAGGCGGGCCAGCACCGGGCTGATGCCCAGCGCCTGCTCCAGCCCAGCCACGGGGGCGGCGGCGGGTTCGGGCGCAATATTCCAACGTTTTAGCGATATAACAGCCATTAATTTATAGAACAGAGATAGCCTCAAAAGTACACAAAAATCAGCCGCCGTACCTTCGCCGGGCCTCTCCCCTGTTCGTCATGCCCCGTCTCCGCGAGTTTTACCAGCGCTACCGCCAGTATATTTTGTCCGATGGGCTGATGTACGTGGTTTTCCTACTCGCCCTCGGGGTGATGTTTTTGTTTTTCAGGTAGGCTGGCAAGCACAATAATAATAGAGTGATTACTCGATGAACAGCTATACATGTAGCTGCTCAATTAAAAAAGGCCCCACCATTTGCAGGGTGGGGCCTTTTTTAATTGAGATTACCTTTTATTATGTCTAATCCTCCAAATACACCCATTTTTCAGAGGTTTTGCGGCGCAGCTTTTTAACACTATTTGCTTTACTCACTAAAGAAAAACATTTCGAATTGTAGTTTTTGAGACTTGAAAAGTCTACAATTGACCTCAAAACAACACTGTAAGCTACACAAATATCACTTTTCAGAAATAAGAGTACACACTCCCCTTCTGATTGCTTCTCCATTAAATACTTTAATTGGCCAAAATTCTTTACCCCTAAATTTTCAAATTCTTTCGCAGGACAATAAGGCTTAATAATTACGATGGAGTCCCAAGAAAAATTTATTTTCCTACTGTCACCGAAGTCGAACCTAACCAATTGATTATCGGCAATAAGCTCTCGTGCTAAAGTCGCTTCTAAGTGTATATTCGGAATCTGATGCGACTGACACGCAACAAGGCCGGTAAGCAAGCCTAAAAAGCACAGTAATTTAAGCATGTTATTAATGTGATGAAACTACCTGGCCATTTTCAATTATTTTTAATCTGCCAGTGAGAAGCCAGTTATAAACTGTAGCTTCTATATCTGAGCTAGATGTATCAAGCCCTATTAATAAGCCCGCAATTAATAAGCCCGCATAGTTATTAAAAGAGTCCATCTCATGCTCTATAGCAGGCTGATTAGGGTCTTGCTCATGCGCATCATAAAGCCGCTTTGTTAAATCAGGCCCTAAATAAATATTGCGCGTATTCTTAGCAACGAAATAAGCATGTCTAAAAGCATCACCCGGACCGTTATGTAAATCGAAGCTTGCGAATTTTGCTGTCGCTTTATTTCTTGCGTCTTTAGCATTGATAAGATAAGCAACTTGCTGTGCTCTAGTAAGACTATCGAAAATAGCCAATTCACTTTGAGACATTTGGCTTCTGTAATCTTGCTCGAACTGTCGTAATTCTGCTGTATCTCCAGCAGTGTATCCGCCACCTCCCCCACCGTGGCCACTCGGCCCAGTGTAGCCGCCGCCTCCGGCCGGGCCACCTCCGCCAGTGTAGGGATAAGGTACGTTGGCTCCGCCATCGCCTCCATACGAACAGTCGCCAGTGGAAGTGATATACACATACTTGCCCCCGCTTTCCTGATACCAGTCGTAGCAGGTATTCCCGATGGGGGGCGCGTTGTTAGTCGTGGATACCTCCAGCCCCGGATAGTTGGCTGCCTTCGCCGACTGGGTCGTTCCGCGAAGGGCAAAAGCCAGGCGAATAGCTTGCGGCTGAAACTGGCCTTGCTGAAAATGGCGGCCTGTCAAGTACGCGTAGTCGGGCGAATAGAGAAACAGGAAGCCCTCGCCTACACTAGGCGCAACCAAATGGCCGCTATGGTAGCTGCGGTAAAGGCTGGTGAAAAGACCCAGCGTGTCGAGGGAAGCAGTTGCGCGGGGCAAGAGCAACTCTAGCACATTACCTTCCAATACGTTATTGGCCGTCTTAGCTACAATAAGGTAGCGCGGCCCGACGTACTTGGTGTGGGCAAACAGGGCTTCATCACCGGCTAGCGGGACTAATACGAGTTGCTGCGCGCCTTTCCCCACCGTGAGGGCCCGGCTCCAGACTAGCTCAGCCGATGTGGAAGTACCGCCAGCAGTGGCTGTGACACTTGAGGGCTGACTAGAGCCAGTTGCTATGGCAGCACCTGGATACGTATCCTGATACCAAGCCTGCGCTTCGCTTACAGATAAGCTGCTTGCAGTAGTGGGCACTGGCACAGGAAGCTCAACAGGACGATGAGCGCAGGACTGAACAGCCGCCAGCCCCAGGGCAAGCAGTAGCTGTCGAGAATAGGTAAGCAGAGTTTTCATAGTGCTGTAAATATTTTCAAGCGCTAATTTACAGCATTTATAGTTACTATGATTTATTTATATATTTTCTAAGCTTCCATACTTGAATGGCCACTGCTATAATCCTGGCAAAAGTGCCCACGCACTTAACAGCTGGCAAAGTCAAAGGCTATCCGATTACGGCAGGCAATGTGGCTAGCTCCAGAACCACTACTGCACGGCATCGCCGCGCAGCCGGCGGAAGCGCTTGCGGGCCTCGGCCACGTAGATGCTGCCAGGGTATTTAGTAAGCACTTGCTGGTAAAGAGCTTGCGCCTGGGCTTTGTCCTTGAGGTTTTCGTCCTGAATCTCGGCCGTCAGAAACAGGGCGTCGTCGCTCAGCACGTCGTATTTGGGGTTGCCGGTAATCTGGGCCAGCGTGGCCACGGCGGCGGCGTAGTCGCCGGTGCGGCGTTGCAGCTTGGCTTTCAGAAACAGGGCGTCGTCTTGCAGGGCGTGGCCGGGGTACTTGCGCAGCAGCGCATCGAGGCCGGCTTCGGCCGGCGCTATTTTGTTTTGAAACACCAGCTGCTCCACGGCGGCGTAGTCCTTGAGGGCTAGCCCCAGAGTGTCTTCCACAGTACTTTCCTGGATAAGCAGCGAGAGCTGCAAGGCATCGTTGGCGATTTCGCGGGTGGTGGCTTCCTTGAGGATATCAAGGTGGCTCTGGGCCAGCTTAAAGTCGCCGGCGAAGTAGCTCAAGCGGGCGTTGCGCAGCTTAGCCTCGTAGCCCAGCGGCGCCTCGGGATGGGCCTTCTCCACCTGCGAGTAGAGTAGCGTAGCTTCCCAGGGCTCGCCCTTCAGCAGATACAGGTCGCCCAGGGTGGTTTTGGCTTCGTCTACCACGTCGGCCGAGGCGCGGGGCATGGCCACCACCTCTTGCAGCAGCGCCATCGCCTTGGGCTTGTTATCGAGCTGAAAGGCGTAGAGATTGGCGAGCTGGCGCATCACGGGGGCGGCGTCGGGCGTGCGGCCCAACTCGGTGAGCAGCTTCTCGTAGTCGGCGGCCAGGGCCTGCACCTGGGCGGGGTCCACGGGGTAGGTATCGCGCACCTGGGCCTCGCGGGCTTGCAGCAGCAGCTGGCGGGCCAGGGCGTAGTAGGGGCCGGTGCGGTACTCGCGCACCACGTACTCACAGGCCGCGATGGCCGTGGCGTAGTCGCGGTTGCGCTGCGCAATGCCGGCCATGCTCAGCACGCGGCTGCCCTGCGCATTGGTGCGCCGGTCGAGGGCACGCACCTGCACCAGGGCCCCGGCAAAGTCGTGGCGCTGCACTTGCAGCCACAGCAGCAGCTCGCTGTAGGCGTTCTGGTCGGGCTGGGCCTGCACCTTAGCCACGAGGATTTTCTCCAGCGCGTCGAAGTCTTTCTCCTCGTGCAGGGCATTCTGGAGCATGTTGCGCACAAAGGGCAGCTGCTGCTCGTCGCGCTCCACGAGGTGCAGCGTTTCGGCCAGCAGCTTGTCCTGCTCCTGGCTTTGGGTGTAGAGCTGAATGAGCTGCGGGGCGTACTCGGTGTTGCTCTTGGCTAGCTCGCGGCCCCGCAGGTAGGTGCGCTCGGCCCAGGCAGGCAACTCGCGCCGGCCAAACTCGGCCGCTACCGGCGCCACCTGCGCTGGCGTGAGCTGGCTCAGCACACGCTGGTACTGCTTCTCGGCCGCCGCCGGGTCGCCGGCTGCCGTGTAGAGCGCGCCCAGCGCCACGCCGTAGCCGCCCTCCTCGGGGTGCTGCTTGATGGCCTTTTTGGCTAGCTTCTCGGCGTCTTTGTAGCGCTTCAGCGCTTGCAGCGTGGCCAGGTAGTCGGGCAGCACGGCGGGCGCGGTTTGCTGGTCGTTCGAGAGCTTATCGAAGATAAACGCCGCCTTCTCGTACTCGCCCCGGCGGGCGTAGTCGCGGGCCAGCGTGGGCGCGTCGATGGGCGCCCAGGCACCCGGCCGGGGCGGCCCACCCTGGCCGGGCGACTGGGCGTGCAGCGGGGTGGCCAGGGCTAGCCAGCCAGCCGGCAGCAAGAGGAAAGCAAGACGCATATTATTCACAACTAACTCGCAAGGGTACTTCGGGCTAACGCCATCATTCGCCCACTTTGTTCACCCGCCTGCGGCCAGGAGTACGCTGGCGGGCTGGGCACCCCTGGCCAGCTAAAGCTTCGCGATTATCAGCACTACCACTATAAAAAACGAGCCCAGCAGCTCTTTTCTCATGGTATGCAGTGGGCGACGATATACAAAGCTGCCGAAGAGGTTGCTGCCGCCCACGCCCAGCACCAGGGCCAGGGCATACAGCAGCAGCCTGGCTTGGGCCGGCCACGGGCTGGAATCTCGAAAGGTTATGGCCAGGGCAATGCCCGTGAACAGGAGCAGCACACCCACCAGGCCGCGCCACTTAAAGGACTGAGAAGTAGGGGTAGTCAGCATGCTTCAGAAATAAAGACCACCCCAAGGTACACCCATAACCGAAAACGGGCGGCTCCCGCGTGGGAGCCGCCCGTTTTCGGCGGGTGCCTGGCTAGGCTAGAAGAACTTCGAACGGTTGTCCTTCACCTTGGCTTGGCCCTTGATGGCTTCGTAGATGAGGCCGTCCTGGCGCTGCTGGCGCTGCTGCGTGAGCTGCTGGCGCACCACTTTCAGGTCGCTGGGCGTGGCCGGGAACAGCGTGGTAGCTTCTACTACCAGCACGCCCTGCTCGCCCTGGATGGGCGCCGACTTCTGGCCCGGCTTCAGGGCAAAGGCGCGGCCCACGGCATCGGGCTCAAAGCCTACGTTGGGGATGGTGCCCTGCGCCTGGGCTACGCCCTCGGCGTTTTGCACCACGGCACCCGAGCCGGCGGCCTTGGCCAGGTCTTCGAGCGAGCCGGTTTTGCCGGCTAGCTTCGTCATGATTTCCTTCCCTTTCAGCTCGTTGCGCACGGCCGCCGTTAGCTCGGGGCGAATGCTCTCGATAGTGGCGGTACCCTTGGTGCGGCTATCGGTAACGGCCGCGATGATGTGCTGGTCGCCAATGTCAAACTTGCGCACGTCGCCCACTTTGGTATCGGCGTCGCCGTTGCCGAAGGCCCAGCGCACAATTTCGCGCGTGCCCGGCAGGTTGCCAACGGTTTGCGCGTCGCGTGCTACGAACTTGGCTTCCTGCTTTTGCAGCGTCTTGTCTTTGGTAGGCAGGGCGCGGAAGGCGTCGAGGCTGGTAGCGTCAGCTTGCAGCTTCTCGGCGCGGGCATAGGCAGCTTCGCGGGTAGCGTCGCTGGGCTGTACGGCCTTCACCACGGCGGCCACCTGATAGGTCTGGCTGGTTTTGGGGGCCGTTACCTTCACAATGTGGTAGCCGAAGCTGGTTTCTACCAGGTTGGGCAGCAGGCCGGGACCGCTGGCCGCAAATACGGCTTTGCTAAACGCGGGCACCATGCGGCCTTCGTCAAACCAGCCGAGGTCGCCGCCCTGGTCCTTGGTGCCGTCGGTACCAAACTGGCGAGCCATCGTGGCGAAGTCAGCCCCCGCCTTGATTTTGTTGAGAATGTCCTGGGCCTGCTTTTTGGCGGCGGCGCGGGCTTCCGGCGACATCTGAGCGTCGGCCTTGATGAGGATGTGGCTAGCGCGGGCGGCGGGCTTGGCACCAGCTTTGGCACCCGTTACCTTGTAGATAGCCAGCGTGTTGCCTTCCACGTACGGGCCGTACACCTGGCCCACGGTCAGGGGCAGTTGCTTGCGCAGCTGCTCGGGCAGGTCGGCCGGCGAGAGGTAGGCGTGGTTGTAAGGCTGGTCGGAGTTGGCACGCACGAACAGCGAGTCGTTGGGCGCGGTGCGGAACTGCTGGGCTAGCCCGGCCACGCTGGCGCGCAGGGCGGCGCTGTCCTCCTTGGTAGCCGTTTCGGGCACCACGATGTACTCGATGCTGCGGCCATCCTCCACTTTGTAGCGAGCCTTGTGGCGGTCGAGGTAGTCTTGCAGCTGCGCATCGGTGGGCTTGAAGGCCGAGTCTGACACGCTGCTGTAGGGCACAAACAGGTAGCGGAAATTGGCCTTCGAGTTCTGGGCCTGGTCAAACAGCTTGGCCTCGGCTGAAGTCACGTACACCGAGTTCTTGAGCAGGGCGTTGTACTTGTTCACCGGCCGGTCGAAGTCGCGCAGGCTAGCCTCAAAGTTGTGAAACGCAGCCTGGGCATCGGGGGGCAGCTTATCGAGGTTTTTGAGGTACTCGATGAGGCGGGCCTTATCAAACTGCCCCGTTTTGGGGTCGGTGAAGGCTTGCTTGATGGCGGGGTTGGGGTTGTCGCCCTGCACCATATCCACCATTTCCTCGTCGCCCACGGCCAAGCCCAGCTTCTCGATTTCGGGCTGGAAGGCGCGGCGGTACAGCAGCTGGTTCCAGGTCTGGTCGCGCAGGTAGCCGGTGGCCTGCTCATCGGGCGGGCGGCCCTGCTGGTTGGTAAAGTTCTGCTTGGCCTGCTCCAGGGCGGCGGTAAACTCGGGCAGCTCAATCTTGCTGCCGTTGACCTCACCCACCACGTTGCCATCGCGGCCAAAAAGCCGGTTCTTCCCTCCTATCAGGTCGCCGCCCACAATGAAGAGCAGCATCCCGACGGCGACGGCGCCCACGGCCACCCCCGACTTTTCCCGAATCGTGTTAATTAAAGCCATTACTAAAGTCTAATGCGGTGGCACGGAGCCAAAAAGAGGCGCAAAATAACCACGAACTGCCCAAACTTTCAAGCTGCTGCTCGGTAAGGCTGCCCCAAAACTGGCCGGCTAGCCCTAGCGGCGCTTCTTATTTTTCTTGGCCGGCTTGTTCAGGGCCGCTACTTGCTGCGCCACCTCGGCTTCCTTGCTGCGGCGGGCCTCCTGCTGCCGCCAGTAGTTGAGGGGCAGCCAGCAGGCCAGCGAAATCATGAATATCCAGTAGTTGCGGCCCAGGTCTTTCTCCACAATGGTCTGGTACACGCCGATGACGAACGCCACCACGCCCAGCGAAAATAGCACCGTGCGCAGAAGTGACTTGTCGAATTTCATAGAAAATTTTACTTGATTAGCGTAGTAAGTCAAATAAGTCAAAGAAGAACGTCATGCTCATCTGGCGTCCGCCCGCCGAATCATCTCGCTCACGCCGCTAGGGGCACTAACCCCAACGATGCGAACGAGATGCTTCGGCGGGCGGACGCCAGATGAGCATGACGTTCTGCAATAGATAATTGTCACTCTTTAACGCTACTTACCCAGGCGCTGGGCCTCGGCAATGCTGAACACGCCCTTGGGGTTCAAAATGCCGTAGCGCGAAAAATCCTGGTTGGCAGTGAGGCCGTTGCCGGTGAGCACTTCGGTGGGCGTTTGCACGCGCACAAACATGGCAGTGTCGGTGTAGATTTTGCGCTGGCCGCTGCTGTAAAATAGCTCCTCGGTGTTGAGCATTTGCTGCTCGGGCACGTTGGCCACCTTCACCGCCCCGCGCAGGATGTAGAGTTGCTTGGCGTTGTCAAACTTCACCGACTTGGCAAAGATGGTGTTGACCACCAGCTTGCCCGGCTTGTCGTAGAACGTGACCGTGGCGCTTTTGGGATACAGCTTGTCGCCGTTCTCAAAAATCTGCTCCAGCGGCGCCGTGAGCCGCGCGTGCAGCCGGGCCGAGTCGCTGAGCAGCGTCACCACGTTTTCGGTCTCAAACAGCGGGCCGTTGTAGATAACCCGCGGTGCTTCCTTTTCCTTGGGCTGGCAGGCGGCCAACCCCGCCAGCAGGGCGCCCGCCACCAGGCTAGCCCCCCAACTGTGCCCCTTTCGCATGGCTATTGCAGGCGCCGCTTGATAAACCAGCGGTTGCTGAGCGTGGCGCCAATCTGCATCCGCACGTACTTCTCCTGCACGTTGCTTTCGCCGCCGCTGCCGTAGGGCAGGGTGGTGTTGCCGCGCACGCCGTAGAGAAAGGCCAGGCTGATAACCGTCGATTCGAGGGCCGTGGCCGTGGGCAGCGGGAAAGCAAAGCCCCAGTGCACGGCCCGGTCGTAGAGGCGGCTACCCAGCGGCGAGTACGGCACCTGGGCCACGCTCAGGCCAGCCCGGTAAGTAACGCGTTGAAAGTAATGGTCTACCGAGCCCGGGTCGGGCGTCAGCTCGCCGCCCGCCGCTACGCGCCAGGTGTCACTGATGCTACCCGGCGATGAGATGCTGAAGGTGCGAAACTTCGACCACTGCTGATACGCCCCATCTACGTTGACGCTCCAGTTGCGGCCGTTGTCGAGGCTGAGGCCAACCTGCGTCATGGCCGGCACCGTGATGGTACCGTCGTCGGAGGATAGCTGCACGGTGGGGCTCGTCACGGCACCGTTGGCATCCTGCTCTTCGGTCGAGCGCTGGCGGTTGGCTTGCAGCAACGCCTGGAAGGTTTCGACGGCCGATAGGTTGATATTCAGCTTCTTGGTGAGCTGATGGCGGTAGTGCGCCGACGCCCGAAACAGGAAGTCGGAGTAGCGCAGCTGCTCGTTTTGCACCACCAGCTGCTGGGCCGTGATGTTGGGGGCAATGATGGCCGTGCCGATGCTCTGCGTGATGGTGCCGAACACGTAGGAGGCGCTGCCCCCGATGTTGAGGTCGCGCAGCACGTGAATGCCGGTCGCAAAATAGGCCTCCGACAAGCCGCCCGTGCCGGTGTATTTGGCGTAGGCGCGGGCCGTCGGGTCGCCATTGACCGACCCTAGCCGGGTGGCCTGGTAATCGACCGAGCTGTACGGCCGTAGGCCGATGGAGCCCCCCCAGCGCCGGTTGAGCGGCACGGCCAGGGCCAGGTAGCCCAGCGTGCCGGTGCCCGTGCGGTTGGAGGCCGTGGCATTACGCAGCGTTTTTACCTGCGCCGTGAAGGCCGCTTCCCAGGTGGTGCGCGGCGTATACACGAGCAGGGCCGGGTTGAGGTCGTTGACGTTGCCCGTGTTGGGCGCCGACAGGCCCGTGCCGCCCATGCCCAGCTGGCGCACGCCGCCGTAGTTGCCGTTGGTGTCGCCCAGGCCAAAGCGCGAGTAAGGCGAGTTGCCCAATCCCTGCCCAAAGGCCGAGCCGGCCAGCAAGGTAGCAGCGGCCGTCAGCAGGGCCCCGGATAGTTTTTTAGTTGTCAACATTATAGCGTAAAATCTTATCCAGGCCCAGCAGCACCAGTTCTGGCACGGCAAAGATACGGCTAGCCAGCGGGGCAAGCGCCTCGGCCAGGTACGAAGCGTCGCCGCCGGTCAGCAGCAGCCCCAGGCCGGGGTAGCGCTGCTCGTACTCGGCCACGAGGCCGCGTACCTCGGCGGCCGTGCCGCGCAGCACGCCGCTCAGCAAGCAAGAGGCCGTGGTATCACCGATTAGTTGCACCGCCTCGGCGGCGGGCGGCAATTCCAGCAACGGCAGCCGGCCCGTAAACGTGTGCAGCGCCTGCAAACGCATGCGCAGCCCCGGCCCGATGCTGCCGCCGTGGTAGGTGCCATCGGCCGTTACCAGGTCCAGCTTCAGGGCGGTGCCCGCGTCGAGCACCAGCGTGGCCCGGCCGGGCCGCAGGCTGGCCGCAGCCACAGCGGCAGCTAGCCGGTCGGCGCCCAGCGTGTGGGGCGTGGCGTAGGCATTGCGCACCGGTACGGGCGTAAAACCGGGCCGAAACGGCAGGATGCGCCGCAACCCGTCGGCGGCCGCCAGGGCGGCCAGCCAGGGCTGCGTAGCGGCCTCATCGGCCACCGACGACAGGATGGCGTGGGCCGGCGCCGTGCGTTGCCACAAAGCCAGCAGTTGCACCGGGCTAGCCAGCACGCCGTTTTCCAGCAGGCCGGCTGGGCCAAACAGGCCGTATTTCAGCGCCGTATTTCCGAGGTCAAGAGCGAGGGTTTGCATGAGCGGCCACAACCAAAACTGGCTGCCCGGCCGGGCGGGTGCCCTAGCCAAGCAGCCAGTCTCAGTTGCTTACTACATGAAGTATTTCAGCCGGATAACCTCCTGCTCGGTCAGGAAGCGCCACTTGCCGCGCGGCACGTCCTTCTTGGTGAGGCCCGCGTACTGCACGCGGTCCAGAGCCACCACGTCGTAGCCGAGGTGCTCAAAAATGCGGCGCACAATGCGGTTGCGGCCCACGTGCAGCTCGATACCCACGAAGTGCGGGTTGCCGGCCACCACGGCCACATCGTCTACCTCAGCTTTGCCATCTTCCAGCTCCAGGCCAGCCGAAATCTGGGCCAGGTGGTCAGCCGTGAGGGGCTTGTCCAGCTCCGCCTGGTAAATTTTTTTGTTCTTGTGCGAAGGGTGCGACAGCTTCTGCGCCACTTCCCCATCGTTGGTGAAAAGCAGCAGGCCCGTGGTGTTGCGGTCGAGGCGACCCACTGGGAAAATCCGCTCCTTCGAGGCCGTAGCCACCAGCGACATCACCGTTTTGCGGCCCTCGGGGTCGTCGGTAGTGGTGATGAAATCCTTGGGTTTGTTCAGCAGCACGTACACCAGCTTCTCGCGGTTGAGGTTGGTTTTACCGTACTGCACCGTGTCGGTGGGCTGCACCTTGTAGCCCATCTCGGTCACCACTTCGCCGTTTACGCGAATTTCACCGGCCGCAATCAGCGCATCGGCCTCACGGCGCGAGCAAATGCCAGCGTTGGCGATGTAGCGGTTCAGGCGCAGTTCCTCGTTGCCGAAGTCCTCTTCGCTAGCCCGGCGCTTGTTACCGCGCGTCTTGTCGTTGTCGTAGTGCTTGAGGTTTTTGTAGTCGGGCGCCTCGCCCGGTTTCTCGCCATATTTTGGCTTGTCGGCCCGGCCGTAGCCCGTGCTGGAACGCGGGCCACTCTCGGCGGCGCGCATGGCCTCGCGGCGCTCGCGGAAGGTGCCGCCGCCCGTGTTGGCGGGCCGCTCGCCGTAGCTGCGCGGCTTGCCAAAGGCACCGGGCGTAGCCGGGCGCTCGTCGCGGTTGCCGTAGCTGCTGCGGCGCTCCTCACGGTCACCGCTCGCCGGGCGGCGGTCGCCGTAGCTGCTGCGCTCGTCGCGGTCACCGCTGGGGCGCGGGGTAAACTCGCGGCGGGCCGGGCGGTCGTAGCTGCCCTCCGAGCGGTTGCGCTGGCTGGCCTCGCGGCCCGCCCCACGCTCCTCAAACGAGCGGCGCTCGTCGCGGCCCATGTAGGCGGGGCGCGCGTTGTCCGTGTTCTGGCTGCCGCCAGCTCCGCCTTCTACCGGCGAGCCATCGGGGTTAGTTTTAATGAACTTGCGGTTGCGCTCGCCTTTCACGCCACGGGGCACCGTAGGCAGGCCTTCGTAGCGCACCGGCTGGCCCTGCCAGATAGGCTTGGGCGGATACTTCGGGCGCTCACCATCACCTTCGCGGTCGCGGCGCTCACCTCCTTCGTTGGAATCAAAACGACGCGGCCGGGCGTCGCGGTCGCCGCCAAAGCTGCGCTTCTCGCCATAACCACCACGCTCGGTCCGGTCGCCGCCGAAGCTGCGCTTCTCACCAAAAGCACCGGGAGTACGCTCGCCACCAAAGCTGCGCTTTTCGCCAAAAGCACCAGCGTTGCGCTCGCCGCCAAAGCTGCGTTTTTCGCCGAAGGCACCAGCATTACGCTCGCCACCAAAGCTGCGCTTCTCACCGAAGGCGCCGGGATTGCGCTCACCGCCGTAGCTGCGCTTCTCGCCATAGCCACCGCGCTCGCTACGCTCGCCGCTGCCGCCGGGCCGGCCACCAAACTTGCTACCGCCCTGCCCAAAGGTGGGCCGGGCGGGCGAATAGCCTTCGCCGCGCCCATCGGGGCGGCTGCCTTTATAATTGCTGGAGCCGCCGTTACCGCTCCGGGGCGAATAGCCGCCGCGTGCGTCATTGCCGCCCCGGCTGTTGCTGCCGGTCCCGCCGCGCCGGCCCTGCTTATCGTCTGAAAAATGTTGCTTGCCCATCTGTAATGATTGCTTAATCTGCTTGCTGGCTTATAGTCCCGCGCCGCCGGCGCTGGTGAGTGCTAATGTCTGCCCGGGTGGCAGTCAGTAAAAAAAAGCCCGGACCCGCAAGCCAGCCGCCGAAGCGCCGGGTACGGGTCCGGGCCATGAGCCGTGGCCGCGCTTAGTCGCGCCGGGCCAGCTTGGCCTCAATCGTTTGCTGGGTGTGCGGCACCGCCCGCAGGCGCTCCTTCGGAATGAGCTTGCCCGTGGTAACGCACACGCCGTAGGTGCCGTTTTTGATGCGCAGCTGCGCGTTTTCGAGCTGCTGGATGAACTTCATCTGGCGCGAGGCCAACTGGTTCAGGCTCTCCTTTTCGGCGGTCTCAGCGCCATCTTCCAGCACCTTCAGCGAAGCCGCCGTGGTATCGGTGCCCGACTCGTTGTTACGGGTCAGGGTTTCCTTAATAAAAGACAGCTCTTTGCGAGCAGCCGTTAGCTTATCCTGAATAATCTGGTCAAACTCAGCTAAGTCTTCCCGCGAATAGCGGAGGTTTTCCTCGGTCATCGAAAAGCAAGTAAAAAATAAGTAATGTGCGCACCTAGTGAGCAGCTTAGCAAACGCAACGCCACACCGAATCAAAAAGTTTGGCTAGCCAACTGGTCTTCATCGGGCGGCCGTCAGGTGCCGGCCGGGTTTCGCGGGGCAAAGGTAATTAGTTTCAGCGGCTTTGCTTCGCTGGCTTCCTAGTTCCTTCAGAATCCGAGCATCTGAATGGCGGCCACAGCAGCCTCCACACCCTTGTTGCCGTGGCGCCCGCCGGCCCGGTCCCAGGCCTGCTCTAGGGTATTGGTCGTTACCAACCCAAATATTACCGGCTTATTATATTTTAAACCTACCGTGGTAATGCCCTGCGCCACGGCGTGGCAGATGTAGTCGTCGTGCTTGGTATCGCCCTTGATGACTACGCCCAAGCATATCACGGCGTCTATCTCCTCGTGCTGCGCCAAAAACTGCGCGCCCAGCGTCAGCTCAAAGCTGCCCGGCACCATGTTGCGGAAGATGTTTTCAGCCTTGGCCCCGTGCTTGAGCAGGGTTTCGTAGGCCCCATTGCCGAGGGTGTCAGTCAGCTCGCGGTTCCAGTCGGCTACAACGAGGCCAAAGCGTTTCTCGCTGATGTCGGGGAAGCTAGCGCTGTCGTAGGTGCTGAGGTTTTGGAGGGCAGTTGCCATAAATCGCAGATTTAATGGATTTGACGAATTACGCTGACTCCGACGCCACTGGCTTTGAGGTAGCAGGGCGCGGTCTGATTCAGCGTTTGTGGTGAGATAAATTGGTTGTGTGGAAGGGCGAGTAGCCTCTGAAAACGGCAGCGGCGCTCTCCTTACCGGAAAGCGCCGTTGCTGGGTTGATTCTTAGCTTTTCGTTTTTGGCAGTACTTACTGGCCGAGGGCAGCCTTGCGCAGCCGGGCTTCGCCAGCCTCCTGCGAGGCGGCGTAGTCGTTCAGGATGCGGTCGTAAGCCTTGGTAGCGCCGGCGTTATCCTTAGCCGACTCCAAGGCAATACCTTCCTTGAGCACGTAGCCCGGCGAGAAGAAATCATTGGCGTTGTGGTCGGCCGCCTTAGCGTAGAGTTCGGCAGCATCCTTGGGCTGGTTCAGTTCCAGCTTGGCATCGCCCATGAGCGCGTAGGCCCGCGACTGCACCAGGTAATCGTCCGAACTGAATTTATCCAAGTAGTTGTAAGCGTCCTGGTACTTGCCTTGCTTGAGCGCAGCGACCCCCGCATAGAAGTTAGCCAAATTACCGGCTTTCGTGCCGCTGTACTCGCTCGCTACCTTATCGATTCCCGGGTGCTTGCCGTCGCCTTTGGTAGCCTTCCCCAGCGAGTCAGCTTCCCAATAATCCACGGCCTTGAACATGGCATTTTGCGCCTGCACGTTCTGTTCAGAACGCCAGTAGTTGTACCCAAACACGCCAGCCACTACGGCTACCACGGCCACCAGCACAGCCACCAGCAGGTTGCGGTTGCGGCGCACAAAATCCTCCGACTCGGCTAGCCGGGCGGCCAGCGCGTCGGGGTCTTCGAGTAGCGGGTTCTCGGGTGCGTAGTTCGCGTCGGCCGGAGCCAGCGGGTCGGTCGATACGGGGCGAACGGGCTGGCGGGCGCCCGGCGTTTTGCCGGTATAAGGAATCTTAGACATCAGGAGAGGTAGCTCGGGGGCGCGGGTTTTAGCCAAGCCGCGCCCCTGGGGGCCACCCGGCCGCGGGGGCAAGGGGCCGGGTTAAGGGATGAAACTAATCGTGAATATACGGGTAGTCGTTCTGCACGTACACGTCCTTGAACAACTCGTCGGGGGTTGGGTAGGGCGAATTCTCAGCAAACTCCACCGACTCCTGCACCTGGGCCTTGATACGCTCGTCAATGGCGGCTAGCTCTTCCTCGGTCGCCATGTTGTGCGTGAGGATGGTGTGGCGCACGGCTTCGATAGTATCACGGTGGCGATATTCCTCCACCTCTTCCTTAGTGCGGTACTTAGCCGGGTCGCTCATCGAGTGGCCCTTGTAGCGGTAGGTTTTGAATTCGAGGAAGGTCGGGCCTTCGCCATTGCGGGCGCGCTCAGCGGCGCGGGCTACGGCGTGGTGCACATCCTCTACGTTCATAGCGTTCACCGGCTCGTTGGGCATCTGGTAGCCATCGGCGATGATGTGCAGCTCCGTCACGTTCGACGAGCGGGCTACGGCCGTACCCATGGCGTAGCCGTTGTTCTCGACTACGAAGATTACGGGCAGCTTCCACAGCATGGCCATGTTGAAGGCTTCGTGCAGGGCACCCTGGCGCACGGCGCCATCGCCCATGTAGCAGATGCACAGCTTGCCGGTCTTGTTGTACTTCTCGGCGAAGGCAATGCCCGCGCCCATCGGTATCTGGCCACCTACGATGCCGTGGCCACCCATGAAGCCCACTTCCTTGTCGAACATGTGCATCGAGCCACCCTTACCCTTCGAGCAGCCGGTGGCCTTAGCAAACAACTCAGCCATGATGGCGTTGGGCGAAGTGCCCAAGGCTAGCGGGTGGGCGTGGTCGCGGTAGGCGGTGATGTACTTATCACCTTTTTCAAGGGCTGACACTGCCCCGGCTACGCAGGCCTCCTGGCCGATGTAGAGGTGGCAGAAGCCCTTAATTTTTTGCTGGCCATAGAGCTGGCCCGCCTTCTCCTCAAACTTGCGCATGAGCTGCATTTGCTCATACCAGGTCAGGTAGGTTTCCTTAGGAAACTCCGGCTGGGCGGGCGAAGTAGCTACGGGCTCATCGCTGGGGTTACCGCCCTGATGGGCGGCCGGCAATTCTTCAACGGCCGGCTGGGCCGCCGTTTCGACACCCGTAGCGGCGTCGACTACCTTCGGCGCCTGGCCGTTGGCTTCTTTGCCGTTGCTGCTGCCGTTTGCGCCGGCTTTCGACGCATCCTTTACTTTCGACTCCGCCATAATTCGGGGTATATAATTTCGCGTTGGGAGGGCGAAATTACGTAATACCAACCGTACTCTCACCCCAAGCCCCGAATGACGCTCGACCAGCTCCACCTGCTGTTTTTTAAAAACTACGACGAAGCCAGTTTGGCCTTCAGCCCTGGCATCAATTGCTTCATCGGTGACAACGGCAGTGGCAAAACAAATCTGCTCGATGCCATTTATTATCTGGCACTTACCAAAAGTGCCTTTGCCAGTGCCGATGCGCAGAGCATCAAGCAGGGGGCCGACTTTTTTGTAGTGAAAGGCCGCTTTGCTACTCCTGACCTGGACAAGCCTGAAACCATTCAGGTGAGCCTGCGGGCAGGTCAGAAGAAAATTATTACCCACGACAAGCAGCCCTACGACCGGCTGGCCGACCACATTGGCCGCTATCCGGCCGTACTTATTTCGCCCTACGATACGGACCTTATCCGGCAGGGTAGCGAGGAGCGGCGACGCTATTTCGACAGCCTGCAATCGCAGCTCGACCACGAGTTTTTGGAGTTGCTCATTCAGTATAATGGGCTGCTGCGGCAGCGCAACGCCACGCTCAAGCAAGGGGGTAGCGGTCACGGGTTTGATGCCCTGTATTTGCAGGCGCTCGACGACCAGCTCGCCCCGCTGGGTGAAAGCCTGTCGGCAATGCGGGCAGGTTTCCTTACGCAGTTTACCCCCGTATTTCAGCGCCACTATGCCCAGCTGGCCGACGGCCGCGAGCAGGTAGCGCTAGCCTATAAAAGCCAGCTAACGGGGCAAAACTTTCGCCATCTACTGCTAGCCAATGAGCGCCGCGATGTGGCGCTGCAACGTAGCACTACGGGCCCGCACCGCGACGATTTCGTTTTTCTGATGGACGAGTTGCCCGTAAAAAGCTACGCTTCGCAGGGGCAGCAAAAATCCTACGCCATTGCGCTTAAGCTAGCCCAGTTTGAGCTGCTGGCGGCGCGGCCGCGGCCCGCCGGCACCGCCATAGCTAAGCCGCTGCTCCTGCTAGACGATATTTTCGACCGCCTCGATGATAAGCGAATTGCCCGCTTACTTGAGCTTGTAGCCGACCAAACCTTCGGGCAAGTGTTCTTGACTGACACGAATTTAGCTCGCACCGACCAAGCCCTGCAGGGGGTTAGTGGCGCCATTCAGCGCTTCCGCGTGCAGGCTGGCCAAGTAGCCGCCATCTGAGTACAGGCACCCGCTTTGGCTGCTGCGAGGCGTACTTTTGAGTAGCGAAGCCACTGTGCGGATGGATGGACCAGCGCCCTATTTCAGTTGTTCCTTGTGAAAAAGCCTAGCCTCTCCCCTACCGCCCGCCGGGCCGACATCATGCCGCTTAAAGAAGGGCTGGAAGCCTTGGTGCGTGCTTATCGGCTAGGTGGCAAGCTCAACGAGGTAACCGTAGTGGCTAGCTGGGAACGGGTGATGGGCAAGGCCGTTGCTTTGAAAACTCAGGAAGTATATGTCAGCAAGGGTAAGCTCTTCGTGCGCCTCAGCTCCGCCCCGCTCAAGCATGAGCTAGTGATGGCCAAAACCCGCGTGCTGGAAATGCTCAATGAGGAGGTAGGTGCCCAAGCGGTTACGGAAGTCATTTTCCTCTAGCCTTATAAAAACCCAGCATCTGGCTGGAAGGTAGCTGGCCACATCAATTGCCTAACCCAGGCGTGATAACCCCTGTGGTGATGTCATTTTGTGTTCTTAGCAGCTACGTGATTCTCCTACCCTATTTTCTTTCCTAAGAAGTGGGCCTGTCCGCTTCGGTATGAGAGCGCACTGTATCGCTGGCTCCAGGGCCAGCGAGAAACAATCCGAATTGCTGGAATGCACTGCGCGCCTCGTAAAAATGTTCCACGTGAAACATTTTTGTTACTTCGGGCCATACACGCGCAGCAATAGCTCGTTGTAGGCTTCCAGCAAGGCAATGTACTTCGCTTGCAGGGTGAAAAGCTGATTGGTGAGGTCAGCATCGGGTTTTTGTGAGTGTATTACACGGTTTGTAACACTATTTGTAACAGCAGGGCGGCTCACTGGTGTTACAAATGGCAACGTAGATTGCTGAGCTATTGTAAAGTCTTGTGAAAAATCGTGGCCAATAATCTGACCAATATTTTTTACAAAGGTGGAATCGAGTGTATCGTCCTTAAACTTTCGGTAGATAGTAGGGCGCGTAATGCCTAGTTCCTCCACGATGCGCGTGATGGAAATACCGCTGTTTCTAATCGCTTCTTGCAGTATTTCTCCTTGGTGAGGCATAAGGCGCAAGTGTTACAACGTGGATATCACAAAGATGTAAAAAATGATGATATCAACCAAGCTGCCAGTCAACTAATTACACATGATACAGCTTTGGCGCAAGGCAGGCATTGCGACTATTGTTTTTTACACTAGCGAGCAAGTGTATTATAAAGGGGTGTGCTCATCGGCTTTTTGTAACGCGTACTTTACGTTACAGCAGGTGTCGCAGCTAGTAGGGCTAGCAGTTGGTCGGGATAGTCGGTAGTGATGCCTGCCACTCCCCAGCGCAACACCTGCTGGAAATCGGCAGACTGGTTTACTGTCCAGGGCACCAGCCGGAGGCCCGGGTATGCAACGGACAGTGCCTGGGCTGACGCCTGGGAAAGTAACTGGAAATCGGGGCCGAACACTTCAGGTGTAAAGCCAAGCTCATGAAACAACTGAGCGGCGGATACTGGGGTTTCGCTGAGCAGGCACAGCGCCTGCGTGGGGGCTAGCCTGCGGGCGGCCTGAAGAATGCGGCGGTCGAAACTCAGCAGCGTGGTGCGAGCCTGCACGGCGGCCGCATGCACTTCGGTAAGCACTAGCTCGACGAATCGGGAGGGCAGCGGATGAAAAATATCGTCGCCCTCCGGAGTGCTTTTGAGCTCGATGGAGTAGCCTACTGGTGGGCGGCCAAGGCGCAGGCACGCCGCCTCAGTGGCTTGCAGCATCTCACGCAGCAGCGGGCGGTAGGTAGGGTGCGGCTGCTGCGTAGCAAAGGCTGGATGGGCCCACTCCCCCACCACGCACTGCCGGATGGTGGCGTAGGGCATCCGGTACAGGTTGTAGTCGTGCTCTTGCTGCGAGCTGATGTGCGTACCATCCGGGGCACGCCCTAGCTGCGCCGACAACCAGGGTTCGTGGGAAATAACGACCTGCTGGTCGGCCGAAATCACTACATCCAACTCTAGCACATCAACACCCAATTCCAGGGCTTTGAGAAAGGCAGGCAGAGTATTTTCGGGTAATAAGCCCCGGCAGCCACGGTGGCCGTGCACTTCGGGCCGGGCGGGCCGGGCAGCGTGCGCCAAAATGTAAGTCATGGCCACTTGTACGCAGCCGCGCACAGCGTAGTCAGCAAGCATAGTAGCTTTCTTTGCGTGCGATTTTGCGGACTCTCCACGCCATCGATTTTCTTTTCAACAACTCTTTTATGAAGCGTCTCCTACTCTTTGTGGTGCTGCTGGCTCTGGTTGCCGGCGGTTTTTACTACTACAACTCCCTTAAGAAAGGGCCCGAATATGCGCTGCTGCAAGCGGCCGCGGCCACCCAAACGCACGACTTGGCGGCCTTTGAGCGCTACGTAGATGTGGATGCCCTGACCGGACACCTCGTGGACGATGTGGCAAGTCAGAGCGGGGCCCTCACGGCCCTGGTGCCCGGCGGAGGGCTAGCCTTTCGCGGTGGCCTCCGCTTGCTAAAGCCGCAGCTGGCTAAGGCTGCGCACAACGAGGTACAGCGCTACGTGGCTACCGGCTCGCTGGAGGCGGCGCAGGCGGCGGCGCCCAAGCGGCTGGTAAACCTTTCGCTAACGGGGCTGGTAGGCCGCATAGTGAGCCCCGACAGCCAGTTTAAAGGCATCAAATACACGACTGATAAAGGCAACGAGGCGCTCGTGGGCCTGGAGTTTACGCAGCCCCGCTATGACACGACAATGGTGGTGGAGGTGAAGCTGCTCAAGCAGCCCGACGGACATTGGCAGGCCAAGCAGATTACTAATACCGGCGACCTAGTGCAAGGCGTGGCGCGCTTGGAGAAGGAGCGCCTGCTGAAATAGGCCAGCGCTCACGAGCCTTCAGCCCAACAAAAAACCCTTGGCCAGTGCGACCAAGGGTTTTTTGTTGGGCTGAAGGCTAGCGAACCTTTACCCGTTGCTTAGCCCCGACGGCCGGAGAAAAGCAGGTAGATGATGGAGCCGGCGATGGGGAAAACCCAGATGATGATGCCCCAGATGAGCTTCTTGCCAAGCGACCAATCTTGCTTGAGCAAGCTAACTACGGCGTAGATGGCAAGGATGAGGTAGAGGATGCCGGCGAAGCTCAGGGAGCGTCCGCCAGCGTCGTTGTAGTTGTAGCGGCCGCAGCTGGAAACCAGCAGGAGCAGGGCGGGTAGCAGGGCAGCAGGCGAGAGACGGGCAGCGGTGTTGGAAAGAAAGCGCATGGCAGGTGTGAGGAAAGGTTAGGTGTTTCCGCCTTTACGCAAAAGAGGAATTTTAGGCCGATTTTTTAGCTAAATTCCTCCTTTAGATAACTTTACCCAAATACGCCGTTATTTGTTGAATGAACTGTGGCAGCACGCCGGGCACCAGGGCCAGGGTAAGCAGCACGCCGTAGAGCGCGCCGTAGAAGTGGGCATCGTGGTTGATGTTATCGCCCTGGCGACGGGCCATGGAATAGGAATAGGCCAAGTAGAGAAAGCCAAAAATGAAGCTGGGGATGCCCAATTCGGGGGGCAAAAACAAGACCCCAATCTTACCCGTGGGGTAAAACAGAATGCTGGCAAACACGATGGCGGCCACGCCCCCCGAGGCGCCGAGGCTACGGTAGCCACGGTCGTCGCGGTGCTTGAAATAAGTGGGCAAATCGGACACTACGATGCCGCCCAGGTAAAGCAGCAGAAATAGCCCCAGCCCTGCCCCCGTGCCGTAGCCCTGGGCCAGCGTACCGAGCACGATGGGGCTGAACGAGTAGAAGGCAAACATGTTAAACAGGAGGTGGCTCCAGTCGGCGTGCAGAAAGCCGGAGGTAAGCAGCCGGTACCACTGCCCATTGCGGGCCATCACGTAGGGCTCCATTATCCAGGCCTCCATGAGGTCGCGGTTGGACCAGGCGTAGGCGGAGATGGCCACCGTAAGGCCAATGAGAATAAGGATGGGATTAAGCATGGGAGGTGAAGTAGCGCGGGCTTTTAGGCCGCGAATGGCAAATTGTGGCGGTACTACTCGCGGACTCAAAGCCCGCGCTACTGCCTACGACTCGCGCTCGAGCAGTTGCAAGGCTAGCCGGCGTAGCGGCTCCTTGCGGGCCGCGGCCACCCCGATGCGGTCGAGGTGCAGTAGCGCATCTTCGAAGTACTGATTGATGAGTACCTCGGTTTGGGGGCGGATATTGAGCTCGTCGTACACGGCGCGCACGGTCGCCACTTTGGCTTCGGCATCGGCCACGGGCTGGCCGATGTACTGACTTAGCGCCGCCTGCTGAGCGGAGCTGGCCTGGGCCTGGGCGGTAAGGAGCAGGAAGGTTTTCTTGTCCGAAATGATGTCGCCCCCTACCCGCTTGCCGAAGGTAGCGGCGTCGCCGTACACATCGAGCAGGTCGTCGCGCAGTTGGAAGGCCAGCCCGATATCGGTGCCGAACTGCCGCAAGTGCTCGGCATCGGTGGGGCTGGCGCCGGCCAGCACCGCGCCCAGCTCCAGGGCGAAGCCGAGGAGCACGGCCGTTTTTAGCCGAATCATGTCGAGGTACTGCGGGATGGTGACGGTGGTTTCGGTCTCAAAATTCATATCCCACTGCTGGCCCTCGCACACCTCGGCGGCGGTCTGCGAGAAGCGGCGTAGCACCTGGGGCAGCACCGCCAAGGGCACGTTTTCGAAGAGCAGTTCGTAGGCTCGTACCAGCATTACGTCGCCCGACAGGATGGCCACGTTGGCGTTCCATTTCTCGTGCACGGTGGGCTGGCCGCGGCGCAGTGGCGCCTGGTCCATGAGATCGTCGTGGAGCAGCGTGAAGTTGTGGAAGACCTCGGTGGCCAGTGCGGGCTTCACCAGCGGGGCTAACTCATCGGTAAATAGCTGGCCGCCGAGCAGCGTGAGCAGGGGCCGCAGGCGCTTCCCCCCCAAGCTCATGATGTAGCGGATGGGGTCGTAGAGCGTGGCCGGTTGCTGGCCGTAGTCAAGCTCTTTTAAAGCCTGCTGGAGGAGGTTGGAGAGGTCGGTTTGCACGGGGGCAAAGGTCGGGCATGTAGGAGCTAATAAAATCGTTTGTCCTTGCGAGCGCAACGAAGTGGAGCGCGGCAGTCACTCCAGAACGATACCCGAAAGAGTCGTTCTGGAGCGATTGCCGCGCTCCACTTCGTTGCGCTCGCAAGGATAATGATAGGGCTACCGGCGGCGCTTGCCGCCTTTGTCGCCCCGGCCGCTACTGCTACCGCGCGGGCTGCCCTTGCCGTTTTTATCGCCGCGGTAGCCACCGCCGCGACTGGCTCGGCCGGCTTCGCGCTCGGCGCGCTCGCGCTGCTTGATGTGCTCGGGGCGGTCATCAACCAGCTCCATGTCGATGGTACGGTCGAGCAGGTTGGCCGAGGTGATGACTACTTGCAGCTCGTCGCCGAACTGAATAATGCGCTTCGAGCCGCGACCCACTAGGCGGTAGTTGTCCTTGTCGAGTTCGAAGGTGTCGCCGGGAATGTCGGAAATCCGCACCATGCCTTCACACTTGTTTTCCTCAATCTCGACGTAGATACCGCGCTCGGTGAGGCCCGATACCACGCCTTTGAACTGCTCGCCAATGTGCGCGCCGATGTACTCGACCTGCTTGTATTTGATGCTGGCGCGCTCGGCATTGGCGGCTAGCTTTTCGCGGGCCGAGGAATGCTTGCACTCCTCCTCCACCGGCTCGACAGGGATGTTCTTGCCGCCGTTGAGGTAGTGCTCCAGCAGGCGGTGGGCCATCATGTCGGGGTAGCGACGGATGGGCGACGTGAAGTGCGAGTAGTGCGCAAAGGCCAGCCCGAAGTGCCCCAGCGGCTCGGTGCTGTAAATGGCCTTCGACATCGAGCGAATGGCTAGCCCCTGAATCACGTTTTGCTCGGGCTTGCCCACCACATCTTCGCTGAGCTTGTTGAGCTCGGTACTGACTTTTTTAGGGTTCGCCAGGTTCAGCTTGTGGCCGAACTTCTGGGCGAAGAGGGCGAAGTTTTCGAGGCGGTCAGGGTCGGGCGCGTCGTGGGTGCGGTACACCATCGTGAGGCGCGGCTTGGTTTTCTTGAGGCCGTAGACGAACTCGGCCACCCGCTTATTGGCAAGCAGCATGAACTCCTCGATGAGCTTGTGCGCATCCTTGCGCTCCTTCACGTACACGCCGAGCGGCTTGCCGTCCTCGCCTAGCTTGAACTTCACCTCCTGCGTTTCGAACGAAATAGCACCCTTGCGGAAGCGCTCGGCTGAGAGCTTTTTGGCAAGTCGGTTCAGCAGGTTCACTTCTTCGGCCAGGTCGCCCTCACCGGTTTCGATGCGCTCCTGAGCATCCTCGTAGCTGAAGCGGCGGTCGGAGTGAATGACGGTTTTGCCAAACCACGAGTCAATCAGCTTGCCTTTCTCATCCAGCTCAAACACGGCCGAGAAGGTCAGCTTGTCTTCGTTGGGCCGCAGCGAGCAGAGGCCATTCGAAAGGTTTTCGGGCAGCATCGGAATCACGCGGTCTACCAGGTAAACCGAGGTGGCGCGGCTCTTGCCCTCGCGCTCCAGTTCGGTACCGATGCGCACGTAGTGGGTCACGTCAGCGATGTGCACACCCACTTCGTAGTTGCCATTTTCCAGGGTACGCAGGCTAAGCGCATCGTCGAAGTCCTTGGCGTCGGCGGGGTCGATGGTGAAGGTGAGCACGTCGCGGAAGTCGCGGCGCTTGGCAATTTCCTCTTTCGTGATAGTGGTCGGGATGGCGTCGGCCTCCTCCTCCACTGCGCTCGGAAACTCGAATGGCAACCCGAACTCCGCCATGATAGCGTTTATCTCGGCCTCGTTCTGGCCGGCCGCACCGAAGTTGCGGATGATGGTGCCGACCGGGTTGCGGCCCTGCCCCTCATGGTCCGGAAACTCGGTGATGCGCACCAGCACCTTGTCGCCGTTGCGCGACTCGCCCAACTCCTGCGGCGGCACCATCACATCGAAGTACGCCTTGCGGTTGTCCGGCTTCACGAAGCCGATGGAGCCCTGCACTTGCAGGCGGCCCACCACCTCGGGGCGCTGGCGCTTGAGCACCTCCACCACGTCGCCGGTCACCCGCCCGTCGCGGATGCCGCGCAGGCGCACGCGCACCAAGTCGCCATCGAGGGCGTAGCGCAGCTGGTCGGTGAAGACGCGGATGTCGTCGCCCTCGCCATCTTCGCGCACTACGAAGGCAAAGCGCGGCGTGGCCAGGGCCACCGTGCCGATGACGGTGCTGCCATCGCGGCGGGGCCGGTCGGGGCCGTCGCCCACGTGGTCGAAGCCCGCCGAGCGGCGCCGATGAATGATAGGGTCCTGGCCAAATTCAGTTTCCAAATCGGGAACTGCGGCAACTTCCGCCGTGGCTTTTTTAGCCGTTTTCCGGCCCTTGGCGGCGCTGGCGGCCACTTGCAGGTCGGTGGGGTTGGCTAGCCGGTAATCGTCGTTTTGAAGCAGCTCCAGCTTGCCTTCCTGCTTCAGCTCTTTGAGATGAGTAAATAATTCTTCGCGCTGCACCTTGGTCGTGATACCTAGTCGGCGCGAAAGCTGGCGATAGGCCAGCACCTTGCCGGGGTTATCAGCAAACTGGCGGTACACTACCTCCTTATCTACGCTGGCTGCCGCGGCGGCAACTTTCGAAACGGGAGCGGCCTTGGCGGCGGGAGCTGCCTTCGCGCGGGTGGCGCGGGGGGCGGCGGGGTCTTGAGGGTTTTTCATGGGGTAAATAAGACGGCCGCCGGACAGCTTGGGGTAAGATTGACGAAGGCGACGCGTGGGTAAAAATGAATTGCGGGGCTAGCCCCCGTGCACCGTTGAACGGTGGTAAATTGGTACTGGTTGTTTTCGATATTTGGCAAAAGCTGGCAATAGCAAACGCCGGGCGGGAACAAGCCCTGCGCCCTACCCCACCCTGGCCGCAATGCGCGCCGGGTCGTCGCTCGGAATCGCGGCTAGCAACTGCTGCGTGTACGGATGCTGCGGATTTGCATAGACCTCCGCCGCCGGGCCGCTTTCCACGATTTTGCCCTGGCTCATCACCAGTAGGCGGTCGCTCATAAAGCGGGCCACCGACAGGTCGTGGGTGATGAACAGGTAGGTGATGCCCAACTCGCGCTTAAGGTCGTTGAGCAGGTTAAGCACCTGCGCCTGCACGCTCACGTCGAGCGCCGACACCGACTCGTCGCACACAATGAGTTTGGGCCTTAGCGCCAGCGCCCGCGCAATACAAATGCGCTGCCGCTGCCCGCCACTGAACTCGTGCGGGTAGCGCTGCTCAGCATCGTCGCTCAGGCCTACGGTGCGCAGCAACTCGCGCACCCGGGCCTTTTGCTCGGCGCGGCTGCCCCCCACCCCATGCACCCGCATGGGTTCCAGGATGGCCTCGCCCACCGTGAGCATTGGGTTCAGGGCCGCGTAGGGGTCTTGGAAGACGAGTTGAAACTCGCGCCGCCGGTGGCGCAATTCGCCGGCTGGCAGCGCCGCTAGGTCCGTGCCTTCAAACAGGATGCGGCCCGCCGTTGGTTCCGTGAGGCGCAGCAGGGCGCGGCCTAGCGTGGTTTTGCCACAGCCCGACTCACCTACTAGGCCCACCGTTTCGCCTAGGTAGATGGTGAAGCTGACATCATCGACTGCCTTAACAAAATCAGTGGTACGCGAGAAAAATCCTTTGCGAATGGGAAAGTAGACGCATAGGCTTTCGACGTTCAGCAACGGTTCCACGGACGTGGAACCAATTTGTTCCACGGGGAACGTTTTGGAAGTGTCAGAATTAGTCCGTAACTCCGCGAAGGACGCTTTCAGGGGCTCCTGCCCAACCCTGCTGGCCCGCGCCACAAGGTTGCCGGCTGCATCGACTTGCATAAAATCGGCCACCACCGGCAGGCGCGCCTTGCCAATAGACAGGCGTGGGCGGCAGGCCAGTAAACCCTTGGTATAAGGATGCTGGGGGTTGGTGAAGATGTCGAGCACCGCACCTTGTTCCACCACTTGGCCGCGATACATCACTAGGATGCGGTCGGCAATCTCGGCCACTACGCCCAGGTCATGCGTGATGAATAGCACCGCGGTTCCGTACTCGCGCCGCAGGTCGCGGATGAGTTGCAGAATGCGCGCCTGCACCGTCACATCGAGCGCGGTGGTAGGCTCGTCGGCAATGAGCAGCGCCGGGCGGCAGGCCATCGCCATCGCTATCATCACGCGCTGCTTCTGGCCGCCGCTTATCTCGTGCGGGTAGGCTTTAAAGATTTGCGCCGGACGCGGCAACTGCGCCTCAGTAAACAGTTCGATGGTGCGCGCTTCGGCTTCCGGCTTGCTGAGATTAGTATGTAATAATAGTGCTTCTACTACCTGGTAGCCACAGGTCAGCACCGGGTTCAGGGAAGTCATGGGCTCCTGAAAAATCATGCTGATGTCGTTGCCCCGCACCTGCTGCAATTCCTTTTCAGGAAGCGTCAGCAAATTGACCTGCCCCAGCTTCTCCGACTCGAACATGGCCGTGCCGCTCGCGATGCGCGCCGCGGGCTTCTGTAGCAAGCCAAGCAGGGCTAGCGAGGTCACCGACTTGCCCGAGCCCGACTCGCCCACAATCGCCACCACCTCTCCCCTATTCACCGCAAATGACACGCCGCCCACGGCGCGGGTGCGGCCGCGCTGCGACTGAAAATCGACGGTCAGGTTCTCAACGGTAAGTAAGGGCATGGGCAACAATAAAAACGGCGCGGAAGAAATCCGCGCCGCAAGTTTACTAGACTAGACAGGTTCCGCCGCCGGCGGCCCCGCGGCAGCCAGCGCCGTGTTTTGCTCGGTTTGTTTGAAGAAGCGCCCTTGCAACAGCAAAATGAGGGCTACGCCGATAAAGATGGATGAATCGGCGATGTTGAAAATCGGCCACAGCGATAGGTACTTGCCGCCAAAAATAGGCCAGGAAGCGGGCGTAAAACCTTCGTAGATATCCACGTAAATCATGTCGATAACCTGCCCAAAAAACCACGGCGTGGGCGAGCCAAACGGCGCGTTGTGATAGATAACGCCGTAGAACAGTGAGTCAATAACGTTGCCCACGGCCCCGCCCAGAATGAGCGCCATGCAGGCAATGAAGCCCGCCGCCGCCCGCTGCTTCCACAGCCGCACGATGTAGTAGCTGATGCCACCCACCGCCAGCAGCCGGAAGCCCGTGAGCACCAGCTTGCCATAAGGCGGCGGCAGCAGTTCCACCCCGAAAGCCATGCCGGGGTTCAGCGTGTAGTGCAGCTTAAACCAATTGCCAAGCAGCGGAATTTCCCCAGCTAGCCCCGGCTGCATGTGCTTGTGCACCAAATACTTGGACAACTGGTCGATAAAAATAACGAACAGCGCCAACAGGAAAAAAGGCAGCACACTGCCGCGCCGCGCCGGGTAGCGCTGGGGCTGGGAATAGGTATCTACGGGCAAGTCAGTCTGCACAGGTGAAACTCAGGTTACTTTGTACTGTTTTATACCGAATTACGAGGTTTCAGAACCTTTGAAAACGGCTTGGGCAAGCGGTTGTGCGCGGGAAAACCCGGCCGCGTTTTCAGGCGCAACCGGGCGTCTCACAATCAGGCAGTTACTACTTCTACTTTGGCAGGCACCGAGAAGTCGTCAAAGTCCAGCATGGCGCCACCCGCTACTTCGGGCACAAAGTCGAGGCGCAGGGCCTGCACCTCCTCGCGGATGTAGTCGCCGAAGGCGGCCACGGCGGCTTGCAACTCGGCGGGCGCGTTGCTGGCTAGGGTCACCTGGATGCGGTCCTGCACTTCAAGACCCGAGTCTTTGCGCAGGTTCTGGAGGCGGTTGACGAGCTCGCGGGCCAGGCCTTCTTGGCGTAGCTCTTCGGTGAGCGTCACATCGAGGGCTACGGTGAGCGGGCCGTCGGTGGCCACCAGCCAGCCGGGCAGGTCCTGGGTGCGGATTTCGACTTCGTCGAGGTGCAGCGTAAGGGTTTCGCCTTCTACTTCTACGGCTAGCCCGCCCTGTTTTTCCAGTTGGCTCAGCTCGTCATTGGTCAGCGTTTGGATGCGGGCACCCACGGCCTTCAAACGCGGGCCGTACACCTGCCCTAGGCGCTTAAAATTGGGCTTCACCGACTTCACCAGCACGCCGCTCGTGTCGTCCAAAAACTCCACGTGCTTCACGTTGACCTCGGCGCAAATCAGGTCTTCGACCTTGCCCACTTGCTCTTTGGTAGAGCCATTCAGCACCGGCACCAGGATGCGCTGCAAGGGCTGGCGCACCTTCAGCACCGACTTCTTACGCAGCGAGTGCGTGAGCGAGCTGATGCGCTGGGCCAGTTCCATGCGCTCCTCCAAGGCCTTATCGATGAGCGAGATATTAGCCTCGGCCAGGAAGGTCAGGTGGACCGACTCGGCGGCGTCCTGCCCCTTGGTGAGGTTGCCGTAGAGCCAATCGGCGAAGAAGGGCGCGATGGGCGCCATGAGCTGCGCCACGGTGCTGAGGCACTCGTGCAGCGTCTCGTAAGCGGCTTGCTTATCAGTAGTTAGCTCACCTTTCCAGAAGCGGCGGCGCGAGAGGCGCACGTACCAGTTGGAGAGTTGGTCGGTCACGAAATCCTGCACGGCACGGGCGGCTTTCGTGGGGTCGTAGCTATCGAAATGACCACGCACTTCGGCCAGCAGGCTTTGCAGCTTGCTCAGAATCCAGCGGTCGAGCTCCGTGCGCTCGGCCACCGGCACGCTGGGCGTGCTGCCCTGCTGGAAGCCATCGAGGTTGGCGTAGAGCGCGAAGAACGAGTACGTGTTATACAGCGTGCCGAAGAACTTGCGCTGCGCCTCTACGATGCCGGCCTGGTCGAACTTGAGGTTGTCCCAGGGCGAGGAATTGGCAATCATGTACCAGCGCGTGGCGTCGGGGCCGTACTTGGCAATCGTGTCAAACGGGTCCACGGCGTTGCCGAGGCGCTTGCTCATCTTATTGCCGTTTTTGTCGAGCACCAAGCCGTTGGCAATCACGTTTTTGAAGGCCACCGAGTCTTCCAGCATCACGGCCAGCGCGTGCAGCGTGAAGAACCAGCCGCGCGTTTGGTCCACGCCTTCGGCGATGAAATCGGCGGGGAAATTCTTAGCGAATTTCTCCTGGTTTTCAAACGGGTAGTGCCACTGGGCATACGGCACCGCGCCCGAGTCAAACCACACGTCAATGAGGTCGGGCTCGCGGTACATAGGCTGGCCGCTAGGCGAAACGAGGAAAATATCATCGACATACGGGCGGTGCAGGTCGATTTTTTCGCCGTTGGCGTAGGGGTTGTGGGTCATGACTTCGGCCGCTACAGCCTTGTCAATCTCTGCCTTCAACTCGGCGATGCTGCCGATGCAGATTTCCTCGGTGCGGTCCTGGGTGCGCCAGATGGGCAGCGGCGTACCCCAGTAGCGCGAGCGGCTGAGGTTCCAGTCCACCAGGTTTTCGAGCCAGTTGCCGAAGCGGCCGGTGCCGGTGCTTTCGGGCTTCCAGTTGATGGTTTTGTTGAGCTCGATGAGGCGGTCTTTCACGGCCGTGGTCTTGATAAACCACGAGTCAAGCGGGTAGTAGAGCACGGGCTTGTCGGTGCGCCAGCAGTGCGGGTAGGTGTGCTCGTACTTCTCGGTTTTGAAGGCCGTGCCGTTGGTCCGCATCCGGATGGCGATGCTCTCGTCCAGCGTTTTATAGTCGGCGCCGCTCTGGTCGTGGCCATCATAGTTCTTCACCCAGCGGCCGCCAAACTCGCCCATTTGGGCCACGTAGCGGCCCGTGCGGTCCACGATGGGGCCTAGCTTGCCCTGGTCGTCGGCCACCATCAGCGCGGGGATGCCGTTGAGCTGCGCTACCCGGAAGTCATCCGCGCCAAACGTGGGCGAGATGTGCACGATACCCGTGCCATCTTCCGTCGTCACAAAGTCACCCGCGATAACGCGGAAAGCGTTTTCCTCGCCTTCAAAGTGCGGGAAACCAGCTTCGGTACTAAACAGGCGCTCGTAGTGAATACCTACTAGGTCAGCGCCAGTCCACGTAGCATCCCGTCGCCAAGGCAATACTTTTCCTTCTCCCGAAGCATATTCGGCAAAAGAAGCTGTTTCTCCCGCTGCTGTGAAATAACGGCTCACTAGAGATTCAGCCAAAATTACGTGGATGTACTTCCGCGTGTAAGGATTAAATGTCTGAACTTGAGCGTACTTGATGTTACGACCTACTGCTAGGCCAGTATTAGCAGGTAGAGTCCAAGGCGTAGTGGTCCAGGCCAGAATAAACAACTCAGGCGTTGAGCCGTCGAAATTTTGGGGGATTTCTAGCTTACTCTCGCTAGACCCATACGAGAACAGCTTCTCCGAAACGGCATCGCGCACCACCTTGAACTGGGCCACGATAGTCGTGTCCTTCACGTCCTTGTACGTGCCGGGCTGGTTCAGCTCGTGCGAGCTGAGGCCGGTGCCGGCGGCCGGCGAGTAGGGCTGAATGGTGTAGCCTTTATAGAGGAAACCCTTGTCGTAGAGCTTCTTGAGCAGGGCCCAGCAGCTCTCGATGTACTCGGGCTCGAAGGTGATGTAGGGGTCGTCGAGGTCCACCCAATAGCCCATTTGCTGGGTCAGCTCGTCCCACTGCGCCTTGAAGCGCATCACGGTTTCGCGGCAGCGCTGGTTGTAGTCTTCGACGCTGATTTTGTGGCCGATATCCTCCTTCGTGATGCCCAGCTCTTTCTCTACTTGCAGCTCGATGGGCAGGCCGTGGGTGTCCCAGCCACCCTTGCGGGGCACCTGCTTGCCGAGCTGCGTCTGGTAGCGGCAAAAGATATCCTTCACCGCCCGCGCCATCACGTGGTGGATGCCGGGCTGGCCGTTGGCCGAGGGCGGGCCCTCGTAAAACACGAACGTGGGCTGGCCCTCGCGGCTGCTCACGCTCTTCTCGAAGATGCCGTTGGCGTCCCAGTAGGCCCGCACGTCGGTGGCGAGCTTGGCGTAGTCGAGCGGCTGCTTGTATTCGGGGTAAGTCATATTATCGGTCGTCATGCTGAACGCAGTGAAGCATCTCTATCGCTTCCTCCGCACCGTTCAACGAAGCGGTGGAGATGCTTCACTGCGTTCAGCATGACCTTACTTTTTACTTCAATTCAAATCAATTAAGTCGTCTTCACCGGCTTGCCTTGCTCTACACTCAGGCGCTGCAAGTTCAGGTCGATGTCGTCATCTTCCTCGTGGTAGTTCTCGTCGTAGTGGTGCACGAGGGCCGCCTTGGGCGTGTTCCAGCTGCCGCCGCGCTCGAAGGTGACCAGCAGCGCCGGCAGGAAAACCAGGTTCGAGAAATTGGTTATCAGCAGCGAAGCGCCCATGAGCACGCCCAGCGCCTTGGTACCGCCAAACTCGCTGAAGCCGTAGATGCTGAAGCCGATAAAGAGCACAATGCTGGTGTAGAACATGCTCGACCCCGCCTCGCTCAGCGTGTTGGTGATGGCTTCGCTCACGCTCTTGCCGGGCATGGCCATCTCCTGCCGAAACTTGGCCAGCAGGTGAATCGAGTTGTCGCCGTCGATACCCAGGGCTATCACGTAAATCAAGGCCGTGGCGGGCTTCAGCGCGATGCCGAAGTAGCCCATCACGCCGGCTGTTAGGGTCAGCGTTAAGATATTGGGCACCAGCGCGTAGAAGATAGTACGGACCGAGTGGAAAAGCAGCAGCACTACCAGCGCCACTAGGCCGAAGGCCCACATCAGGCTCTCGCCCAGCGTGCCAATCACGTACTCGTTACCCTTGGTAAAAATCACCGTCGTGCCCGTGCGGCGCACCACCATATCGGTGCCCGCGAAGATGCGCTTGATTGCCGGGTCAATGCGCTTACTCACCAGCGTATCCAGCTTGTGCGAGCCAATATCAGCGATTTTCACGCTGATGCGCGCGCGCTGCTGGGTGCTGTCCACGAAGGTTTTGAGCAGTTTGCTGGTCGAGTTGGCGCCCTTACCCTGCGAGTTAGCCAGGTAGCTCAGGATGAAGTTCTTGTCGTCGTTATCCGGCAGCTTGTAGAAATCGGGGTTGCCGTTGTAAAACGCTTGCTTGGCCGCTTTCAAGAACGTGACCATGCTCAGGGGCGTCGACAGCTCCGGCTGGGCCTGCAAGAACTTGTCGAACTGGTCAATTTTCTGCAAGTTGGGCAGTTTCAGCAGGCCCTTGGGCTGCTTGGTATCGACCACAAATTCCAGCGGCATCACCCCGCCGAAGCGGGCTTCGAAGAAGTTCAAATCCTCGTTCACCGAGCTTTGCTTGGGCAAGTCATCCACCATAAACGACACCGCTTCGATGCGCGCAATGCCGATGGAGGCCAGCCCCACCAGCACCGCCGCCGTGATGTAAATGGTGCGCCGACGGCGCAGCACGATGAAGTCGAGGAAGTGGATAATGCCCACCAGCGGCTTCGAATCGAGGTGCTCCAGCTGCTTCTCGGTGGGGCCGGGCAGGTAGGTAAACACCGCCGGAATCATGATGAAGCTGATGATGAAGGCAATGAAAATGTTAATTGTCGCCACCAAGCCAAACTGGTACAGAATGGCGATATCGGTGAAAGTGAACACGAAAAAGCCGATCGCCGTGGTCGTATTATTCACCAGGGTAATGAGGCCGATTTTGCGGATAACCCGCGTCATGGCCAGTATCTGGTTGCCCGATTTGCGGTAGTCGTAGTGGTAGCGCGAGAGCAAATACGTGCAGTTGGGTACGCTGATAACCACCAGAATAGACGGAATGAGGCCCGTGAGTAGGTTAATTTTAAACCCTAACAGCACGATACTCGCCACGCACCATATCATCACGATGATGACGACCAGCAGCGGCACCACTACCGCCGACCACGTGCGGAAAAACACGAACAAAATGATGGCCATCACCACCACCATGAGGCCGGCGAAGAACTTCATTTCGCCCGATACCTTGCTCGTCATGGTCGAGCGCACGTAGGGTAAGCCCGCGTAGTGCAGCTTGATTTTAGAGTCTTTCTCAAACTTGGTGCTCAAGTTCAAGATGTTGTTCATCACCTCCTTGCGCTTATCCGAGTTCAGCCACTTGGGGTCTAGCGTCACGGCGAGCAGGGTGGCGCCGGTGCGCGGCGCAATCACCTGGCCCTGGTAGAATTCGATGCTGTTCACGACCCGCATAAGCGAGTCGAGCTGCGCCTGGCTGGTGGGCGGGCGCGCAAAAACGGGCGTCGTTACGAAGCTGTTGTTGACCGTATCCTTCTGAATCTGAATCAGCTTGGGCAGGCCCAGCACGCCCGACACGCCGGGCACTTTCACCAGTTCGTTGGCTAGCTGGTCGTAGAGCCGGAACTGGGGCAGCTTGTAGATGGCGCTGTCCTGCATACCCAGCACGAGGATGTTGCCATCCTCGCCGAAGGTCTTTTTGAACTGCTGGAAGTACACCATGTCGGGGTCCTTCGGGCTCACGACCTGGGCGAAGTCGTACGTCATCTGCACGTCTTTGGCCACCCAGGCCATGTACAAGGTCGAAATACCAATCAGGCTAAGTAGCCAGATGCGGTACTTGATGATAGAGAGGGCGATATGTCCCCACATAAGCTTTAGGTTTTAGGTTGGACAACCGCCCGGCCTCAGCGCGGGGCCTGCGAGCTAGAGCTGCGCAAACACCGTCTTAAAGCTCACCGCGTCGCCGATGTACGCCCGCAACGCGCTGATGGGCATCCGGGTTTGCTCGCGGGTATCGCGGTGGCGCACCGTCACGGTATCGTCTTCCAGCGTTTGGCCGTCTACCACAATACAAAAAGGCGTGCCGATAAGGTCCTGACGTGTGTAGCGCTTGCCGATGGCGTCCTTGTCCTCGATTACCAGGCGGAAATCGAAGCGCAACTCATCGAAAATTTGCTGGGCTTTTTCGGGCATGCCGTCCTTGCGCACCAGCGGGAAGATGGCGGCCTTAATGGGCGCCACCGCCGGGTGTAGCTTCAGGAAGGTGCGGGTTTTGGTAGTTTGCTCCTCCCCTTCGCCTTCCGTGATGGTTTCCTCCTGGAAGGCCTGGCACATGGTGGCTAGGAACAGGCGGTCGGCCCCCACCGACGTTTCGACCACGTAGGGCACGTAGTTGCCGTAGGGCTTGCCGGTTTCGGGGTTTACGTCGTTGTCGAAGTACTGCTGCTTCTTACGGCTCAGGTTCTGGTGCTGGGTCAGGTCAAAGTCGCCGCGCGAGTGAATGCCCTCCATTTCCTTGAAGCCGAAGGGAAACTCGTACTCGATATCCACGGCGGCCTTGGCGTAGTGGGCCAGCTTGTCGTGGTCGTGGAAGCGCAGCTTCTCGGCCGGCAGGCCGATGGCCTCGTGGAAGCGGCGGCGGCTAGTCTTCCAGGTGTTGTACCACTCCTCTTCGGTGCCGGGGCGCACGAACAATTGCATCTCCATCTGCTCAAACTCGCGCATCCGGAAAATGAACTGCCGGGCCACAATCTCGTTGCGGAACGCCTTACCAATCTGCGCAATACCGAACGGGATTTTCATCCGCGCCGACTTCTGCACGTTCAGGAAGTTCACGAAAATGCCTTGGGCCGTTTCAGGGCGCAGGTACACGGGCGGCGCGTCCGAGTCCACGGCCGAGCCCTGAGTCGAGAACATGAGGTTGAACTGGCGCACGTCGGTCCAGTTGCTAGTGCCCGAGATGGGGCACTTGATTTTTTCGTCGACGATGAGCTGCTTCACGCCGGCCAGGTCGTTGGCCGTGAGCAGGCGGCCTAGCTCGGCAGTGAGGGCCGCGCCGCGGGCCGGGTCGCCGGCTTTCTCGTATTCGGCGGCTTTTTCTTCGATGAGCACGTCGGCGCGGTAGCGCTTCTTGCTGTCGAGGTTGTCGATGAGCGGGTCGTTGAAGCCCGCCACGTGGCCGCTGGCCTCCCAGGTCTGGGGCGCCATGAAGATGGCCGCGTCGATACCCACCACGTTGCCGTGCAGTTGGGTCATGGTTTCCCACCACAGCCGCTTCAAATTATTCTTCAGTTCCACGCCGTTGGGGCCGTAGTCGTACACGGCGGCGAGGCCGTCGTAGATTTCCGACGACTGGAACACGAAGCCGTATTCCTTGGCGTGGGCGACAATATCTTTTAGCTGAGTATTCTCAACGGAAGGCGAGGTGGACGCGGGCTTGCTCATAAGCAGCAAAGTTAGACCGCAGATTTAACTGATTTAACGGATTGCGCCGATACGCCCGCTAAAGCGGGCTGGCTAGCCGGTAGTAGCATGTGATAAACAAGGCCCGTAACCAATTTTCAACTGGCTAGCCAGCCCGCCGCAGGCGGGCGTATCGGCGTAATCCGTTAAATCAGTTAAATCTGCGGTAATGATTCGGTAACATGCCGCTAGCTTCACGTTGGGTTAATTTTGTGGGCCGGTTTTCCATTCCGGCTTCTCTTTTATGTTCGGACTCGAACCCCATGTTTTGCTGCTGCTGGCCGTTTGTTTGCTGGCCGCTTGCGCATTTGAATTCGTTAACGGCTTTCACGACACGGCCAACGCCGTGGCCACCGTTATCTACACCAACACGCTGCGGCCCTGGGTGGCAGTGGTGTGGTCGGCCTTCTGGAACTTCATCGGCGTGTTTGCCGGGGGCATCGGCGTGGCGATGGGTATCGTGTATCTGCTGCCCGTCGAGAGCCTCGTGGACCAGAACGTGTACCACGGCATTGCCATGGTGGGCGCGCTCATCGTGGCGGCCATCATCTGGAACATCGGCACTTGGTACTACGGCATTCCCTCGTCGTCGTCGCACGCGCTCATCGGCTCTATCTTGGGGGTAGGCATCGCGTTTTCGCTGCTACCCGGCGGCAAGGGCGCGGCCGTGAACTGGAGCAAGGCTGGCGAAAGCGGGCTAGCCCTGCTGCTGAGCCCCATCCTGGGCTTCACGTTCACCATTCTGATGATGTTCGCGCTCAAGCGCTTCGGCACCAAGGCGCTGTTTAAGGAGCCCCGCAAGCGTCGGCCCCCGCCCCTCTTCATCCGCCTCACGCTCATCACCACCTGCACGCTGGTGAGCTTCTTCCACGGCTCCAACGACGGCCAGAAGGGCGTGGGCCTCATCATGCTGATTCTGATTGGCATCGTGCCCGTGCATTTTGCCCTCGATAGCAACAAGAACCCGCTCGACCTGCGCGACTCGCTCACCAAGGTCGAGTACGTGATGAACCGCCTCAACCCGACCGAGCTGAGCGCCGCCGACCAGAAGCTGCTCACCGAGGTGCGCGCCCAAACCACCGACCTCGACCGCGTATTTGCCGGCAAAACCAAGGTCGAAGAGCTGCCTAAGGAAGCCCGCTTCGAGATTCGACGCGCCATCCTGCTGCTCGCCAACCGCGGCAAAAAACTCGTCGCCTCCGAGCACGTGAGCCTCAGCACCGCCGACCGCGAAACCTACACCAAGGCCGTGGACACGATGAAAACCTTCACCGACTACGCCCCCTGGCAGGTGCTGCTGATGGTGAGCCTCTCGCTGGCCTGCGGCACTACCATCGGCTGGCAGCGCATCGTGAAAACCATCGGCGAGCGTATCGGCAAGGAGCACCTCACCTACGCCCAGGGCGCCAGCTCGGAGCTGGTAGCGGCGGCCATGATTGGCCTCAGCACGCAGTCGGGCCTGCCCACCTCCACTACGCACGTACTCACCTCCAGCATCGCGGGCAGCATGGTAGCCAGCCGCGGCGTCAAGAACATCAACCCCGACATGGTGCGCAGCATCGCCTTGGCCTGGCTGCTCACGCTGCCCGTCACGATGGTGCTGGCCGGCGGCCTGTTCCTGCTGTTCCGCGCCATCAGCGGCTAGCCTGCGTTGCTGTAGATAAGTGTTGGATAACTGGTAGTTAGCACTGGCTAACCCACCAGCCCGCCCCTCACACTTATCAATGTAGTTATCCACAAACTTGTGCATAAGCCAACAAAAAAGCCAACCCACTTAGGGTTGGCTTTTTTGCTATACACGTTGGCCAGATGAAGAACCGGTAATCTGGGAATAATCCCAGCTTCACGGAGTTATCAACTTATCAACACTAAAAAAGGGGGTTTTTGTGGATAACTTTTCTGCCGCCTCCGCCACAGCCGGCTATTACCGGGAACTTTAGCGTGGGCAGCTAGCCCGGCTACTTGGGCAACTGCACCTCCAGGTCGTCGTTGATGAAGACGCCGAAGTTGACGAACTGCAAGAGGCCGTCTTCAAAATACATGTCAATCATCGACTTCTCGTAGCTCAGGCGAATCTCGCCGCCTTCCATCGTTTCTACTTCGGGCGCAACTTGGCCATGCTGCTGCATCAGAGCCTTGATTTTGTCCAGGGGCTGGCCGTGGATGGCCTCGCCAAAGAGGCGCAGGCTGGGGCTGTCAGTCTCGATGCAGCTCAGGCGGAAGTCGTCTTCGCGGTCGAAGTACAGCGACAGCAGGTGGTCGTCCTCGTAATAATTCCAGGCCTGGTGCTCGAACTCATCCTCGTCTTCCGACTCGTCGATTTCCTCGGGCTCGCCCACTAGGGTGCGCACCTCGTCCATGGTGGTGCCGAAGCGCAGCGGGCCCATGCCGGTGCCCAGGATGATTTCGTTTTCCTCGATGCTGCTAGGAGTGTTGGCGGGGGTGCTCATGGGGAACGGGGGATTGTTGAAGTTGGGCACAAAGGTAGCCGGGGGCGTACCCAATGAAGCGCCCGGCAGCCAGGGTATACGGGCTGGCGTTGGGCGATAGTTTTCCACAGCCTGTGGATTACGGCGGTGCATAACTGCCCGCCTACTTGCCATAGCGCGCCTCGAAGGCCGCCTTTTGCCGCTGGTACTCGGGCAGGGCGCGGGCCTCGTCCCACTTCTGCTTGAAAATGGCGGCGGCTTCAACCTTATCCACATCCGGGTGTGCATTACGCGGCAGTTCGGCCCGGCCGTGGGCGCCGCTCTGGCCTTTTTTGTCGTCGGGCACCGGGCCGTCGTACTTCTTGCCGCCCGCGTGGTTGGCGTAGCGCCGGGCCCGGGTGTAGCCCATCTGCAAAAACTTGCGGGCCATATCGGCCCCCACAAAGTCACCGGCCTGCAAATAAGCCTCCAGCAGGCCCCAGATGGCCGCCGACGACTCACGGGCCGCCGCGGCATCCTTGAAGCGCCAGTGGGGCAGGATTTCGCCCTTGTAGGGCTGCACCAGTAGTACGCCCTGCTCACCCTTGCCCACGCGGTAGAGCTCGGGGTGCTGCCGAAAATCGACCGTGTGGAAATCTAGCGAATAATCAAAGGGCATAACCAAACGCGGCAGGAGTTATCCACCGCTTTGTGCACAACGGCTGGTGTGGGCGGCGGGTTGGCCCGGCCAGCCCACCGGCTGCCCCAGCCAGCCGAGGCAGGCGGCCGAAGTTTTCCACAAGCTTATAAGATGAATTAATTTCTTTTTAAAAAATTCTCTTTTGTTTTCATCCATCAGGGCAGTGGATAAGTGGATAAGTTTGAAAAGTTGTCCACAGCGTGGATAACGGGTGGGAAACTATGGGCTTATACACCGGCTATCCACAGGCAATGTGCATATCATTTGGGTATTCGTCAATAACTTAACCAGGTTATCCACTATTCACAGGGGTTATCCACTTATCCACTATTCACAGGGTGGGTGGTGTGTGGATAGTGTTCGTGAGCCCCCGGAGTTATCCACGGTTATCCACAGGCTGCGCTAGCTGCTAGCCGGAGCGAATCACCAAAAAAACTTGTGCGCATTTTATCCACCGGTGCCGGCTAGCTTCCCACACACTTATCCACACAAAAACGCCGGCCAGCCCACACCCGTGGATAACTCGGTGGATAACTCGTGCATAAACGCCGAAAACCGCGCCCAGTAACTGGAAACGCGGCATAGTTATCCACCATCGGCCAAAAAAAACGGCCGCAACCCAGCGGTTGCGGCCGTTTGTGCACATTGGGCGCCCCTTTGGCCCGAAAGCTACGATGGGGCGGCCCGCCGGCTAAAAGCTCAGCTTCTCCTCGGACTCCCAGCCGGCGCGCACCTCCAGCAGCTTGGGGTAGAGGTACACGGGCTCGGGCAGGCGCAGCAAATCGGGGTCGGCGCCGCGCCAGCGGCCATCGCCATCCTGGTCGATGAGCACGCGCAGGCGGTATTTGCCCGGCGCCAGGTGGTCGAAGCGGTAGGTGCCGCGCGGGTTGTGCACCTGGGCCAGCACTTGGTACTTCTCGTCTAGCAACTGCAAGTCGAACGACTTTACCTGCGTTTGAATGGGGCCGGTGATGAGGCCGCTCGGGTCCTGCTCCACCACCAGCAGGCGTAGCGGCCGGCGCAGGTACAGCGACTGCCCCGTGACGGCCAGCAGGGCGGTGCTGTCGAGGCGAATATCTACGAACTTGAGCGCCTTCGTGTCGAGGTTCACCGTCAGCTCGGTACGGTTGGCGTCGAGGCTAGCCTCGGCGGGCACGCGCAGGGCGTGGGTGCGCACCGAGTCTTCGGTGAGCGTGCCAGGGCTGCGGCCAGCTGCCAGCTGCACCGGCACCGGAAACCGAAACTGCACCCGGCCCTGCCGGTACACGCTGCGCGGGCTGCCCACCACGGCCGTACCCACCGGCGCCAGTGCCTTTTTCCCGGCCGCGTTGGGCACCGGAAAGCGGATGTTGAGGGTATCGCGGCGCTGGTTGCCCACGCTGTCGGTGGTGGCCAGCAGGTAGCGGCCATCGCCGAGGGCCGGCGTTTTGTAAATGAGCAGCCCGCGCCCCTGGTCGGTGAGCGAGGTAGCGGCCTGAATGTCGGCCGGGCTAGCCCCGGCGGCTGGCACCAGGGCGGCCAGCGTGGCGGCTTGCAGGCCTTCGTTGAAGGTGACGCGCACCTGGGTGGGGCTGGTTTCGAGGCCCGTGCGCCGGGGCGGCAGGCGGTCGGGCCGCACCAGCTGCAAGGTGCGCGCCCCGGTGGTGTCGGTGATGCTGACCGGCGCGGGCAGGTAGGCGATTTTTTCGCCGTCGTCGAAGCGGTTGTTGTTATTCTTATCGGCCCAGGCGTAGAGCCGATAATCAGCCACCCGAATAAAATTGAGTTGAAACTGCCCCTTGGCGTCGGTGCGGGCCAGGTAGTAGGGTTGGCCCCGGCGCACGGTCAGGGTGTCGGCGGTGCGGTAGAGGCCCACCACCACGTCGGCGGCGGGGCGGGTAGTCAGAAAGTCGACCACCGTGCCGCGCACCCGGCCCGAGTCGAGGGTGGCGCCGGTACTGAAGCTCAGGGCCTGGTACTTGGCCGGTAGGCTCTCGTTGGCATCCACGATGGCGTTGCGGAAGTTGAACGAATAGGTCGTGTTGGCCTCCAGCGGCTTCTTAAACGTGAGGGTAATGTAGTCGCGGTCGGCTAGCACCGAGTACGAGTTATCGGGCGGCAACTGCGGCGTGATGAGCAGGTTTTTTGACAGCTCCTTGAGCTGAATCGGTTCCGAAAACCGCAGGCGGATAAACTGCTGCCGCACGTTGCGGGCCGCGCTGTCGGGCGAGGTAGCCACGAGGCGCGGCGCCGTTTTGTCGCGCGGCCCGCCCTGCGGCGAGCTGATGGCCGCGCAGCTACCCAGCGCCAGCAGGCCCGCCAGGGCCAGGCCCGTGCCAGTGCCCCGCACGGGCCGGCTGACCCGCGGCAGTGCCTTGGTAATAAGTGAAAAGCGAGCAGCGACGCGAAAACCCATTAGTAGTGACTAGCGGCGGAAAAAGTGTGCAAAAATACCCCGCCCGTCACGGCCAGGGCTAGCGGCCTGGGGCGGCGCGTTCGGCTACGTACACCAGGCTCGAATATTGCCCGCCGTGCTGCGCCGCGTACTGATTTGATTTGTAACCCGCCTTGAGCACGGCCAGCGGCCCGCCCGCCCGCTCGGGGGCCAGGTGGCGCTCGCTCAGCATGCTGATGTAATAGGCATCGAGCACCAGCGGGCGCGTCTCCACCAGGCGCAGGCCGTGGCTGGCCAGCAGCTGGCGCATGGGGCCGGGGGCAAAGTGGTAGAGGTGGCGCGGCACGTCGAAGGCCGCCCAGTTTTGGCGGTAGTGCTGGGCATCGAGGCTCTCGGCGTTGGGCACGGCAATGAGCAGCCGCCCCCCAGGCTTGAGCTTGCTAATGAGCTGCGTAAGCGTCTCGGCCAGGGTGTGCACGTGCTCCAGCACGTGCCAGAGCGTGATGACGTCGAAGCTGGCGGGGGCGAGCCCGGCCAGGGCCGTAGCTTCTAAAACGGGCTGGCCCACGCGGGCCGAGGCATCGCGGCGGGCGCGGTCGTTGGGCTCCAGGCCCGTTACCTGCCAGCCAGCGCGCTTGGCCCCGGCCAGAAAGTGGCCTGTGCCGCAGCCGTAGTCGAGCAGGTGGCCGGCCCGGCCGCCATTGAGCCGGGTGATAAGGGCCACTTTGCGGCGTACCGTGAAGTAGCGCGCCACCTTATACAGCCGGTTTACCAGCCCCTGCGCCGCCGAATTGTGCGATACGTAGGCGTCCGACTCGTAGTACTTGCCAATGCTGGCCGCATCGGGCCGGGGGTTGGTAAACTGAAACCCGCAGGCCGCGCACTGCTGAATGGTAAACGTTTCCTGACTCACCGATTTATCCTGCACCTGTAGCTTGTCGTGAAGGTCGGGGCTGCCGCACACGGGGCAACTGGCTAATAATTCGGTAGGCACTAGTGGATAAGCAGAGGAGGTAAAGTCTGGCAAAGTTCGGCAGAAAGCGAATACATCCGCCAAAGAGTAGGCTGCTTGCCCACGGCGGCCTCTTCCTGTGGCACATCGGGCGTAACACCGCCACTCATCGCCACCACCATCGGCAGCAGGCTAGCCGCGCAATGCAGCGCTGCCAAGCCAGTTAGCAGCAGCCACTGTAGCGCGCGCTTCCAGGCCTGCCTGATTGCGTTATTAATGGTCATAACGAGGCCCAGCCCGCCCAGTACGGCCACGGCCAGCCACACCAGATAGGGTAGCTCTAGCTGCAACACCGTGGCCATCCAGGGGTAGTGCCCGTGCTCGTAGTTAGCCCAATGCAGCCAGAGCCAAGCAAACCCGCCCCACATTCCCAGCGCCAAGGCAAGCCCGAGCGCAAACAGCCAGCCCAGCGGCCAGCGCCACGGCTGGTGCTGGGCTGTGGTAACGGGTGCCACTACCGGTTCAGGTACACCATCAGCACCGACACGTCGGCCGGGCTCACGCCGCTGATGCGGCTGGCCTGCCCCAGCGTCTCGGGCTGAATCTTAAGTAGCTTTTCCCGCGCCTCGTGGCTGAGCGCCGGCATGGCGCCGTAGTTCAGGCGGCCCCGAATCTGGAAGTCTTCCAGCTCACGCATCCGCTGGGCCTGCTGCTGCTCCTTCTGCAAATACGTTTCGTACTTGGTCTGAATAATGGCTTGCTCCTGGGCTTCCTCGCTAAAGGCTACCAGCTTCTCGGCCAGCTCGGGCAGGAAACCAGCTAGCTCAGGCAACTCAATATTAGGCCGGCGCAGCAGGTTGATGGCCCGCGTTTTCTCGTGAATCTCGGCCGAGCTTTTTTCAGCCAAAAAGCCGTTTATCGTGGCTGGCTCAATGGCGAATTTCTCCAGTACCGCCAGCACTGCGGTTGTGTCGGCCTCCTTCTGGCGCACGCGGGCCAGGCGCTCGTCGCTGGCTAGGCCCAGCTCATGGGCCAGGGGCGTCAGGCGCAGGTCAGCATTGTCCTGGCGCAGTAAGATGCGGTGCTCAGCGCGGCTCGTAAACATGCGGTAGGGCTCGTCGGTGCCCTTGTTGATGAGGTCATCAATGAGCACGCCGATGTAGGCCTCGTCGCGTCGCAGCGTGAAGGCGGGCTTGTCATGGGCGCGCTGGTGGGCGTTAATGCCCGCCATCAGGCCCTGGCAGGCGGCCTCTTCGTAGCCAGTGGTGCCGTTGATTTGGCCGGCTAGCCAGAGGTTGCGCACTGGCTTGGTTTCGAGCGTATTGGTAAGCTGCGTGGGCGGGAAAAAGTCGTACTCAATCGCGTAGCCGGGCCGGAACATCTTGGCCTTTTCAAAACCCGCGATTTCGCGCAGGGCGCGGTACTGCACGTCCTCGGGCAGGCTGCTCGAAAAGCCGTTGATGTAGCACTCCACGGTGCTCCAGCCCTCGGGCTCCACAAAAATCTGGTGGCGGTCCTTGTCAGCAAAGCGGTTGATTTTATCCTCCACACTCGGGCAATAGCGCGGCCCCAGGCCCTTGATGCGGCCCTGGAACATGGGCGACTTCTCAAAGCCTTCCTTCAGAATCTCATGCACCCGCTCGTTGGTGTACGTGATGTAGCACGGCCGCTGCCCGGTGAGGCGCGGCGTGTCGAGGTACGAGAACCGGCTGGGGTTGGCGTCACCATCCTGCACTTCCATCTTCGAGTAATCGAGCGAGCGGCCATCCACGCGGGGCGGGGTGCCGGTTTTCATGCGCCCGGCCTCGAAGCCCAGCTCCACGAGCTGCTCGGTGATGCCACGGCTGTTTTTCTCGGCCGCCCGGCCGCCGCCGAAGTTCTTTTCGCCAATGTGAATCAGGCCGTTTAGGAACGTGCCGTTGGTAAGTACCACCGTTTTGCTGCGAAACTCGATGCCCAGCGCCGTGGTGATGCCCACGCAAGTATCGTTTTCCACCAGCAAGCCAGTCACGGCTTCCTGCCAGAAATCCACGTTCGGAATCTGCTCCAGCGTCAGGCGCCACTCCTCGGCAAAGCGCATGCGGTCACTCTGCGCGCGCGGGCTCCACATGGCGGGGCCCTTCGAGCGGTTCAGCATCCGAAACTGAATCATGGTGCGGTCGGTGATGAGGCCCGACTGGCCGCCTAGCGCGTCTATCTCGCGCACTATCTGGCCCTTGGCCACGCCGCCCATGGCGGGGTTGCACGACATCTGGGCGATGGTGTTCATGTTCATCGTCACCAGCAGCACCTTCGAGCCGAGGTTGGCGGCGGCGGCGGCGGCTTCGCAGCCCGCGTGGCCCGCGCCTACCACGATGAGGTCGTATTCAGTATCGGAGAACATAGACATAGACAGTAGCGCTAGAAATGGCCTGGCAGCGGTAATCGCTCTCCAGGACAACAGAAATAGGCTACAAAGTTCGCCACAAAAACGCTTACACTTACGCCGTAAGCGTTTTGCGCAGGCACACGCTGTTATCGATGCCGATATACTGCCCGTAGTTGGGCGTGAAGGCGTAGCCGCTGCGTTGGTACAGGGCAATGGCTTCGGGCTGGCGCTTGCCCGTTTCGAGCACGCAGGTGGCGTAGCCCAACTCGGCGGCCCACATTTCCAACTCCGCCAACACGGCCCGCGCCACTCCCTGCTGCCGGTGCGCCGGCAGCACAAACATGCGCTTTATTTCGACCGAGTCGGGGGCGTATTCTTTAAAGGCCCCGCAGCCTATCGGCTCGGCGCCAGCGTAGGCCACCACGGTGTGGTTGAGCAGCGCAATCGTGTTGTACTGCGCATAAAAGCCGTGTTCGTCGCCATCGCGCTGGGCCAGGTCGCGGTCGAGCAGCTGCACCAGCTGTTGAAAATCAGGGTTTTCGGAAGTAGTTCGAACAAGGCGAAGCATGGCACGACGAGCAGGAGTGGTTACGCAAAGATTAGCGCTTTAGCGTCAGTCTTTGCTGTGTTTACGCTGCCTCCTCGGCCAGGTCGCTAGCCTCACGGTCGGCCAGCAAGCGGGCGGCTTCCCGGTTCACCTCATCCCAGCTGAAAAGCCGCCACTGGTGCGTGCGGGCGTTGAACACCTCGGTGGCCGCCGGGCAGGCCCACAGCTTATAATCAAACTTAGGGTAGTTGTGCACCAGGTAGCCGGGGTAATAGTAGCCCAGCCCGTGACGGCGAGCGTGCTCCAATTTCAACAGCATCAGGTACTTGCCCAGGCTGTGCTTGCGGTAGGCGGGGTCGTAGAAATTGACGATGCCCGCCAGGGTATCGGTGCCGTGGTCGAAGACGCCGGCCGCGACAAGGCGCTCACCGTCGCGCACTTCCAGCACGTGCGTGTCGAAGACGTTGTGCGGGCTGCCTTCCAGCAGCAAGTCGCCGAGCGAGGGGTTGGCGTCGAAATCAATCGACTGATAATAAAGCGCGTACAGCGCCTCGTACTCCGGCGTGAGCCGGAAGGGCCGTACGGCCACCGCGAAGCGCTCATTAAGCCGAAACAGGTGGCGCTGCTTGGGGCCGTAGGCCACCCTAGCCACGGCTAGGCGCAGCCAGTGCGTAGTGTACAGGCCGGTTTCAAGGGGCAAAAACTGGCAGGTAAACAGGTTTTGCCCCATGCGGTAGTAACCTTGGGCGAGGTAGTAATCCAGAAAATCGCCGGGCAGGCGGGAAAGCGCGACACTCATGCCTGCAAAACGCGGCCGGCCCTAAAAGGTGCGCAGCGAGAGGCAATAATCCTCCTTGCGGCGCATGGCGGTCTGGCTCAGCAAGTCCTTGTCGTGGTAGCCCAGCAGGTGTAGCACGCCGTGAATCATGACGCGGTGCAGCTCGTCGCGGAAGCTAACGTTCAGGTCTTTGGCATTGTCGGCTACCCGCTCCACGCTGATGAAAATGTCGCCTTCCAGCACCTCGGCATCATCGGCATTATCGAAGGTGATAATGTCGGTGAGCGTGTCGTGGTTGAGGTACTCCACGTTGAGCTTGTGCAGGTACTCGTCGGTGCAAAAGATGAACGTGAGCTGCGCAATGCGGTACTCGTGCACCGCCGCGATGCGCTCTATCCAAGCCACCAGGTCCTCGGCGTCGCGCAACCCAAATTCGGGCACGTCTTCCACTACAAACTCGATGCCGGGCGCCTCAAAGTAGCGCACGCCGGCGGCGGGGGCTAGGCTCATGCCGCGGCTTGCTCAGGGGTAGCGGTAGCGTTGGCGTCGGGTTGCAGGGCAAACGTCAGCTCCAGGCGACGGCCGTCCTTGCTGAATTCGACTTCATCGGCCAAGTGGCGGATGAGGAAAATGCCGCGCCCACCGGGGTTCTCCAGGTTTTCGGGGGCCGTGGGGTCGTCGAGGTTGTTGTAGTCAAAGCCCGTGCCCTCGTCCTCAATCTCAAACTTCAGCTGGTTGGGATTGACGTAGAGCGAGAGGTAGACGTTCTTGTCCTTATCGAACTTATTGCCGTGACGGATAGCGTTGTTCACAGCTTCCGTGACGGCCACCATGATGTTGCCGTAGATGTCGTCCTCAATCTGGAACGTGTCCTTGGAATTATCAATGAAGCTCTCCACGACGCGGATATTTTCCACGAGCGACGGAATCTGAATTTTAACCTGCTTCATAAAGGGGATGCGAAGTATAGAAAGAGCGGCGCGGCAAACGGGAGGGCAAAAGTAGAAAAATATGCGCGAAAAAACAGGCCAGACTGTAGCGCGGTGGTTTTCGGCCACTTGGCACGGCTATTCTGAATTTTTGACAGTAGCAACCCGCCTCTACGTAAGGCCACCGGGCTGGTTGTTGGCAAGCTAGCGGGTTTTCTGGAAATACTCGCTTACTTTCTGCTGATAATAAGGCGTTAAGGTAGGCTGCTGCTGGCGTAAAATTTCAGTCTGGCGGTCCGTCGCCGGGGCTTTGTACTTGTTGAAAGCCGGCGGGAATACGGGCGGATGGTTCTGGGCCGTCTGGGCCTCACGCTTGGTATCCTGGTCGCGCTCGCGGGCCGATTTTTCGGCTTCGAGCAGGCGCGTCAGTATCTGGCGCTGGCGCTGGATGGTTTCCTCGGTGAGGCGCTTGTTGACGAGGTCGGTCTCGGTCTGCTCCATCAGCTTCTTCATTTCGGCGGCGCTGCCGCCCCCGCCCTGGCCGTCTTTTTCCTGGCCGGGCTTGCCGCCGTTTTTGCCATCCTTGCCGTCTTTGCCGCCGGGCTTGGCGCCGCCGGGCTGCAGGTTGCCCATCTGCTGCATGGCCTGGCGCAGCATCTGCTGCTGGCCGGCTAGCTTGGCCAGCTCCTGCGAGAGGGCGCGGCCGGTTTTGCCGCTCTGCTGAAGCTGCTGAATCTGGTCGTTGAGCTGCTGCTGCATCTTGCCCAAGCCGCCGGGGCCGGGCGAGTTGCCCTTGCCCTTTTTCTTGCCCTTGCCGCTACCCGGCTGGGGCGGCCCCTGGCCCTGGCTTTTCATCTGCTGCAAGTCCTGCTGCATCTGCTTGAGGGCGTCGGAGAGCATGAGGGCCAGGTTGTTGATGCTGGTCATGGCCTGCTGCTGGGTGGCGGTGGCGCGGGCCACGTCGCGCTGCTTGATGTGGGTGAATGACTCGTCCATGCGGCCGTTCATCTCGCCCACCTCGCGGGTCACGAAGCTCTGGATTTTGGGTTCGCGCTTAGCCAGCGCATACAGCGAATCCTGGATAATCTGGGCGTCGTCGCGCAGCTTGCGCTGGGTCTGGCCGAGTTGTACGAAGCGCGGGTCGGTCTGGTCTACGGCCCGGAAATCCTTCATCAGCTTTTCCTGGTCGAAGCTGAGCGTGACCAAGTTATCCAAAATGTCGCGTAGGTCGTCCACGTTTTGCTGGGCCTTTTGCTGCTCGTCGTCGCTCATCTGGTCCTTCATCTTGCGGGCCATTTTCTTCATGCGCTCGGCCGCAGACTTCTGGCTTTGGCTGGCCTTCTGGTTCTGGTTTTTGCTGAGCTGCTGCTCGCCGTCCTGCATGTCCTGGTCGGTTTGCTGCTGGTCGGGCTTTTGCTCGTCCAGCTCGTTCTGGTCGCCCATTTCCTTGTCCTGCTGCTTGAGGTCGGCGAGGTCTTTTTTGAGCTGCTCAAATTCCTCGCGCTTTTGGGCCTGCTCCTTTTGCAGCTGCTGGTTCTGAGCTTTTTGCTGGTCGGCGGTTTGCTTGTTGTCGGGGTTGTTCTTGTCGTTTTCGGCGGTTTTTTCGGCTAGCTTTTCCTCTTCCTTGGCTAGCTGTTCGAGGCGGTCGGCGGTTTGCTCGGCCTTCTGCTCAAACTGCATTTGCTTGAACATTTCGAGGGCGCGGTCCAACTCTTTTTGCAGGGTATTCTCCTTGTTTTCGAGCTGTTGCAAGAGCTTTTGCATCTCGGCGTCGGGCTGCTTTTGCTGGTCGAGCAGCTTTTGCAGCTTATCGTAGAGCTTCTTGGTTTCGGGGTCGAGCAGGTCGTTCATGAGCTTTTTGAGCTCTTCGGCCTTCTGGGCCAGCTCCTCGCTTTTGGGGCTCAGTTGGTCCTGCTGCTTTTGCAGCTGCTCAAACTGCTGCTGCATGGCCTGCACCTGCTGGTCGAGCTGCTGCTTTTGCTCTAGCATGTCTTCGAGCTGCTTGCGGTCCTGGCGGCTCAGGTCGCGCTTGGTTTTGAGCTTATCCTGACTTTGGGCCAGCTCGCGCTCCAGTTGCTTGCTCTGCTTGGCCGCCGAGCTCAGCTGGCTGGCCACGGCGTTGGCTTTGGAGGCCAGCTGCTTATCCAGCTCGCGGCGGCTGGGCAGGCGAAACTCCAGCGGCCGCGAGCGCGTGCTCTTGGGGCCGTGCACACCGTCGTTGTCCACGGCTTCCACGAAGTATTCGAGGCGGTCGCCGGGCTGCATGGCCAGCGGGGCCAGATTCCAGGTGTAGGCATAGGTACCGCCTGCGCCGCCGGGCAGGCCCAGCGGGCGGCTAGCAAAGCCGCCGCCCGCGTTGGGCCCGGTGCCGGCGCGGCGCAGGCGGTAGTGCAGGCGCAGCGCGGTAAGGCCGTAATCATCAGTAGCCGACCCACCCAGCGCTAGGTAGCGTAGCGAAGTCGTGTCCGAAAACGCCTCCACCGTGAGGCTGGGCGGCGCATCGGGCAGCACCGTGAGCTGGTAGCTGATGGGGTTGGCATTGGCGCTGGCCGCGTTGCGCAGCTGCACTAAGTAGGGCTGCGAGCGCAGCGCCCGGCGCTCGGCCACGAAGCTCTCGCCCTGCCGGCTGGCCTGCACCAGTTCGGCGGGGTTGTCGAAGCGCAGGGCCAGCGCCTCGGTGGCGGCGGTGCTGAATTCCCAGCGCAGCTGGCTACCCTCGGGCACGGTCAGGTTGCCGCCGTTGCGCAGGGTTTCGGCCGGGCGGCCGGTGTAGGCGGGGTAGGTCACGTGCACCGTAAAGTCGCGCAAATCGGGCCGCTCCAGCACCGTGAGATGGTACTCATCCGACACGAAGCCCGCCCCGCTGAGCTGAAACGTGACGTCGCTAGCCGGCTGCTCGAAGGTGTAGCGAAAGGCATCCTGACGGCCGGGCACCTTGGCCAGCGGGCGCTCGGCGCCATCGGTAGTCAGCAGGCTAAGGCTGGCGGGCAGGGCCTTACCGGCCACTGCCACGTTCAGGGTAAAGCTCTCGCCCTTAAATACTTTCAGCTCTTTGTTCTTGATGACAAAATCGAACGGCGCGGGGCGCGAGTAGTGGCGCTGGTAGTGCCAGATGCGGCTGGTGCTTTGCGTAATGAAGCTCGGAAAAAAGGCCAGCGCCAGCAGCAGCACGGCCAGCGGGGGCAACACGTATTTCCACAGCGGGCGGCTCTGCTGCTGAATATCAATGCCCTGGGCAAAGGACACGCCTTGCAGCTGGGCGGCGCGCTGCTCGAGGCTAGCCAGCAGCAACTCGTTGCCACGGGCCTGGCCTTGCAGCTGCAAAGCGTTCAGGAGGCGGTCCTGCACCTGCGGAAACAGCTCGCCCACCTGCCGGGCGGCCTGCTCGTCGCTGAGCAGGCGGCGCAGGTTGGCCAGAGCAGCCAGCGGCTGCCACAGCCAGCGGCCCACCGCGTAGGCGGCCAGCGCCAGGAAGCCAAACAGCAGCCCCGCCCGCACCACGGTGGGCAGGTACAGGAAGTATTCGAGGGTGTTGAAGACCACGAACAGGCTGAGCAGCAGGGCTGCTGCCACCAGGCCGCCGCGCACCAGCAGGCTCAGGTAAAACTTGCGCTTATAGGCTTCCAGTTCGGCCCGCACCTGGGCCAGGGCCGGAAAATCAGTCGAAGAAACCCCGGCTGCCGAAGCCGGCCGGTCCGCTACCATGGTCATAGGCTAAGGAAAAGGCGGGCGCCGCTGCGGCCCGCGCCGCAACAAGTTACACCCGCTTCGGCAACGCCGCCGGGCTAGCGTCTGGTTCGCCGGCCGGCTAGCCGGGTGGTGGGCGGGCGGCCGGCGCCGGGACCACCCGCCACCCGGTGGGTGGGCTACTTGCTGGCTAGCCGCTCGCGCACCTGCTGGTAGAGCTTTTCGCCCTCGCTGGGCTGGTAAGTGTCGGCCTGCACCAGTTGGCCGTTTTTGTTGAACAGCAAGTAGTAGGGCACGTGCGGCACGGTGGTGGCGAGGGCTTTTTGCAGGGCGGGCGGGGCCAGGTAGTGGTAGCCTTGCAGGCGGTAGCTGGCGGCCATCGCGGCCCATTTCTCGCGCAGGGCCGGCTGGTCGATGGAGATGTACAATACATCCACGTCATTATCAGTCAGAAATTTGTGCAGGGCCGGCTCGTAGGCAAACTGGCCAATGCAGGGGCCGCACCACGTGGCCCAAAAATCGACGAATACCGCCCGGCCCGGCCGCAGCGCCCGCACCAGCCCGCCCAGCGTGCGCACCGTGTCGAGGCCCGCTACCTCGGTGAAGGCCACCGCCTTGGTGCCCGTCGCATAGCGCCCAAAGGCGGGCCGGGCGCCCGGCTTGGCGCTGGCCGTGGCCTGCACCTTGGTTACGGCGCGGGCCAGCACCGGCGAGTAAGGACTGGCCGGAAAGCGCTGCCGGTAGGCCGCTACCACCGCGGCCAAGTCGGCGGGGCTGATGGCCTGGATGCCCACGGCGCTCAGAATGGCATCGCCCACCCCGTACTCCTGCGCCGCCAGCGGCGTGTAGTCGAAGGCCTCGATGTACGAATCGACGCCCGAAAGCTGCTGGTGGAAGCTGGCCCACAACTGGCTGGCCGGGGCTGGCCCCGTCAGCAGGCCGCGCCGGATAAGGGCGCCCTTCTCCCGTGCCATGCCCAGGCTGGTGAACCGGTAGCGGGGCAGGTCGGGGTTGTAGAGGGAGAAAAGCTCCGCCGTCAGCTTCCGCACCTGTGGCTGCGGCATGGCCAAGTGCACGGCGGCCGAATCGGTGAGGGCGGCGCTCAGCAGGCCGCTGGTCCAGAACAAGAACCGCTGCTCGGTTTCGGCGCGCAAAAAGGCGTGGCAGGTAGCCGAAATCTGGTGCTGGCGGTAGAGGGCATTGAGCTGGTCGAGGTAGGGCTGGAGCAGGCCTTGAAGCTTGGGCAGGGCGGCCGCAGCCGTGGGCGCCGAGCCAAGCAGGGCGGCTATGCGCTTCTGGTCGGGCGGGCCGCCGTTGAGGAGCTTGCCATTGCCGAGCAGGTCGTTGGCCGCCGCGTTGGTGCCCCCGAAGGTGTAGGTGGCGGGGCCCGCCCCGGCGTCTTTCTTAACGAAGCTTACCTGCGCCCCGGGCTCCACATACACCCAATTGGGCGGCGCGCACTTGCCTTGCAGCAGCAGCAGGCTGGTGGGGGTGCCGTGCAGCTGGTAGCGGAAGTGCCCGCCGCGCACCAGCGCCGAGTTGGGCGTTTCGCTGAAATAATAATTGAGCCGACCGCCCTTGATGGGCTCGGCCACCGTCACGGTAGTGGAGTCGGCGCAGCCCGGTATGGTGCCGCTGATGGTGATTGGGGACTGGGCACGCGCTGCCAGGCTGCCGGCCAGTGCCAGCGCAAAAAGGGAGATTTTCATCTGATTGAAAAGTAGTTAGGGTAAAAAATGAATAGGCGTAGCGGCGCGCAAAAACACCACTGCATCGAACTCATGGCGCAGGTTGTGCAGCATAAATTCATTGTGGGCCGCGCGGTAGCCCACCTCGCGCAACAGCTGCGACTGGAAGAGCCAGGCGTTGTCGTCGGTCAGCTCCAACTGGCTCAGGGCTAGCCAGCTGGCGGCGGGGCCGGTGCGCAGCCACGCCTCGTAGGTGCCGGGCGGTGGGCTGGCCAGCGGTGCCGGGCCCCACTGCCCGGCGGGCCCCAGCGCCGCAAAGTGGCCCTGCCCCAGCGCCAGGCCCAGCGCCCGGTAGCCGGGGCCCAGGGTGGCGCGCAGCCACTCGCCCATCGGCCGCTCCTCCTTGGTGAGGGCGTTGGCCACGGTGCTGTTGCTGGCCCACAGCACCAGCCGGGCCGGGGTGCCGCCGGGCCCACCTACCTGGCTGAGGTAGTGGGCATTGTCGGCCAGGCAGGCCTGGCGGTAGTTGTAGGCATAGCCGAAGGAGAGCCGCCGCAGTGTGGCGCCCTGCTCCACGAGGCGCAGGTAGTAGCGCTGGCTAGCCAGCAGGGTTAGGCTGACGGGGCGGGCGCGCAGCTTGGCGCGGGCGTCGAGGCCGGTGGCCAGCTCGCCCAGCAGGCGGTGCAGCGGGGCCAGCAGCGAGTCGCGGGGCTGGTCGGGCTGGCGCAGGTCGGGGTCGTCGGGGGCGGCAGCAGGGTAGGTGGCCAGCAGGCGGGCCAGCTGCCGCAGGCGGGGCTGAGCAAAGTCATCGTCGGGCCCTAGCAGTTGGCTCAGGCTAGCCAGCGCCTGCTCGGGGGGCGGCACCTCCAGGCCCGCCAGCAGCACCGGGCGGGCGGGGTGGGCCACCTGGTAGGCCCGCAGCCCGGCCAGCAGGTCGCGCATTTCGGCGGTGTTCCAGCCATCGAGGGCGGCCAGCAGGCTGGCTAGGTTGCCCCGGCCGGTGCGGAGGTAGTCGGTGAGGGCGGCGCAGGCGGCCGGACTGGCTTCCAGGGCCAAGCCCGTAAAGTCCTTTTTCTCCAGCAAGTAGCGCGTTAGCTTGGCGCGTAGCTCGTGCACCTCGTGCGCGCCGTGGGTCACCTCGCCCAGCCCCACCAGCTGCGCCGCGCCCAGGAAGTTGCCCAGCGCGGCCAGGTCGGGGGCCTCGGTAGCTGGCGCGCCGAGGCGCAAAGGCTTGAGGGCCGTGCGCAGCCAAGTAATTTCGGCGGCGGTGGGTGGGGGCGGCACGGGCGGGCCGGTGGGTAAGTAGGGCCGGCCATCGAGGGCAAAGGTCAGGTTATCAACTTCCACCACGCCGGGGCCGGGCAGCGCCAAACTCAGGGTGAGGGCCGACCACTCGGTCGGGTCGCTGTTGAAGAGCTTCAACTGCATGGGCACTTCGAAGGCGAAGGCTGCCCACTGCGGACCAGGCGGGGGCAGCGGGGGGGCGGCGCCCAGGGTATCGGGGCGCCACGCGCCGCCGCCCGGCAGCTTGGTGGCCAGCAGGCGGCTCACGAAGTAGGGCGCCGCGCTGCCGGGCCGGGCGCCGGGCTGGCGCCAGTAGCCGGCCACGCGCAGCACCTTGCCCCCCTCCTGGCGGGCCAGCCGCAGGGTGCCGAGGTAGGCGGTGGCCGGGGGCTGGCCGGGGGTGGCGCGGCTGGTCAGGCGCAGGTAGCGGCGGCCGTGCTGCGGGTCGGCGCTGTCCAGGGTGGCGGTGGCCGCAGTAGGCGCGGCTGCGCGGGGCAGTGGGCGCTCAAAGTCCCAGTTGGCGGCCAGGGCCTGGGCAGGAGTCAGCAGCAGTGCCTCGGCGGCGGGCACGGGCAACTCGGGCAGCAGCCGGCCCCGCACGCGCAGCTCCACGTTATCCAGCCACAGCCGGCCGCTGCCCTGGGCTTGTAGGGTTAGGTCAAAGGCAAAGGCGGTGGCCGCCACCGGCAGCCGGATTTCCAGGCGCCGCCAGTCCGTATCGGCGGGCAGCGAGTCGAGCACGCTGGCACGCCCCGGGCTGAGGCCCGCCACGGTGAGCGCGGTAGCCGTGGCCGAGAGGCCCACCCGGCCCCGCCAGCCGCGGGTGCGCACCCAGGCGCTCACCACCACCAGGCGGCCCCGCACCGAGTCGGGCGGCACCACGTTGGTGGAGACATATGCCCAGCGCGGTGCTTCGTCCAAGCTGGTGGGCAGGTCCAGCCGCAGGCTGCCCCGGCCCTGGTGCCGCACCACGCTATCGAAGGCCAGCCGGCCGCCGGGGGGCAGCGAGGTGGCCCACAGCGCCAGCGGCTGGCCGTGGTTGGCGCCGGGCTCCAGCGCCAGGTTGAGGCGGCCCTGGGCGCGGGCGGCGGGGCTGGCCAGCAGCCCGGCCAGGGCCGCTGCCCACAGCCAGCGGCTTAGGCGATGAGCAAGTTGAAGCATGGGCAGAAGCAGCGTGGGGCGCGGGCCGGGCTAGCCGGAGCTAGAGCTTAACGGGCTGACCCTGGCCGTTGAACAGCAGCTGCAAGCGCTGGCCAGCATTGGAGAAAGTAGCCAGGTAGCGGTCGGCCTGCTCCTTGTAGGGGCTTATAAATTCCAGTTTGGCAGCCGGGTAGGTCTTGGCCATGTAGGCCGTGATGGCGGCCACAGCGGCCGTTTGGGCGGGCGAGGCGGGCACCAGCGGCACCACCTCGTGCAGGCGCTTGGTAAAGGCCAGCACCTCGGTCGTGCTGGCCTTGGCCTTGGTAGTTACTAGCACGGTGCCTCCGGCGTGGGTGGTGCCAAAAAGCTGCTGCTGCTGCGCGCCCTTCACCACGTTGATGTCTTGGATATCAGCGGGCGTAACCTTGGCCAGGACGTTCTGGTCGGCCGGCTGGCCATCGAGGTAGTAGGCCACGTCCTTGGGCATAGAGGGCTTGGCGGGCGCCGGCGTGGGGGCCACCTGCGCCCGGGCCGGCGCGCAGCCTAGCCCCAGGGCCAGTAGCAAGGCGGCGGTTAGCCCGGCGCGGCGGGCAGTCAGAAGTGATTGCGAAAACATACGGCAGTGGGTTAAAGAGGTGGGAATGAAATGATAATCGGCGCCAGCCGCGCTTACTCCCCCAGGAAATCGCCCTGCGGCGAGAAGTAGACATAAAATGGCCGCTTGCCCCGCACCAGCTGCACTTGGTACTTCACGGCGCCGGTCGATTTTCTGGTCACCGCCGTCACCTCCCCGCCCAGGCGGGCGCCGGGGTAGTGACTCGTGATGTAGGCCAGCGCCGGGGGCACCAGGGCATTAACCTGGGCGGGCGCGTAGGTGTAGGCGGCGCTCAGGTTGGCCTGCTCGGCCAGGGCCAGCACGGCCGATGACCCGGCATTGGCCTTGGTCGTGACGACCAGCACCCCCGGCCCGGCGCTGCCAAATACCCGGCGTAGCACAGCCGCGTCCTTCACCACGTCGAGGCTGGCGATGCTGCCAGGGTCCAGGGCATTCACGGCGGCCGGCGTGCTAGGCACCCCATCAAGGTAATAGAGCATAGTGCGCAACGACGGTAGCTGAGCTGCTACGGGTGGGGCCGTTTTGGCCCGTGCCCCGGCGTAGCTCAGCGCCAGCAAGGCTACCAGCGGCGCAGCCAGTACGTAGCGCCCCAACTGGCGCGTGGTCGAGGCCGGCTGGTTGAGCATCGTAATGCGGTTCTTAAGCGTAGGCAGCGAAAAGTGAAAGGCCAGCGCCGGGGCCGGCACGCCGCCCGGCTGCTGGTGCAGCAGGCTGTACTGGTAGGCGCGGCGGTCGAGGCCCGTGCGCAGGGCAGCACGGTCGGCCAGGTACTCTAGGTTGTCGAGCACGGCGCGGCGTAGCAGCCAGGCCGCCGGGTTGGGCCACGCCAGCGCCGTGGCCAGCTGGGCCAGCAGCACATCGAGGGTATGGTATTGGCGCACATGGGCTTGCTCGTGGCGCAGGGCGGCCGGCAGGCCCGCCGCATCGGTCAGGGTAGCCTGGCTCAGGTAGATAGTGCGGCCAAACGAAAACGGTCCGCCTGCGCCCGGCAGCACCCGCACCGGCTGGCCCAGCACCCAGCTAGGCTGGCTGCGCGCCCGCACCAGCAGCAGGCTCCCGAGCTGCCCCAGCAGGCGCAGCAGCAGCCCGGCTACCCCCAGCGCATACAGGCTGGCGGCCAGCATTACCAGCCAGGCGGTGCCCGCGCCGGCCGGGCTCAGGCTGGCCAGGCGCGGCGGCACCGGGTGGCTAAGGGCCGCCGGAATCGGCAGGGCCGCCACCGCGGGCAGCAGCGCCGGCACCGGCAGGGCCGGGTACACGGCCGCAAACAGCAGCGCCAGCAGCAGGTAAACCCGGTTCAGGGTAAAAAACGTGAGCCGGCGCAGCAGCCCGTAATAGGCCAGCGCAAACAGGGCCAGCACCACGTTGGCCTTCAGCAGATACACGAGGATAGCGCCCATGACTACTCGGGCTTTTGCTGTTCGATGAGTCGGATAATCTCCTGCAAATCCTTGGCGCTCACCTTTTCCTCCTTCGCAAAAAAGGATACGAGGTCCTTGTAAGAGTCGCGAAAATGCTCGCGCACCAGCTGGCCCAGCGAGCGGCGCTGGTAGTCCTCGGCGCTCACCAAGGCGGTGTAGCGAAACGAGTTGCCCAGCTTATCGGGCCGCACGTAGGCCTTGCGCTCCAGGTTGCGCAGCGTCGAGGCGAGCGTGGTGTAGGGCGGGCGCGGGGTGGGCAGTTGCTCCAGCACCTCCTTCACAAAGGCGGGGCCGGTGTGCCAGAGTGCCCGCAGGGCATCTTCTTCAGGTTGGGTAAGGCGTTCCATCGGGGTAATTACGATTGTTTCGTAATATTACGAACAATTCGTAATTATCCTGCTGTCGTCGTTCAATTTTAGTTAGCCGCCCGCTGGGGTGGCTTGGCTACAAGGGTGCCTTACGCAGTTAATGTTGCGATTAATATTCTGATAGAGATGATGCTGTGTAGGTCTAAAAATCGTTTGTCCTTGCGAGCCTGCGAAGCAATGACAAACGATTTTATGGAAGTCTCGCTTACTTTCAGAGCAGTTCCTTTCTAATCAGCTTTAAAGCCGGTTAGCCAAGCCAGCCGACCTCAGTTTTTTTGGGGTGCGGCGGGCTGATGCGCTTGCAGCCACTGAATGGCCGCGCCCTCGCTGCCAAAAAAATCGAGGGCGTAGGGGCTATGCGCATAAGCCTCGGGCGGGGCGTAGTCGGGCGCTTCCACTATTTGGCGGTGCATGTCGGGGCTGAAGAGGTAGGCCACGTAGAGGCGCTGGCCCAGGCGGCTAGCCACGGCGGGGTAGTAGTCTTCGAGCAGCCAGCGCTTGGTAGGCTGGTCGGGGGCGGCGCGGCGGCGCAGGTCTTGCAGCCAGAAGCGGCAGCCGGTGGCTACGGCCAGGTCGGCGAGCTGCTGGTAGCAGGGGCGCAGCTCGGCAGACTGCGCGGGCTCGTAGTGCCAGCGGCCGAGCAGCACGTCCAGGTCGGGGCGCGGGGTTAGCTCCAGCAGCGGCGAAGAAGGAAGGGAAGCATCTGGCATACAAGGGCGACGAAACGGCAAGCGTTCCGGTTCCCCCTTACGCAGTTTAGTGCCCGCTGGGTACAGGAACCTCGGCCGGAGCCGTTGGTAACCGCCGGAGCGGCCCGGCCGCCACTGCCAGGGCCAGCGCCGTGAGCCCCGCCCCTACCAGAAAAGGCATTCCCGGAAAGTGAACCGGGGCCGCCTTGCTGGTAAAAAACGTGAACAAGCTGGTCATGAACAGTGGCCCCACCACGCCGGTGGCACTGATGAGCGAGGTAAGCGTGCCCTGCAACTCGCCCTGCTCGGTGGGCGGCACCTGGCCCGAAATGGCGCCCTGTAGGGCCGGCCCGGCCAGCCCGCCCAGCGCGTACACCCCGGTAAACGCAAACATCATCCAGTCCTGCGAGGCAAAGGCAAACAGCACAAAGCCAATGATATAAAAGAGCATGCCCACTACCATTGACCGCGCCGCGCCCAGCCGCGGAATGGCCACCCGCACCAGGCCGCCCTGCACCACCAGCGCCCCCAGCCCCACCACGCCCAGCGAGTAGCTGATGAGCTTGAGGCCCCAGCCGAATTTGAGAATGGTATAAAACGTCCAGACTGACTGCGTGGCCGAGCCCGCCAGGTACAGCAGCACCAGGGCCACCACCAGCCCAATTATTTGCGGGTATTGCCGCAGGCGCAGCAGCGAGGCCAGGGCATTGGCCCGCGCCCACTCGAAGGGGCGGCGCTGCGCCACCGGCAGCGACTCGGGAATGACGAAAAGCCCGTACAGAAAATTGAGCAAGCTGAGCCCGGCCGCCGCGATAAACGGCACCCGCGGCCCAAAATCGCCGAAAAAGCCCCCCAGCAGTGGCCCCACAATGAAGCCCAGCCCGAAGGCCGCCCCCACCAGCCCGAAGTTCTGGGCGCGCTTCTCGGGCGGACTCACGTCGGCGATGTAGGCCGTGGCCGTGGTGAAGCTCGCCCCCGTGATGCCCGCCACTACGCGCCCCACAAACAGCCAGCCCAGCGTGGGCGCCAGGGCCAGAAACAGGTAGTCGCACCCCAGCCCCAGCAGCGAGGCCAGCAGCACCGGCCGCCGCCCGTAGCGGTCGGACAGCCCGCCCATGACCGGGGCGAAAAAAAACTGCGCCGCCGCGTAGGCAAACGACAGGTACCCCCCGTACTTGGCCGCCTGGCTGATGCCCTCGCCCGTGAGCTGCTCGATGAGCGTGGGCATCACCGGAATGATGATACCCAGCCCGATAACGTCGATGAGAATGGTGACGAAAATAAAAGCCAGCGCGGCCGGGCGTTTAGGAGACATAGTAACAAGAGCAGATAAACAGCAAAGCTGGCGACAAAACCGCTTCGCGCCACGCGGCCGCGCTAGCTCGCTCCCAATGTTGCGTAAATTTTAAGGCTGACAATCAGCGTGCAAGGCGCTGCCCACCGGCTTTTAAGCCGCTCCGACTTGCAGTTTCAGGATGTTGTAGTACTTTTGTATTACCAAACAATGCGGGGTGGAGCAGTTGGTAGCTCGTTGGGCTCATAACCCAAAGGTCACTGGTTCGAGTCCAGTCCCCGCTACGAAGTAAAAAGGCCGTTCTCCTGGTGAGAACGGCCTTTTTCTTTTGGGGCTAGCCAAGTCTGCGTCAGCCCACGAGCCGGCTTGGCTTGCCTATCTACGCACATCTTGGCTCGGTCTTTCTTGCTTTGCGTCTGAGACCCACGCCTACCCGAAGACGACCGTGCAAAGGCGTTTGAGAGGCGCCCGGCCCGGTGGCTAGGCGGGTTGCGTCCAGTAGATGGTGAAGGTGGTGCCCTCGCCCAGCGTGCTGGCCACCCGCACGTGGCCGCCGTGGCTGTGCACAATGCGCTGCACCAGGTAGAGCCCCACGCCGGTGCCCTCGATGTGGGTATGCTGGCGCACAAAGAGCTGAAACACGGGGTTGTTAGGGTCGGCCAGCGTCATGCCCAGGCCATTGTCGCGTACTTCGAGCACCGGCTCGCCGGCGGGGGTGTAGTAGCTGCGCAGCGCAATGTGGGGCGGCCGGTCGGGGTGGGCAAACTTGAGGGCGTTGCTCACCAGGTTGTGCACCACCGAGCGCAGGTTGGCCCGGCCGTAGACCAGGCCGGGAGCCTCAGCCACATCGATGTCGAGCTGCGCCTCGCGGGCCTGAGCCTGAGGGCGCAGGCCCAGCAGCACCTCTTCGAGGATGAGGCCCAGGTCGAGGACTTCCACGGGGTCTTGCTGGGCGCGCTGGGTTTGCACGGTCACGGCGAGGTCGTGCAGGGTGGTGTCGAACTGGGTGAGGGCGCCATCGACCATCTCCAGCAGCAAAGCCTGTTCGGGGTCGGCAAAGGTGGCGGTGCGCTGAAGCTCGTCGAAGAGGCCGCGCAGGTTGAGGGCCGGCTGGCGCAGGTCGTGGCTGGCGGCATACACGAAGGTGTCAAGGTCGTGGTGGGCGCGGGCCAGCTCGTCGTACTGAGTTTGCAGCACCTGGCGCAGCAGGTTCTGGTCGTGCACATCGGTGCAGGTGCCAAACCAGCGCAGGGCCAGCCCATCGGCCAGCTGGCGGGCCCGGATGATGTGCCAGCGGTAGCTGCCATCGTGGCGGCGCATCCGAAACTCGCCCTCATAGGCCTCGCCGCTGGCCACGCACTGCACCCAGCGGCGGGCGGCATCGGCCTGCTCGCTGGGGTGCAGCAGGCTAACCCAGCCGGTGGGGCCCAGCTCGTCCTTGCTCAGGCCCGAGTACTCGGCGGTGTAGCGGTTGTAATACTCAATAAACCCCTCGGCGGTGGCCGTCCAGATAAGCTCTGGAATGCTGTCGGCCAGGAAGCGCAGCTCGGCCTCGCCCCGGCGCAGCACCTCGGCCAGCTCGCGCTGGTCGTGCACCTCGGTGAGGGCGCCGTGCCAGTACACGGGCGGGTCGGGGGGGTGCACCTCGGGCAGGGCGCGGCTCAGCAGCCAGCGGTATTGCCCATCGTAGCGGCGCAGGCGGTACTCGTAGTTCCAGCCGGCGCCGGTGCGGCGGGCGGTGTCGGCCTCATAAAGCACCCGCAGGCGGTCGTCGGGGTGAATGAGCAGCGGCCAGATGGCCGTGAGGTCGGCCGTGGGCGGCTGCCCCGTGAAGCGGTACCACTGCGGGCTGGCGTAGGTGCAGCGCCCCTGCGCATCGTGGGTGTAGGTGATGAGCGGCACCGTTTCGGTGAGCACGCGCAGGCGGGCATCGAGGCGGCGCGTTACTAGGGCCAGCTCGTGGGCCTGCTGGCGGGTGGCTTCCTGCTCGCTCACATCCAGGGCCAGCAGCAGCAGGCCGGCCACCTGGCCCTGCTCGTCGCGGTAGGGCTCCAGGGCCAGGTCGAAGTAGCGGCAGTCAGGGGGCGCGGCCCCGGGAGTGGGCGTACACAGGCACGCCTTGGCCACGTAAGGCTCGCCGGTGGCGTGCACCTGGGTTAGGACGTCGAGCAGGGCCGTGGGCAGGCTACCCGGATGCTCGGCAATGCGCCGGCCTTCCGCCTCGGGGCCCACCAGCGCCTGCATGGCCTCGTTTACGAAGCCAAAGCGGAGCTCGGGGCCTTCTAGGGTAGCGACCCCGGCCGGCAACTGGCGTAAAAGCTGTGGAAAAGGAAGGGAGGACATGCAGCCTTGCACGCCCATGCAACAGCTGCAAACACGTGGTAGATAGATAATCAGCAGAAAGATACTGCTGCTGTGATAATTGGTGGCTCGGCCGGGCTAGTGGCCGGGCCGGCTGGTAAAGTCCTGCTGGTAGGGCTGCGTAGGGTCGGGCCCAAAAACGGCCAGTCGCACCAAATTTACCAGCAGGGTGTCGGCAATGCTGAGGGTATCGGGCAGGGCAGGCGCGTGGTGAGGCAGAAAAAAGCCCTGGAGCGTAGCAAACCCCTGGGGCGCAATGGGGTGAAAGGCCATCGACCACTGGGCAAAGCTGCGGCTGGCAATGGGCCGGTCGATGAGCTTCTGCACGTGCGAGTGGCGGCCATCGCGGGCAATGCGCTCGAACAACGTATCGGCAATAAGTGGCTCGCCCTCAAATAGCTGTGCAATATTGCCGTGGCTGTAAAACAAGATGCCCGTGATGCCGTGCCGCTCGTTGTCGCGGCGGCACTGGGTAAGCAGGTGCGCCAATTCGGCGTCGCTGAGGGGGTGTACCGCCCGGCTTATGTAAACAATATGTTTCATGCAAAAATAACTGTGCAGGTAACTACGTAGCTAGTGGGCAGCGCGTTTGGCCGCGGCTGGCTAGCCAGCCGCGCCGCGTGGGGCCCAAAACCTGGCGGCGGGGCGCGAAGGGTGAAGCAGCCACTGGGGGCCATTCAGAGTCAATGGCCGCACGAGTCCCGCCGGCGCGGTTGCCGGTTGGCGCCGGGCTGCTGGCTCCTCCCCTGTTACCTCGCGCGCCACCTTCTCGTATACGGGGCGAACCCGGTAAGCTGGGCAATAGCTTGACAGCCCGGCGCCAACTGGCAACCGCGTTTTTTGGTTTTGTGCGAATGAAGCGTCCTACTCCTCCTGCCTTGCCGCCCGGCCCGCCCGCTGCCCGCCCGCCCGCGGCGGAGCAGGCCGAGCACCGCCCGCCGGGGCCCGACTGCCTGCCGCCCGATGCCTCGCCCGAGGTGCAGTGCCTGGTGCAAAAGCTGCAAGCCCACCAGCTGGAGCTCGAAATGCAGTACCAGGAGCTGCTGGCCGTGCAGGCCGATGCCGAGCGCAGCCGCCTGCAATACATTGACCTCTACAATTTTGCCCCGGTAGGCTACTGCACCCTGGCCCCCGATGGCACCCTGCTTCAGTTCAACGAGCGCACCGAACACCTGCTCGGCCAGCGCTACGACCAGCTGCAAGGCCGCCAGCTAGCCCGGTTTGTGGTGCCGGCCGAGCGTGCCCAGCTCACCGAGTTTTTGGCGCGCCTGTGGGCCGCGCCCGGCCAGCGCCAAAGCTGCGAGCTGGCCCTGTGCGGGCCCGGCAGCCAGCCGCTTTTTGTGCAGCTCGAAGGCTCGGCCATCCCCGAAGACGACGCCAGCCAGCGGCCCACCAGCTGCCGCCTGGTGCTGCTCGACGTGACGGACCGCCGCCGCGCCACCGATGCGCTGGCCGCCAGCGAGGCGCGCTTCCGGGCCACCTTCGAGCAGGCCCGCGATGGTATGATACTGCTCGAAGAGCACCGCCTGGTCGACATCAACGCGGCGGGCCTGCACCTGCTGGGCGTGGCAGACGAGCGCCGGGTGCTGGGCCTGCCCCTCGAAACGTTCTGGCCCGAGTTTCAGCCCGATGGCCGCCGCTCGATGGACGTGCTGGCCGACTGCCTGGCCGCCGCCCGCACCCGCGGCTGGTGCCGCCTCGAGTGGCGGCGCTACAGCCCGGCCGGCGAGGAAATCTGGGACGAGATGTCGTTTAACCCCGTGGTGGTCAATGGCCAGCCCTTATTGCACGCCTCCTGGCGCGACGTGACCGCCCGCAAGCACAACGAGCAGCAGCTGCGCGAAAGCGAGAGTTACCTCGACCTGGCCCTGGCCGCCGCCAACACCGGTGTGTGGACCTGGGAGCCCACCACCGACCTGCTCTACCAGGATGCCCGCGCCCAGGAAATCCTGGGGTTGTCGCCCGATACCCGCTCCGCCCCGGTGATGCCCTTCGAGGCACTGCGCCAGGCCCTGCACCCCGCCGATGCCACCCGCATCGGCGCCGCCCTGGCCAAAGCCCTGCGCGAGCAGTCGGTATTTGACATGGAACACCGCCTGGTGCACCCCGATGGCTCGGTGCGCTACGTGGCGGCGATGGGGCGCTTCACTTATGACGAGCGCACTGGCCAGGCCCTGCGCTTTGCCGGCCTGGTACGCGACGTGACGCCCCGCCGCCAGGCCGAGGAGGCATTGAACTACAAAAACCGCCTGCTCGACAACATCCTGCACCACCTGCCCGTGCTGCTGGCCCGCCTGGGCCCCGATGGCCGCTACCGCGAGCACGTGGGCCAGACGCTGACCCGCCTGGGCCTGGCCGAAAATGAGCTGGTGGGCCGCCTCGCCGCCGAGGTATTTCCGACCAGCGCCCCGCACCTGGCGCGCATCATGGCCGGCGAGCGCGTGAGCTACGTGTCGAGCTTCGAGCGCAACGGCCAGCCCTTCCGGCTGCAATGCTTCGGCTTTTTTGATGAGCAGCAGCAGGAGGTCGTCTTTTTTGCCCTCGACGTGACCGAGCCCGAACTGCTGAAGGAAGAGGCTACCAACCTGCGCCAGCGCCAGCAGCACGAGCTGCTGTCGGCCATCCTCAGCACCCAGGAAGAGGAGCGCCGCCGCATTGCCGAGGCCCTGCACAACGGTGTGGGCCAGCTGCTCTACGGCACCCGCCTGCACCTCGACGCGCTGCCCCGCTCCGAGGCCGTGCGCGCCAGCCAGCACCTCCTCAACGAAGCCATCGAGGCTACCCGCACCATCTCGTTCGAGCTCACGCCCACTATTCTCGAAGATTTTGGCCTGGGCGTGGCCTTGCAGGAGCTCGTGAGCCGCATTCCGGCCAGCCTGCCCGTCGACCTCAACCTGAGCGGCCTGGCCGAGCCGCTGCCCGCGCTGCTCAGCATGGCCGTGTACCGCATTGTGCAAGAGCTGCTTAATAACGTGATGAAGCACGCCCAGGCCCACGAGGTTTTTGTGCAGGTATCGCGCGAGGGCGACCAGCTGTACCTGAGCGTGGAAGACGACGGCCAGGGCTTTGAGGTGGCGGCCGCGCCCCGCAGCGGCATTGGGCTAGCGGGTATTCGCACCCGCGTGGGCATGCTGGGCGGCACCCTCAATATTCAGTCGCGGGTGGGCCGGGGCACGGGGGTTTTCTTGCAGATGCCCATCGTGCCCACCTAGCCTATCGTGCTCATCCTCGGCTAAATACGGGGTTCGATTACGTAGTTTCCGGCGTAAAATCAGGGTTTTCTCGGGCCGCTTCTGTTGAATAAGCCCCTTAGCTTTGTTTAACAAAATCGTGCTTAAAACCTATTTTATTCCTGCGCTATGGGAACAGCTGCTACCTTCCACGTGTACACCAGCCGCCAGCACGGCAAAGCCGGGCTTAGCCTGCGCGGCAGTTGCCACGGGGCCAGTGCGGCCCGGCAGCTCGAGCAGGCGGTGGCCGAGCTGGTAGCCACCGGCGCCCCCTTTGTCTGGGTCGATTGCCGGCACCTCACCTTTTTGAGCTGGCACGGGCAGCGGGCCATTTTCAACGCCCACCAGCACGGGCGCGTGAGCGGCAGCGTGCTGCATTGGTGCGGCATTTCGCCGGCCGTGCTGGGGCAGCTAGCCAGCACGGGCCTGCACCTGCTGCTGAGCGTGCTGCCCGCCGCCAGCTACCAGGGGCCCGCGGCACTGCTGCACGAGCACGTGCCCAGCCTACCCGGCCGGGGCTTCAAGCCGAGCTAGCGGGCACGCAGGAAGTTGTTGGTGGCTAGCCGGCTGGTGCCTCTAGCGCAAGGCGGCGGCTTTTCATCGTCTCCAGTGCCGCGTTTATTTCGTGAAAATGCTTAGGGCGAAAGCAGTTGAATTGTTGCTCGCCGTAGAATAATACGTCTACGTAGGGCGTGCCGCTGTCCCAGTCTTCTTCGAGCGCGAAGTCTAGCGCGGGCGAATAGTAGCTGGCGGCGGCCGCCTGCTCGGGCAGCACCCAATGGCCCCACACGGCGGCCTCGGCCAGGGGGCAGCTGTGGCGCCCTTTCCAGATGCCGCTGCCCAGCACCCGCACTTCCCAGGGCGTTACCGTGACGCGGCAGTAGGTTAGGCAGAATCCTAAAAACAATAGCCCGCCCAGCACTTCCAGGTTGGTGAGCCAGGAAAGCCCGCGCACCATTTCCAGCATAAATGTTCCGAATACTGCCCCGCCCGCCCCAATGCCCAGGGCTATCGACTGCACATCGGGCAGCCAGCAGTGAATGGTGATGGAATCGGTAGTGGCCATGCTAACTATGGTAAAACCGGCGGGCCGCTTGCTACGCGCTCCGCTAGGCTGGTTGAGGAAAGCTGGTTCAATCTGCTAGCAAATGTCAGGTATTGCACCCGAACCGCTAGCCTCACGAAGAAAAAGCTGCTCGCCAGTTGCTTTATATGCGTTTACCGCGCCAGCGTTGTGGGCCTCGGCCGTGCTAGCCATAGCCTGCTCGTGTGCAATGGCTAGCTGCGCCTCGCTGCTGCTGGCTTTGGGCGTGACCTACGGCCTCAAACGCTTGCGCAATCGCCGCCGGACCTAGCTGGCTAGGCCCCCGCCTGAACGTAAAACTGCCCCGGCTGCCTAGCAGCCGGGGCAGTTTTACGTTCAGGCGGGGGCGCTTACTTCGCCGCCGCCTGCTTGTAGTGCACGGCGGGCAGGGCGCGCAGGCGCTCGGCGGCCTGCTCGGGCGTGATGTCGCGCTGGGCATTGGCCAGCAGCTCGTAGCCCACCATAAATTTCTTGACGGTGGCTGAGCGCAGCAGCGGCGGCAAAAAGTGCATGTGCAGGTGCCACTCGGGGTAGTCGGCCCCATCCGTCGGCCGCTGGTGGAAGCCGGCCGAGTACGGGAAGCTGATTTCGAACAGTTTATCGTACTTAATAGTGAGCTGGCTCAGGATGTCGGCCAGCCCGTCACGCTCCTGGTCGTTGAGCTGCGTGAGGTCTTGCACGGCACGGCGCGGCAGCACCAGCGTTTCGAAGGGCCACACGGCCCAGAAGGGCACCAGCACCACCCAGGTGTCGTTTTCGACCACGAAGCGGGTTTTGGTTTTCTCCTCCAGGGCGAGGTAGTCGGCCAGCAGCGTGCGGCCGTTTTTGTCGAAGTAGGCTTTCTGGGCGCGGGCCTCCTTGGCGGGGAGGTCGGGCACGGTGCGCTCGCTCCAGATTTGGCCATGCGGGTGCGGGTTCGAGCAGCCCATCACGAAGCCCTTGTTCTCGAAAATCTGCACGTAGTTGATGTTCGGGTCGGCCCCGAGCGTGCGGAATTCGTCGGTCCACACGTCCACCACGCGGCGAATTTCCGACACCGGCATCTCGGGCAACGTCAGGTCGTGGCGCGGCGAAAAGCAGATGACGCGGCAGTGGCCGGTTTCGGCCTCGGCACGTAGCAGGCCGCCTTCCTCGTAGGTGCCGGTTTCGCCCTCGGGCAGCAGGGCCGCAAAGTCGTTGTCGAACACAAACTGGTGCTCGTACTTGGGGTTCACGTCGCCGCTGGTGCGGGTGTTGCCGGGGCACAGGTAGCAGGTGGGGTCATAGGCGGGGCGTGCCTCGGCCTCGTCTTTTTCCTGCTGGCCCTGCCAGGGGCGCTTGGCGCGGTGCGGCGACACGAGCACCCACTCATCGAGCAGGGGGTTGAAGCGGCGGTGCGGTTGCTGGGTGAAATCGAACATGATAGTTATTTGCTAATTAATTAGGTCCGGGAAGTTCCCGCTGAGGTTCGCTGAGTCGTTCCGGTGTTCAGCCAATCCCAGTGGGAACTTCCCGAACCACTCTTAGTCCTCATTCAAAAGCTCGCCCACGCCGTCGGCCAGGGTCGTCACGTAGGTGTCCAGCTTCAGGCCGAGCTCGCGCTGGTAGCCTTCCTTCATGTGGGTCAGAAATGCCTTCACGTCGTTGGTAGCCACCAGGTTGAGGGTACAGCCGCCGAAGCCGCCGCCCATCATGCGGGCGCCGTAGCAGCCGGGGGCCTGGCGGCTCAGCTCCACCAGCACATCGAGCTCCTTGCAGCTCACCTCGTAGTCGTCGCGCAGGCCGGCGTGGCTGGCATACAGCAGTTCGCCCACCTCGGCCAGCGAGCGGCCGGCGCCCAGCGCGGCCGTGAAGTCGCGCACGCGCTGGTTTTCCTCCACCACGTAGCGGCAGCGGCGGGCCACTACCTCGCCCATTTCGGCCGCGGCAGCCTCAATCTCGGGCAGCGTGGCATCGCGCAGCGAGGTGATGGCAGGGTTGGCTTTTTGCAGAATCTCGACGCCCCGGGCGCACTCGTGGCGGCGGGTGTTGTACTCGCTGTCGCCCAAGGCGTGCTTCACGCCCGAGTTGCAGAGCACCACCCGGCAGTCGTCGGTATTGAAAGGAAAGTAGCCGTACTCCAGCGAGCGGCAATCTAGCTCCACCACGTGCCCGCCGCGGCCAAACAGGCTGGCGAACTGGTCCATGAGCCCGCACATCACCTTGGCGTACTCGTGCTCGGCCTTCTGGGCAATGTGGGCCAGCGTCATGCGGTCGATGTTGAGCTTGAGCAGCTCGCTCAGGCCCCAGGCCACACCGCACTCCACGGCGGCCGACGACGACAGGCCCGCCCCGTTGGGCACGTTGCCGCCAAAGGCGCAGTCGAAGCCCGGCACCTCGGCGCCGTGGCGCAGCAGGCCAGCCACTACCCCCAGCTGGTAGTTGGCCCAGTGCCCACCCTCGATGGGCGCGATGTCGGCCACGGCCACCTCGTAGGTGTCGTCGAGGTCGAGGGCAGCCAGCCGAATGCGGTCGGTGCCGTTGAGGCGCAGCGCAAAGCGTATTTCCTTATCAATGGCGGCGGGCAGCACCAAGCCATCGTTGTAGTCGGTGTGCTCGCCGATGAGGTTGATGCGGCCCGGCGCGCGCAGCAGCAGGGTGGGGGCGGCGCCGTAGCGCTGCTCAAAAGCGGAGGTAAGGTCGGAGGCAGTCATAAGTAGGCGCAAAAGTGGCGGATATTCTCCGGATGCAGGGGTGGCAGAATCGGCAAAAAGCGGGCTGCGAGCCGTCGGCCAACCTTTTTGGGGCCAATGTAGTACAATTCAGCCACGAGCCGGCCAAGTGGCATGAGCTTCATATCCTACTCATAATCTGTTGGTTCACATGACTACTTCACGTCTTTCTCTGCTCGCCATATTCTCCATCCTCGCCTCCACCCTGTCGAGCTGCTCGGCCATCGGCGATATTTTTCAGGGCGGAATGTTGTTCGGCGCCATAGGCGTATTTGTGGTGGTGGCCCTCATCTGGTGGCTGGTTACTAAAATGGGTGGCGGCAGCAACAACACCGGCGGCACCTCGGTCTAGCCCTCGCTACTTCTCAACGTAAAGCGCACAAAAAAGGCGCGGCTCCCGAGTGGGAGCCGCGCCTTTTTGCGTAGCTAACGGGTATTAAGCCTGCTCGCTACGCTTGGTGGGCATAGTACCGATAATGTGGTCCCAGAGCGTGCTGCTCACGCCAAAGGCCACCTCATCCTGGCGGTAGTGGTGCTGGGCGTGGTGCGTCCACCACACCTTGAGGAAGTTCTTCGGCGGCGCGTACATGTGGATGGCGTAGTGCACAAACAAATACATGGCGTAGCCAAACGTGAAGCCCGCCAGGATGCCAAACGCCCAGTTGCCGAACGCAAACCGGAAGATGAAAAACAGCAGCGAGGCCACGAACACCGTCAGGATGGGCGGCATGGCCAGCCGGGTTTCGTCCTTGGGATACTCGTGGTGCACGCCGTGCATGGTGTACTGAAACTTGGCCCGACCGGGCGTAGTGGCCGGAATATGGTATACGTAGCGGTGCACCAGGTATTCGACAAACGTGAACAGCAGCAGCCCGCCCAAAAACAGCCCCAGCCCTGCAAAACCAACGACGAAGCCGCGCGTGATACCGTAGTACAAGCTCACCAGCGCCGTAGCAATGAAGATGCTGACCGGCAGGGCGATGTGCGTGTGCGAAAGCCGCTCGAGCACCGGGTTTTTAAATAACTGGGCCGAGCCCTTGTGCTTGGGCCGCACCGGGGTGGGGGCCACGGGGGTATCAGTGATATTAGCCATAATGGAGAGCCTAAAACGTAGCTTATTACCTAGAGGAACAGCTTATTCTACAAAGTTACGCCCCCGTTGGTTTCGGGCCGGCCGCTGACTAGGGCTGAAAACCGGCCGCTTCGAGGGCGGCGGCTACCTCGGCCACGCTGCCGCCGGGGTGGCGCAGCCGCGCTTGGGCGTAGAACTCCTGGCGGGTTTCCAGGGTTCGGGCCAGCCACTCGGCCAGGGCCTGCTGGGGCGTGGTGGCGGCCGCCGTGCCGGCCAGCAGGGGGCGGGTGGCGGCCTGGTTGCGGCGGGCCAGCCGGCGCTGCAACTCGCGCAGCGGCACCTCCAGCCACAGCACGAAGCCCGAGGCGTGCAGCACGGCCAGGTTGTCGAAAAAGCAGGGCGTGCCGCCACCGGTGGCCACGACCAGCGGCCGGCCGGGGTGGCTGGCCACGGCCGCCAGCGCCGCCGCCTCGCGCCGCCGGAAGGCGTCTTCGCCCTCGGCCGCAAAAATCTCGGGGATGGTCTGGCCCGCGTCGGCCACGATGCGGTGGTCGAGGTCAAGGAAGCCCCGGCCGTAGTAGGCGGCCAGCTGGCGCCCCAGGGTAGTTTTGCCCGAAGCCGGCAGGCCGATAAGGTAGAGGTGGTTCGCCAAGGACGGAAGGAGTAGATGGATTAACGCGCAAAAAGAACGTCATGCTGAGCTTGCCGAAGCATCTCTACTGAACGACACCCTAATAGCGCGACAGAGATGCTTCGGCAAGCTCAGCATGACGTTCTTTTTGCGCAAACTTAACTGATTCTTACCCGTGGGTCGAGTAGCGCATACAGCATATCAACGGCGATGTTGACGAGCACGAAGATGGCGGCTACGAACAGCGTGGCGCCCATCACGACCGGAAAATCGAGGTTTTCCACGGCGCGCAGGGTGGTGGTGCCCAGGCCTTTCCAGTTGAAAATATATTCGATGAAAAACGCGCCGGCCATGAGCGAGGCCAGCCAGCCCGACACGGCCGTGACTACTGGGTTGAGGGCGTTGCGCAGGGCGTGGCCCAGCACCGTGCGGCCGGGGCTCAGGCCCTTGGCCCGCGCGGTGCGGATGTAGTCCTGGCTCAGCACGTCGAGCATACTGGAGCGCGTGAGCTGCATGATGACGGCCAGCGGGCGCACGCCCAGCGCTACGGCCGGCAGCAGCAGGTTGCGCAGCACCAGGTGGCGCTCGGCGGTGAAGGGGTCGGTTTCGTAGAGCTGGCCGGTCAGGCTGAGGCCCGTCCAGTGGCTCCAATAAAAGCCGAAGCTGACGGCAATGAGGATGGCCGCCACGAACGAGGGCACCGAAATGCCCAGCACTGAGGTGGTTACCAACGTTCTGTCGAGCCACGACTGCGGCCGCAGCGCCGCCGCTACCCCTAGCGCGATGCCGCCCACCGCCGCCAGCAGCATGGCCGCCAGGGCCAGCCACAGCGTGCCCGGAAAGCGGTCGAGCAGGATGCTGAGCACGTCCTGGTTGCTTTGAAACGAGCGGCGCAGGTAGGGCCACTTCAGCACCACGGCGCGCTCGGAGCCTAGCGGCAGCAGCGCCACGCCGCCGTAGCGCGCCACCCCGGCCGAGTCGCGCGGGTGCACCCCTAGCGGTGAGGCGTCGTTGAGGTACCCGAGCAGGCGGGGGGGCAGCGGTTGGTCGAGGCCCAGGTCGGCGTTGATGGCGGCCTTGGTGGCTAGGTCGGTGCGCTGGCCGGCCAGCAGGGCCGCCGGGTCGCCGGGCAGCACATTAAATAAGAAAAATACCGTGCAGGCCACGCCCACCAGCACGAGCAGGCCCTGACCCAGGCGGCGCAGAAGAAAGGAGAGCATGAGCTAAAGGTAAAAGGAACGTCATGCTGAGCCCCGCGCAGCATCTCGCTCGAATCGTTAGGGATACTAATGACCAACCCTAGCGGCGTGGGCGAGATGCTGCGCGGGGCTCAGCATGACGTTCTTTATTAAGAAATAATCATTGCAGTACCTTTTCAATCTGGTACAGCGCCGGGATGTCGTGGTAGTGGTACTTAGCCACCACGGTGCCGTTGTGCAGCACCAGCAGGCCGGGGTTCGAGCGGATGACGGACTTGAGCACCGTGGCATCGGCAAAGGCGTAGGGCGTGGCCAGGTTCACGTCGTGGCGGAAAGAATCGAACTTGCCCGCCGACGTGCTCGTGATGGTGAGCACCCCGATGTGCTTGCGCGAATTGGCAGCCTCAGCGAAAAGCTTGTTCAAATCAACGAAGCGGTCGCGGTCGGCCTTGTTCGTGTTCTGCACAATGAGAATCAGTTTATTACCAGTAAGTACCTGCTTGGTAATATCCTCACCCTGCGGGTCGGTGATGACGAAATCGGTAACCACGGGCGTCGATTGCACGGGGTTGAGCACGGTCATGGCTTTGTACTTCCAGGTCGAGTCGGCCGGAAACTCGGTGGCCTGCATCGTCTGGCCGTTGCGCTCAAAGGTGTACTGGTAGCGCGGCGCCTCGGCGGCCTTCATCAGGGCCGGAATGTTGTTGCCCACTTTGTAGGGCAGGAAGTCGAAATACGGCAGGTGCCCCAGCGCCCGCACCCCGATGCCGATAGCCAGCGCGCTGGCAAAGGTCATGGCCATGAGGCCGGTCATGCCCTTCACGTAGGCGTGCCGCAGGTGCTTCTGGTTGAAGAACACCACGGCCCACAGCCCCAGCAAAAACAGGTCTTTGGCAAACGACGTCCAAGGCGTGAGCTTAATAAAATCGCCGAAGCAGCCGCAGTCCGTCACCTTGTTAAAGGCAGCCGAGTAGAAGGTGAGAAACGTGAAAAACACCAGCAGCGCCAGCAGCGCATACAGCGTTTGGCGCAACAAAAACCGCAGCAGCAGCGACACGCCCAAAATCACTTCGAGCGAGCTCAAGGCCACGCTCAGGAAGCGGCTGGCGTTGTGCAGCGGGTCGAAGAGCCAGCTCAGGGCCGGCAGGTCGGTGCTAAAAACCTCGAAATATTCTTCGAGCTTGTAGGCCGTGCCCACCGGGTCGTTGAGCTTGATGAGGCCCGAAAAAATGAACAGCAGACCCAGCAGCGCCCAGCAAAAGCGGGTGACCTGGCGCATGGGTTGAGGAAGGGAAATCGGCATAAGAGTAGGAGGCAAAAATCAGCTGGTCCGGGCTAGCCGCATTACGCACGAGGCGCGGTGGCGGCCGCTTCTTCCTGCAAAATGAGGGCAAACACGGCGTACTTCAGCATGTCGCGGTAGCCGCCCTCCACGCTTTCGCTCACCAGGGCTGCGCCCCCGATGTTTTCGAGCTGCTTAATGCGGTGCAACTTCATGAGAATGAGGTCGGTGATGCTGCTCACGCGCATCTGGCGCCAGGCCTCGCCGTAGTCGTGGTTTTTGGCTAGCAGCAGCTCGCGATTCTGGGCGTTTTCGCGGTCGTAGGCGGCGGCCACCTGCTCGGTGGGCAGGTCGAGTGGCGCGTCGGGGGCCAGCCGCAGCTGCATGAGGGCGATGAGGCAGTAGTTGATGATGGCCACGAACTCCTCGTCCACGCCGTCGGCAATTTTCTGGGTGCCCGTTTCCTGAATGGTGCGGATGCGGTTGGCCTTGATAAAAATCTGGTCCGTCACTGAGGGCAGGCGCAGGATGCGCCACGCCGTGCCGTAGTCGTGGGTTTTGGCCAGAAACAGCGCACGGCAGCGGCTCAGAATAAGGTCGTAGTGGTCGGGGGTAGCCAAGCGGTAAATAAGTAAATGCGTAAATGAGTAAAGGTTGCCGCCTGCCTTCTGCGTTTCCTCTGCGTAACCTTCGGCGTCTTCTGCGGTGAAAACACCCACCCGAAAACCTCCGCAAGTTCGCCCCGGGCGCCGGATATTTACCTGCTCTCCCGCTGCCCCGCTCCCACCCATGTCGCTACCAAACTCACCAGCGCACCAGTTCACCCATTCCCTGAAAAGCCCCCACGGCCGCCTGCTCGACCCGCGCCGGCCCCAGGTGCTGGGCATTCTCAACGTCACGCCCGACTCCTTTTACCCCGGCTCGCGGCTAGCCGCCGCCGACACCACGGCCCTGCTGCACCGTGCCGAAGCCATGCTCACGGCTGGCGCCGCCGCCCTTGACCTGGGCGCCTACAGCTCGCGCCCCGGCGCCGACGATATCAGCCCCGACGAGGAAAAAAGCCGCCTGCTGCCCGCCCTGCTCGCCCTGCGTCAGGCGTTCCCCCAGGCGTTTATCTCGGTCGATACTTTCCGGGCCGGCGTGGCCGCCGAGGCCGTGGCCGCCGGCGCCGACCTCATCAACGACATCGGCGGCGGTACCCTCGATGCCGAGATGCTATCCACCGTGGCTAGCCTACGCGTGCCCTACTGCCTCATGCATATCAAAGGCACGCCCCAAACCATGCGCAGCCTGGCCCACTACGACGAGGACATCGTATTGACTATTATGCGCTTCTTCCGCGACCAGCTCGACCAGCTGCGTCAGGCCAACGGCGGGCTAGCCCCCGCCGACGTGCTGCTCGACCCCGGCTTCGGCTTTGCCAAAACCCCCACCCACAACCACGAACTGCTGCGCCGCCTGCCCGAGTTGGCGCCGCTGGGCCGCGGCCTGCTGGTGGGCCTCTCGCGCAAGGCGATGGTGTACAAGCCCCTCGGGCTAGGCCCCGAAACGGCGCTCAACGGTACCACGGCGCTGCACGTGCTGGCTCTGCAAGGCGGCGCCAAGTTGCTGCGCGTGCACGACGTGGCCGAGGCTAGGCAGACCATCGACTTGATAGCAAGATAGAACAGGCCGATTACCGACGGGCCCGCCCAAAACCCGCCGGGGCTAGCCGGGTTACTCGCTACCCCTTCCCGCCGCCCATGACTGACCCCGCCACGTTTTTATACGGCCGCCCGGCGGTCGAAACCGGTCCGCCGCCGGCCCTGGGGCTGCGGGTGGCGCGCTACCAGCTGGAGGCCACCGAGCTGCCGGCGCACTTCCATGCCGAGCACCTGCTGCTGCTGCACCAGGGCGCGCAGCCCGTGCGCTCGCACCGTCGCAGCGGCGCGCGGCGCGAAGAAGACCTGTTTCGGCCCGGCGACGGGGGCCTGTACCCGGCCGGAGAGTACGGGGCTATTGGCTGGCGCGGCCCCGCCGACGTGCTGCACGTGCACCTCGATGCCCAGGCCCTGGCCGAGCGCGCCCGCCACGAGCTGAGCTTGCCCACCTTCGACCTGCGCGACCAGTTTCGGCTTGAAGACGGGCTGCTGCTGCACCTAGGCCGGCAGCTGCTGGCCGCCGCGGGCGCGGGCCACGGGCTGGGCCAGCTCTACGCCGAGTCGCTGACCACGGCCCTCAGCTACCACCTCATTGCGCACTACGCCGCCCTGGCGCCGGCCGCGACCCCGGCCCGGGGCGAGGGCCGGCTACCCACGGCCGTGCTGGCCCGCCTCGACGCCTACATCGAGGCCCACGCCGAGCAGGCCATCACGCTGGCCGCGCTGGCGGAACTGACCAATCTGAGCGTGTTTCACTTCGCCCGCCGCTTCAAGCTGACGACCGGGCTGGCCCCCTATCAATACGTGCTGGCCTGGAAAATCAGGCGCGCCCAGCAACTGCTGCGGGCGGGCGAGCTGCCCATCGCGGCCATCGGCGACGCGTTGGGTTTTGCCTCGCCGGCGCACTTTGCGGCGGCCTTTCGCCGGGCCGTGGGGCAGGGGCCACGGGCGTTTCAGCAGGGCTAGCTGGGGGCAGGCGAAATGACCCAGGTGCACCGCGCGCCAGGTAGCCCGTTGGGCGCAAGTCAGCAAGAATTGGCAAGAAGCCCGCAAGAATCGGGTGGCCGGCCGGCTAGGGGGTAGCGGAATTTTGCAGCACGCAAATGGGCCGCACCAACGCGGCTCCGCGCCCCTTTTCAAGTGATAAACCAACCTGTTTTAGTGGCCGGCGGCACGGGTGCCCTGGGCCAGCTTATAATCGACGCGCTGCTGCTGCGCGGCGCCAGCGTGCGCGCCGTAGTGCGCCCCAGCACCGACCCCGCCCGCGTGGCCGGGCTAGCCCGGCGCGGCGTAGACGTGCGCTCCGCCGACCTAACCGACGCGGTGGCCCTCACGGCGGCCTGCGCCGGGGTGGGCTGCGTGGTATCGGCCCTGGCGGGCCTGCACGAAGTGATAGTGGAGGGCCAAACGGCGCTGCTCGCGGCGGCCGTGGCGGCGGGCGTGCCGCGCTTCATCCCCTCCGATTTTTGCAGCGACTACACCCAGCAGCCGGCTGGCCTGAACCGTAACTTCGACCTGCGGCGCGAGTTCCGGGCCCGCCTCGATGCGGCGCCCATCGCGGCCACCTCCATCCTCAACGGAGCGTTTGCCGAAATCCTGACCTACGGCACGCCCCTGCTCGATTTCGAGCAGCAGCAAGTGGGCTACTGGGAGGATGCTGACTGGAAAATCGACTTCGCTTCGATGGCCGACACCGCCGCCTTCACGGCCGCCGCCGCCCTCGATGCCGCCGCGCCCCGCTGGCTGCGCATTGCCGGCTTCCAACATAGCCCCCGCGAGCTGGCGGTGGTGGCCAGCGCGGCCGGCCGCGGCCCTTTTGAGGTAGTGCGGCTCGGCTCGCGCCAAGACTTGGCGCAGGCCATCGCCCAGGCCCGGGCTGCCAACCCGGCCGGCGAGCACGAGCTGTACGCCAACTGGCAGCAGATGCAGTATATGCTGAGCATGTTCAGCGTGCAAAACCAGCCGCTCGACAATGCCCGCTACCCCGGCCTGGCCTGGGTCAACGCCTACACCACCCTGGCCCCGGCGGCCAGCGCCGAGCCAGCTAGCCCCGCCGCCGGCCCCTACGCCGACGAGGCGCTGGTGCAGCGCCTGCCAGGCTTCAGCAGCCACCACGCCACCGTCAACGGCATCCGGCTGCACTACGTGGAGGGCGGCAGTGGCCCGGCGCTGGTGTGCCTGCCCGGCTGGCCCCAAACGTGGTACTCGTTTCACCCGGTGGCGCCGGCGCTGGCCCGGCACTACCGCGTCATTCTGGTCGATATCCGGGGTATGGGCAGCTCGGACAAGCCCGCCGGCGGCTACGACAAAAAGACGATGGCCCAGGACATCTACGCTCTGGTGCAGCACCTAAGCCTGGCTAAGGTGACAATGCTGGGGCACGATATCGGCGGCATGGTGGCCAGCAGCTTCGCCTTCAATTACCCGGCTGCCACCGAGAAGCTCGTCATTCTCGACGGCGCTCACCCCAGCGAGGGGCTCCAGTACATGCCGCTGCTGCCCGCGCCCGGCACCTTCGCCGGCCCCAAAATGGACGCCCACCAGCCCTACGTGTGGTGGATGGCCTTCAACCAGGTAAAAGGCCTGCCCGAGCAGCTGCTGGCCGGCCGCTTTCAGCACCTGCTCGACTACCTCTTCGCCTACGTGATGCTCGACGACAGCAAGATGTCGGCCTTCGACCGGGCCGTGTACGCCGCCCACTACAACCAGCCGGATAGCATTCGGGCGGCCAATGCGTGGTACCAGGCCCTGGCTCAGGACGTGGCCGACGCCCGCACCTACGCGCCGCTGGCCATGCCGGTGCTGGGCATCGGCAGCCGGGTATCCTACGAGTATTTGAAGATGAGCCTGCCCGCCGTGGCGCCCCAGGCCCGGGTGGTGGGCCTGCTCGACAGCGGCCACTATATGTTTGAGGAGCAGCCCGCCGCCGTGCTGGCCGCGGTGCTGGGCTTTTTGCAGGAAGAGGCGCCGCCGCAGGGCTAGCGGGCAAGATACTGGCCGTCCACCTTGCCCGCGGCGGGCGGGCGGCCGTTCTTTGTAGGGCCAACTGCTTTCCGTTTGTCCCTCCCCTTTCCCTTTTATTTCCTGCACGTAGGGCTGGCCGACGTGTCCGACGTGCTGCTCGTGACCTGGCTGCTGTATCAGCTCTATAAGCTGCTGCGCGGCTCGGTGGCGCTCAACGTCGCGCTCGGCCTCATCAGCCTCTACCTGGTGTACCTGGTGGTGAATGCGCTGGGGCTGGGGCTGCTCTCGGCCATCCTGGGGCAGTTTATGAGCGTGGGCGTGCTGGCTAGCATCATCCTATTTCAGCAGGAAATCCGGCGGTTTTTACTGAATGTGGGCAAGGCCGCGATGGACAGCGGTGGCCCGCTGGGGTGGTGGCGGCGGCCCAGCGGGCCACCCAGCGGTGTGCCCGGCGTGGCGGCCTTCGTGGAGGCGGCCAAGAGCCTGGCCGGCAAGGAAACGGGCGCCCTTATCTGCTTCACCCTCAGCTCCGACCTTAGCTCCTACGCCGAGTCGGGCGACTACCTCGACGCCGAGCCCAGCAAGCGCCTGCTGCTGGCCATCTTCAACAAAACCTCGCCCCTGCACGACGGCGCCGTGATAGTGGCCCAGGGCCGCCTGGTGGCTGCCCGCTGCATCCTGCCCGTGAGCCAGAACCCCGAAGTGCCCGCCGCGCTGGGCCTGCGCCACCGCGCCGCCCTGGGCCTCACCGAGGCCACCGATGCCGTGGTGCTGGTAGTGAGCGAGGAAACCGGCCAGATGAGCCTCGTGCGCCACGGCGAAATTCACCGCGGCCTCACCGCCGCCGAGCTCAAGGCCCGGCTGGGCGAGTGGCTGCTGGCCACGCCCCGGCCGGCCTAGCCCCTGGCTGGCTTAGCTGGCGGGCTGCGTGGGCGTGGCGTGCCGCTCGGGCAATAAGAAACTGGGTCCCTCGTACTCGGTAGCCGCGTGCAGGGCCAGCTTTTGGGCGAGGCCATTGGTTTGGAGCTCCTGGCGCAGGGCGGCGGGCAGGCCGCACCAGTGCAGCTGGGTGCCGGCCTGCTGGCCGTAGGTGCTGGCTTGCAGCAGGGCCTGCTGGCCCAGCTGGCTCAGCGAGTGCAGCTGTTGGCTGTCTATCCAGGCGTGGTCGGGGTGGCGCTTCAGCAGCTTTTGCACCGTGTGCAGCAGGTGCGTAGCGTCGGCTACGCTGCTACAACTGCCGCGCAGGCTGAGGCCCACGTGCTGGCGGTAGCTGCCCAAATGGATAGTAAGCGTACGTGTAGGTAGGATGAGGAGGAAGAAGGCGTCATTCATAGCGAAATAGGAGAAGTGTGATGGTGCAAATATACAGGTGTCAATCAGTTGCTTAACATGATTCACGTCTGTTTTTAGGTAGGTAGTTCTACTCATTTTTGTACCGGCGCGGGCTGCTTAGCCAGTATTTATGCGGATGTATGGTTCAGCTACGTGTTTTTCGCGCCCCGCTGATTTTTGCGCAATCGCTGGCTGCGGAACCCCGCAAAGGTGCTCCGTATTAATCGGTAATTATGCTGTTAATTAGGTATTTAGTGGTGAAAAAGTTGGCTTTAGGTGGGTACTTAGCCGTTGGAAAGGCAGTTTCCTTCCAACACAGTCCCTTTTCCATCACTTTTCCCCATTCTACCTATGAAACCGACCCTGAATAGCGCGCCCGCCGCCGCCTCGGCGCCCGTCGTGTTCAAAACCCGCCCCGCCGCCCGCATCGGCGATGGCAGCCGCACCAGCCGCCGGGGCTTTGCCAGCATGGACCCCGCCGAGCAGCGCCGCATTGCCAGCGAAGGCGGCAAGGCCTCGCACGCCAGCGGCCAGGGCCACAAGTGGACGGCCGAGGAAGCCCGCGAAGCCGGCCGCAAGGGTGGCCTCACCAGCCGCCGCGGCCCCAAGCGCCCGGCCACTGATGCCCCCGCCGCCAAGGTTAGCGCCAAAGGCAAGGCTACCAAGTAAGCTGCTTTGCCAGCCTGGTGCCCAGGCAAAAGGCCCGGCTTCTCTCCGCTTTGGAAAGGGGCCGGGCCTTTTGCCTGGGCACTGGGCTAGCGGGGCTTAGTCGAGCAGGCCCTGGGTCACGGCCATGCGAATGAGGGAGGCCGTGTTTTTGGTTTGGGTTTTTTCCAGAATGTTCTGGCGGTGCGTCTCGATGGTGCGCTTGCTGGTGAACAGCTTTTCGGCAATCTCGTTGGTGGTGTGGCCTTCGGCCAGCAGTTGCAGCACTTCGGTTTCGCGGCGCGAGAGGCGGCTGGCTTTGGGGTCTTCCTCGGCGGTGGGCTCCTCGTCTTTGGCCAGCACCTTGCGCAGCATGTTCAGGCCCAGGTCGCTGCACAAAAACCGGCGGCCGGCAATTACCGTCTGGATGGCCACCAGTATCTCGCCCTTCTCGGCGCTCTTGAGCACGTAGCCCAGGGCGCCGGCATCGAAGAGTTGGCCGATGTAGCGCTCGTGGGCCAGCATACTCAGGATGAGCACCTTCACCTCGGGGTACTCGGTGCGCAGGCGCAGGGTGGTGGCCAGCCCGTCGAGCACGGGCATGTTGATGTCGAGCAGGATAACGTCGGCGGGCGTGGTGGGCAGGCGGTCGAGCAGCTCCTGGCCATTGCTGGCCTCGCCCACCACCGAAATGCCGGGCTCATTGGCCAGCAGCGCCCGCAGGCCGTCGCGCACGATAGTATGGTCATCGACCAAAAAAATACGGCTCATGGCAAGGGAGTTCGGCGACATAATTTTTACCCGTACGAAAACGAGCGCGGGCCAGCCGAAGGATAAGCTGGCCCGCGCCCGTTTTGGCACTGCTTATTTCAGCACACCCAGTGCGTGGCCCACTTTGGTGAAAGCCGCAATGGCCTTGTCGAGCTGCGGGCGGGTGTGGGCGGCGCTCAGCTGCACCCGGATGCGGGCCTTGCCCTGCGGCACCACCGGGTAGTAGAAGCCCACTACGTAGATGCCCTCGTCGAGCATTTTGGCGGCGAAGTCCTGGGCCAGCTTGGCATCGTAGAGCATAACGGGTACGATGGGGTGCTCGCCGGGCGTGATGTCGAAGCCGGCGGCCGTCATCTGCGCGCGGAAGTACTTCGTGTTCTCCTCCAGCTGGTCGCGCAGGGCAGTGCTTTCGGTGAGCAGCTCCAGCACGCGCAGGCTGGCGCCTACGATGGCTGGGGCCAGGGTGTTCGAGAACAGATAGGGCCGCGAGCGCTGGCGCAGAATCTCAATAATCTCCTTGCGGCCGCTCGTGAAGCCGCCCATGGCGCCACCCAGGGCCTTGCCCAGCGTGCCGGTGATGATGTCAACGCGGCCCATCACGTCGCGGTACTCGTGGGTGCCGCGGCCGGTTTTGCCCAGGAAGCCCATTGAGTGGCACTCGTCTATCATCACGAGGGCCTCGTACTTATCGGCCAGGTCACAGATTTTGTCGAGCTGGGCAATGGTGCCGTCCATCGAAAATGAGCCGTCCGTAACGATGATGCGGTGGCGCATGCCGGCGGCCACGGCGTCCTGAAGCTGCTTTTCCAGGTCGGCCATGTCGTTGTGGGTGTAGCGGTAGCGCTTGGCCTTGCACAGGCGCACGCCGTCGATGATGCTGGCGTGGTTCAGCGCATCCGAAATAATGGCATCGCGCTCGTCAAATAGCGGCTCGAATACCCCGCCGTTGGCGTCGAAGGCCGCCGCGTAGAGAATGGTATCCTCGGTGCCCAGAAACTCGGCCAGCTTGGCTTCGAGCTGCTTGTGAATATCCTGGGTGCCGCAGATGAAGCGCACCGAGCTCAGGCCGTAGCCGTGGCTGTCGATGGTAGCCTTGGCGGCCTCCACCACGGCCGGGTGCGAGCTGAGGCCCAAGTAGTTATTAGCGCAGAAGTTGAGCACGTCGCCCGCCTCCTGGGTGTCGATTTCGGCGCCTTGGGGCGAGGTGATGACGCGCTCTTTCTTGTAAAGGCCGGCGTCTTTTATTTCTTGCAGCGTCTGCTGGAGGTCGGCTTGCAGGGTTCCGTACATGGGATGGGTAAGGAAGAGATTTATAATTTAAGACAAAGTTGCGGCGTCGGCGCTAACATTAGGTAGCCAACAGATAAAGCGGCCCACTGTCTGACGCTGGGCCGCCGGCACTAGTTCATCCGGCCCCAGTAAGGAGTATAACAAACAGGTATACAGTAGCTGAGAGCCGTCCTTCAGGCGCCAGACCTGGTAGGAATAGCTGCCCCACAACGCGGCGCGGCGGCTCCTGATATAGTGGCTGTCGTAGGTGGTGATACTTACTACGTCAGCCAGGGCAAAACTGAGTAGTTGTCCCTGCCACCAATATTCGGCCCGTTGCTCGTCACGGTGAATAGTCAGCGCGGCGTGGCGGTCGTGCTGCCAATAACTCAAGTGCAGCCGTAGCAGGATGAGGACCAGCGCCAGCCCTGGGAGCCCAACTACCAACGCGGCCAACAAGGTGCCCCAACTAGCAGCAGGTTGTTGAACTAAACGAAAGGCAAGGGCAAGCAACAAGCCCGCTATGCCCAGAGGAAGGACGCTCTGGAGGATAGCCCGCCAGAAGCTACTCTTGAAAGTAACAACGGATTTATCCAGATTCAGGCTCTCAGTATGCAGCTTGTATGGGTAGCCCAGCACAAAAATGAATGGCAGAACGACTAGTAAAATCCACATAGCCCAAAGCTACTAGCGCTTGCCCGGCCCGGCGAAAAACGCCTGCACGCCGGCCAGTAGCTGCTACCGAAAATCAGTCTGAATAGTGCCGTACATGGGTGGTGGGGAGGGATTATAGATAGAAAATACTGGCGTAGCGAAACGTAATAAGTGGGTCGCCCGGTAGCCAGCAGATGCGTGGCTTTACTAGGTGCCCACTGGCAGCCGGTATCAACACGCTGGGTTCAGTGAAGGAATACAATAAGCAGGTTATGACGAGCGCAGTTCCGTCGCGCAGCTCCCAAATTTGGTAATGAAACGGTTGCCGAATGGAGCGACGGCTGAAGTAACTGCGCCGCCGGTAGCTCTCGTAGCGCGTGATACGACGAATGTTAGCTGGCGAAACGTGCGTGGTATGACCTGCTTTGGTGTACGTTACAGTCTGCGCCGGGCGGTCGATAAGTAGACTGACGCCCCATTCGTGATACCAGTACGTGACGTGTAGCCAAGCCTGCACGAAGGTTAGCCGCAGCAGTAGTACGCCCATTATCAAAAAGACGATGCCTACCCAAAGTGCTGGCCGTGGCCCCCGTATTACCCCGACAACCAAGTAGCCCAGCGCCCCAAGTAGCAGCGCCGTGTACAGCGTCGAAAGTATAATTTTCCAGCCCACGCAGCCAAATGAAATGACTGGCTGTTCCATTTTCTGGCTATCGAAATGCACCAGATAAGGTATTGCTAGAACACCAGTAAAGACTAGTAGTACTGCCGCTAGGCTGATAAGAGTACTATTATCCATCAGTGAGTTGCGGTCTGATGATTGGCGAAAAACGCCTGCACGCCCGCCCGGCCGCTGGCCATGAGCTGCTGCTTCTGGGCGCTGGAAATCCGCTTAATCTTGGGGCTGAAGCCCAGAAAATTGATGCTGATGGTGCGCTGCCAGTCGGTGGGCGCCACGGGGTTGAGGTTTTCGAGCGCCACGGTGTAGAGGGCGCCCACGTAGGTATTGAAATCGGTAATGGCGTAGGGGGCGAGCTGCTGGCGGCCGGTGGCGGTGGTGTCGCAGGCAATCTGGTCGGCGCGGTCGAGGCGCAGGCCCAGGGTTTCGGGGTTGCGCACGTTGCCGCGGGCGTCGGGGCTAGCGGTGGCGGCAAGGCTAGCGGGCAGGTAGCGCGGCTTGTCGAAAAGGTCGAGGGGGTAGTTGGCCAGCAGGCCGCCATCCACGAGCACCTGCACAGGCTGGCCGGGCGCGGGCGGCCCGGCGATGACGTTATTCTGGCCATCGAGCAGCACGGCCCGGAAGTAGAGCGGGATGCTCATGCTGATGCGCACGGCGTCGGCCACGCGCATGGTGGGGGTGGTTTCGTGGCTGAAAACCTGGGTGCGCTGGGTGGTGAGGTTGGTGCCGGTGGTGTAGAGGTCGCGGTAGCGGCCGGGCTGTGCCAGGGCTAGCGCGTGCAACTCGGCCAGGGTGAGATTAGGCTGCTGGGTTTTGCGGGCCACCAGCTCGCTGAGGTACTCGCTGAACTCGTCGCCGCGGTACCAGCCGTACTGCTTCACCAGCCGGTGCGTGCCCCCGAAGAAGATGAAGCGGCCATCGTTGAGGCGCTGTACGGGCGTGGCGTTCACCACATCGATAATCTCCTGCGCCGAGTAGCCCACCGCCAGCAGCGCCGCCTGAATGGCGCCCGCCGAGGTGCCGCCCACCCGCACCAGGCCCGCCAGCACGCCCCGGCTTTCCAGCTCCTGCAAGGCGCCGCCATAGGCAATGCCCCGGATGCCCCCGCCTTCCAGCACGAGGTTGCGATAGGGCGGGGGGCTGGCCGGTGGCGTTTGGGCGAGGGCCGGGCCGGCCAGTAGGGCCAGCAGACTGAGTAGCAAGCGAGAGCGCAGGGTCATGAACACAAAGATGCGGGCTAGCCCGGCGGCCGTTGCACCGGGCCGCGCAAACCCGGCCCCTGGCCCCGGCCGTATCTTTGCGGCCTGCTCTTCCTACCCCTCCCTCACCCCGCTTCGTTTTTCATGCAAACCTCGCCCGGCGACCCTGCCACCCCCCGCCTCCCCGGTACTGTTCTCGTCATTGGTGCCTGCGGCCAGCTGGGCCTGGAGCTCACCGCTGCCCTGCGCCAACGCTATGCCCCCGAGGCAGTTGTCGCCGCCGACGTGCGCCCGCCCCAGGACCCCGAAGCCCTGGCCGGCGGCCCCTTCGAACTGCTCGACGTGCTCGACCGCCCGCGCCTCGAAGCCCTGGTGCAGCAGTACCGCCCGGTGCAAATTTATCACCTCGCCGCCCTGCTCTCGGCCACGGCCGAGAAGAACCCGCAGTTTGCCTGGAAGCTGAACATGGATGGCCTGCTCAACGTGCTGAGCCTGGCCGTAGAGTACAAAGTGCCGCAGGTGTACTGGCCCAGCTCCATCGCCGTGTTCGGGCCCGACACGCCCCGCGAGCACACCCCGCAGCTCACCCTCATGAACCCCAACACGGTGTACGGCATCAGCAAGCTGGCCGGTGAGCAGTGGTGCGAGTGGTACCACCGCCACCACGGCCTCGACGTGCGCAGCCTGCGCTACCCCGGTCTCATCGGCTACAAGAGCCTGCCCGGCGGCGGCACCACCGACTACGCCGTGGACATCTACCACAAAGCCGTGGCCGGCCAGGACTTCGAGTGCTTCCTCAAGGAGGACACCTACCTGCCCATGATGTACATGCCCGACGCCCTCAAGGCCACGCTCGACCTTATGCACGCCCCGGCCGAAAACATAAAGGTGCGCACCAGCTACAACCTGGGCGCCATGAGCTTCTCGCCCGCCGAAATCACGGCCGCCATTCAGCAGGAGATGCCCGGCTTCCAGGTCACGTATCAGCCCGATGGCCGCCAGGCCATTGCCGACTCGTGGCCCGCTAGCATCGACGACACCGCCGCCCGCCAGGATTGGGGCTGGGCCCCGGAGTACGACCTGACCCGCATGACCCACGATATGCTGGCGCACCTGCGCGAGCCGGTGGTGGCGTAAGGGCATAGAAATTTAAAAGCACGTCATGCTGAGCCTGTCGAAGCATCTCTACCGCGCTCCTAGGGTCATTCCAACGATGCAGCAGAGATGCTTCGACAAGCTCAGCATGACGTGCTTTTAGCATTTTTAGTGAAACCCTACCTCGCGCCAAGCCTAGCGCTCTGCCCCCAGCCGGCGCGGCCAGCCCAGTAGCCGCGAGGTGAGCAGCGGTACCCCAAACGTGGCAATGGTCAGGATGGTGAGCCCCACGTCGGCGGCCTCGCTTTCGAGAAACGCGCTGACCGGGTGGCCCGGCGCCAGGTGCTCGAGCAACGACAGCACCAGCTTTAGCCCCAGAATGCCGATAACCACGAAGGCCGCCGTTTCCAGAAACGGGTACTTGCCCATCAGTCCCACGAAGGCCTGCGCCACCAATCGCATGGCCAGGATGCCGATGAACACGCCCACTACGATGAGAATGAGGTTGTTGCTGAACGCCACCACCGCAAATACGTTGTCGATGGAGAAGGCCACGTCCATCAGCTCAATCACGGCCACGGTGGCCCAGAAGGGCCCCAGCAGCCCAATGGTGCTGCGGTAGAGCCAGCTTTTCTGCTTGTCAGGCGCGTCTTCCTCGGCGGGCTTGGCGCTGCGGAAGTAGTTGAAGCATAAATATAATAAATACAAGCCGCCCAGGGGTTTAAGAAACCAGAAGCCCACCAGGTAGGATGCAAAAAGCAGGCACAGCCCCCGAAAAAAATAAGCCCCGAAAATGCCGTAGCGCAGGGCCTTTTTGCGCTGCTCGGCCGGCAGGTCGCCCACCAGCGTGGCCAGCACGGCCGCGTTGTCCACGGAAAGCAGGCTTTCGATAATAATAAGGTTGCCGACCACGGCCAGCGAGGGCAGCGGATGGTCGATAATATCCTGTAATTGGGCGTACATAAAGGGCTGGGGCGGAATTTGGAGGAAGGAAAGAATTACTATTGCTCAGCCAATAGCTCTTTCCGTGGTCCGTCGCGCTTAGTTTAACGTAAGTGGCCCCAAAACTGCGACAAAATACCGGCATCCCCGCATGATAGTTAATCCTATACCCACCGGCTGGCAAATAATCTACCAGCAAGCCCATGCCTTGCTGGCGTCGCAGTTAGCCTGGCACTGGCCGCCGTTTTTAGCGGCCGACCGCTGGGTGGGCCTGTTGGCGGCCACCGCCCAGCACGACGATGAGCAGGCGGCCTGGCACGGGCGCGGCGGCCACCACGGCCTCACGCCGGCCGGCGCCCCGGCCAACTTTACTCAGCAGTCATTCTCGATTGAGCAGGCTACCGGGGTGCTGCACGCGGCCCGCTTCCAGGGGCGCTGGCGCAGCCTGCTCACCAGCCTGCACCTGAGCACGCTGTACGAGCCCATGCGGGGCAGCACGTCCGAGATTACCGGTTTTTTGGATGAGCTGCGCACGCGCCAGGAGCGCTGGCTGAAAGAGTTGCGCCTGACCAGCGCCCAGGCCGGCCAGGCCTACGACCTGCTGCACTGGTGCGACCGGCTGTCGCTCATTCTGTGCCGCAACGAGCTGCCCGAGATGGGCCGCGCCGTCGAAATTTATCCCGACCCGCTCGGTACCGAGCCCCGCACGGTGCACCTCGTGCGCCAGCCCGATGGTCCCGGCGGCCCGGTCATTATAAGCCCTTGGCCGTTTGCGGCTAAGGAGTTGACCGTGACGGTAGAAGCACAGCAATTGCACCAGCTTCAGTTTCGCGACGATGCCGAGCTGGCGATGGCCCTGCACTACGGCCCCGTCCAAACGTTAAGCTGGACGCTACGGGCCGGCTAGCAGAATTTATCGTGCAATTTTCGGGCAAAATTCCGCGCCGCCCGTATCTGTGCCTAGTACTTTGTGCCGGGCCCGCCGCTGCCAGTAGCTAGCCCGGCACGTTAACCACCTCCTGGATGGCGAGCTACAAAATATCCGACATTCTGACGCTGCTCAAGGCGACGGCCACGGAATTCAGCAATAACAACGCATTTCGGCACGCGGCGGCGCTGTCGTACTACACCATTTTTTCGCTGCCGCCGCTGCTGCTCATCGTCATCACAACGGCCAGCGCCGTGTATGGGGGCGAGGCGCTCACGGGCCAGATTTATGGCCAGATAAAGGGCCTGGTAGGAGCCGAGTCGGCCGCGTTTTTGCAGGAAAGCATTGCCAAGTTCACCTTGCAGCAAAAGACCGGGCTAGCCACGGCCATCGGCCTGGGCACGCTCATCTTCGCGGCCACCACGTTTTTTGTGACGCTGCAAGAAAGCATCAACGACATCTGGAACCTGAAGGTGAAGACCACCGGCATCGGCGTGGGGCAGTACCTGCGCCAGCGGGTGCTCTCGTTTGGCCTCATTCTGAGCGTGGCGCTGCTGCTGCTTACTTCGTTCGTAATCAGTGCCTTCCTGGGAATATTTACCGGCTACTTGCAGCGCATACTGCCCGATATTGGCCTCATCGCCATCCGGCTGGTCGACATAGCGCTGTCGCTGGTGGTGACGACGGTGCTCTTCGGCATGATATACCGCTTTCTGCCCGATGCCATCATTCGCTGGCGCGATGTAGGTATCGGGGCGTTTATCACGGCGATGCTGTTTATCTTGGGTAAGTACCTGATTTCGTTTTATATCGCGAAGTCTGACCCCGGTTCGGCGTTTGGGGCGGCAGGGTCGGCCATTGTGCTGCTGGTCTGGATTTACTATTCCTCGCTCATCATCTTCTTCGGGGCCGAGTTCACCCAGGAGTTTGCCGATGCCTACGGCCAGAAGGTGCAGCCCCGCTCCTACGCCGTGCGCGTCGAGCTAAAAGAAGTGCCGCCCGGCGAATCAGAAAACGAAAAAGCTACCGGCCGCCCGCCGAGCACCGGCAGCTGGCGTAGCTAGCCCGGGGCGGGCCCGCGCCGCTTATCTTGGGCGCATGAAACACGCGCTACTCCTGGCTATCCTGTTGATTTGCTGCCTGCTGCGCACTGAGGCGCGGGCCGTGGCGCCCGCCGATACGCTGGTGGGCCACGCGCACCTGGTAGGCCTGCTTAGCACCGGCCTGTGCACGCGCATGGCTGCCGAAAGCCAGGCCTTCGACCAGCTGCCGAAGCACGAGCTAAACCGCCTGCTGGAAGACTGGACGACCAGCATTATCATGGAAAACGAGGACGCCTTCGAGGAGGCGTTTCAGCCGCTGGGCAAGTATAAGCGCGACCCCTACAAGTGGCGGCTCGCCCGCGAGGCCCTCATTCGCACGGCCGCCAAGTGCGCAGAGGCCCGCACGTTTTTGGTGCAGGTGGGCTGGCGCACCCGCCACGAAAAGTCGGTCCCTGGCCCCGAGGAGCGCGCCGCCCTGCTGCCCGCCGCCCAGCTCATGTGCCAAACACTGGATGAGGAAAACGCGCGGGCGCCCTTTGCCCAGCGCCCCTCGGCCGAGCTGAAGCTGGCGCTTCAGCAGGCAATGGCCAAGGCTATGCTAGCCAAGGCTCCCGAGCTAATGGCCTACTACGGCGGCGAGCTGTTCAAGAATACCGAGTGGACCAACCTGGTGGGCGAGCGCGTTTTTCTAGTGGTGTTCGATACCTGCCCCACGTATTTCGTGCAGCTCATTCTTGGCGAGAAGAAGCGGGGCTAGCCCTAGCCCCGGCGGGGCCTTGCCAGCTGGAAATACCCGGTAGTACTAGTCCGCTAAAGTCAGTAAATACTTGTTGAGCTTTGTTGCATCTTGCTGTAATAAAGTAAGTTTAGTAAGAGGCTATAGTAGAAAGCGCGCGTGCTAATGTCTGCCAAGTGCTAAAGTAAGCTTGTCGATTACCCTGGTGGCAAGGGCATCTTTGCGGCGCTCGCCAGTTTCTTCATGGCCGCTTCATCCCTATGCGCTTTTCGCTACTTTCTGGTGCGCTGCTGCTAACCCTGGCGGCCCATGCCCAACAGCCGGTGCTGCCGGGTGCCCCAGCCGTTAGCCCGCCCGGCGCCCCAGCCCCCATCCGAACGGCCGAGCTGCCGATGGCCAACGTCGTTGGCCACCCCGGCGAGGTAGTAGGCCAAACCTACACCGTGGAAACGATGGGCGGCATTCAGTTCAACGGCATCCTGCGCAGCGTTTCCGAAGAAGCGCTGACCTTCGAAACCCGCGAGCTGGGTACCGTCACGGTGCCGCGCCTCAGCCTGCGCCAGCTCACCAACCAGACGCCCGAGCAGGCCCGGCGCGGCTTCAACTACGTGGGCAACGGCACCCATATGTTTCTGGCGCCCACGGCCCGCAACCTGCACCAGGGCGAGGGCGAGGCGCAGATTATCAACATCGTCCTGAGTGAAGTCAACTACGGCCTTACCGATAATATCTCGCTGGGGCTGCTAGTGCCGGTTATTCCCTTCTACGGCATTCCGGCAGTAGGCATTACCTCCAAGTTCAGCGTGCCGCTCAACGACAAGCTGCGTGTGGGAGCGGGGGTGCTCTACGGCTTTACCACGGGCATTGGCGGCGGTGGCGGTGAAAGTGGCGGCCTGGGCTACGGGCTGGCCACCTACGGCACCGCCGATACCAACGTCACGCTGGGGCTGGGCTACGGCTTTGCCGGGGGCAGCGTGGGCAGCACGCCGGTAGGTGTGGTGGGGGCCAACGTGCGGCTCTCGCGCCTGTTCACGCTCGTCAACGAAACCTACCTGGCCAACTTAGATGGCACCGGCGGCCTTGGCGGGCTGGCTGGCCTGCGCTACGCTACCCCCCGCTTCAGCGGCAGCGTGGGGGCCCTCTACTACACCGCGCGTCGAGACAGCGGCATCTACCCGGCTTACCTGGACATTGCTTTTCGCTTCGGCAAAATCAAGCTGCGGTAAGATGCTGGCCACCAGCCGCCGCCTGGGTTGCGCGGCCCGCCCTATATTTAATTTATGAAAAGACTGCTACTCGCCGCCAGCTTCGCCTTGCTCAGCCAGGCCGCGCAGGCCCACCCCCTCACTACCCCCGCCGACACTATCGAGGGCCACGCCCGCATGGTGCGGCGCATGAGCCAGGAAATGTGCACGGCCCTGAATGCCGACCACACCACCAATTTCCAAACCATGACCAAAGAGCAGGGCATCGCCTACATCCAGAAGCTGCTAATGCCCGCGCTGCTGCGCGATTCTGCCAGCCTGATGAACATGGCCCGGCTAGGGGCCCAGCAAAACCTAAGCCCGCAGGACATTGGCCGCATGGTTGGCCAGGATGCCTTCGTGGTGCTGCGGCGCGACTGCCCGGCCGTGCTGCCCCTCGCCAACCTTTTTGCCCAGCCGCCCGCGGCGGCCCCCGCACCCGCTCCGGCTCCTAAGCGCAAGCCGGCGGCCCGGCCCGCCGGCAAGAAATAGCACGCGGCCGACTGCCCGCAAAAAAGCCCCGCTGCCGACCTGGCAACGGGGCTTTTCTGGAATGTTGAGCACGGATGCTAGGCAGCCTCGGCCTTTTCCTTATTGGCTAGCTGGCCGCAGGCGGCGTCGATGTCCTTGCCGCGGCTGCGGCGAATGTTGGTTTGCACGCCCCGGTCGGCCAGATACTTGTGGAAAGCCGTGATTTTGTCGGCCTCCGCGTTCTGGTAGGCCGCGTTTTCGATGGGGTTGTACTCGATGAGGTTAATCTTGCAGGGCAGCCACTTCGAGATGGTGTAGAGCTCGGCGGCGTCTTCTAGGCCATCGTTAAAGTTCTCGAACACAATGTATTCGTAGGTTACTTTGCGGCCGGTTTTCTCGTGGTAGTATTGCAGCGCGTCCTTGAGAGCGGCCAGCGAGTTGGCCTCGTTGATGGGCATAATCTCGTTGCGCTTCACGTCGTTGGGCGCGTGCAGGCTCAGGGCGAGGTTGGCTTTCACATCGTCATCAGCCAGTTTCTTTATCATCTTGGCAATGCCGGCCGTGCTGATGGTGATGCGGCGCGGGGCCATATTGAGGCCGTCGGGGGCCGTGATGCGGCGCACGCTTTCCACCACGTTGGCGTAGTTGAGCAGCGGCTCGCCCATGCCCATGTACACGATGTTGGTGAGCGGCGTGCCGTACTGCGCCTCGCACTGCTCGCGAATGCGGACCACCTGGTCGTAAATCTCGGCCGCGTCGAGGTTGCGCTTGCGGTCCATATAGCCGGTGGCGCAAAACTTACACGTGAGCGAGCAGCCCACCTGGCTGCTGATGCAGGCCGTCATGCGCGTGTCGTGCGGGATGAGCACGCCCTCCACAATGTTGCCGTCGTGCAGCCGGAAGGCCGACTTGATGGTGCCATCGTTCGAGAGCTGCTGGTTTTGCACGGCCACGCCGTTTATCACGAAGTGGCGGGCCAGCAACTCGCGGGTGCTCAGCGAGATGTTGTTCATTTCCTCAAACGAGCCGGCCGTGTTTTTCCACAGCCACTCCGTCACCTGCTTGGCGCGGAAGGGCTTTTCGCCGTGCTCCACCATGAACGCCTTGAGGTCGTCGGGCGAGGTTTTGCGGATGTCGCGCTTGGCGGGGGCTAGTTCGAGTTCCAGTAACATAGTACAAAGATACAAACAGCCAAGGCGTTGGGTTCCGGTCAGCCGAAATAGCTGCCTACGGCTGCGGCATAGACAGGGCCAGGAGCACCCGCATGGCTACCGGCCGGCCCCCTACGTAGGCCGGCGTGAGGCGGGGAAGACGCCGGGCGGCTTCGGCAATCTTGGCGACGCAGGCCTCGGGGACGTCGTTTCCACCGTCAACCTCGTCCTCCTTTATTACCTGGTCGCCAAACTTGTTCTCTAAGCTCGTTACCAAGTCCTTATCTGGCGGGGCCAGCTGCACATCGTAGAGGGTGCCGCTCGGCCCCACCGTAGCCACGATGGTGCGGCCATAACGGGGCACGCCACAGGCCGTACCCTGGGTTAGCTGCAAGTAGCTGGCCGTCAAGTCGGCCGATAATTGTTTAAAGCCGGGCTGGCCGCGGTAGGTAGGCAGCCTGGTAACGGCCGAATACACCTGGGTTGAGTCCAGGGCCGGCAGTGGCTGCCGGGGCAGGCGCTCCGGGTTGGTAAGGAGGAAGGTGACCGGGGCACTCATCAGGCAGGCTACCGGCTGGCCGTGCTGGGTAGCTGGTTGCAGCCGGGGCAGCCGGCGCACCGCCTGAACTACGGCCGAGTCGAGGTCAGCGCGTATGCCATATTTCATTTGCAGCAGGCACACCTGCCCAGTGGGTGCCACCGCAAAGGTGACCATGCTTTGCCCTTGGGTTCCATCGCGCAGGGCCGGCCGCGGGTACTTCACCCCCAGCTGAATAGCCCGCACAATGGCCGCGGTGCCCTCGCCGCTCCCGGCGCCTACCACCTGTGGCAATTTTATCGAAGAAGCCGGCGCCCCCGGTGCCACTTGTGCCGCCGCCCCAAGCCCGCCGCCCAGCAGCAGGGCGATGCCAAATCCGATTTCAACAAAAAGTACTTTTTTAGGCATTAGAAGCTCGCTTAATAGAGGTTGAAAGTAAGCTTGAAACCTGTTTTAAATGACGGCGCCCGAAGCTGAAAGCACGGCTTTTTTAGGAAAGCCGTGGTGAAGAATAGTTAGTGGCAGGGTTATAACTCGCTGTGATAAGTGCCTTTATAAGTTTGCGGTGCTAAATGTCGCGGCCGATAAGTGGTAATCATCACTTGCTATTCATAAAGTGCCGCCTACCTTCGCCCCGTAAACTTTAGGGGTGCTTTGCTACGGCAAGGCTGAGACGATACCCTCCGAACCTGAACCAGGTAATGCTGGCGAAGGGAAAAGTGACTGGTCCGCCTGGCGGCTACCCGTGTGGGTGGGCGTGGCTGGCACCGCCTAACTGTTTTACGGCTTTCCCTTGTCCCAACTAGTGCTAGTTGCATGGTTTGCTACGTAAACAATTCGGCCCACGAAGCTACTGAAAATCAGCCGCTCGCCGAGCTGCTGGCCGCCCTCGGCCAGTTCCAGACGCGCGGTCTTGCCGTGGCTGTGAACGATGCCGTGGTACCCCGCGCCGAGTGGGCCAGCCACGCCGTGCAGCCCCACGACCGCATCCTGCTCATCCGCGCCACCCAGGGGGGCTAGGCGCGCGCCAGCCTCTTTTCTACCCCATCCCCTCGAAGATGAAGAAAAAAGACCAAGCCCCCCAGCAGACGCTGGTGGAGCGCCAGCCCCTGACCGGCTCGCGCAAGATTTACGTGCCGGGCAAGCTTTTCCCGAATATCCGGGTGGCGATGCGCGAAATCGCGCTGGCCGACACCGAGCGCAAGTTCGATTTTGGGTTTCCCTCGGAGCAGAACGCGCCCGTGACGGTGTACGACACCAGTGGCCCCTACACCGACCCCAGCGTTGAAATTGACCTGAAAAAAGGCCTGCCGCGCCTGCGCGAAAGCTGGATTCGGGAGCGCGGCGACGTGGAGCAGCTAGCCGGCACCACCTCCGACTACGGCCAGCAGCGCGCTGCCGATGCTAGCCTGGACCACTTGCGATTCGAGCACATTGCCGCGCCGCTGCGGGCCAAGGCCGGGGCCAACGTGAGCCAGATGCACTACGCCAAGCAGGGCATTATCACGCCCGAGATGGAGTACATCGCCATCCGCGAAAACCAGCGGTTTGACGAGCTGCCGGCCGACGACCCGCTGCGCACGCAGCACCGCGGCCACAGCTTCGGGGCCAACACGCCGCAGGGCCACATTACGGCCGAGTTTGTGCGCCAGGAAGTGGCGGCCGGGCGGGCCGTAATTCCCTCCAACATCAACCACCCGGAGAGCGAGCCGATGATTATCGGGCGCAATTTCCTGGTGAAAATCAATACCAATATTGGCAACTCGGTGGTAACGTCCTCCATTGAGGAAGAGGTAGATAAGGCCGTGTGGAGCTGCCGCTGGGGCGGCGATACCCTCATGGACCTCAGCACGGGCAAGAACATCCACGAAACCCGCGAGTGGATTATCCGCAACTGCCCCGTTCCGGTAGGCACGGTGCCCATTTACCAGGCGCTGGAAAAAGTCAACGGCAAGGCCGAAGACCTGACCTGGGAGCTATTTCGCGACACGCTCATCGAGCAGGCCGAGCAGGGCGTGGACTACTTCACCATCCACGCGGGTGTGCTGCTGCGCTACGTGCCGATGACGGCCAAGCGCGTGACGGGCATCGTGTCGCGCGGTGGCTCCATTATGGCCAAGTGGTGCCTGGCGCACCACCGGGAAAGCTTCCTCTACACGCACTTCGAGGAAATCTGCGAGATTATGAAGGCCTACGACGTGGCCTTCTCATTGGGCGACGGCCTGCGCCCCGGCTCCATTGCCGATGCCAACGACGAGGCGCAGTTTGCCGAGCTCGAAACGCTGGGCGAGCTCACTAAAATTGCCTGGAAGCACGACGTGCAGGTGATGATAGAAGGCCCTGGTCACGTGCCCATGCACCTCATCAAGGAAAACATGGACAAGCAGCTGAAGGAGTGCCACGAGGCGCCTTTTTACACGTTAGGGCCGCTGACGACGGACATTGCGCCGGGCTACGACCACATCACCTCGGCCATCGGCGCGGCCATGATAGGCTGGTTTGGCACGGCCATGCTGTGCTACGTGACGCCCAAGGAGCACCTGGGCCTGCCCAACAAGCAGGACGTGAAAGACGGCGTAATCGCCTACAAGATAGCAGCCCACGCCGCCGACCTCGCCAAGGGCCACCCCGGCGCGCAGTACCGCGACAACGCCCTGAGCAAGGCCCGCTTCGAGTTCCGCTGGGAAGACCAGTTCAACCTCTCGCTCGACCCCGACACGGCCCGCGAGTACCACGACGAGACCCTGCCCGCCGAGGGCGCCAAGGTGGCGCACTTCTGCTCGATGTGCGGCCCGCATTTCTGCTCCATGAAAATCACCCAGGAGGTGCGCGACTACGCGGCCAGCCAGGACCTTACGGCGGCTCAGGTGCTGGCCGAGGGGCTGCGCGAGAAGTCGCAGGAGTTCGTAAATAAGGGCAGCGAGATTTATCTGTGATGTAGCGTGGACTCTGCGAGTCCGCGCGTGTGAACGACAGCCCAAAACACCCACGCGCGGACTCGCAGAGTCCACGCTACACACTCTCCTATGCGCCCCTACGCCCTCACTATTGCCGGCTTCGACCCCAGCGCCGGAGCCGGCGTGCTGGCCGATATCAAGACCCTGGAGGCCAGCGGGGTGTATGGCCTGGCGGCCTGCACGGCCCTCACGGTGCAAAACGACGTGCGCTTCGAGCGCGTGAGCTGGGTGCCGCTGGCTAGCATCCAGGACCAGGCACTGTTGCTGCTGGTGCGGTTTCCCATTCGGGTAGTCAAAATAGGCCTGATTGAGAACCTGCCCACGCTACTAGAGCTAATTCGCTGGCTTAAAGCCTATAACCCTGCCCTGCAAATTGTGTGGGACCCGGTGCTGCGGGCCACCGCCGGCTACGAGTTTCACCCCCAGCCCGAGGCCGACCTGCTGCAAGCCATCTGCCGCGAGCTGGCCCTACTCACCCCCAACCGGCCCGAGGCGCTGGGCCTGCTGCTCGCCGCCTCGGCCGACGAAGCCGCCGCTACCCTGGCCGCCTGGTGCCCGGTGCTGCTCAAGGGTGGCCACGCCGAGGGCCTGCGGGCTACCGACGTGCTGCTAGCCGGCCGCCAGCGCCACGAGTTCAGCGGGCCGCGGCTGCCCCATGGGGCCAAGCACGGCAGCGGCTGCGTGCTGGCGGCGGCGGTGCTGGCCCGGCTAGCCCTGGGCGACGACCTGCCCGCTGCCTGCCAGGCGGGCAAGGCCTACACTACTGCCTTTTTGGGTAGCAACGACTCGCTGCTGGGCTACCACTCCCGTCCCCTCGAAGTACATGCAAATTAGTAAGCTACAATTCATTGCCAACAATGCCCCGGCCGCCGAGCTGGCTTGCCGGGGCGGCGTGCGCTGGGTGCAGCTGCGGGCCAAAAACCTGCCCGCCGCCGCCTGGCAGCAGCTGGCCCTCGACGTGCAGGCCGTGTGCCGCCACCACGGCACTACCTTCATTATCAACGACAACCCCGCGCTGGCCCTCGCCATCGGGGCCGACGGCGTGCACCTGGGCCAGCAGGACATGCCGCCCGCCGCGGCCCGCGCCCTGCTGGGGCCGGATTTCATCATCGGCGGCACCGCCAACACCTTCGCCGATATGGAGAAGCTGGTAGCGGCCGGCGTCGATTACATCGGGCTGGGGCCATTTCGCTTCACTACTACCAAGGAAAAGCTGAGCCCAATCCTGGGGCTGGCTGGCTACGCCGCCGTGCTGGCGCAGGGCCGGGCAGCGGGCTTCACGACGCCCGTGGTGGGCATCGGGGGCATCGAGCTGGCCGACGTGGCGGCGCTGCTGGCCACCGGCCTGCACGGCGTGGCCGTGGCGGGGGCCATTGCCGGCGCGGCCAGCCCGATGGCGGCGGCCCGGCTTTTTGCAGATAAACTGGCTGACCTTCACGCACCGATAAGCTTATGAAAACGCAGCCTTTAGTAATTGCCGGGCGCACGTTCACCTCGCGCCTGTTCACGGGCACGGGCAAGTTCAGCTCGTCGGCCCTCATGGAGGAAGCCCTGCTGGCCTCCGGCTCGGAACTGGTAACGGTGGCCCTCAAGCGCGTGGACGTGGCCGCTGCCGACGACGACATTCTGCGCCACCTCGGGCACCCGCAGTTCAGCTTGCTGCCCAATACCTCGGGCGTGCGCACGGCCAAGGAGGCCGTGTTTGCCGCCCAGTTGGCCCGCGAGGCCCTCGAAACCAACTGGCTCAAGCTCGAAATCCACCCCGACCCCAAGTACCTGCTGCCCGACCCCCTCGAAACGCTGCGCGCCGCCGAGGAACTGGTAAAGCTGGGCTTCGTGGTGCTGCCCTACATCCACGCCGACCCGGTGCTCTGCAAGCGCCTCGAAGAAGTGGGCGTGGCCGCCGTGATGCCGCTGGGCGCACCCATCGGCTCTAATAAGGGGCTGCTGACCAAGGAGTTTCTGGAAATAATAATTGGCCAGAGCCGCGTGCCGGTGGTGGTCGATGCCGGCATTGGGGCGCCCTCGCACGCCGCTGCGGCCCTCGAAATGGGCGCCGATGCGGTGTTGGTGAATACGGCTATTGCCGTGGCTGGCCAGCCAGTGGCGATGGCCCAAGCCTTCAAGATGGCCGTGGAGGCCGGCCGGCTGGCCTACGAGGCGCGGCTGGCTAGCCCCGTGGCCCACGCTGAAGCCGTGGCGAGCTCGCCGCTCACCGCGTTTCTGGACTAAGCAGGTTGATGGCGCGGGGCTGTGCCCCGTGCCGACTACTAGCGGGCCTCTGGCCCGCACGCCAGGGCCCGTGCACTCGGGCCCCACAACGTTCGCTCACGTCGCCGGCCAGAGGCCGGCAAATACCTGACACGGGGCGCAGCCCCGCGCCATCAGTCATTAGTTCTCATGAGCTTTCGCCCCGTTTTCGAAGCCCACCCGTGGGAGGATGTAAAAGCCAGCATCTACGCCAAAACGGCGGCCGATGTAGCGCACGCGCTCGCCGCGCCGCGCCGCACCCTGGAGGATTTTAAGGCCCTGATTTCGCCTGCCGCCGTGCCGTATCTGGAGCAGATGGCGCAGGCTAGCCACCGCCTCACGCGCAACCGCTTTGGCAATACCATGCAGCTCTACGCCCCGCTCTACCTCAGCAACGAGTGCCAGAACATCTGCACCTACTGCGGCTTTAGCCTCGATAACAAGCTGAAGCGCCGCACCCTGAGCAGCGTGGAGATGCTGGCCGAGGCGGCCGTGCTCAAAAACTGGGGCTACGACCACGTGCTGCTCGTGACCGGTGAGGCTAACCAGACGGTGGGCGTCGATTATTTAGAAAAGGCACTCAAAACGCTGCGCCCGCACTTCGCCCACCTCTCGATGGAGGTGCAGCCGCTCGACCAGGCAGACTACGAGCGCCTCCTCCCGCAGGGCCTGAACACGGTGCTGGTGTATCAGGAAACCTACCACCAGGAAGACTACAGGAAGCACCACCCCAAGGGCAAGAAGTCGAACTTTCAGTACCGCCTCGACACGCCCGACCGGCTGGGCCGGGCCGGCATCCATAAGATGGGGCTGGGCGTGCTCATCGGCCTCGAAGACTGGCGCACCGACTGTTTCTTCACCGCCCTGCACCTCGACTACCTGGAGCGCACCTACTGGCAAACCAAGTACAGCCTCTCCTTCCCGCGCCTGCGGCCGGCCGAGGGCCTGCTGCAACCCAAGGTAGAAATGAGCAACCGCGAGCTGGTGCAGCTCATCTGCGCCTACCGCCTGCTCAATGAAGAGGTCGAGCTCTCGCTCTCGACCCGCGAAAATCCGGCCTTCCGCGACCAGGCTATTAAGCTGGGTATCACGAGTATCAGCGCGGGCTCGAAGACTAATCCCGGTGGCTACGCGGTGGCGCCCGAGTCGCTGGAGCAGTTCGAAATCAGCGACGAGCGCAGCCCGGCCGAGGTAGCCGCCATGCTGCGCCGCCAGGGCTACGAGCCGGTGTGGAAGGACTGGGACGCCGCGCTGGCCTGAGCCGCGAGCTCCCGGAAGCTGGCCACCGGGTCGGGGCTCTGCCAGATGCTGCCCAGCACGGCCGCGCCCGCAAAGCCCAGCTGCCGTGCGCTGGCCACGTTGGCGGCCTCGATGCCCCCCAGCGCCAGCACCTGCGGGCGGTAGCCGGGGCGGGCAGCCAGCTTATGCAGCAGCGCCTGCACCTGGGCCAGGTCGAAGCTGCTGAGATAATCCTCCTTGCTGATACTATTGAAGACGGGGCTGAGCGTGACGTAGCTGTAGCGGCGGCGGTGCTGCTGCACGTCGGCCAGGGTGTGCAGCGAGGCCGACACGCTGCCCCCGCCCACCCGCCGCAACAGGCGCGCCAGGCCCGGGGCCCGGCGAGCGATTTCGGTGAGGTGAATGCCCCCCAGGCCCAGCTCGGGGGCCAGGTCGTAGTGGGAGTGCAGCACCAGCCGCGACCGGTACTGCGGGGCAATGGCGTGCACGTAGTCGGCCAGCTCGGCCCGCGCCCAGCCGGGCTTGCGCACGTGCAGCCGCTGGAGGCCGCTGGCAAACAAGGGGGCCAGCCAGGGCAGTTCAGCTGTGTCGTCGTGCGGGGTGATAGCGAGCAGGGAAAACATAGGGCAATTAATTGATTTTGGCGGCCAGCTCGCCGGGCAGGGCGCGCAGCTTGCGGGTGCTGTAATCGAAGCACAGCATGCCAGTTTTGGCGCGGGCGATTTCTTTGCCGGCTTGATTTTTAACGTGGTACACGATGTCGAACCCGTATTTATTCGGGTCGTTGGCGGCTAAGCTGATGTGCAGCACATCGCCGTGAAACGCCTCGCCCTTGTACTCGATGGCCACATCCACCATGATAAAGCCTTGCTGGCTAGCCCCATCAAACTCGGCTGTGCCGAGGCTAGCCAGGAACTGTACCCGCGCCTCGTGCAGGATGCTCAGCAGGGCATCGTTGCCGAGGTGCGCGCCATAGTTGAGGTCGGTGATGCGAACGGGAATCGCCACCGCGAAGCCAAAGCTTTCGGGCAAACTTACTTTTACGCGAGCCATTTTTTCAGTGAATAGTCAGCAATGAGCAGTGAGCAATCCGACTACGCGTCAAAAATAGAGGTGCGCACCAGCGCCGACGGCTCGCCCACGCTCTACGTGCCCGCCCTCGATGAGCATTACCACTCGCACCACGGTGCGGCCCAGGAGTCGCGCCACGTGTTTATCGGGGCGGGGCTGGCCCCGTTGCTGGCCGCTGGGCTAGGGCAGCAGCGGCCGCTACGCCTGCTCGAAGTGGGCCTGGGCACCGGCCTGAATGCCCTGCTGACGCTGGAAGCGGTGCAGCCATCGGGCGTAGCGTTGCACTACATCGCCTTTGAAACGCAGCCGCTGCCCGCCAACGTCGTAGCGGCGTTGGCCGCGCAGTGGGCGGATAACCCGCTACTGAGCCGGGGTTTTAGGCGGTTGCACGAACTGCCGTGGGGGCAGGCGGGGATGCTGACACCTTATTTTATGCTGAAGAAATATGCTTGTCCCATTCAGGCGGCTGCATTACCAGCGGCTACTTACGACCTCATTTATTTCGACGCCTTCGCCCCCGAAAAACAACCCGAGCTGTGGGGGGAGGACATCTTTTACAATCTGTACCTAGCCGCCGCGCCCGGCGCGGTACTGGTGAGCTACTGCGCCCAGGGCCAGTTTCGGCGCAACCTGCGGGCCGCCGGCTGGCTCACCGAAAAGCTGCCCGGCCCGCCCGGCAAGCGCGAAATGACCCGCGCCCGCAAGCCGGTGGCGGGCAGTGGCGCGGACGTTTAGTCCGCCCATACCAAATATCAACCTTCTCCACTCGCGGACTAAAAGCCCGCGCTACTTCCACTCAGCTATGGCTACCGACGCTTCCATTGAAATTTATTGTCCCGCCTGCCACTGGGAGCCCGACGGCGGCGCGCACTGGCAGTGCCGCTGCGGCCACGTCTGGGACACGTTTGAAACCGGCGGCACCTGCCCGCAGTGCCGCTACCGCTGGCGCGTTACCTCCTGCCCCCCGCAGCCGGGCGGCTGCGGCGTTATCTCACCCCACATCGACTGGTACCACGGCCTCGACGCGCTCATTGAAGAACTGGTGGAGGAGGCCTTGCCCGCGCCGGCCGCCGTAGGTTGCACCCCGCATGAGCTATAAATTTCTCGAAACCGAAAGCCCCGCCTGGGTCGCCGAGGGCCTCATCACCGAGGCCCAGCGCGCGCGCCTGCTGGCCCGCTACCCGCCCGAGGCCGTGCAGGCCGTGGGCCTGCTGCCGCTGCTGGGCAGCATCCTGGTGGGCCTGAGTGCCCTGAGCGTGGTGGCCGCCAACTGGGAGCGCCTGCCCACGCCCCTGCGGCTGGGGCTGCTGCTGGGTAGCCTGGTGGCCGCCTACGCGGGCGGCGAGTACTTTTTGCGGCGCGGCAACCGGCGCGTGGGGCACGGGCTCATCGGGCTCGGGCTGGTGCAGTTTGGGGTCGGCATCATTCTCACGAGCCGGCTCTACCAGTTGGTGGGCTACGACGTGAGCGGGCTGCTGGCCTGGGTGGTGGTGGGCGTGCTGCTGAGCTACCTCTACACCAGCCAGACCTTGGTGCTGCTACCCATTATTATTGGAGCGGCCGTGCAAACGTATTGCACCCAGGCGCTGGGCCTCTTCAGCTACGCCACGCTGGGGCTGGTGGCGCTGGGCAGCGGCTACCGCTGGTGGCGGCGGCCCGATACGCTGGTGGCCAGCGTGCTAGCCGTGGGGCTGCTGTGGCAGGCCGCGCTGTGGGTGGTGCTTTCGCATTCCAAAATTACCTGGTTTTTCATTCCGGCCATGCTCGTGTACGCGGCCGGCGACTGGCACCGCGACCGCCCGGCCGCCCGCGCCCTGCAAGGCCCGCCGCTGGTGGCGGCCTACTTATTTGCCCTCGGGCTAGCCCTGTTTGGCGAAACCGACCAGTACGCCGGGCTGCTGCGCCCGCCGGTGCTGGCCTACCTGGGGGCGCTGGCGGCGGCGTTTGGGCTGTCGGTGGCGGGCAAGCGGCAGCGCGGCCGGCTGGCCTCACTGCCCGACTGGCTGCTGCTGCTGCCCGGCTTTTACCTGCCGGGCGGGCTGCCGCTGGCCGTGGCCACGCTGGTGGTGCTGTATGCCCACGCCGGCTCGGTGCTGGCCCGCGCCCACCGCTCGGGCGAGGCCGAGCAGCTCACGCTGGGCACCGTGCTCTTCGTCATTGCTACGATGGTGGCGTATTTCAAGCTCACCTGGGCCTTCCTCGATAAGTCGCTGTTTTTCCTGATTGGCGGCGTCTTGCTGCTGAGCCTCAGCTGGTACCTGCGCCGGCGCAACGCCCAGCGCCTGGCGGCCGGCGTGGCTACCACCGTGGGGGCCGCGCCGGCCACGCCTTCTGCCTCACCCGAAAACGGCCCCGCTCGCTGATGCTCACCCGCTCGACTCCCTCTCACCGCCTGCTGCTGCGGCTGCTGGTGGCGGCCCAGGTGCTCTACGTGCTGGGCGTGGCCGGCGCGGGCTACGCCACCACGGCCTACGGCCAGCACATTGCGCTGGCCACCGAGCCCGTCGATTTGCACGGCTTGCAGTACGAAAGCTTTGTGCGCCTGCGCTATGCTGCTGCCAAGGCCCCGCTCGCGGCCTGGCGCGGGGCCAGCCCGCCCCAGCCCCATCAGGCCGTGTACGTGCTGCTCGCTACCGGCCCCGACAGCCTCGCCACCGTGGCCGGCGTGTATGCCCAGGAGCTCAAGCCCGCCGCCGGACAGGCCGTGCTGCGCGGCTGGGTCGACGACGTGTTCCCCCGTACCCTGAGCCTGCGCTACAACCTGGAGCGCTACTACGTGCCCGGCGACAGCCCCCTGCGCCTCGGCAAAACCGGCCCGCCGTTGCGCGTGCAGGTCAGCATTGCGCCCTGGGGCCAGGCCCGCATCGAGGGGGTGCGCCTGCTCAAGCGCTAGCGTTGCCCGGCGGCCAGCAATTGGCGGTCGGCCTCCGTGGGGTCCACCACCGCGTAGCTGCGCTGCCCGGCAAGGTTCATTTCATCCAGCATCGCCACCATTGCTTTGTAGTCGGCCTCCGGGCTGGGCTTGATGAAGATGGTGGCCTGGCGGTGCTGCTGCTGCCAGGCTTTAATTACCTGCCCGATAGGCTGGGCCGGGCTGGCCGCGTGCAGGCCGCTGGCCGCCGTTGGGGTAGCTTTCCCGAAATAGTAATAGCGTTGATTGCCGCTGCCCAGCAAAATGGTGAGCGCATCGGCCGGCGCGCCCACCAGGGCGGTAGCGTTGCCGGCCGGCGCCGCCACTTGCGTTTGCATCACCGGCGGCTTGCTGAGGCCGCGCACTACCAAAAACAGGGTCGGCAACAGCAGCAGGACCGCCACCACGGCCAGCAGCCCCAGCCGCCACTTCAGCTTCGTGGATACTGCCGGGCGGGCCAGGTCGGCCGGGTGAGGAGTGGGGTTCATGGCTAGCTGGGAGTGACGAGGTTGAATAGTCTTGGCTAAGCACCCTTGCCGCCTGGTAGCCTGCTGGCAGGGCACGGGGGCAGCCTTGAGGCCGGATGCCGCCCCCGGAACAAGCCGGTGCCCGGCAGCAACTCCCGAATCGTGCTAAAGCTAGTGCTTGGCAGATAGGCGCTTAATGAAGAAAAGTCCTATTGCTGCTCGGCGGCAGGCAGCAGTTGGCGGTCGGCGGCCGTGAGGTCGGTAAGGGCGTATTTGTGCTGGTCGGTGATGTTCATCTCGTCCAGAATATCCACCATGTCGCTGTATTTGGCTTGCGGGCCCGCCTTAATGAGCACCGTCGGCGCGGGCTGCTGCCGGCCCCGCGCCAGCAGCGCCTGCCGGATGCCCTGGGGGCCGAAGTTGGTGGAGTGCAGGGTGGGTACCGGCACGCTAGGGTCATCGGGCCGGGAAAGGCCGAAGTAGTAGTACGCCCGGTGCCCACCGCCCAGAATGATAGTCATGGCTTTGGAAGCCTTCAAGACAGTAGTCTGGTCGTCCGACTGTGGCCTGGCCGGCATCTGGAGCTGCATTACATAAGGCTTGGCGAAGGTGGTCGTGAGCATAAAAAACGTGAGCAGCAGAAAGGCCAGGTCCACCATCGGCGTCATGTCGAGGCGGAAGGTGTGCTTGCGGGCGCGCGGTTTTTTGCCGGCTTTCGGGGCAGCGGGTTCGATGGCAGCCATACAGATAAGGGGGTAAGCGTGAGGCCACTGCCTGGCGCCGCCACCCAGCGGCACTACCAACGCAGCAGCTATCCTCCCGATGCCGGGCTAGCCAAAATTCCACACCCCGCCCGGCGTGAGGCAGGCGTGCAGCGGCACATCGGTGGGCAGCACGTCGGCCAAGGCGGCCACTGGCTCGTCGTCCAAGATGTTCAGCCCGATGAATAGCGCCTCGGGCCGGCACTCGGCCAGAAACCGGTCGTAGAAGCCGCCGCCGTAGCCCACGCGCTGGCCCTGCCGGTCGCAGGCCAGCAGCGGCACCAGCACCGCATCGAGCTGCGCGGGTGCTACCTCGGTGGCCGGGCTAGCCAGCGGCTCCGGAATGCCCCAGCGGCTGGGAATCAGCGGCGTGGCCGGGGTCAATTCGTAGTGTTGCAGCGTGCTGCCATTGGGCTGCACCACGGGCGCGGCCAGGCGCACCGGCAGCTTCTCGGCCCAAAGGCGGTGAATCAGCGGCCAGGTATCAGGCTCGTTCTTGCGGGCCAGGGGCAAAAAAACGTGCAGCCAGCGCCACTGCGCCACCGGGAAATTGGCGAAAAGCTGGCTAGCCAGCTGCTGGCTGCGCTCGGTTACTTCGTCGCTGGTAAGGGCCTGGCGGCGGGCTAGCGCGGCGCGGCGCAGGGCGGCTTTCGTGGTTTCCATCAGTCCTCGGCCGTTACGTAGAAGCTGAGCTTGGGCTGCATGCCGGCCAGGATGGCCCCCACCGAGGCCCGTTCCCAGGGCGCCTGGCTGGTGCGCCGCCAGTAAATCTCGTTGTTGGTGTAGCCTATCGCGGCCGAGAAGGTAAATTCTGCCCGAGGGGAGGCGTGCTCCCACTTCAGCATTTCGATGGCCAAGAAGAAATTCTCGTCCAGAACAAGCTGGTCGGCACTGAGGTCCACCGTGATGGGGCCGCGCACGGCCGGCGCGGTCACGATAAGGTTGCGGGCCAGCAGCTTGGTATCAGTGGGGCGGCCGTGCGCATCGAGCCGGTAGATATTGACCCGAAACGTAACCACGCCCTGCGAGGTGCGGGCAATGTTAAACGTGGCGCTGCGCAGGCGCGTGGGCCGCCGGCTCAGCTTGATAACGGTGCCCACCTGGCCGCCCAAATCATCATTGCTGAGCGTGTTGGTGGAAGTTTCGCCGTTGCCGGTATTGCCCAGCGTATGCACCCGCCGAAACTGCGACTTACCCTGCACCCGCACCTCGGCCAGCGCCACGGCGGCCGGGCTCAGCGCTAGGTTGGGCTGGCTTTGCAGCTGCCGCAGCGTGAGCAGCAGCGGCCGGTAGCCCAGGTACGATACGCGCACCGTATCGGCCGCCAGCTTTTCCTGGAAGGCCAGCCCGTACTGCCCCTGCTCGCTGCTGACGGTGCCCAGCGCCTTGCCCACCACCCCGATATTGACGAACGGCAGCGGCTGCCCCGTGCGGGCATCCGTCACGCGCCCGCTAATGGGCTGGGCCAGCGCGGCGGCAGCGGCGGATAGAAGCAGGCAAACGGCGAGAAGCGAGGAGTGAAGCATGGCCGCAAAGAAAGAGCCCAGCGCCGGGGTGGCGCTAGGCTCGGGTAGGTATGAAGAAACAGTAATCGCTTAGGTGCTTTGATAAGCAATTAAGTCCATTTAGCGCAGTTTGGCTTGCAGTATCGGCTCTCATCGAGCGTGGTATGAATGTCATTCACGTCGTTCAGCCAAACTGTAATTACAGTATTATTAGTCAAAGAAACGACATAGCTTATATCGTAAAATTCGTTGTATGGCATTCGACAGGCAATTTTAGTTAAAATCGACCCTTTTTTGCCTATTTCGAATATTAATACTTTTCCAAAATCTATGATGCATGGCCGAGGTAAATTTATCTCGCCGTACTGGTCAGTTTTTGATGCCGTAAGTGCGTGCTGTGAGTACTTTGAGAAAAGGTACTTTATTGTCGGCAATTTTTGACCTTCAGGAAAGCCTAAGTCTATGTGAAATAGACACTCGTGTTCGTTTTCGCTCATGAATTGAATATTAAATGAGCATACAATAAGGGCGTTTTTTTTGAAAACGAGCCCTTGAAAGTATTTAGCAGTGCATGGCCAGAAGATATATGGCGAGTATTATCACCTACCCCTCCTGCACCACCACAAACTCCAGCGCCAGCGGCTCGAAGCAGGCTAGCAGCTGGTCGATAAAGCCGGGGTTATTTATCAGAATGCTGAGCACGTTATCCGTGCGCTCCTGCAAGCCGCCGCCGGGGAAGAGCTTATCCTTGAGCGCCGTGAGCTGGGCGTAGGCAGTTTCGTGCTTGGCCTCGGCGGCTTTGCTGAGGCGCTTTTCGAGGCCAGCCAGGCTGCCGGCGGCCTTTTGGGCCTCGGCGGCTACCGACTTCACCAGCGTGGGGTCGAGGCGCTGCGCCAGGGCCTGCACCTGCTCGAAGGCGGCGGCCAGCGCCTGCTGCTGGGCGGCGAGGCTAATTTCTTCCTGGCCCAGCTGCGCGCCGACTTGCTTTTTCAATTCGGCCAGGGGCTTGAAAATGTCGAGCGTGCTCAGGCCCAGCTTGGCGAGCTTGCCGGCGTTGGCGCGGCTCAGGTACAGGGCCGAGTTGCGGGGCAGCACAATGGGGTAGGGCACGCCCAGCGCCGCAAACACGTCTTTGAGCTGAAACCAATAGGCCACCTCGGCCCCGCCGCCGATGTAGGCGAGGTTAGGCAGCATGATTTCCTGGTATACCGGGCGCAGCACCACGTTGGGGCTAAAGCGCTCGGGCTCAGCGGCGGCCAGGGCCAGCAGCTCGGCCTGCGAGTGGCAGCGGGCGGTGCCGCGCACCGTCACCTGGGTGCAGTCGGCGCCGGGGGCCGCGTCGGGCTCCAGGCGCTCGCGCTTGCCGGCATCGGTGAGGAAAAACAGGTTGAGCGGGCGCGAATACACCTGCGGCTTGTAGCCGGCGGCGGTGAGGCGGCCGTTGGTAGCCTGCACGGCTTGGTTGGAGAATTGCTCTTTTATCTCTTGCTCCAGCAGCGGCTTCAGGGCCTGCTTTAGCGCCGGCCGGTCGGCATCGAGGCAGACAAGGCCGTAGGTGCCAAAGAGGCTGGTGGCTAGCCGGCGCGTGGCTTCGCTTAGCGTACTGCTGCCGGCGTAGGCGTCGCGGAAGGCGGCGGGTACCTCGGGTGGCAGCTGGCTCAGCAGCTCCTCGTCGAGGCCGGTGAGGGCCAGCCGGCCCACGGGGCCGCCCAGGCCGGCTTCGCCGCCGGGGCCAGCCCAACTATAGGTTTTGCCGAAGAGCGGGAAGCTGTTGATTTCGGCAAAGTCGTGGTCCTCGGTGGCCAGCCAGTACACCGGCACGAAGTCGTACTGCGGGTAGGCGGCCTTCAACTCCCGGCTCAGCTTGATGGCCGAGACTATCTTGAACACGAAGTACAGCGGCCCGGTGAGCAGGTTGAGCTGATGCCCCGTGGTGATGGTAAACGTAGTATCGCGGGCCAGCAGGTCGAGGTGGGCGGCCACGGCGGGCGGCACCTCGGTACCCAGCTCGGCGTACTGGGCGCGCAGGTCGGCCACAAGGCGCTGGCGGGCTTCGGGCGAGTAGGCGGCCTGCTTCTCTTCGATTTGGGCCGCGAAAGCGGCTAGCTCGGGCCGACGATTATAGAAGGGGGCGAGCGCCGGCGAGCCGGCGATATAGTCAGTCAGCAGGCCCGAAAACGCGCCGGTGGCGGCGTAGGGCAGGGTAATACAATCGGCAGCCATGAGCGCGGGGAAAAGTGGGCGCGAAATTCAGGGCAAAACCCGGCGCGGGCCGAAAGGTTGGGCTGTATTCTTGAAACTCAACAGTTGCGGCCGGGCTATGCGCCCCCACAAGATACTTCAACCCGGCGGCGGCTACGAGGCGCCGAGGCCAGCGCGGTGGGCGCGGCACCTGGCCAAGCCCACTGCCTGGCGTCATATTTGCCCGCGCCCCCGGCGGCAGGCTATTTTCTCCCCAAACTCGTATCGACTCACCTTATGCGAAATACGCTTTCCTTTTTAGTGGGGCTGGGCCTAGCGGTCGGCGTGCGGGTGTCTATAGGCGCGCCCCTGGCCGATAATGATGGCTTTCAGCGCCGTAATGGGCAGATGTACATTCTGCGCAACGGCCAGCTGCGCGCCATGACGCGCGATTCTCGCCTGCCCACGGGCGTGCTGGTCAGCAAAGACGGCTTCGTAACCGACGCGCGGGGCCGCCGCACCGAGCTGCGCGAAGGGCAAGGCTGCGACCTGAAGGGCAACGTCGTAACCATAGCCCCTACTGCGGCCGGGGGCCTGGCCCTGGCGCAGCCGGCCAGGGTGTCCCGCGCCGCCTCGGTGTATCGCCGGCGGCCAGCCACCGAAGCCTACCGGATGCCAGCTGGCCCCGGGCGGCCGGGCGGCCCCGGCATGCACGGCCCTGGGCCGGCCGAGCGCCGCGAGGACGGCGAAGAGGGTGAAAAGCACGCCGAAAAAGAATGGGAGCACCGCCGCAAAGAGGAAGAAAAGCGTTGGGAGCGGGAAAGAAAGCACGCCGAAAAAGCCTACGAGCACGGCAAAAAATGGAAAGAAAAGCGCCACAAAGGCCATAAATGGGATGATTAGCCCCCTCTACAAAACACCAACGAACGCCGCACTAGCCGCCAGGTAGCCGGGCGCACGAATCCAAGAGGGCCACCCGGCGCACCGAGCGCGTGGGCCCCGCAGCCCACCCAGCGCCGAAACCGTAGAAGAGGCGCGCGGTGCCCCGGCGCAGTTTAGTAGCTTACCATGTTGCACGATTTCCTCTTTGCTCCTTTTGCTGACCCGCTCGTTCAGCAGCACTACGAGTGCCTGTGCGCTAGCCTGCGGGCCGACGCCCGCGCCCCCGAAACGCTGCTGCTGGGCAATTTTGCCGTGGAAGAAGACGGTGTGGCGCTGGAAGCAGTGGTGGTGCGGCCGCATAGCGTTACCATTCTGGGGCTGGTGCCCCGGGGTGGCACGCTCCAGATACCGGCCCTGGGCTACGGGGCGTGGCAGCTCGACGGGCAGCCGCTGGCGGGGACACTAGCCCGGGCCGACAATCCCTACGAGCAGTTCCGGCGGCAAAAGGCGGCGCTGGCCGCGTGGCTGGCCACCCAGTTTGAGCCCGAGCAGGCCGATTTTCAATACATTACTGGGCTAGTGGTATTTGGCGCCCCCATCACGCTGGGGCCGGGCGCCGAAGACCAGCTCCGGGAGCAGCCCGATGGCAACTTTCAGCTACTCGGCGAGGTCGCGCAACTGTCGGAGCGATTGGCGCAACTGGCCCGGCCCGCCATCAATTTCAGCGACGCCGACCTGGCGCAGTGGGTCCAAACCCTGGCGGAAGAGCCGGCCGAGGAGCCGTCGGGAGCCGCCCCGGTCGCTGCGCCGCCGGCTGCCCCGCCCACCCGCAGCCTTTGGCGCAAGGCCTGGGCCTGGCTGGGAGCCGAAGACATTCCCGAAGACCCGCCCTATGGACACCCGGCCGCGCAAGCGGCCGCCAGCAGCGCCGAAAAGCAGCGGCTCGAACGCATGCAGCAGCAGGCCCAGGCCCAGGTGCAGCAGCAGCTACGGGCAATGGAAACCCGCGAAGCAGCGCGCGAGCGCCGCATCGAGGAACTGCGCGCCCAACTGGCCCAGGCCCCGCTGGTAACCGCCGAAACGCAGGCCCTGCGCGAGCGGCTAGCCGCCGAAAGCCAGGAAAAAACGGCCCTGGAAGCTGCCATTCGCGCCTCGCGCACCGAATCGGATGCCCGCACCCGGGACCTGGATGCGAAGATTAGGCAGCTCAGTAAGCTTATTGAAAAGCTTAATAAGCAAGATGTTGTTGCCGGCCTCGCAAGCAGTGGCCAGCCGCCGCCCGCTAGGCCAAAAGCTGGGGCCGCGCCGTGGGCCGCACTTGGCTACCGCCGGGTGCAGGAGTGGCGCCGGCGGCTGCCCCGGGTGGCGGCGGTTGCCGGGGTAGCCGGGCTGTTGGGCCTGGGTGCGTGGGGCCTTGGCCACCTCTCGGCCGGCCCGCCCGCGCCGTACCAGGAAAACGGCAAATGGGGCCTCGCCGATGCCCGCGGCAACGCCCTGAGCGCCGCCAAGTACACCGCCGTCGGCCCCGTGCAGCAGCAGCGCGCCGTGGTAGAAGCAGCTGGCACCTACGGCATTATCGACGATGATGGCAAAGAGGTGGTCGCCCCGGCCTACGACGCGCTCAACCCCTACGCCGAAGGCTACGCCCGCGTGCGGGTAGGCGACACCTACACGTTTATCGACGCGGAGGGCCAGGAATTTGCCGATTACTACTTCAACGCCCTCGACTTTGCGGAGGGCGTGGCGGCGGTGCTCGACAACCGGGGCTGGCACTACATCAGCGGGTCCGAGCCCGAAAGCCCTGCTACGCCGCCCGTATTTTTCAAGGAAGCCTACTCTTTCCGCAAGGGCTTGGCGCGGGTCCGGCTGGCCGACGGCTACACCTACATCACCAAAGACTACCTGGAGAACCCGGCCAAGGGCACCGAGCCCTTCGGCCGCTACGAGGCCGCTACCGATTTTGAGGATGGTAAGGCGCACGTCACGCAAAAGGGACGCCGCTTGGTCATCGACACCGATGGCGACCCGGTGAAATAAGCCGCATCAGCAGCCTATTTCACCGGGTTTCGCCACGGCTTGGCTTGTGCTAGCGCACCACTTCGCCGTATAGGTCGAAGTCGCTGGCCCCCGTAATGTGCACGTTGGCGAAGCTGCCCTGCGGGATGTGCAAGTCGTTGGTAGCCAGCACCAGTACCTCATTATCTACCTCGGGCGAGTCGAACTCGGTGCGGCCCACGTAGTAGCCGCCTTCGAGCCGGTCGAAGAGCACCTTGTACGTCTGCCCCACGCGCGACTCGTTGTAATCCAGCGAAATCTGCTGCTGAATTTCCATGATGCGGTCAGCGCGCTCCTGCTTCACCTCGGCCGGCACGTCGTCCACCAGGGTGTGCGAGTGGGTGTTCTCTTCGTGCGAATAGGTGAAGATGCCCAGGCGCTCGAATTTTGATTCCTGCACAAACTCGCACAGCTCCTCAAAATCCCGCTCCGTTTCGCCGGGGTGGCCGGCGATGAGCGTGGTGCGCAGCGCAATGCCCGGCACGCGGTCGCGGATTTCGCGCACCAGCTCCTTGGTGCGGCGGCTCGTGATGCCCCGGCGCATGGTTTTCAGCATATTATCCGAAATGTGCTGCAAGGGCATGTCCAGGTAGCGGCAGATGTTGTCGCGCTCGCGCATCACGTTCAGCGCCGCCAGCGGGAACTGCGACGGGTAGGCGTATTGCAGGCGTATCCAGTCGAGGCCGGGTACGTCGCTCAGGCGCTCCAGCAGTTCGGGCAGCTTGCGCTCGCCGTAGGCTTGCAGGCCGTAGTAGGTGAGGTCCTGGGCGATGAGAATCAGTTCCTTGGTGCCCATGCCCACCAGGCGCTTGGCCTCGGTCACGAGGTCCTCCATGGGCCGGTCTACGTGCTTGCCACGCATCAACGGAATGGCGCAGAACGAGCACGGGCGGTTGCAGCCCTCCGCGATTTTGAAGTAGGCGTAATGCTTGGGAGTGGTGAGTAAGCGCTCACCCACTAGCTCTTTTTTGTAGTCTGCCTCCAGCACTTTCAGCATCTGCGGCAGCTCCAGAGTGCCGAAGTAAGCATCGACCTGCGGAATCTCTTCCTCCAACTCGTCTTTATAACGCTGCGAAAGGCAGCCCGTTACGTAGAGCTTTTCGAGCTTGCCGGCTTCTTTCTCGTCGGCGTAGCGCAAGATGGTGTCGATACTTTCCTGCTTGGCATTGTCGATAAAGCCACAGGTATTGATAATGACGATGTTGGCGTCCGACTTCTTTGCCTCGTGGGTCACCAAGAAGTCGTTGGCCTTGAGCTGGCCCATCAGTACCTCGCTGTCCACGAGGTTCTTGGAGCAGCCTAGCGTGATGACGTTGACTTTGTTTTGTTTAAGAGTTCTAACTTTCACGACCGCAGATTTAACTGATTTAACGGATTTCGCGGATACGCCCGCCTGCCTTCGGCGGCGGGCTGACTAAGCGAATAGTAGGGTATAGTTTTGGGGGCGTCTGCTTCGGCTTGAGGTAAGATGCTCAAGGCAAAGCGGAAGCCGGGCAACACAGCTTAGCGAAGTAGGGTTCAGCGCAGGCTTTGGGCCAGTCGATTAGGACTGGCTACAGCGCCTCAAACTGGCGCAGGAAACGCACGTCGTTCTCGGTGAAGAGACGCAGGTCCTTAATCTGGTATTTAAGCATCGTGATGCGCTCAATGCCCATGCCCCAGGCGTAGCCGGTGTATTTCTCCGAGTCGATGCCGCAGTTTTCCAGCACGTTAGGGTCTACCATGCCGCTGCCGCCGATTTCGACCCAGCCGCTGCCCTTGCAGATGTTGCAGCCCGCACCCTTGCAGATGAGGCAGGTGATGTCAATCTCGGCGCTAGGCTCGGTGAAGGGGAAGTAGCTGGGGCGGAACCGGATGTTGATGTCCTCGCCAAACATCTCGCGCACGAAGTAATATATCGTCTGCTTGAGGTCGGCAAAGCTCACGTTTTCATCTATATACAGGCCCTCAATCTGATGAAAGAGCATGTGCGCCCGCGCCGAAATGGCCTCGTTGCGGTACACGCGGCCCGGCATTACGCGGCGGATGGGCAGCGGCTCGTTTTCCATCACCCGCACCTGCACGGTGCTGGTGTGCGTGCGCAGCAGGCTGGGCTGGTCGTCGCCTTCCACGGCGGGCACGAAAAACGTGTCCTGCATATCCCTAGCCGGGTGATTTTCGGGGAAGTTGAGGGCCGTGAAGTTGTGCCAATCGTTCTCAATCTCGGGCCCCTCGGCTACCGCAAAGCCGATGCGGGCGAAGATGCGCAGCATCTGCTCGCGCACGAGGCTCAAGGGGTGGCGGGTGCCGAGCGCGTGGGGCACGGTGGGCAGCGTGTAGTCGAAGCCCGCATCGGCGGGCTGGTTGGCGCTGACCTCTTCGAGGGCCGCCTGGGCCTCGTCGAAGCGGGCCTGGGCTTGCTGCTTAAGACCGTTGAGCTGCTGGCCCACGGCGCGCTTCTGCTCGTTGGGCACCGTTTTGAGTTGGTCGAAGAGGTCGGCCAGGCGGCCTTTGCGGCCCAGGTAGAGAAGGCGAAACTGGTCGAGGGCGGCGGCGGTGCTGACGTCGGCGGCGGCCACCTCGGCGGCGAGGGCCGAAATAGATTCCTGCATGATACCCGCAAAGGTACGGCCGGCAGCCAGGCTATTAAAAGTAGTGTGCTGAATGCGTGTACCTACTGGCCCCGGCCGGCTGGCTAGCCCGGTCGGCGGTACCGATGCAGACCGGGGCAAAGCCAAAAGCCCCGTCGGCCTGCGGCAAACGGGGCTTTTTAGCTTAGTAGGCGGTGGTACTTATTCTTTGACTAGGCGGATGGCCTGCTGCGAAGAGGCGTTTGCGATGCGCACGAGGTAGATACCCGCCGGCAGGGCCGCCAGGTTCAAGTCGTGCGTTTGGCCGGCCGCCAGGGGTTGCGCGTAGCACAACTGGCCGGTAGCATTGAGCACGCTCACGGTGTAGGTGCCGGCCGGCAGGGTAGCGAGGCTAAGCTTCACGGCCCCGGTAGTGGGATTGGGGTAGAGCACGGCCACCGACCCGGCAGCGCCCGCAAACTGCACCGTGCGCACCGGCGAAAAGGCCGCGGTGCCATCATCATCTACCTGTTGCAGGCGGTAGTAGAGCAGGCTGCCCAGGCGGCGGCTGCCCGCATCAGTAGCCTGATAGTCGTGGGGCTGCATCGAAGACCCCTGGCCGGCCACGGTAGCCACGGTCGTGAACGTGGTGCCGTCCACGGAGCGCTCCACGGCAAAATGGTGGTTGTTTTTCTCCTGTGCCGTGCGCCACGTCAGCACCGTGCTGCCCTCTACTGCGCTAGCGGCAAAGTAGGTCAGCTCCACGGGTAGGGGGCCAGCGTAGGTAATGGTCTGGTTGCCGACCGTTTGCGAGCAGCCGGGGGTAGTGGTGCCCACCACGGCGTAGGTAGTGCTGCTTCGGGCTGTAGAAACGCGGCCGGTCGGCAGGTTCAGGTCGTTGCCGGTGCCATTTTGGGCGGCCCCCACATTCTGAGCCGGGTTCACGCTGGTATTTACCAATTGGTACGACACGCCGGTCTGCGAGCTTTGCACGATGATAGTAGTACCCGTTCGGGCGGCATCGCTCGTGCTCAGCGTCGAGTTTTGGGCCGAAACGCTGCGGCTGAGCGGCAGCGGATTGACAACCAGCGAAAACGAGGGCGAGGTAACCGAGCAGTTGATGGCGCCGATGGAAAACGCATTTACCTTGATGGGGTACGTGCCGGCCGTGGTAAATACGCCGGTGGTCAGGGCCAGGGTGCTGCCCGTGCTGGTACCTAGCAGCGACACGCCGGTGGGCTGGTCGCTGCCGGAGGTGGCATCTTGCAGCGAGTAGATGATGCCGGCGTCGGCGTTCGGCACGGAGAACGTGGCCGCGTTATTGACGCACACGGGGCTGGCCGACAGGCTTTTGGTGGCAATGTTAGCGCAGCCCACCTGCACGGCGCTCGACGGGGCACTGGCTAGCTTGCCCGTTTCGGTGGCAGTGGCCGTGAGCAGGCCGCCGGCATAGAGCGTGGGGAAGGCCGCCGCGCCCGCGCCCGAGCCGTCGCTGAGGCCGGTGAGCGTCCAGGTGCCGCCAGCCTGCACCGTGGTGGTGCCGATGGGGTCGCCCCCGTCGATGTAAACCGTGATGACGCTGCCCACAGCCGCCGCCGAGGTGCCCGATACCGAGGTACCCCTCTCCGAATAAGTGCCGGTGATGACCGGCACGCTGGTCGTAGCCGCCTGCACCGGCACCACGTTGGAGAAGCCGCTGGCCCCGTAGTCGACGGGCGTCACGGTGGCTTTCACGCTGGTGTTGGCCGCCAGGGCCGTTACGCTCACCGACCACGTGCCATTGGCCTGCACCGTAGTCGTGTAGGATGTAGTAGCCGTGCCCGTGCCGTTGGTGTTGGCGTAGGTAGTGAGCGTGATGGTCGAGCCAGGGGCCTCCGTCGAGGTGCCCGTGACGGTGGTAGCGCCGCTGATGAGCGGGCTGCTTACCACGGGCGGCACCACGGTGCGGGCCGTTACCACGTTCAGGGTCACGGGCTGCGACGAGCAGGCCGTGCTGTTGAGCGTGGCTATCAGCGTGAGCACGCGGCCAGCCGACAACGTGGGCAGTGCCGCGCCGGAGAACGTAAAGTTGCCCCCCGTAGCCGTAACGCTGCTAAAGCGGCTGCCATCTACCGTCAGCGTAACCGTAGCGCCGTCCGGGGCCGTGCCCGCCAGGCTGCTGGTGCTGGCCGTGATGGGGCGGGCGGTGGTCACGACGGGACTGGCCGTGGTGGCCGCCGTACCGACGCACACGGCAGTAGCGGCCGACTCGCAGCCGCCGTTGCCCGCTACCTGCGAAACCAGGAAGGTGCCCGACAGCACGTTGGTCTGGCCGGTGTTGCACGAGCCGTTGTTGCCGCCTTTCGAGCTGAAGTAATAATTGCCGTTGCTGTCGGCCGTCAGCGGGTTGCTATCAATTTGCTTGTTACCGCCCGACGGCACTAGCGTCCCGTCCGGAAAGCGCAGATACACCTGCGCCCCAGGCGTCGCCGTGCCAAAAACGCCCCGGTCGCTGGAGCACCCAACGCTGGGCGCCGCCGTGGCACAGGCCGCCGTGTTGCCCACGCGCACCTCGTTAGAAAAGCCGGATGCCGACTTGTTGGGTGCCGTGGCGGTGGCCTTCACCAGGTCGCCGGTAGCCAGGGCGGGCGTGCCGGTCAGGGTCCAGGTGCCATCGCTGAGTACCGTGGTAGTAGTGCCCAGCGCCGTGCCGTTGACGTACACCGTGATGACGGTGCCAGCGGCCTCGGCCGATGTGCCCCGGATGGTGGTAGTACCTTTCAGCAGCGGAGAACTCACCACCGGGGCCGCCGTGCGGCCCGGAATGGTGGTGCCGGGCGTGGTCGATACGCCCGCGCCGGTAGTGGCCGTAGCCCCATCAATCAGCTTGATGAAGGCCAGGTCGGCACTCGGGTAGTCCGAATCGCGCACGCCGCCGATGTCGGAAATGTTCTGGTACTGCGTCACGCTGTGCGGCGCAATGATGGTATTGGCCACCATGCGCAGCGGGGTATTCAAAGAAAACGGCACTGCTGAAGTGCCGTTGGGGTTGAAGTACGTCTGGGCTCCAAATGCGTTCTGAATGGTCGCCAGCGGGATGTAAAAGTCGTAGAAAACGTCCAGGTCGCTGTTGTTGCGGGTCACGGCCACGGCCTTCTGCGCGTAGCTGGCGTAGGGCAGTTCCAGCAGCGAGTTGTCGGGGCCCGAGCCACTGGGGCTGGCGGTACCATCGAGGTTGTAGAGGCGCACGCCGAAGTTGCTGGCCAGCATGATTTCCATCTCGAAGCCGGGGTTGCCGGCTACCGCGTTGGGGTCGGCATTGGGGCCGCTGAAGCCAAACTTGTTGTCGGTATCGATGGCAATGCTGTAGCCCTTCGAGTTGGGGGCCGCCCCGCCGAGGCGAAAGCGAAACATGTAGTTGCCGTTGGCATCCACGAAGAAGCCCGCCGAGTTACCGCCCCCGGCCACGTCGGCAAAGTCCGTGAACTTATTGCTGGGCCCCACGCGCAGGTCGGCGTTGGGCTCGACCGAGATGGCCTGGGGCAAGTAGCGATACGGAATCTCGCTTTGGCTGCCCACGTCGCCGGCCGCGGCCGTGAAGCCCGCGCTCGTGGCCGACACGTAGCCGTCGCTATTAGGGTCAAGCACGGCGCGGCCCGGCGTGCCGGCCGTGGCTGGCTTGAAAATGATGCCCGGCGTAGGGGTTTGGGCACTGGCCCGGCCTGGGGATAGGCCGGCGAGCAGCACGCTCAGCAACACAAAGGCACGTAGAGTCGCCATTTGCCTGGCGCGGCTTTGCAGAGAAGAAGGTAAAATTTTCATCATTGAACTGAAGAAAAAGAAAATGTAAGCGTGCAAAAAGATGAGGGGGTTTGCTATCCAAGTGGTCGCGTTGGTCTTAGTAAAGCACAACCGTTTCTGCAGATAAAAACACTTCGGCTGCTAAAATGAAGCTTAAGGATACAGTAAGCCAATGAATTGTTTTACAGATAATACAAAGCTAGCTCCTTCCCCCCACGGCTCACTAGGTTTTAAGTTAAAAAACGAAAAAACAGGTTTGCCTCAGAATTAGGGAATTTCCATAATCCATTTATCTATGGGCTTGTCGAAAGTTGGCATTGCCTTTGCAAAAGCCATTTCAGCTTCACCCATCCCCCACTCCTTTTCCTCTCCTCCCCATGCTCCGCCGCTTTCTACTCCCGCTGCTAGGTATCGCCCTGTTCGCCACCGAAGCGGCGTCGGCCCAAACTACGCCTGTCGCCAAGGCTACCGCCGGTGCCTACAACCGCCCCGCCGCCCGCACCAAAGTGCTGTCGGCCCGCGAAAAGCGCGCCGCCGAAGCCGCCGCTAAAGCCGAGGCCCTGGCCGCCGCCAAGCAGGCCGCCGCTCAGCCCACGGCCAGCGCCGACACCAACTGGAACGGCTGGAGCGACGAGCCCACGCCCACCAACAGCAGTGCTCCCCACCGCCCCACCATGAACGTATCGGTGGCGCCTGGCATGCCCCTCAACCAGGTGGGCCACGGCGTGACGACCGACTACCACGGCCGGCCTCTGTACCGCGAAGCCAGCGGTACGTCGCTCTCCACGGCGCGCTAGCCCAAGGTTTGCTTTTCTCCCCTTTTTCTGCCCTTGCCCCGGCCACGGAAGCTAGCCTTCCGTGGCCGGTTTGCGTAATAGCCTGGCCGGCTGGCAGCTTTTACCCCAGCGGTTCACCTTCTTCGTACTACTATGCTTTTCTCGCGCATTTTCTCGGTAGCGGCGCTGGCCGCACTGGCCCAAGTGGCTACTGCCCAAACCACGCCCACTACGCACCTGCCCACGCACCGCGTGAAGCGGATGCCCAACACCGCTAGCCAGACTGCCCCCCGCACGGTGCCCAACAACACGCCCGCCGCCCGCGCCGCCGACCCATTACGTGGCACCAACAACAACGGCAGCGGCAACAACGGCTACGCCGCCCCCGGCGAGCCGGTCAACGTGCAGGACAACGGTAAAAACACACCTTCCTACGACGGCCCGGCGCCCAAGGGAGCCGCCCGCACCAAAACGACTCTGGGCACGCGCAAATAGCTTGCGAGCATTTGCTGGTAGCCAGGCAAGTAAATAGAATACAGTAAGATATAAACGAGAGGCCACCGCATTCACCACGGCAGCGCTGTTGCGCTCGGCGTGGTGAATGCGGTGGCCTCTTTGCAGTTTAGCCGGTTGAGCGGTGGCCTAGGCGGCTGCCTCGGCGGCTTGGTAGTAAAGGGTGCTGCAATTTTCGGGGCGCAGCACCAGCTCGGCGGCAGCGCGCACGTCGGCGGGCGTCACGGCTTGCAGCTGGGCGGGCTCCTCATTCACGAGGTTGGCGTTGCCGAGCAGCTTGCCGATGGCCAGGGCTAAGGCGCGGTTCAGTAGCTCAATCTCACCGAAGACCAGGCCCGTTTCGGCCTGGTTTTTCACTTTTTGCAGCTCGTCGGCGGGCACGTCCTCGCGCAGCAGTTCGGCTACTACGGCCTCTACGGCGCGGTCGGCTTCGGCCAGGGCCACGCCGGCGTTGAGCTTGCCGCTAACCACGAACAGGCCGGGGTCGAGGGAGCCCGTGACGGAAGCCGAGATGTTGTTAAACAGCTGAAGCTCTTTCACCAGCCGCTGGTGCAGGCGCGAGCTTTTGCCGCGGCCCAGCAGGTCACTGAGCAGGTCTACGGCGTGGTAGCGCGGGTCGAGGCGGGCGGGCATGTGGTAGGCTTTGTAGAGGGCGCTCAGGGGCACGGCGGCCGACACCTCGGCGCGGCGCGCCTCGGTTTGGGCGGGCTCCTGGGGTAGCTGGCGGGGCTGGCGCTCGCCGCCCGCAATGGGCCCAAACCACTTCTCGGCCAGGCGCTTCACCTCGTCAAAGGCCACGGCGCCGGCCACTACCAGAATGGCATTCTGCGGCGCGTAGTGCTGGCGGAAGAAGGCCCGCACGTCGGCCATCTCGGTGTCTTCGATGTGGCTGATTTCCTTGCCGATGGTATTCCACTGGTAGGGATGCGTGTTGTAGGCCAGCGGCTTGAGCTGCAGCCACACGTCGCCGTAGGGCTGGTTGAGGTAGCTCTGCTTGAACTCCTCCACCACCACTTTGCGCTGCACATCGAGGCCGTTTTCGGAGAAAGCCAGGTCCAGCATCCGGTCGCTTTCGAGCCAGAAGCCGGTTTCGATGTTGGCGGCCGGCAGCGAGAGGTAGTAGTTGGTGATGTCCTGCGAGGTGAAGGCGTTGTTTTCGCCGCCCACTTTCTGCAAAGGCTCATCGTAGCTCGGAATGTTGACCGAGCCGCTAAACATCAGGTGCTCAAAGAGGTGCGCGAAGCCGGTTTTCTCGGGGCTCTCATCGCGCGAGCCCACGTCGTAGAGCACATTGAGCACGGCCAGCGGCGTGGTAAAGTCTTCGTGCACCAAGCAGCGCAGGCCGTTGGCTAGGGTAAATTCCTGAAAATTAATCATCGAAAAGCTGAGAATAAGGCGCCTTGCTAGTGCAACAAACTTAACAAGCCCGCCCGCAAAAAGGTGTACGGGGCGACCATTTGGCGGGCGGGCCTGCGTATCGCGGGGGCTGGCGGGCCTACAGGCTGGCGCGCACGCCCAGCAAAAAGGTGCGGGGCACGGGCACGGCGCCGTAGTCGAGGCCGGCCTGGCCGGGGGCGCTGCCGCCGCTGCTCACGTTGGGGTCGTAGCCGCGGTAGCTGGTGAGTACGAACAGGTTTTGGGCGCCTACCCACAGGCTAAGGTCTTGGGTAGCGGTTTGGCGCAGGCGGTAGGTGAGGGTGAGCGACGAGAGGCGCACGTGGCTGCCGTTTTCGAGCAGGCGGTTGGAAACGGGGTCGGTGACGTAGGCGGGCAAAAAGTACTCGCGGCCAGGAGCAGGCACGGTGGTGCTGGGGTTGGTGGGCGTCCAGTAGTTGCGCACGGTAGTGGCGTTGTTGGCGTAGCCGGTGGGGGTATCGAGGCTGGCCAGCTGGCTATTGAGCACCTGGTAGCCAAACTGGCCGTCGAGCTGGGCATCGAGGGCCAGCCGGCCCAGGCGCAGCTGCTGGCTAAGGCTGGCCAGCTGCGCCGGAATGCCGCTGCCCAGGTACTGCCGGTCGCGAAAGTCGCGGTTACCGTCGCCGTTGGCATCGAGGTAACGCACGGCGCCGTTGGCGGTGAGGCCATCCTGCTGCAAGCCGTAGAAGGTGCCGGCGGGGTGGTTGTCGAAGGCCGCGTCGGATTGCACGGCATACTCATCGCCTTGCAGCCGGTTGCGGTTGAGGCTGGCGGCCAGGCGGGTAGTGCCCTGCACGCGGCCCGCCCGCCAGGTGCCGGCCAGCGTCAGCTCCAGGCCCTGATTGCGCAGCCGGCCTTCGTTGAAAAAGTAGTAGTACGAATAGCCGCTGGCAGTGGGCAGTATGCCGATGGTGCTCAATAGCACGTGCTCGGTCTGACGCTGGTAGGCCACCACCTGCACGCTGAACGGCCCGGCCGGCTGGCCCAGGCGCAGGCCTACCTCAAGCTGGTCGGTGCGCAGCGGGCCCTGGCGGCGGCTGGAAAACGGCAGGTTGTAGGAAGCCGGCGGTGGGCTCACGAGGAAGTTGGGCCCGAAGATGCCGGCGCCGTAGCCCAGCACGCTGGTGCGCGCCGCGCCCACCCACAGCGCGAGCGGCAGCGGCTGGCCCGCCCCCAGGGCCAGGGCTCGCGGGTGCCAGCCAAGCTGCGCGCTGGGGTAATACTCCGTTTTTTCGGCTTCCTTGAAGTGCGCGTAGCTCAGGCCCACCTCGGCCGTGAGGGTGCTGTCGAAGGCGTAGTGCAGGCGGGCCCAGGGGCGGTGCAGGCGGGGTAGGGCGCTTATGTCCTGGTAGTAAGTCGAAAGACCCGCCGGCGCGCCCGCCTGGTTGTAGTAGATGTATGACCCCGCCACGCTGGTGCGGTAGTTGGCTTGCTGGTATTGGTAGTCTACTTCCAGGCCCAGGCGGTGGTGCTGGCCAAACTGGCGCTGGTAGTGCGCGGCTAGCCGGGCCTGCACCTGGTTGTTCTGGTAGGTTTGGGTGCCGTACTGCTCGTTGCTGGTGGGCGCGCCGTAGGTGTAAAGCCGGGGCGGGTAGTAGCTGGCAGCGTCGAGCTGCGTCAGCTGCAAGTTGAGGGCGGCCTGCACCGTGAGGCCGGGCGCGGGCTGGTAGTCGGCGGCCAGCTGGGCCAGCAGGCGCCGCGTGCGCGGCTGCCGGTAGGTGTAGTCGCTAATGGCTAGCGGATTAGCGAAGCGAGTGGTGGGATTATTAACATTATAATCGTAGCCCGAGTAGGCGCCCTGGGCATCGCGCACCGGCGCGGTGGGGGGCGCTTGCAGCGCGGCCCGCACCGCGCCGCTGGGGCCCTCGTTGTAGGGCAGGCGCTGGTCGGTCTGGCCCACGGCCACCGTGGCGCGCAGGGCCAGGCGCTCGGTGGGGTGCTGGTCGAGGGCCAGGCGCAGGCCGTAGCGGCTCAGGTCGGAGCCGCGCAGCACGCCGGCCTGCTGGCGGTAGTCGGCGCTGAGCAGGTAGCCGGTGCGGGGCGTGCGGCCTTCCAGGCTCAACTGGTGCTGCTGCAAGCCGGCCAGGTGGTAGGCCTCGCGCTGCCAGTCGGTGCCCGCCCCCAGCTGGGTATTGGCAAAGGGCACCGTTACCCCGCTGCCGTTGCGGTTGAGGAACGCCTGGTTGGCGATATTGGCAAACTCGCTGGCGCCCAGCAGCTCGTAGCGCTGGCGCACCTGCTGCACCCCGGCGTAGGCGGCGTAGCGCACGCGCAGCGGCTGGCTGGCCCCGCCGGCCCCGTCCGCGGCTGCCGGCCGTCGGGTGCGAATGCTGATAACGCCATTGGCCCCCAGCGGGCCGTAGCGGGCCACGGCGGCCGGGCCAGCCAGCACCTCAATGCTTTCGATGCTCTCGGGCGGCAGCAACTGCAAGGGGTTGGCGCCGGCCTCGGCATGCTGCTCGGGCGCGGTGGCGCTGGTGACGTAGCTATTGGCCCCGAATGGCGAGGGTATGTTGCTCGTAAACAGCCACTGGTCGGGCGTCAACTCGTCGTTGAGGGCGGGCAGGCCATCGACTACGTACAGCGGCTGGCCCGGCCCTATAATTTGGCTAGCCCCCCGGATGCGCACCACCTGCCCGCTGCCGGGGCTGCCGTCGTAGGGCGTTACCTGCACGCCCGCCACCGTGCGCAGCTGGTCCTGCACGGTGAGAAACGCCCGCACCGGCTGTGCCTGCCCCTGCACGCGCAGGGTGCCGCCCGTGGTAGGCAGCGCGGCCAGCGAGTCGGGCCAGGTGCCCCGGAAGGCGGGGCGCAGCGTATCGGCCGGGGTGGGTGGGGCCGGGGTAGTTTGGGCCGCCAGGGGCAGCGCCGAGAATAGGAAAGCCGCGAAGTAGTAATTCGCCATAAAATGAATAGTCAATGAAGGCTGTCAAAGCTACTAGGCTGCCGCCCAATGTGGCGCCCGCTAGCCTGTTGGGCCCCGCCAGCGGGCCAGCGCCGCCGTGCGGGCGGCGCCGCTACCTTTGCCGCCCCCAACCCGCCCGAAAATCCCATGACGTTTGACCGCAAAGACTACCCCAACGACCTGCTGCTGCGCCTCTACCGCGAGCTGCTCCGGCCGCGCCTGATTGAGGAAAAAATGCTCATCCTGCTGCGCCAGGGCAAGGTGAGCAAGTGGTTTTCGGGCATCGGGCAGGAGGCCATCTCGGTGGGCAGCACCCTGGCGCTGAACCCCGACGAGTACATTTTGCCGCTGCACCGCAACCTGGGCGTGTTCACGGGGCGCGGCGTGCCGCTGGGGCGCCTGTTTGCGCAGTGGCAGGGCAAGGCCACCGGCTACACCAAGGGCCGCGACCGCAGCTTCCACTTCGGCACCAACGAGCACCACATCGTGGGCATGATTTCGCACCTTGGCCCGCAGCTGGCCGTGGCCGATGGTATTGCCCTGGCCGACTTGCTGGACGGAAAGCCCCGCGTGACGCTCACGTACTCGGGCGACGGCGGGGCCAGCGAGGGCGACTTTCACGAGGCCCTCAACGTGGCGGCGGTGTGGCAGCTGCCGGTTATTTTCCTTATCGAAAACAATGGCTACGGCCTCAGCACGCCCTCCAACGAGCAGTTTCGGTTTAAGTCGTTTGTCGATAAAGGCCCCGCCTACGGCATGGAGGCAGTGCAAATCGACGGCAACAACGTGCTGGAGGTCTATGACAAAATCAATACCCTGGCCCAGGACCTGCGCCAAAACCCGCGCCCGGTGCTGGTCGAGGCCCTCATCTTTCGGATGCGCGGCCACGAGGAAGCCAGCGGCACCAAGTACGTGCCCGCCGAGCTGATGCAGGAGTGGGCCACCAAAGACCCGGTCGAAAACTACGAAAAGTGGCTGCTGGCCGAGGGTATTCTCAGCGAAACGGCCAAGGCGCAGCTACGCGAAACCATTAAGCAGGAGATAGATAAAGGCTGGCAGGAAACCGAAGCCGCCCCCGCCCCCGTGGCCGACGACGCCCGCGAGCTAGCCGACATGTACCAGCCCTTTACGCCGCCGGCGGCTAGCCCGCCGGCCGAGGGCCCAGCGCCCGAAAAACGCTTCATCGATGCCATTCAGGAAGGGCTGCGCCAGAGCATGAAGCGCTTTCCCGAGCTGGTGCTCATGGGCCAGGACATTGCCGAGTACGGCGGCGTGTTTAAGATTACCGAGGGCTTCGTGGCCGAGTTTGGCAAGGGCCGCGTGCGCAACACGCCGCTCTGCGAGTCGGCCATTGTAGGCGCTGGGCTGGGCCTCAGCATCCGGGGCAAAAAGGCGATGGTGGAGATGCAATTCGCTGATTTCGTGACCTGTGGCTTCAATCAGATTGTCAATAACCTAGCCAAGAGCCACTACCGCTGGGGTCAGAATGCCGACGTAGTGGTGCGGATGCCCACCGGCGCGGGCACCGCCGCCGGCCCCTTCCACAGCCAAAGCACCGAGGCGTGGTTTACGCACGTGCCGGGCCTGAAAGTGGTGTACCCCAGCAACCCGCACGATGCCAAGGGTCTGCTCTGCGCAGCTTTTGAGGACCCCAACCCGGTGCTGTATTTCGAGCACAAATTGCTGTATCGCTCGCTCAGCGGGCCGGTGCCCGAGGCGTACTACACCACGCCCATCGGCCAGGCGGCGCTGGCGCAGGAAGGCCACGAGGTCAGCATCATTACCTACGGACTGGGGGTGCACTGGGCGCTGGCCGCCTGCCAGGAGCTACACGTGCAGGCCGACATCCTGGACCTGCGCACGCTGCTGCCCTGGGACCACGAGGCCGTGGGCCGCTCGGTGCGCAAAACCGGTCGCGTGCTCATTCTGCACGAAGACACCCTGACCGGCGGCCTGGGCGGCGAAATCGCGGCCTGGATTGCCGAAAACTGCTTCGCCAGCCTCGACGCACCCGTGCGCCGCGTGGCCGCCCTCGACACGGCCGTGCCCTTCGCGCCGCCGCTTGAGGCCGGATTTTTGCCGCAGCAGCGCCTGCGCGAGCAGCTGCGGGCCCTGCGCGATTATTAGCCCCGGCTGGCGGCGCGTATCTTGCGTATGGTCCGGTTTAGTATTCTTGCTGTGAAGTATTTAGCGTTGATGCCCTTGCGTGCCACCCTGTCGCTGCTCCTGCTGGGGCTGCTGAGCAGCTGCGCCGTGTACGATTCGGTGTTTCACCCCCACCGGCTGCCCACGCCCAAGATGGATGCCACCACCAAGGCCAAGGTGCGGGCCGCCGAAAAGGCCCGCCACAAAGGCCTGTCGCTGAAGGCCGCCGAGCCCGACGCCACTTCGGCTACCGAGGCGGGCGGCGACCCGGCCGCGCCCTCGGTAGGTGGTGCCGACGACAAGAAGAAAACGATGTCGTACAGCGACTTGCCCGAGGGTACCCGCATCAAGTACGATAAGCAGGGCCTCGTGCGCAAGAGCTTTCTCGACCGCCGCACCAACGAGGGCCGCAAGCTGCACCACTACGATACGCGCCCTCTCACCCCCCGCGAGGCCAGCGCCGAAAACCGGAAAGTGCGCAAAAAAGGCCACACTGACCACAGCAAGGGCGCCGCTGCCCCGCGCGGAAAAACGCCTGCCGACCCCGCCCTGGATACCGGCCCCGACCCCGGCCCGCCCGCGGCCACCCCGCTAGCCCCGGCCGAGGCGGCTCCCAAAGCCAAGCCAACCACCGCCCCTAAGGCTAAGCCTGACCCTACGCAGCCCGCGCCGGCCCCGGCTCCCAAGCCCGAAAAGGCGAAAAAGAAAGCCAGCAAAGTGCCTATTCCCAAGCCTGACCCTACCCAGCCGGCGCCGGCCGGGCAGTAGCCGGCCCGCCATCCTTTTCCCACCCGCTTCTCATGGTTCGTCTTTTTCTCGTGGGCCTGGTGCTGCTGGCCACGGCGGCCGCCGCCCAGATTGCGCCCACCAGCCCCAGCCAGCAGCGCGCCGCCGACCGCCGCGCCCGGCGCGAAGCCCAGCGCACCGAAGCGCCCTACAAAGACGGCCACCTGGCTGCGGCTAGCCAGCCCCAACGCCGGGGCAGCGCCGGGCGCCCCGCCCGCGTGGCCCACGAGCCGCGCTTTGGCCGCAACGGGGCGCCGCGCGTGGCCAAGCCCCTGCTGCCGGGCCTGCGCCGCCCCCAAAACGAACCCAAGCCCTAGCCAATCGGTTAAAAGACCTGATACGCCGGCCCCCTGAGGCTGCGTTTTGCTAAGACTCTGATTTTCAAAAACCTTATTTACAGTTACTATGGCCACGCCCTGGATTCCGCTTACCCAACCCGAGCAGCTGCGCGACATCGTGCAGGAGTCGCACGAGCACCCGGTGCTCATTTTTAAGCACAGCACCACGTGCTCCATCAGCGCGGCCGCCAAGGCCAAGGTAGAGCGCCAGTGGCCCGAAGCCTCGCTGCCCGCCAACACGCCCATCTACTACCTCGACTTGCTGCGCTTCCGCCCCCTCTCGGGCCAGATTGCCGACGAGTTTGGCGTGCAGCACCAGTCGCCGCAGCTCCTGCTCATTCAGGATGGCCAGGTGCGCTACCATGCCTCGCACATGGGCATCCGCCTCAGCGAAGCTGGCGAGACACTGACAGCTAGCTAGCTTTCAGGCATTTGACCATAGAAAAGGCCGCCGCGTTCCGGAACGCGGCGGCCTTTTCTATGCGCCTTATCGGTTTAAGGCAGGTACCTACATTTTCATGTTGGCATCCTGGCTAGCCATGCCTAGGTGGCTTTCTACCACGGGCAGCGTTTTGGTGATGAAGCCTTGCAGGTCGGTGTTTTTGGTCATCGTCTGGTGGGCGGCCATCGTGTTGGCGGTTTTCTGGTGGTCGGCCACCATTTGCTTATTGTACTTGTCCTCAAAGGCTTTGCCCGAGAGTTTCTCCATCTCCGGGGCCATAGCCTTGTGGTCGGCATCCATGTCGGTAGGCAGCGTTACACCGGCTTTGGCCGCGATGGGCTTCAGGTCGGCGGTGCTCTTGGTGTGGTCGGCAATCATCTTCTCGGCGAAGGTCTTGGTCATGCCGGTCACGCCCTTAGCCAAAGCCATTTTGCTGAACTGAATCTCGTTCTGGTCAGAGTGCGCCGCCGACATCATAAACTCTTTGTCGTCGGCGTGGGGGGCGGTGGGGCCGTTGGGGTCGGCCTTGCCGGCGCCACCCTGGGCGGCCGTCGAGCTGTTGTCACTAGTTGCGGGCGCGGCGGCCGTAGCGGCCGAGTCGGTGGCAGCCGCGCCGGTGGTGCTGGCCGTGCCGGTATCGGAGGTAGAGCTGGAGCTGCACGAGCTAAGGGCGAGCAGACTGGCAGCGAGCAGGGGCAAGGAGGAGCGAAGCATGGGATTGGAAAAGGTTTGTTGGAAAGAACTGTGCTGATTACGAGAGTTTTAGCTAATGGTTTGGCATTGGTAGTAAGCCCTTGACTGCCAGCCCGTCCCTCGCACAGCTGTTCAGGCAACGCTTTTTTTAAGGCGTTCATTAAACTTTGGTGAAGACCGGGGCTCTGAGCTAGCCCAAACCCTTTTCTTCTCACCTTATCCTCGCTGCTCATGCGCTCCGCTACTCCCTTCCGCACCCTCGTGTATGCCGCCCTGGCCAGCGGCCTGCTGCTCACGGCCAGCTGCAAGCGCGCCAACATAACCTCCGACGACGTGACCTCGGCCGAAGACCAGGGCCAGGGCGACGAGGAAAACGCCGCCACCGCCGACCTCGTGGAGGCCGCCGCCCCGCAAGATGCCAACCTGTCGGCCAGCCCCAGCGTGGCCGATGCCACTGAGCTGCGCAGCCTCACGGCCGCCTGCTTCACGCGCACCTACGACGCGGCGACCCGCACGCTCACCCTCGATTTTGGCCCCACCAACTGCCTGTGCGCCGATGGCCGCTACCGGCGCGGCCAGCTCACGGCCGTGTTTAGCGGGCCCTACCGCCAGGCGGGCGCGGTGGTCACTATTAACCGCACCAACTATTTTGTCAATGACAACCAACACCTTGGCACGCGCGTCATCACCAGCCTTGGCGATGGCTCCTTTGACCTGAGCGTGCAGAATGCCAGCATCATCTTCGCCAACAATGGCGGCACCACCGCGTGGTCGTCGCAGCGCCGCTACACCCGCACGGCCGGCTTCGGCACCCGCACCATCCTCGACGATGCCTACAGCATCACGGGCTCGCTCACCGGCACCAACCGCCGCAACGTCACTTACACAGCCACTATCAAAACGCCGCTCATCAAGAAGTTCGCCATCGGCTGCGCCCGGCACTTCGTGGCTGGCACCATTGAGCTGGCCAATGCCAGCAGCCAGTCCATGCTCATCAACTACGACCCGAGCGGCACCGCCGCATGCGATAACATCGCCACTGTGACCGTGAACGGCCGCACCCGCACCATCTACCTCAAATAGACCGCAGATTTAACGGATTAAACGGATTTCGCAGATACGCCCGCTGCGCGGGCTGACTACCGGACTTTGGCTAAAACAGTAGCGGCTACCCAAGTGGGTAGCCGCTACTGTTTTAGGCTTTGCTGATGAACGCAGTCTTTTTACCTAGTCTATTATATTGCACATGCTCTGCATAATGCTAGCCGGCTAGCCAGCCCGCTTTAGCGGGCGTATCCACGAAATCCGTTTAATCCGTTAAATCTGCGATAAGGGCCTCGGCTAGCAGCAGGTCTTCGGGGGTCGTGATTTTGAGGTTGCGGTAGTCGCCTTCTACCAGTTGCACGGGGTGCAGGTCGTCGACCACGCTGGCGTCGTCGGTGAAGGTGGGTAGCTCGGGCAGGCGGTAGGCGCGGCGCAATAGCGCCAGGTCGAAGGTCTGGGGCGTTTGCATGAGGCGCAGGCGGCGGCGGTCGAGTGGCGACGACCCGGCGGCCCCCAGCAGCCGCACCGAGTCTTTGGGCGGCACGGCCGCCGCCGCGGCGCCGTGGCTGGCCGCCATCTGGTAGGCCGCTTCAATCACCGAGGTCGTAACGAGCGGGCGCACCCCGTCGTGCACGGCCACCAGCGCCCCAGCGGGCGCCTCGGCCGGCAGCGCAGCTAGCCCTGCCTTCACCGAGGCCCAGCGCGTGGCCCCGCCCGCCACCAGCGTGTGCGGTAGCGTAACGCCGTGCTCCGCCGCTAGTTTCTGCCAGTAGTCGAGCTGGTCGAAGGGCAGCACCACCACCGTTTGGGTTACCCCCAGCGCGGGCGCGGCAAAGCGCCGCAGCGCGTGTAGTAGCACCGGCTCGCCACGTAGCAGCAGGAACTGTTTGGGCCGGTCGGCGCCCATGCGCAGCCCGCTGCCGCCGGCCACCAGGATGGCGTAGCGGGGCGGTGAAGGCACTGGTCTAGGGTCAGGGGAGCTAAAAACGTCTGTCATTGCGAGCGTAACGAAGTGGAGCGCGGCAATCTTTCCTTTACGCCAGGGGTACTACCACCACGCAAAGGAAAGATTGCCGCGCTCCACTTCGTCGCGCTCGCAAGAACAGGACGGTCTTACAGAATCAGCATCGCGTCGCCAAAGGCGAAGAAGCGGTACTTTTCCTTGATGGCTTCCTGGTAGGCTTCCATCAGCAGCTTGTAGCCGGCGAAGGCCGAGGCCATCATCACCAGCGTGCTTTCGGGCAGGTGGAAGTTGGTGAGCAGCGAGTTGGCGATTTTGAACTCGTAGGGCGGGTAGATGAACTTGTCGTTCCAGCCCGAAGTCACCTTAATGCGGCTGTTGGCCGATACCGAGGCATCGAGGGCGCGCATGGTGGTGGTGCCGATGGCGCACACCTGGCGCTTGGCATCCATCGACTTGTTCACAATTTGCACGGCCTCGGGGCCCACGAAGAACTGCTCCGAGTCCATCTTGTGCTTGGTGAGGTCTTCTACGTCCACGTTGCGGTAGGTACCCAGGCCCACGTGCAGCGTGATATAGGCTTTCTCTACCCCCTTGATTTCCATGCGCTTCATCACCTCGCGCGAGAAGTGCAGGCCGGCGCTGGGGGCAGCCACGGCGCCGATGTTCTCGGCAAAGATGGTCTGGTAGCGCTCCTTGTCGGCGGGCTCGGTTTCGCGCTTCAGTACTTCCTTGGGCACGGGCGTTTCGCCCAGCTCGTAGAGCGCCTTGCGGAACTCCTCGTCGGTGCCGTCGAACAGGAACTTGATGGTGCGGCCGCGCGAGGTCGTGTTGTCGATTACCTCGGCTACGATGTCCGAATCACCAAAATACAGCTTGTTGCCAACCCGGATTTTGCGGGCGGGGTCCACCAGCACGTCCCACAGGCGGCCTTCTTTATTAAGCTCACGGAGCAGAAATACTTCAATCTGCGCGCCGGTGCGCTCTTTTTGCCCGTACATGCGGGCCGGGAATACTTTGGTATCGTTGAAAACGAAAACGTCGCCCTCCACAAAGTAGTCCAGAATATCTTTGAACATCTTGTGCTCAATCTGGCCGGTGGCGCGGTGTACCACCATCAGGCGCGATTCGTCGCGGTGGCGGGCAGGGTGACTGGCAATCAGCTCTTCGGGGAGTTCGAACTTGAACTCATGCAGTTTCATCGCCATGATGGGCAGTACTAGGGGGAAGTT